>Ga0163144_10015035_pt1 | contig 16010 bp, 18 predicted proteins | sample OliLak19BULKMAT1_FD_123175 | JGI IMG/M metagenome (GOLD analysis project Ga0163144, IMG submission 123175) | Freshwater microbial mat bacterial communities from Lake Vanda, McMurdo Dry Valleys, Antarctica - Oligotrophic Lake LV.19.BULKMAT1 | ecosystem: Environmental > Aquatic > Freshwater >... | reverse complement strand
GCGGATTTTGTCGCTGCTAATATGCGCCATGCCAAGCAAGCTAGCCAGGTTGTTGGCTGTATAAGATTTGCCACTCCCTGGGTAGCCCATCAGCATCACCAGAGTCGGCCGTGTCATTCTAGACTTCGACATACTGGGATTATAACAAATCTTCGAAGAAGATGATCCTTCAAGTAATAAATACAAAAGTCCGTCAATAGAAAACACTCCCAGTTAAGGGAGTGTTACATATTTACTAGATTGTGCCCTGGGGCACCACCTCTGCAGTGCTTTCGCACCGCTTTGGTGGTGCCCCTTTGGGCTTGACGATCAGGGCATGACGCCCAGGTCGAGGACACCATTGATCGGGTCTTGACCAGTGCGATTGGCCGTCTTGATTCGCTGCACATGACCGACAATCAGTACTTGAGACGTCTCATCGAGACATCCGTTGTCAAGCATGACCATCAACGTCGGAACGACGCCGGAGTTGTCGATGACCTTGACGGTCTCGCACATAGGTGAGATCTCAACGGTCATCGCCTTCGTGCTGTCCACCGTGAAACCCATGCCGTTGGCTGTGGGCTTCTGGTTGGTGAGGGGACTGCCGCCGAGTATCTTCCTGAGACGTGCTACCGAGCAGAGCACCATCGGAATGAACCGAAGTTGTTCAACTCGGGCTTTCTCCTGAAGCTCCATCAAAGCCTCCCCCGAAGCCAATTCTGCTTGCCAGAGTCTCTCCTGGAGTCGTGTGTAGTCTGCTTTGCTCATTTGATGGCTCCTTTGCCATGCCGTCAACAGCTCTGGGATGAGATGTTGGGAATACAGCCCCCTATCTGAAAGAAGCTAAGTTCCCAACACCTCTGCGAATCTATATATCTAGTAAAAATGTGCGTTTGCGAGTTAAAACTCGAGCAAACATGTGTAGCATAGCACTAAAGCGTGATAATGTCAAGAATGATCAACCATCATTAGCCACCAATTGTACCGGAAAGCTGGTCGAGGAAAACGCTCAGGTTCTTGTCTAGCCAACCATGTAGACGAAAACCAGGTTGTCCTTGGTTCCACGGCTGATCAAAGATAATTTGTGTCCACTCTGCTTCGGAGGTGCCAGCAAGTGCCAACCTATCGTCGATCAAGGCGAGACCTGGAACAGCGTGCTTATTTTTTGTAATGGCAGCAGTTTCTAAGATTTGTCTGCCGAAATGCGGAACTATAACACGCTCTAGCCACTGTAGTTTCTCGGCTTTACAAGTAGGATTTGCGGTAAGTGGTGCACTGCAAATTTGCGGCTCATAACCTAAATCAATAATACGCTGAAGGCCTTTCTTGGCATTAGAGATTAGCGGAAGCCGGGCGAAGAACCCTGGCTCGTTAGATATCGCACGCACCAGCAGACCGTGCTCCGGATAATCATCAGAGATATAGTAGTTTACTCTCGGCTGTCTCTCGATCTCTGGATGTCTTTCGTCAAGACAAGCCTGCACTTCTTCGTCAAAACCGGCAAGGACACCGTCCATGTCAACTAATACTTTTTGTCTCTCGCTCATATTTATAGATTATAGATAAAAACTTTTTGCCAGCAAGCATAAGGGTAATGGACTCGTGGCTAATCGACGGCGACAAGAGGGACGTGCGGTGTCGTTGCCTTGTGTAGCGCGTTCATTACGGACTGCGGTTCAACACCGTTAAGATCGGACGCTGTTATATTGAGAATGCAGGACGAGCATCGTAAATATGATTCAGGGCAAGAAGGTCTGACGATTTGCGTTGGTATGCCCTCTTCGCCGATACCGACGTCGTCATACTCTGACTCTGTCGTTGAATGAGTCCCAAGCTGGACAGAACCTTCGAGAGCTCGTATATACGCTCCGGTTGCTTCAGTGCTACTGCCTACATTTATTAACCGAGTTAAAGCAAGCACTCGTTTTGGAATATTACGGATCTTTATACATTTAGGAACATCAATCGGCTCTTTACTGAAGCTTCTTAACATCTTTTTTGTCGGCATAGCTGTCATCTTCATAATCTCCTATTACGGATAATCATAGATAGAAAAGCTATGAATGCAAGCATTAGCAGTATTTATTTTGCCGCTAACTTTTGGTTTTATGCATCGTTGCAATAACCCATAGTCCGAAGTCGTCGGATAGCATTTCGTTCCGGGTTTGAGAATATATAAAGCTGTTTACTATCAGTGCTTCCGTGAAGGATTCTTCGGTGTAACCTGCTCTTTTTAACCTGTCCCTATAGCCGCCGATGTTAAATTGCCAAAACTCTCTAGCCTTACCACTACTTATTTTAAGTGGAAGTTTATTCCTACCAGCTTCCAGTTCATTAAGGAACTCCACGTTCTTACCTGGTTTTTCGTGCTGATGGTTTAGGTATAGCTTTGAGTGCCCTAATTCGTGTGCGAAGCAAAATTCTATGGCATCGGCGGTCAGAACTGGTCTATCTAGCCTATCGAATAGTTGATAAAGTCTGACGAAGCGTGATTGTAGAATATCACTCAAGTCTTGCTCGAAGTCGCCAATTGTATTTGAAAGTTTAACTACTGAACCTCCGAACTCATGAGACTCATGGTAAGCAATACAAGCACCCATACTCTCAACTTTCACTATTGTTGAGCTTATCTGTGGTTCAAGCGAAATTGCGGTATCTAGAACCAACTCACAGCGAGTGCCGTGGGCTTGGTCTATTTCAGCAACAGACCGTCTATTTAGCTTCTCCAGTGCATTGCCACCTGACATATATCAAATACTTTAAACTAAACCACGATAATTGCAAGTATAGATCAAATCATTAAGACTAGTGAGGAGTTATGAAACGTTCGAAATTTTGAAATATTCAAGTTATAAGTACCGCACCTAGTAGTGAGCTCGCCAAAATAAGCGGATCTACTACTGGACATACTACTTGGCAGGGGTACGTGGAATCGAACCACGATCTAAGGTTTTGGAAACCTTTATACTAACCGTTGTACTATACCCCTTCGTCTACTGTTGCGGTTGCTAGTCTATCGACAAAATGATTTGCTCGATAGACTCTGCAACCCCACCGTGTAGTCTCCCTACATTTTTGCGAATCACCACGCATAAATGGTGAACGCGGATGCAAGAACAACTTGAATTATACCGCAATTCAAAGTTGACTCATGCGAATATCATTGTATAATACTTTGCATACCTTCACAATTTGGGTGAGACGGGGACTTTTTGACACCGGATGGAGTGTTCGGAAGTCCTCGTCTCAAAAAGGACGACATAGGCAAAAGGAAGTGCCGGTAGATGGATGGTAACGAAACTAGAATCATGAATGAGTTAGTAGCTGTCTTGTCGATGAGCCAAGCTCTCACGCGTGAAGGTGTTACGACCGCAGATATGCAGCTCGTCAGCGACGACCCTGCCTTGCGACACAAGATTGTTCGGTTATTGGTCTCAAGACATGTAGCTGACCCGTTGACACTATTCAATCAGTCGTCGAGGAGTCAACTAGCCAAAAGTTTGGCGAGCGAGCGTTATTTGACCAGCGACAGCGAGTACTCTCAGTTGTTTAACCGGCTCACTCTCGACAGTGTTTTTGCAATGCTTTTCAAAAGATTGACTACTCAAGAAATGCGGGTTGCGGCCTTCTCAATTGGTGAGAATCCAGCAATGAAAGTAATGGAGATAGCTGCGCGGTGTGGGATCTCGAGTCCGAGGGTTTATGTCGTCCGGAAACAGGCTAGTATTAAGCTCAGCAGAGCAGTGGATATACTGATCGGGGAATCGGATTGGGTGGCCGCGGGTATGCACGGCTTCTACGAATCGGTCAGCATCTACTCCATGGACCTAAGTAACCGTCCGCATAATTGTCTATGGCTAGCAGGGGTCTCGAATATTAGGCAACTTCTTCATAATACCGAGGACAATCTGCTCGACATCAGAGGTTTCGGGCCAAAATGCCTGGATGAGGTGAAGGCCCAGTTGAAGAAACGTGGTCTTAGTCTCAGACCTAAATTGTGAAGGAAGCCCGGGTCGAAAGACCCGGGATTTCCATTTTTATCAATATGTCAGGTTTTTATACCGTCACGGCGTAGCATGGCGTCGATATTGCTGTCGCGACCTAAGAAATCACGAACTAAATGTTCGGCTTTGACCTCGGCGCCACGAGCCAACACTTTATCTCTATATTCCCGACCAAGCTTTGGATTTAGTACACCAGATTGTTTGAACTTCTCAAAAAAGTCGGCTTCAATAGCTTCGGCCCATTTGTACGAATAGTATCCCGCAGCGTATCCGCCGGCAAAAATGTGTGCAAAACTCATTAGTTCTAAATCCCATTTCTCAGCAGTAATGCCGTATGCCTGAGTTTTAATATCTCTATGTAGTTGCAGTGGATCTTTAGTCTTGTTCAAGGGATATTCTGTGTGTAGCAAAATATCTGTTTTTGCTAAAATAAACTGCCTGCCAGCCTTCGAAGCTATTCGGAACTGCCGAGCTGCAAGCAGTTTATTTATCACTACGGATGGTATTTGTTTGTCAGTTTTGTAGTGCGAGGTAATTTTAGCCAGAACATCTGGTTGCCAAACCCAGTTTTCAAAAATTTGTGAAGGCGCCTCCACAAAGTCCCACTCGATATCTTGCATTGATTGTTCTTCAAGTTCTGTGCGCCCCAGTGCTAGATGCATAAAATGTCCAAACTCATGCCAGATGGTCTCGACCTCTCGAATGCCTAAAAGACTTGGTTTCTTTGGTGTCGGACCGGTCAAGTTGGCGACTACATATCCTAGATGCGGTTTCTCAACTTTACCGCTAGAGCGATCTGCGACAAAAAAACCATTCATCCATGCACCACCGTGTTTTTGTCGACGTGCAAACCAGTCGCACCAAACAGTAGCGATGTGTTTGTCTGCCTCGTCACTAATTTCGTAAACTTCAACATCTTCGTGCCAGCGCTTCAGCTTTGTGTTTTTTACGAAACTGACTCCATATAAGATCGACAGTGTTTCGAACATTCCAAAAATAACCTTTGAAATTGGAAAATACTCTCTTGTGACAGATTCATCAATATCGAACAGTTTATTGCGCAGTTTCTCTGCATAAAACCAGTCTAAACCTGAGTCGACATCAGCCATGCCTAGTCTTAACATTGGGTCATTCTCGTATTCTCGAGCAAATAGCTCTAATTCTTTGAATTCTTTGTTAATCGTAGGCATGTAGAGATTCGATAATTTGTCTAAAAAACTGCCGGCGATTTTGCCGTTTTTTGCCATACGGTCTTCAAGTGCGAAGTCGGCATAGTTTTTGTAACCAAGAAGTATTGCTTTTTCGCGTCGAAGCTCTAAGGCTCTTAGGCATAGAGGGATGTTTGGTTTAAGACCGATAGTTTTCGCAGCTTTATACATTGCCCGCCTGGTCGTTTTGTCGGTGCACTGACTCATAACTGCCAAATAGTTCGGCTCACTAAACTGCACCCAGTAACCTTCTAACTTCTTTAATTTTGCTTCGTTTTTTGCTGTTAATACGGTTTCTTCGCCTAAACCAACTAGCTGTGCTCTGTTAGCAACCATTATTCCGCACTTGTCTGTGGCCTTGGCGTAATTCTGACCGAACTTGGTTGCTATTTTAGATAACTCCTCGTTGATTTCTTTAAGTTTTTGTTTTTTGGTTGGTGGCAGCGCTACACCACCTCGTCTGTAATCTCTTATTAAATCGTCAAGCAATTTATTCTGAGCAGTAGTTAAGCTCTTGGGCTTCATAACCTCTCTTACCTCTAAAAGAGCGGTGTATATTCCTTTATGCAGTCCTAGTTCGTTATATAGCTTGCTAGCGACCTGTGTCGCTTGTGTATCGGCAGCGCTCCAAGAGCCGCCAAGCACGCTATCCAGATGACTAACAGTGTTTGTGAGCGCGCTAAATTCTTCGGAGGACTCCGTTAAAGCTCGGACAGTATTTTGAAAGGTCCTTTCTGACTTTGGTATTTCTAACGATCTATTAATGCGCTCCCAAACTAGTTTTTCGGTGAATAGAAGAGCTGCTCTAGTATCTTTAGCAAGATATCTATCAAAATGCAGCTCACTAACAGGGTGCAACAGTGAGTTTTTTATCATTGCCGCTATTGTACGACATTATTTAGGATATGGCGCCGTGTAAGTACCCAGTAAGCTTTTTTATAAAGTTGAACCCCCGCATTTACGAGGGCTCAACCGTTGTCGGGAGCCCCCTAGCGGGGGTTAGTCTTTACCAAAGCCCTTCTGACTTACGGAGGCTTCTGGATCACCAGACTCTCTGTCCATTTCGCCTGTCTTTGCTTCAACGTAAATCCAGAAGAGAGCTACTACTACCAGAAAAAGAACTACAACAATCCCGGAGAACACAATTTGGTCAATCGAATCTTCGGAGATTCTTCCCAGCATAGCCATAGCACCTGACAGTAGTAGCATCAGGATGCAGACTCTGATGTAGGTAGCTGCACTTTGGCGGTTTCCTTTTTGGACTTCCGCAAAGTACTGCTCCATCTTATCCAACACCTTCATGTGATTGTCCTTTCGTCGGACGGTTGGTTGTGAACGAGACCATGCGTAGAGCGAGAAACTCACCCTATCTTCCTACTATGTCATAAGTAGGGCTCATCTGTCAAGAGAGGTGTTCTACCTTATAAATGGAGAAGACCCTGGACCGCGGTGGACCAAAGTCTGGTCTCCACCTGCGGGCGCAGGGTCATTGTTGAGTTTTCAGCCTCCGCTGCAGGACGAACAACGAGCTTTTGGATCATCATCCGGGCCCTCGGGTTCGTGATCGGCGCAGTATTCGGCCATCGACTTTCCCCAGACCATCCTGTTGGGTCGAAAACCCAGCTCTGACATCCAGCCAATCGTGCCTTCGTAAACGCCTGGTTTGTTCCAACCGCTAGATTCAGGATCCGGGTTGTGGTGGATGAAACCGACTCCCATCTGCCTACAGATGCTCTCGTAGAGACGAGTATCCAGAATCAGTGCGTGCCAGGCCGCATCTACAAGTCTGCCCGGCACCATTCTGGGCTTACCCGGAGTCGCTGCTGCGCTCAAAAACTTGAGAGCCTCGCACACCAATAATGCGCACACTTCCAGATCCTTGTCGTGACCGAGCCATGAAAGCTTGCTCACAAGAGTGTCAAAGGCCGGACGGTAATGCGGATCGCGCTTGACGACCGCCAGTGTCCGATCAGCCACTCGATACAGGTCAACCTCGGGCAGTACCTGCCAATCGATCATTGCTGCAGTGCTCATATCGAGCCTTTCGTTCGGGGTAGGAGGATTCCTACTAGACCTATTATACAACAATAACGGAGTAAGCCAAGAGGTATATACTATAGGCAGTTATGTAGTCGGAGCGCTGTAAAACGCCTCACCCTACAGGCTTTCAAACTTTTGTAGCCGAGACGAAACATTCTTGCCTACTCCAAACCCATTAGCAATTAGCATTTTGCCTTTGGCAATAGATTAGCAAATTGCAATTAGCCATTTTTTGGCAATCCTCGAATCCTTTAATTAACTAAATTGCTATTTGTTAATGGCGCATTTTTCGCCAATAGCTCATAGCAAATTGCAAATGGAGTAGAAAATGAGAGAGAGTTTAGACGAACCCATATCTGTTGTTTTTAACTATGATGCCCCGAAACGGCGCACCCAGCCCCATCGACTTACCTGGAATAACCAGGATTATCTGCTTGGAAAAGTCGACTTCCACCACAAGACTCGAAGTGGCACGACACTCATCCACCACTTTTCGCTGGCCGACGTCGACAGCACAGTCTATTTCAAGCTAGCGCTTGATACGGACACCCTGCACTGGAAGCTCGAAGAATATATGTATGGTGGTGAAAATAGCCCCCATTACGGCTCAGAAAGCAGCGCATGACCAACCTCTTAGCGGTAAATACTGCTACGCCGATGGTGATGCATATTGATCTTAATAGTTGCTTTGCAACCATCGAGAAGCAGGCTAATCGGCTACTTCGAGGCCGGCCTGTGGCTGTGGCGGCCTATGACACTCCCAGAGGCATGGTTTTGGCTTCTTGCTACATTGCCAAGGCCTCAGGGGTCAAACTAGGCGTGAACGTCGGTGAAGCCCGTCAGATGTGCCCTGGGATCGTCATAATGACGCCCGACCCAGCTAAATACCGCGAAGCTCACCGCCGATTTGGCGAGCTTTTGCAAGATTTCACTCCTGATGTGGTGCCGAAATCGATCGACGAATTTGTCTTGAATATGACAGGAACGCCCGCATTAAGACGCAAGATTTTAGATGTGAGACGTGAATTAGTTATCGACCCTAAAATCTCAAATCTCAAATCTCAAATATTTTCTCCTGTCGAACGTGAAATTCACAGCCAGGCGATGCTTAGAATAGGTGGGGACATTAAGGATCGGATTCACAAGGATCTGGGCGAGGCCGTAACCGTCAACATCGGTATAGCGCCAAACCGCTTTTTGGCAAAATATGCTGCTGGCTTCGGCAAGCCCAACGGCTTATTGCAGATTGACCATACTAACCTCGAGGAGCGCTTTACTAACATGGATCTAGTAGACCTCCCGGGTATTAACACCCGTTATAAAAAGCGGTTGCAGTTGATGGGTGTTGCTACGCCACTTGATCTGTTTAATGCCGACCCGCAGTACCTCCGTAAGCGGATATTTAAGAGTGTTGTCGGGGTGCACTGGCACATGCGGATGCGTGGCTGGGAGGCGGACGCTCGGGAGTCCAAGCGCCGGAGCATCGGCCACCAATATGCTTTGAGCAACAAAACTGCCGACCCGGTGGAGCTGGCTAGGCTACTGATGAAGCTTTGCGAAAAAATTGGTCGGCGACTTCGGGAAGACAACTTTTATGCTACGGGCATTCACCTTTATCTGGCGTTTGTGAGCGAAGACTCGACCCTCTCTGGTGTTCATATAGGATTCGAAAACCAAAATCGTTACAGTTCTTGGCATAAGGGCTGCAAGCTCGGGTATCGTCTCTACAGCACCACCGACATCTTTCAGGCCGCCAAGCATCTTTTAAGCCAAGCCGAGATATTCGACAGAGTCAGGCTAATGGCTATAACGGCTTTCGGGCTGGAGCCGTGGAGCCCCGAGCAAGGCAATCTATTCGATGCAAAAGACGCAAGAGAAGAGATTTTAGATTTTAGCAAGGAGTTTAAGCCCTACACCGTGAATAAGAACCTGAGCGATGCTCTGGACGGCATCAACGACCGCTACGGCGAGTTCGCCATTACCCCCGCCACGATGCTTGATATGAAGGGGACGATTGTCGACAGAATAGCCTTCGGAAAATGACAAGCCAGAAAAACATTTAATAGATGGTTGTAACTCAAATGCTCAATGAAAAATGAGAAATTAATGGCAAATGAAAAATGCAAAATGATAAATTTTCTTACAGGGTATAATAAGGTGGTGAAGAAAAAGTACTTACTTATTGGCATACCGCTCGTCCTGGCGACTATCGGTTTTATTGCTATTTTGGCTTCCCGAAATGTCGTTAAGGCACCGTCAGATACTAGCAATGATTCAACTTCAGATACTAGCGCCGACCAAGAGGTGGTTGTGGATCAGGTCGTTTACCCTATTCAATTGACTATAGAGCAAGCTACGGCCATTAATGCTGTCGTTAACAAGAAACACAAACTACCAGAGAACTATGTGCCCACCTTAACTTCAGTAGCCGGTGGGAAGATGCGCGAAGATGCAGCCACAGAACTTGAGAAGTTACTGGACGCTGCTTCGGCGATTGGAAATAAGCTAGTCATCATAAGTTCTTACAGGTCTTATTTAACTCAAGTCAGCACCTATGACGGCTACGTGAATCAATACGGCCAAGCACAAGCCGACACTTTTAGTGCTCGCCCGGGCCACAGCGAGCACCAAACCGGTCTGGCGGTCGATCTCGGCAACAACGACGGTTCTTGTGCTCTAGAAACCTGTTTTGGCGATACAGCAGGTGGAGTGTGGCTTGCTACTAACGCTCCGAACTATGGCTTTATTATCCGTTACCCAGAAGGCAAAGAAGCAGAGACTGGGTATCAGTATGAACCATGGCACATTCGTTATTTGGGCGCAGATACCGCCAAAGCAGTTGCCTCTTCAGGAAAAACGTTTGATCAATATATGAATGTCGTCGCCGGAGAGTACTAAGTCAATTATTGCGCCAGACGAACTTGAGACCTGACCAGACTTCGGTTACGGCGCAAACTTTTGTATCGACGACTCCCAGTGGTAATAGGATATCTCGCAAATCTTGCTCGCTAATATCTGTTTTTAGGTTCGATGTTTTCTTTGGCCGGCCCCGTTGTGAGCCTTCGAGAGTTTTGTCGGTTTGTAGATCTACGGATTTGTCATTCGAAGATCTACTGCGGGGCCAACTAACCCAAAGCATGCCGTTGTCGGCTAGTTTGCTTACTAATATGCTACTTGAAGCTTCGAGCTGAACCTTATCGGTGAAGAAAGCGTGGATGAACTCAAATACTCCATCATCGTCAGGCCGAAAAGTTAAATGCCGTTGTCCCAATGCTTCGAAGTATTCTGTGGGAGCATGCGAAAAGAAAGTGCTCATACCGTCTTTGAGTCCGAGTTTTTCTGGCAGTGATTTCTCTGAATAGCCTGTCATATTAGTAGTATAACTAACTTAAAAGATAAAAGATGGTAGATAAGGAATAAAAGATAGTAGTTAAAATATAAGTAGGGGGTCTAATTCGACCGTATTTTCTTATATTTTTTCTTTGTAAATCTATGATTTGCTCAGGCGCTTGCGCTTGTTGGGGTCGAGTTCTTTTTTGCGAAGACGTAGGCTCTTTGGAGTGACTTCTAGCATTTCGTCGTTCTCGATGAAGTCTAGACACTGTTCGAGACTAAAAATCGTTGCAGGAGTGAGTTGAACGGTTCCGTCACTAGATTTGCTACGCATGTTCGTAAGCTGTTTAGCACGACAAACGTTGATTTCCATATCTTCTTGGCGGGTGTTGAGGCCGATGATTTGCCCGGCATAGACTTGAATCGCTGGGCCAACGAAGCAAACTCCACGTTCCTCGACGTTTTGGAGGGCGTAGGGCGTTGTCACGCCGGCTTCGAAGGCAATTAGAGCGCCGTTACGCAGTTGATTAAGCGCTGGGCCTTGTACTGCATAGCCGTCAAGCAGGCTATTCATAATAAGAGTGCCTTTTGTGGCGGTCATTAGCAGGTTGCGTGCACCTAGAAGGCTCCTTGTTGGTAGTTTATAAACAAGTTTCGTAACGCCTTTAGGTGAACTAAATTGATCGACAAGCTCGGCTTTGCGTCGGCCCATTTCCATCTGTACGGCACCAACGTACTCGGCCGGGACTTCTATGAGCGCTTCTTCTATCGGTTCGACGGTTTTGCCATCTTCTTCGTGAGTCACAACTTGCGGCCGACCGACCTCCATCTCGAAACCTTCACGCCGAAGACTTTCGATTAGTACCGAGAGGTGTAGCTCGCCACGACCACTGACCTTGAAACCAATTCCCTCTTCTTCAACTAACAAACCAACATTTGTTTCGAGCTCTTGCTTGAGACGGTCACCAATTTGTCTCGACGTCGTGAATTCGCCTTCTTTGCCTTTTAGCGGGCTAGTGTTTGGGCCGAGATAAATCCGTAGAGTTGGCGCTTCGACCTCGATTGGTGGTAAAGCTTCGGGGTTGTCAATATCAGCAATGGTGTTGCCTATTTTTGCACCGGCAAGGCCAGTAACACCGACGATATCACCTGCCACGGCACTGTCTATCTCGACATAGCTAAGTCCAATCGAGCGATATATACGATCGATTTTACCTTTGGTTTGGCTGTCTTCGCCGCATAGCGTCACTGCCTGGCCTTTTACGATTTTGCCGCGTTCGATTCGACCAACTGCGTATTTTCCTTGGAAGCTGTCGTGTCTCAGTGCGGAGACTAAGAACTGCAAACTGCCTGTTTCGTCAACAGATGGCGACGGAACATGTTCGACAATTGCCTCAAAAATTGCAGATAGGTCGCCAGGAGCGCTTATGTCCGAAGGTTGATCTTTCCAGGCTTTGGCTTCGCGTCCGATGGCGTAATAAATTGGGTAATGTAGCTGGTCTTCATGGATCGCTAGCTCCAAGAACAAATCGGCCAATTCATCCTCGACCTGTGTAATACGCGAAGCTGATTTATCGATCTTATTAATGACCACGATGGGCTTTAAGCCAAGTTGTAGCGCCTTACTAAGCACAAACTTTGTCTGAGGCATTGGGCCTTCCTGGGCGTCGACTACTAAAAGACAGCCGTTTGCCATTCGCAGAGTCCGTTCAACCTCACCGCTAAAGTCGGCATGCCCGGGTGTGTCGATAATGTTAATGCGATAATCTTGCCAGTCGACGGCCGTGATTTTGGCGGTAATGGTGATGCCACGTTCTTTTTCTTGGTCTCCACTGTCCATGATCAGGTCTTGCGTCATCTCAGCCTGGTTAGAGCGAAAAGTGTTAGATTGCTTCAAAAGACCATCAACAATGGTCGTCTTGCCGTGGTCGACGTGAGCAATGATCGCAATATTGCGTATTTTTTCTACAGAGTTCATAGCTACCTTCTAAGGAGTGTTACCCTTTTCGCTCTTTGACTTCGTTCCTGCCGAGGCTCTTCTTAGTTTCTTCGAACCATTCGTGTTTGCGCGTAAACTTGTCGTATTTCTTAAGTCTTAGCTTGTCAGGGGTGTTCTGAGTATTCTTAGTTGTGACATACGTGCGTTGCCCACTTGCCGTACTGACAAGCGCTACAATTTTTCTTTTGTCGCTTTTTCGTCCCATATTGTGCTTGATTCTAACAGATTGAAGTGATTAGTTCAACAGATTGTGTGTGGAGCCGACGACGAGAGTTGAACTCGTGACCCCCTCCTTACCATGGAGGTGCTCTACCACTGAGCTACGTCGGCATGTATTATTTTTGATACAGTAGTAAAATAACATCGGTCATTGTACCAGAAATTGGCTGAGTAAGGTATAGTTTAGCCGATGGTTATTCTAGATATTGAGACTAGTGGATTGGATCCTGAAATTCACGGCTTACTGTCGATTGGGGCGATTGACTTTTTGCACCCGTCAGAAAGTTTTTATGGTGAATGCCATATCCGTGAAGGTGAACGGATCGACCCTGAGGCGTTATCGCTGAACGGTTTTACCGGCGACGAAGCAAAAGATAAGACCAAGCAAGGTACTCGCGACCTGTTGATTGCTTTTAACGAATGGTTAGAGTCGCGCTCAATCAAGATGATTGGCGGCCTGCATATAGCAGCTTTTGATGTTCCGTTTATCAACAAAAAAGCTCTTCAATGCGGTGTGCGAATGCGCCTGCATAAGCGTTCGATTGATTTGCACTCAATCGCCTATGCCAAGATGCAAGAGTTACGCAAAGTCGTGCCTCTAACAGACGGCTGGAGCGTGATGGACACTGACTTTATCCACCCCTTTTGCGGTTTGCCAAAAGAGCCTCAACCCCAACACGCTCTAAACGGTGCTAAGTGGGAGTCCGAAAGCCTGAACCGGCTAATCAAAGGCAAAGGACTATTGAAGTCCTTTGCCCGCTATCCTATTCCAGCTTATCTAAAGAAGTGACTAATGTTTGCTGATCGGCATCTTAATTACTGTGTTTGGTATGGTCTCGTTTAGTGCTGCTCTAAGAAGATCGAAATGCCTTTCGCTAAACCTAAGCCCTCTCAACGCAAATGCAGATTTCCATAACATGGTACGCAAGAAGTACAAGGATACCCTGGCTTCGTAATCTTCAGGTACATAACCAAGTGTGTCCAAGAACCCGGCAGACATTTTTTTGCGACGGGGGTAATGGCATACCCAAGTATGAGCACTACCTATTTCACTAACTGGATCGTACGCTACTGCATTTTCCCAGTCAAATAGTGCCAAGACCCGGTTACCTTCGTAGCGAATATTGTGGTCGGCTACATCGTGATGAACAAGGTAGCTAGTAGACAGCTTGTCGAGCATGTCTTTGTTTGAATGCATAAACTTAGTGATCTCATCAGATGCTTCTTGCGCCATGAGACCATCTTCAACTATTTGCTGTAGGTCGTCATCTACATAAGCCATTAAGTATTGGTGCGCCGAAGACTTCGATCCTTCAAGCTCCTCGCTGTTTTTAAATCTACCCCAACCTTTTACCGGAGCATCATACTGTCTAGCTGCAAGTTCACCAAGGTTATAGCTAATTGCGTCATAATCTTTTTTTGTTCCAGTAAATTCGTCTTCGAGATCTTTGCCCGGCAGAATTTCCATTATTTGATAGTCAAACGGTGCTTTAGAACGGGTTGTGTCTGCAAATATTACGTGATTGGTTGGGATTTTTGCTTTGGCATACAGTTCAGTGAACTTACTCTCGAGTTTCATGTAATGTTCTATATCATCTATAAACCTATTGGCCCTAAAAGCGAACTTTCCACCATCCGTATCTACTATATAAATAAGATGACCGGTACCGAAGTTGGTGTTTGCGGCTAACTTTCTTATTTTGTGGCCTGTTGTTTGTTTCACGAGTGTTTTTACTATCGTGTCGTCGAATCCTTCATAACGCTTCTGGAGCCTTAGAACCAAATCCTTGCTACGGTGGGTATTAAAGTAGTAGATGTCGTCGCTGTTAAAATCATAGCTCATAGCAATATAATAACATTGCATTAAAAACGCCTCTGCGAGTGGGCTGGATATACCCGGGAGACTAAAGTTCAAGCCCCTAATTAAGAGCAAAGGACTATTGAAGGAATTCGCACGCTACCCAATACCGGACTATCTAAAAGCAAAACTTATAACTAAACCAAGAGTTGTTTAGTAACCAACTACTCCACTGTCTCGGTTGATGAACCACCAGATGGCAAAGAAGATGACGACTGCTATTACGAAGTAGAGTACAACCCGTTCCCACATCGGTCGCTTGCCGAAACTTTTAGGGTTTTGCACGAGACAGAATTAACTTTACTCGACTTGAGCTGGGGTTAGCTGGTTTTAGGGGGGTTGACCATTATAATTTGCGGTACGTTATTGAAGTCTTTGTCGTGTGTTAAGAGTGGCATAGACAAATACATGCATTCGGCGGCAATCCATAAATCATTCGGAGAGATTGGAGTACCGTTTGTTCTGAGATAGCTATAGATCTGCGTATAAAATGGAAGCAACTCAGGTATTAAACCAGGGCTGGTTGTCACATTTTTGTCGTTTAAGAAAGTATCGAGCAGAGGCTTATTTTTCATTGGATTATTGCCAGCTAATACCCCCGACTGTATTTCGGCTAACACTACATACGGTATATAAAGCTCCTCATTTGGCAGGTCAAGTGCGTCACCGCGGAGCAAAGCACTAACAATATTAGTATCAACTGCGATCATTTAGGATCGTTTTCCCACATCGTCGGGTCTAGTACCTCAAAATTATCAAGAACCTCTTGATTGATGGCTGTCTTATCCATTACACCGCTATAGCGCTGCCAAGTTATGCCGGTATTAGCTGTAGTACCTCCTACTTTCGTGCGCAAGGTGTCAAGCACGAAGTCATTAAGACTCATTGCCTTTAGCTTAGCAAGCTTATCTATCCGTTGTTTTAGGCTAAAGTCCACATTTCGTACAGTTATTTGTGTGTTTTTCATTTCACAATGATAATAGTTTAACTATATGATGTCAATGACATCGTTTTGACACACGCTACTCTGACTCAGGTTTTCTACAACGCCTGTCTCTTCTAAGACCTCTCTACAAGCAGCATCATTAGGAAACTCATCCTTTCCCTCTTCACACATGTCCATTTTACCGGCAGGAGATTCGTAATAGCCGTCTAGATAACCTGTGCTAAAGCGACGCTGTAGGTACACTTGAACCTTATCATTAATAAGGAACGTAAAAACTGGTATTGTAGCTCGTAGTATTTCTGCCATTTTATTCATGAAACTTAAACAAGTTTGTTGTAATGAAAAGACTCGAGAGCACGTCTGCTCTCAGGTGTTAAGTCGCGATTTGCTACACGATTGCTGTCGTCCCACCAGGCAGTGC
>Ga0163144_10015034_pt1 | contig 16010 bp, 16 predicted proteins | sample OliLak19BULKMAT1_FD_123175 | JGI IMG/M metagenome (GOLD analysis project Ga0163144, IMG submission 123175) | Freshwater microbial mat bacterial communities from Lake Vanda, McMurdo Dry Valleys, Antarctica - Oligotrophic Lake LV.19.BULKMAT1 | ecosystem: Environmental > Aquatic > Freshwater >... | reverse complement strand
GTCGAGTCGTTCACGCCGGGGTTGATGTCCTTGACGAGGAACGGATTGGTCGTGGGGGTCAGCCGGTCCTCCAACTGCTCGATCCGGAGGTTCGCCTTGGCCGTACGGCGGTTGTTGCGGTTGGGCTGGATCGGGTTCCATAAGTTCTTCAGCATCGGAACATTCCTCATAATCGGACCGGAAATGGTGTATTCAGATAGTCGGCCGATCGCTGCGCGAAAGAAATCCATCAAGCAACGGAAAGCGAGTCACAATAATTACTGAGCCAGATGGCTGATCTCTCCCAGAATTCCGCAAAGCGGTGAGACTTCACCGCTCACGCCCCTTGTGAGTTCGTTAAAAACAGAGGAAAATGATTATTGCGTTGAGAGGAGAGATCGACTTGGCGAGTCATCCCATCTCGCATCATGGTGACCTTTAAACCTCGGCGAGTCTGCTGCTTCGAATCCGCGATCCGCGCGAAGGATCGGCGTGGCACGCATTCGTGCTGGAATTGGGTAGCGAACAGTCAATTCCTGACGATCCGCATGCGTAACCGTCGGCGTCTCCGTCGACTCACTCGTTCCCGTCCGTCAGCGGCAGGGTTGAAAGGTCGGTGCCGGTACCCGGCTGGGCATTCGGGTGGGTTGTCCACCAGTCGATGGAGCGCTCCTCGGTCCAGTGGTCGGCGCGTTTGCTGTGGGCGAGGGCATGTTCCAAGGTCCCGGCGTCCGGGTAGCGGTCGTCCGCGGATTTCGCCAGGCAGCGGGCGACGATCGCGGTCAGGTCGTCCGGCAGGTGCGGGTTGAAATTCGAAAGCGGCGCGGGTTGCTCGTTGACGACGGCCATCAGGGTTTTCATCGGGTTCTCGCGGTGGAACGCCTCGCGGCCCGAGAGCAGAAAATAGGCGATGCTCCCCAAACTGAAGAGGTCGCTGCGGCCGTCGAGTGAGACACCACTCGCCTGCTCCGGCGACATGTATTCCGGCGTGCCCACAATCAGGCCATCCCGCGTGATCTTGCCTTCCGGCGTCAGCTCTTCGGTCAGGGAATGGACGAGGCCGAAATCGACGACCTTGATTTGGTCGTGATGGGAACCTTCCGGAATCAGCAGGATATTGGAAGGCTTGATGTCCCGATGGACCATGCCGTGGCGATGGGCTTCCTTGAGCGCCCCACACGCCTGCCGCAGGATGTGGATGACGCGGTCCGGCGATTGCGGCCCGTACTGGTTGACCAAGTCCTCCAAGCTCATGCCGTTGAGGTATTCCATGACATAGTAGAAGGTGCCGTCGTCGGCCCGGCCGTAGTCGTAGATCTCGACCGTGTTGGGGTGCCGCAGCTTCGCGGTCGCCTGAACTTCCCGTTCGAAGCGTCGGAGTTGTTCGGGGTTGCCGAGGTACTTGACGTGAATCCGCTTGACGGCACAAGGCCGCTTCAAGAGGTGATGCTCGGCAAGGTAGACTTCGCCCATGCCGCCTTGGCCGAGCTTGCGGCGCAGGCGATACTGGCCGAGTTGTCGGATGGTTTCGCGAGCCGAAAGCACCTCCTGCCGCAATGCCTCCATCTTGGCGGTACCGAAGATGGCGAGGCCCGAGCCTGCGGCCAGAATCGTGATGCCGATGGCGAAAACCGCCACCGCCGCCCGAGCCGTCGGCGGGTGGACGTAGGCGGCCACAGCGCTGATGACGAGTGCGGCAAACGCCAACCCCAAGGTGATGGCGATGCCCCGTGCGGCCGTGCTCGGAATCAGAACCCCGTGGAAGACGATCAGCACGAACCAGTTGAAGTGAACGATCAGCGCCGCGGCGATCGTCACCATCCGTTGGTAATCCTCATCCCAGACGCGCACACCCTGAAGCCCGCTCAGCGACATCGGCGGCGGCGCGGCCGTGAGCACTTCGAACTGCCAATACGCGAAGACCGCCGCCATGGCACCGAAGATGACGATCTCCAGCACCCGCAACGACTGTTCCGCAAGATTCCGACGGACGTGCAGGAAGCCCGCGACGCTGAGAAGCAGCATCAGTACGGCCGCGGACAGGCCGAGACCGGTCCAGCCGATCGTCGACCGACCGAAGAGTTCAATGAAGTTGGTGGCCGCGCAGACCAGCATGAACACGAAGGGCACCGCGGCAATCAGCGAGCACAGAAACAGCCGGCGGCGGAACAGCACCACCGATTCGGCATCGAGGCGATACCGATCCGATTTCGGCTTGACGTTACCGAAGTCCGCGACCGCCGGGAACGATCGATCGGCCCGCATCCGCACGGCCGGCGGCAGGGCGACCGAAGCCGAGAGTTGATAGTCGGTACTCGCGGCGGCCGTGGATAGGCTTTCCGATAGCGGCGCCGCATCCTTGCCGGCACGACGGGCAGGGCTTTGCAACCGCAGTGTCCGCTTCTGTCCGCCCGGGTTGTTCTCGACGGTCGCGGACATGAAGCGCAATCCCCGGACATGTCGGACGCATCACCGGAATTGTAGTGCATTCCCGAAACTGCGACGTGCGGATTTACCGGGGGGCCGGCGAAGACCGACTCAGACTACCGCCGCGCGTCGCCTCCGCACATGGGCTGCCACCAGCATCGCCGCGCCTGTGGCCAGAAAGGTCGACGGCTCGAGAAGATATGCTCACGCCTCAATCCGATCCCAGTCGTCGGCGGGGAAGAAGCGGGCGAGGTGGGAGGTGTTCGTGCCTGCGATAACGGTTGTGCCGTCCGACACGCGTTCGGCTTGGGCGATGAGGATCATGTCGACGTCGATCGTCTTGTCCTCCGCCGTCGGTTGACCCTTCTGCCGTGCCGCCGCCCACAATTCCGCGGCTCGCCGCATGGTGTCGGTGTCGAGGGGTTGGATGCGATCGCCCTAGGGGTTGGGTTGGGATTGCACAGACTTCCTAAGACTCCGGAATCCAGAATGACGATTCGGCTCATTCCTGATTCGCCTCGTCCAACTGCTTGATGTACTGGGTGAACACCGGCCGATGCGGCCGCGATTCATTGAAGGCGATCATGAACTCGCGTGTCGACGCGATCTCCTCGGCCCACTGCTTCAGGAGCACCAGGAGATGCCGACGCTTTTCGTCCGTCATTGTCGAATGGAAAACCGTAGGCGGACTCGGCAGCCGCGAGTCGGCGACAAGGGAGACCGCATCGTTTTCGTCGGCCGATTTCAGTTTCTCGGGCATACTCGTTCCTCCTTGGGACGAGCCATTTTATCCCGTGCTGGTGAAGGTCGCATCACGAAAAAAGCCGCCCGGATTGCTCCGGGCGGCTTCGTGTTGTCAGACTTACACTCAGGCTCAGTCCATGTCGTCGTAACCGCCGCCAACCTTCTTCTTTTCGCCGTCCTTCGGTTCGTCGGCAATCAGGGCGTCGCTGGTCAGGAGCAGGGTCGAAACGCTGGCAGCGTTCTGGAGGGCGCTGCGGACGACCTTGGTCGGGTCGATGATGCCCTTCTTGACCATGTCCACGTATTCGTTGGCGCGGGCGTCGTAGCCGTAGTTCTGTTCCTTGGAACGGAGCACTTCGTTGGCGACGACGTTGCCGTCTTCGCCGGCGTTTTCGGCGATCTGCTTGATCGGGGACTTGCAGGCGCGGACGATGATGGCGTAGCCGACTTCCTCATCCGCGGTCAGGTCCTTGGCCTTAAGGCCTTCCGAGGCTCGCAGCAAGGCGGTACCGCCGCCGGGCAAAATGCCTTCCTGGGCCGCGGCGCGGGTGGCGAACATGGCGTCCTCGACGCGCATCTTCTTTTCCTTGACTTCCGATTCGGTCGCTCCGCCGACATTGATCTTGGCGACGCCGCCCTGCAGCTTGGCGATCCGTTCGGAGAGCTTTTCCTTGTCGTAGTCGCTGGACGACTTGTCCAGTTCGCGTTGAATCTGGGCAACGCGGGCGGAGATCTCCGCCTTCTTGCCGGCCCCTTCGATCACGACCGTGTTGTCCTTGTCGACCTTGATCTTCTTGGCCCGGCCCAGCATGTCGAGGGTCAGGCTCTCCAAGGGAATGCCGAGATCCTCGAAGATCGGCTTGCCGCCGGTGAGCACCGCGAGATCTTCCAGCATGGCCTTGCGGCGATCGCCGTAGCCGGGTGCCTTGACGGCACAGGCCTTGAACGCACCGGGGTTCCGCATCTTGTTCACGACCAGTGTGGCGAGGGCTTCGCCGTCCACGTCTTCGGCGATGATGAGAATCGGCTTGCCTTGTTGCAGAACCTTTTCCAGGATCGGCACCAAGTCGCGGTTGCTGCTGATCTTCTTTTCGTAGATGAGAATGTACGGATCGTCGAGTTCCGCTTCCATCGCTTCGTTGGTGATGAAGTACGGCGACAGGTAGCCGCGATCGAACTGCATGCCTTCCACGAATTCGTGGCCGGTTTCGAGCGTCTTACCTTCCTCGACGGTGATGACGCCGTCCTTGCCGACCTTGTCCATCGCCTCGGCGATGATCAGGCCGATCTTGACGTCGCCATTGGCGGCGACCGTGGCGACGTTTTCGAGATCCTTCTTGGTCTTGGTCGGGATCGACATGGCCTTGAGCTTGGCGGTGATGTCCTCAACGGCGCGTTCCATGCCGCGCTTCATGAGCATCGGGTTGGTGCCGGCGACGACGGCCTTGAGGCCTTCGTTGAAGATCGCTTCGGCGAGCACGGTGGCGGTGGTGGTGCCGTCACCCGCGACGTCGGACGTCTTCGAGGCGACTTCCTTCACCATCGCGGCGCCCATGTTCTCGTAATGGTCGGGCAGTTCGATTTCCTTGGCGACGGTAACGCCATCCTTGGTCACCGTCGGGCTGCCGAACGACTTCTGAATGATGACGTTGCGACCCTTAGGCCCCAGCGTAACCTTGACGGCGCGGGCGAGCTTGCCGATGCCCTTCTTCATCGCTTCGCGGGCTTCCTGATCGAATGCAATTTGCTTGGCGGCCATGGAGTGAAAACCTCAATTGAGAATGTGTGTGGTGGAGAATGCAGACTGTATTGAAAGAAGTTGAGCCTAACCGATGACGGCCAAAACGTCTTCTTCGTGCATGATGAGGACGTCGCCTTCCTTGACGGCGGGCTGCTTGACTTCGTCGCCGGCCCAGCTCGTGAACAGAACCTTGTCGCCGGCCTTGAGCTGCATCGGATGGCGTTCGCCGGTCTTCTTGTCCATCTTTCCGGGGCCGACGGCGAGAATGGTGCCGCGCTGCGGCTTTTTCTTGGCCTGTTCGGGCAGCAGCAGTCCGCCCTTGGTCTTCTCGTCCGAGGCGTCTCGGCGAACGACGATGCGGTCGTTCAGCGGCTTCACGTTGCTCAAGCTCATGGTCACCTCGAAAAATCCACGGTGTGTGAAGCAACTCACAGCAACTCCCATGCCCCAGTGACCAACCTGGTCGCAACATGATGCACCCGCAGGCTTTAACCTGCGTTCGCGTCGATGGAGCCGATGAGTCGATCCTGCCAAACCGGACGACCCTGCGCCGAATCGGCAGGCCTGCATTACAATGATACTGACCCTAAGGAGCCAAGGATGCCTGCGCCCACGACCCCGAGATGATTCCCGTCCGCCGCGATCGCCCCAAGCTCAGCGAACTGCGGGGGACGTGGCCCAATGCTACCGGCGATCTCAGCTCGGAAGAGTTCGTGCGGAGGCTGAGGGATGAATGACGCGCCCGTGATCTCTTGGGATACCAGCGTGTTCCTCGCTTGGCTTCAGAACGAGCAGACGGCCCCTCTGGACGCGATGAACAATATCATCGCCGAAATGGAATTCGGCCAAGTTCGACTCGCCGCATCCGTGGTGCTTTTTGCCGAGTTGTTGGAATCGACGGCACCGCCCGATCAACTGGTCCTCTTTGAGAAACTGATCCACGACGACACGATTCTGTTGATGGACGTTGATCGTTCGGGCGCCCGAACGGCGGGACCCGCAATCTGAAACCGAAACGAAGCTTGAAAACGGCGGACGCGTTGCACTTGGCCGGTGCGATACATTGCACTGCGATCGTGGATGGGCTGATCATCACTCTTCCCACCTGAATCCCGGTTCCCGCGCCGATTTTTCCCTCCGACAGCGGTCACTTTCCCGATCGACTCGAATACACTGCATCTAGTCGTACGAGACGAACATTCCGCGTGAAACCGGATCGCGTTTCGGCGGGTACTCGTGTTGTTGCCGATTCGGCTGCGGTTGTGCGGTCGGCGGCTCAGACTTTCCGTAAGGGGAATCCATGCTTCGTCGTCTTCTGTTCGGCGCGTTCTTCGCCGCCGGACTTTCGGTTTCGGCCGCTCCGGCTGCCGACATCGACAACCTGCTCCCGGAGCAGACGGAATCGGTGATCTTCGTCAACGTCAAGCAGATGCTCGAGTCCGACCTCGTCAAGAAGTTCGCGCTCGGCCAAGTCAAGCAGATGCTCGACAACAACGAAGATGTCCAACGGATGCTCAAGGACCTCGGCATCGACCCGATGAAGGACATCGATCGCGTCACCGCGGGCTTCTGGGGTAAGGATAAGGACGACATGAACGGGGTTGCCGTGATCCGCGGCAAGTTCGACCTCGAAAAGATGTTCGCGACCGCCGAGAAGGAAGCCAAGAACAACGGCGATAAGCTGTCGATCGTGAAGGAAGGCGATTTCAAGCTCATCAAGTTCACGCCGGAAAACCAACCCAAGCCGATCTTCGCCTCGGCCGCGGATGAGAAGACGATCATCGCCGGGACGGACAAGAAGCTAGTGGTCGCCGCGCTGACCGCCGCCAAGGACAAGGCCAAGCCCGCCCTCAAGAAGGAAGTCGCCGCTTTGATGCTCAAGGCCGACGAAAAGGCCACGATGTACATCGTCGGCAAGTCGACCGGCGAAAAGGTCGAATTGCCGCCGGGCGTCAACATCCCCGGCGTGGACACGGCCAAGCTCGGCAAGCAGCTGGAAAAGCTCGACAGCTACAACATGACCGTCCGCCTCACGGACGAAGTCAATCTCGAAATCTCGATGGGCATGAAGGACGCGGACGCCGCGGACGACTTCGGCGACACGCTGAATCAACTCATCGGCACGGTCAAGGGCTTCCTGCCGCTGATCGCGGGCCAACAGCCGAACTTCAAGCCCCTCGCGGACGAAGTCGCCAAGACCCTCAAGAGCAAGGTCAAGGGCAGCGACGTGACCCTCATGCTCAAGCTCTCCGCCGACTCGATCGGCAAGGCCGCCGGCGGCGGCGACTGAGTTGGGTCTGAATGACGAACAAAAAGCGGCCCGGAGTGAATGCTCCGGGCCGCTTGCGTTGGCGGAGGTGAATTCCGATCCGGCGCGACGAAGTTGCCGGTGTCCGTCCGGCGGCTCCACCAAGGGTTTCACCCTTGGCTATTCTCGGTGACCGCGTTGCGGTCGCAAAAACACGCCGCCCCAGTTACCACAGCGGCGAACGCGGATAGCCCGAGGTGAAACCCCAGGGCCGCTGTGCTCGTTACACCCCTACAGGTCTGCGACTTCGATCTTCAGGATCTTCAGGCGCAGCACGCCGCGGGGGACTTGGATCTCGGCCTTGTCGCCCTTCTTTTTGCCGACGAGGCCTTGGGCGATGGGGCTGCCGGTGAGGATGCGGTTCTTCGATGGGTCTTCTTGCCCGGGGCCGACGAGGTCGAAGGTTTCTTCCTCCTTCTCGTCGAGGTCCATCACGGTCACGCGGCTGCCGAAGGCGACTTTGTCCGTCGGCAGTTGGTCCTTGTCGATGATATAGGCGCGGCTCAACTGGTCCTTGAGCATGTCGATGCGGGCCTGCAGCATGCCTTGGTCTTCGCGGGAGGCATGATATTCGGCATTCTCCGAGAGGTCGCCCAACTCGCGGGCGGTGGCCACGCGCTTGGTGATTTCGATCATCTCGAAGCCGTTCATATGGTCGAGTTCGGACTTCTTCTTCTCGTACCCTTCGCGGGTCATCGGGATCCGGTCTACCATCGGATCGCTCCTTGCAGGGTCGCTGCGGTCTTTCCAACGGGACAAACAAGCCCGGCAGGTGCAACCCCTGAGCCGGCCGTCGTCGGGTCTGGACTGTTTCGACGTGTGGTATGGATCGTTAAACGCCCGACGGCCGACCGGATCGCTCCGGGCGGCCGTCGGGTCGCACGTTCAGGTATTATATCTCGTCCGGCAGACTCCGCAAAATGATTCGGCCGAAAGGGCCGTCGGGAATGGGCCAGCCGTGCGTCGTCCAGTCTTCGGTGCGTACGCGGGCAGGCAATTGCGACTCCAGAATCTTCGCCCGGCACTTCTCCTCGCTCGGCAGCAGCTTCCGCTCCACCTGGCGTGCGTTGCTTCGCCGCAGGGCCACCGCATCGAAGTCGACGACCGCGATGACGCACGGCTCATCCAAGTCGAGCCAGCGGACGGCCAACACTTCGTACGCGACCGTCTCGTAGGTCCGCTTCAGGGCGAGCAGATCGTTGCCGGCCTTGCGGACATCTCGGCCGAACCAGCGGGTGGGCAGGAGCAACCGCGGCACGATCAGGCTGACCAGCGGATGGGCACCGCGCGTCTCGGGCATTTCTTCAACGCCCAACTTCATCAGCACCCGCGGCACCAACTCCTTGGCGCAGGCACGGGCACAGATCGCCGTGCGGGACGTGTCCGAATGATCCGGGCGAAACTGAATCTCGCGGGCGTTGCGGCGGCGCGGTCGGGGGCCGAAGCGGCTGGGCGTATCGTCCTCGTCCGGTTCCACTTCCGTCAGGCGGAAATCGAACTCCTCCTCGGCGAGCATGAGCGTATCGACCGGTGGCGATTCGAAGCCATGCCGTTCGAGCATCTCCCAAACGAGCCGATCGACGGCGTCGTACAGCTCTTCGGTGGTGAAGTCATTCATGGGGAAGCCTTCTCAGCCTTGGCGAGCGGCAGATGGAAACCCGCGAGTCTTGCTCAGTGCAGAGACTCCGCCGGTCACCATCGGCGGCTCGCCGTCGATCGCCCTCATTCTCCGTCACCGATCCATGCCGTCAATCTCGGCTGCAGGAAGGCCTCGGGGTAGAGCACCCAAGCGGACTCGCGGCGATGGAGCAGCGCGTTGGCCTGGACCTCAACGCGAAGGCGTGCCATGCCCACATCGTCGGCGGCCGGTCGCAGCATGCCCTTGATGTCCCGCAGCCGGCGGAAGCGATCGCGGCGCGCTCGTTTGGTCGATTGGTCGGCGCGGAGCATCTCGTCGAAGGCTTGGCGTTCCGGGGCGAAGGGCGGGAAGAAGCGTTGCGGGTTCCAGATCTTGTCCCGCTCGTGACGGACCGCCGCACGCAGGTCCGCGGGTGTTGTTGGATACCCGGGCAGCGGCAGCCGGCTGGTCAGGGTGAAGACGCCGTACGGGGGCAACTCGCGATCGAAGAATCGGCGGGCGATGTCGTCGGTCACTTCATCGTAGAGGCCGCCGCCGAGGCCATGGAGGAAGAAGTCGGCGAGCATTCGCCGGACGTAGAGCGTCAGCGTCAGGGCACGGGGGCGAAGTTCGTGGGCCGGGTAGGAGCGCATCGGCCGTTCGCGGCCGGTGGGTGCGATCCGCCAGAACGGTCGTTCGCCGGGGGCCAGTTCCGGTGCCGGGTGATCCTTGCTCCGCAGTCGGTGTCGCTTGCGGTACGCTTGTAGGGATGCGTTGTAGATCGCGCGGAACTCGGAGAGTCGGTCTTCGATCTCGGCGACGAATTCGGCGAAGCTCGTCAACGTCGCCAACCGGCTCACGGGCAGTTCGAGATTCGCAACGCCCCAGCATCGTTCGACTCGACGCCGCATCGCCGCGAAGCGTTCGCCGATCGTCGGGGCATCGTCCGCCGCGATGCCGGACCAGAGGTCCGGCAACATCGGTGCGAACGGCCAATCGTGCGTCTGCTTCAGGACGTGATGGGGGAACGATGCGAAGTGACGAAAGTCCTGGATGCGCCGCAACTCGTAGGGCAGCGTCGGACCTGCTTCATCGAAGGCCAGGGTTTGCAGCGAGACCAGGTCGGGCCGGTTCGGCGCGCCCAGCGTCGGCAGTTTCAGCGTCGCTGACTTGAGCAGATCCTGATCGACGACGAGATTGACGACCGTTCCTCGGACTCGCTTCGCCAACCCGGCGAGCGCGAAATTCTTCGCCCAGACTCCGGCATGAAACAACTCCGGCTGATGGCCGCCCATCAGAAGGGGTGAAGCGGGGTCAGACTCCGGAAGCAACTCACCGCGTTCGCGGTGATAGGCTTGGGCGGCTTCGATCAGTTCCCTACGATGGTCGGGCTTCGCGAAACTCGATGCATGCGATCGGAGCACGAGGTCAGGCAGTGCGTCCCACGGCGGATCGCATAAGATCCGCCCATCTTCGATTGGGGCACGATAGCGGCGGATCACAACAGTTCCGGGCAATACTCGGGGCAGCCGGCAGCGACGAGACTGGAAACCGACGACGCCGACCGAATGACTTGGCGATAATAGGCCAGACGCTGCGTCGGGTCGTTCATCGCTCCACCGAAGGCTCGGTTGGGGTCGAGATACAAACGCGGCACGCCGATCTCGCGGATCCGCAGGCCGCGTACGGCAGCCTGCACCCACACCTGCAGCGGCATGCCCCAGCCCGATTCGGTGATCTTCAATCCACGCAACGCAGAGACGCGATAGGCCTTAAAGCCGCAGAAGGCATCGGTGATGCCAAAGCCGAACGCGGCGTTGAGTTCCTTCGTGATCGTGGCATTGATGGAACTGCGGTCGCTCGGCGCCGGCGTATCCTGCCGAAAGTCCCGCAGGTACCGGCTGCCGGAGACGATGTCGACGCCGTGCAGGGCTTCGAGCAGCACCGGAATGCGGCCCGGTTCATGTTGGCCGTCGCAGTCCATGGTCACGAGCGTGTCGTAACCGTGGTCGAGTGCGAACTGGAACGCGGTGGCCACGGCGGCACCGTAGCCGCGGTTGCGGTCGTGCTTCACCTGCAGCAGGTCCGTCTCGGCGGCAAGGATGCCGGCGGTGCCGTCAGTGCTGCCGTCGTCGATGGTCAGGATCGGCCCGATGTCCGGATAGACGACCTTACGCACCGCGGACAGAACGCCGCGGACGTGGGCGGCTTCGTTGTAGACCGGAATCGCGGTGAGAATGCGTTGGTTGGTCATGACCCGTCACCGATGCGAACTTGTGAAGAAACGGCGATGCTGCACGCATTATTACGGTCGGGTCGAGAAAAGTCTTACATCAGCGGGAAAGGATGTTGGAAATGCGCTCGCCGCTGCCTTGCAGCGACGAGTTGCGGCGCTCGAGCCAAATCTGCACCGGCCCGGCGGGGATGCCGCCCGGGATGACGCTCGTCATCGTGCCGCGGCCGCGCGAGATGCCGACCGGCCGCACTTCGATCGATACATTAGCGGCCTTGAGGACGTAGCAGTCGAACTGTTGGGCGATGCCGTTGCCGAAGTCGAAATCGAGTTGCAGCCGATTCGTGTCGACGCGGAGGTTCGAAAGGGTAACCAACATCGCACCCGCCGGCGGCACCGGCGCGTCGGGACTACTCGGTCCGCCGCCGGGAAACCCTCCGCCGCCCAAACCGCCGCCGGGGCCGTTCGGCCCGAAGAAGCCCGGCGGGAACAAGTCGAGAATGTCCTGCACGCGGCCGCCGATTTCCGCACCTGCCTGCGGAAACTCGGATGGATCGATGCCCGGCAGGATGCCGCGCGGCGTCGGCACGGCTTCCTGCCTCGGTCCGCTGCCCGCAAAGAGACCTGGGCCGAATGACGTCGGCGGTTGATTCGCCGGGCCGCCGGCCATGCCGGGCGGTGGGGCATCGAAGTTCTGCGGCGGCGGCTGGTTTCTCGGAGTGGAGTCCGCACTGACCTGCGGTCGCGCGCCGAGATACCAAACCAACGTGATGATGATCCCGATCAGCAGACAACCCAAAACTGTTGAACCGACCAGCACTGCCAGCATCGTCTTGGGAGCCGCGTCATTATTCGAACCGGTGCGGATCACGACGGTCCGTTGGCGTTGCGGCTTTTCCTTTTTGGGCTTGGGAATCTCGCTCAAGTCATCGCCCGCATCGAATGGAGACCGGCCGCCGATCTTCTCCGTGGTCCGTGAGGGCCCGCTGACGGCCCGCAATCCGTCCGGGCCGCGCGTGTCCAGTCGGCTGCCGCACGCCGGGCAGGTGATATGGCGGGCACCGGCCGTTTCAAAGCCGGTGTCGCAGTTCGGGCAGGTCAGTCGCGGCATAGTCGTTTCTCCGTCCAGGAATTATGCCGGCTTGGGATCGTAACTTCAATCGTCGAGTGCGTCGGGTTATGATGAACGCAACCTTTTCGCCACCTCAGTCGGAATTCCAACCATGCCGATCGAATTCCCCCACCAGGAAGTCCGCGACGCCGAAGGCCGCACGGTGGCCTACGGCGTCGCCGCCGAGGAGATGCACAAACTGACCGCGGAGCTGGAGGCAAACCGCAAGTCGCTCGCTTTGGAGCAACTGATTCGGGATCGCAGAATTGCCGCGGGTAAGGCTGCATTCATCGCCGAAATGGAATCACTGCCGCCGCCGACCGCGATCGAGATCGAGGAGGCCCTCCGAAATCCGAAGGGAATCCAAGACATCATCGCGATGCTCGAACAGGGGAGCACCGACCGACATGGACGCTGACGGTACCCACGACATCTGCGAGGTGAGTTACCTCGACGGCGTCCATGCGCTTCTCGCGGATTGGGCGAAGCAGGCAGCGGATTCGGTCACGACTTTTTAATCGCTCTGAAAGAACTCGATTCAGCTCTTCGAACGAAGCCGAAATCCTGGGGCGATCCGATTCGCGACTACAAGACATTGGACCTTCGTCTTTATCATCGATATGGACCGATCCTTCAGTTTGAGTACGCCGTGCATCTCAAGAAACCGTTGGTCATTGTGCACGTTGCAAGGCTCAATCCGGGTTCGAAACTTTACGATTCATTCCATGACAAGTCGTGATTGCGGCGGTTCCGTCACACCGGGCGTTACCCTAAACCCACGGGAGGCGACACGATGACGGGCGAAGCGCGGGCCATGATTGCGGAGGCACGGCAGGACGGCGCGAGCCTGGGCCGACTCTTGGAGCTTTACCGCAACTACCTGCGGCTTCTCGCACGCATCGAAATCGGTAAGCGGATGCAGGGGAAGGTCGATGCGTCCGATGTCGTGCAGGATGCCTTTCTCGATGCCCATCGCTATTTCCCCAACTTCCGAGGGACCGAGGAAGGCCAGTTCACCGCGTGGCTGCGCGAGATTCTCGCCGGCACGCTCGCCAATCAGGTGCGACGCTACTTCGGCACCCAGGCCCGCGATCCGAGGATGGAAGTCGGCTTTGCCCAAGACCTGGATCAATCGAACGTCGGGCTGGCGAACATCCTCATGGATTCCGGAACGTCACCCAGCCGCCAGATCGATCGCCGCGAGCAGTCGTTGCTGGTGGCCGAGGCGTTGGGCCGGCTGCCCGAGCACTACCAGACCGTGATCGTGCTTCGGCACCTCGAAGGGCTGACCTTCCCGGAGATCGCGATCCGCATGGACAAGTCGGTGGACAGCGTTGAAAAACTATGGCTGCGCGGCCTCACGCGTTTGCGCAAAGCCTTCGGAGCGGCGACGTGAAGACCAATGATCCCAGCGACGGCGACGGCGATCCCCGCATCCTCGCGGCGGCACGGGACTACCTCGCGGCGCTCGAAGCGGGACGCAAGCCGGATCGCAAAACCTACGAGCAGCGCCATCCCGAGTTGGCCGCCGCGATCTCCGAATGCCTCGCCGGGGTCGAGTTGGCCCATGCCGCGGGCGAAGCGATGCGTCCGCACGAGACACTTCTTCCCGAAGCTCCGCCGACCGAACCGCTTGGGGATTTCCGCATCATCCGCGAGGTCGGCCGCGGCGGCATGGGCATCGTCTACGAAGCGGTCCAACTCTCCCTCGGCCGGCGGGTCGCGTTGAAGGTGCTGCCCTTTGCCGCGGGGTTGGATGCCAAGCAGCTCGCCCGCTTCCGAACCGAGAGCCACGCGGCCGCACAGCTCCACCACTCGAACATCGTGCCGGTTTACGCCGTGGGCTGCGAGCGCGGCACGCACTTCTATGCCATGCAGCTCATCGAAGGAAAATCGCTGGCCGACCTCATCGGCGAACTGCGCGGCGATTCCGAAGTCTGGTCGCCGCACGCCCACGTCAACACCACCATGGGCCTGCCGGGCCAATCGACGGAAGGCCTGCCGGCACGCCCGCAAGCGACGAACCCGACGCGCACGCAACGGGACAAGGCAAGCTACCGCACCGCGGCAACCATCGGCCGGCAGATCGCGGCGGCGTTGGACTACGCCCACGACGCCGGTGTGGTGCATCGGGACATCAAGCCCGCCAACCTCCTGCTCGATGGCAAGGGAAACGTCTGGGTCACCGATTTCGGCCTCGCACAAGTCTCCAGCGAGCAAGGGCTGACGCGAACCGGCGACGTCTTCGGCACGCTGCGGTATATGAGTCCCGAACAGGCCTCGGGCCGCCGTGTCGATGTCGATCACCGGACGGACGTTTACTCCCTCGGTGCCTCGCTTTACGAACTCCTGACGCTGCAACCGATGTTCCCGACCGACGACCGCCGCAAGCTCCTGTCGCAGATTCTCAACGACGAAGCGGCGCCGCTGCGGTCGATCGATCGCGGGATTCCCAACGAACTCGAAACGATCGTTTTGAAGGCGACGGCGAAGCTGCCGCAGGACCGCTATGCCACGGCCGGTGAGTTGGCGGCCGATCTGCACCGGTTCCTGAACCACGTGCCGATCCGCGCCCGTCGGCCGACGTGGATCGATCGGGCCCGAAAATGGATGCGGCGCCACCCGTCCGCCGTTGGTGCGACCGTGCTCGCACTCGCCCTCGGCGCTCTCGGCTTCGCGGCTTCCACGGTCATCGTCCTTCGGGAACAGCAACAGACCGAATCGGCCCGGCTCAGCGAGAAGCAGCGGGCCGCCGAGGCCGAGCAGCGCTTCCAGTTGGCTCGCCGCAGCGTCGATGAAATCATTCGGATCGCGGACGAGGAACTCACGGACAACCCCGCAACCAAGACCCTGCGGACGCGCCTGCTGGAAGCGGCCCTGTCGTACTACGAGGAATTCATCGAACTTCGTAAGGACGATCCGACGGCCGCGGCCGAACTGGAGGTCACGCAGGCCCGCGTCCGGTCGATCCTTTCGGACCTCGCCCTGATGCAGGGAGCCTATCGCCATGGCCTGATCGGCCAGCCGGGGGTGCAGGAGGACCTCGGTCTTTCCGAGGCCCAGCGAGCGGCGGCAACCGATTTGCAGAGCCGGATCAGCGAAGCATCGACCGGCCGACATGTCGGCGACCCGAAGCAACGACGCTTCGTCGAAGAGGTTCGCGAGCACGAAGCCGAGCTCGTCAAATTGCTGACCCCCGCGCAGGATGCGCGACTCAGACAGATCGGACTGCAGCTTCGCGGCCCGATCGCCTTCCGCGAAACCGAAGTGATCGCCGCACTGAAATTGTCATCCGAGCAGCGCGACCGCATCCGCGATCTCTTCAACCCCCGCGGTGGACCGGGACCGGGGCGCGACAGCGGCGGATTTGGTGGACCAAAACGCGACGGAGCCAGACCGGACGAACGCCGCGAGCCTTTGTTCTCGGAAATTTCCAACCGCATGGTCGAACGCATCCTCGAAACGCTCACCGCCGACCAGCGCCGGCTCTGGGCCGACCTGACCGGCCCACCCTACCGCGGCCCGCGTCTGCCGCCGTTGTTCCGCTCGTTCGGTGACGGCCCTCCACCGAAACCTCCCAAAGATTGACCCACGGCAGGCCACAGCTCGCCGACCGGCTGCGGACGACGGCGGAACACCCGTTCTGGGTCGAGGGGTCGGGCTGGACGCGGGCGGTCGAACTGCAGCCGGGCGGACGGGTGCGTACCGAACGGGGCTGGACGGAGGTCGTATCGGTCTCGTCGACGGAAGTCGTCGCGACGGTGTACAATCTGAGCGTCGAAGCGGACCACACGTACTTCGTCGGCGGATCCAGCGACGTCGATGCGGCCTGGGTCCACAACAGCGGCG
>Ga0163144_10015033_pt1 | contig 16010 bp, 14 predicted proteins | sample OliLak19BULKMAT1_FD_123175 | JGI IMG/M metagenome (GOLD analysis project Ga0163144, IMG submission 123175) | Freshwater microbial mat bacterial communities from Lake Vanda, McMurdo Dry Valleys, Antarctica - Oligotrophic Lake LV.19.BULKMAT1 | ecosystem: Environmental > Aquatic > Freshwater >... | reverse complement strand
GACAGATACTTAATGCACACCTGAGGCTATTCCGGGGAAAGTGTTGCTGTTGCCAGCCGACTGATCGAACACACCGTTACTTTGTAACTGGCTCACTGACAGCCGGTTGAGCAGAGATGCCAGGTGCGGTTGTGTTCCTGGCTTAAGTATAGGTTCAGTCTGAGCCTTCATGACCGCCAACTACTGCAGGAATCTAAGGACAAGTGCGTTCAAATAATGGATCATGCGTTGTTGAGATCACGATGCCTTATCGGTCGCTCGGTCCTACATTTATTGCGGAGCGAATCTGTGTATAAACACTTGGGTTTAGTCTTTGCCTTGAGCTATGGCGCATGCGTCTCCGCGCACAATGGACCAGCGATGCCCGAACCCATGGATCTGGACGAACTGGCTACCGCCTTTGGCTGGAATTTCACCACCGCTGAAGTCACCACGCAAAAAATAGCGAATGACTTTTATGTTTTATTCGGGGTAGGCGGCAATATCGGAGTTAGCGTTGGCGCCGACGGTGTGCTTATAGTTGACGATCAATTTCCCCAGCTGATGCCGAAAATCAAGGGCGCCATTAGCGCAGTAGGAGGCAACGACATCGACTTTGCAATTAATACGCACTGGCACTTTGATCATGCCGAAGGCAACCTGACGTTGGGCCCGGACGGTACCTGGTTGGTTGCACAAGAAAACTCCAGGGACATGATGAAGACTGACCACGTCATCAATCTGGTAATTGCAGCCTACGACCAAAAAGCATATCCCGAAGGCGCCTGGCCTGACATTACCTACACCGATAACATGAAGTTTCATTTGAATGGTCAAACTGTCTCGCTCATGCATTTCGGCCCAGCTCACACCACTGGTGACACCGCAGTTTTATTTGAAGGCACCAACGCAGTTCATCTGGGTGATGTCTATAACAACTCCGGTTACCCGTTTATTGACACCGACAATGGCGGCACCCTGGATGGCGTTATTCACTTCTGCAGCGAAACACTCAAGAGGATCAATAAGGATACTGTGGTCATTCCAGGTCATGGCCCGGTAGTCAACTATCAGGCACTCGTGGAATATATCAACATGCTTGAGACGGTACGCGAACGGATAAAAAAGTTGATTGATGCTGGCGCGACGCTGGACGAGGTTTACGCGGCCAATCCGACCTCCGAATATGATGCAGCGAAGGGCGATAACAGGGGCTTCATTAATCGGGCCTATATGAGCCTGACCAACAAAGTAGCTAACTAAGCGCTAAACTCTCAGATGTAGCGAACTATGGGCACTGTACTGGATAGACGCAGATTTCTCCGCCTGGCGATAATGGCGGCCGCCGGCGCTAGCCTTACCTCCTGCAGCAATGATGAACCCGACGCGCGTTATACTGGCGCGGACATCGACCTACTGGCCCAACAACGGCTTGACGAGGGAGCTCGCTCCGGACAAGGCCCATTTGGACCATTACGCTTTAAGGGCTATCGCGGTCTGGCTGAGTTGCCCTGGTTTGAACTCGATAGGAACGGTGAGCTTTACCTGGTCACCCCTGATCTGCCCAAAGCGATCGATATGCACTGCCACCTTGGTATGTCGCTGTTACTGGCGCCGAATATCGATTTACAGCAACGTACAACCCGCGTCGTTCATCTGCTGGATTGCGATGCAACGAATCCGGGCTGTGAGCTGGATCTTGACGTTTACATCAACCGCAACTTTAGTGAGGAAGCGCTCGATAGTTTGTGGTGGGGCGCGGTGGCGCAGGGATTGTGGGGCAGCAGAAGCGCCAGCACACAGACTATTCCCAATCTGTTGCACGAAATGGATGCGTGTGGTGTGGAGCGCGCCAGTATTATGCCGATTGCCTTCGACCTGCCCTTTGGTGACGACCTGACCGAGCGCTGGATGCAGGCGATAGACACAGCAGGCGCTAGAGATCGGTTGATGGCGGGCTGCTCGGTACATCCGCAGGATCCTGCAAGATTTACCCGGTTGCGCGGCTATGCGGCTGCCGGTGCTCGCATCATCAAGTTTCATCCCACCATGCAGCGCGCCTATCCCGATTCCGATGTGATGATGGATCTTTACGGCGAGTGTGAGCGGCTGGGGTTGATCGTCTTCTTCCATTGCGGGCGCGCCGGTATCGAACCGGAGTCAACCCACCGCTACGCCCTGCCCCGCCATTATGAAGCGGCGTTAAAAACCTATCCAAAACTGCAATTTATCCTCGGTCACTCCGGCGCGCGCGACGTGGCTGAAGCCCTGCCGCTGGCGATGCGCTATGACAATGTGTGGCTGGATACCCACGGCCAGGGTGTAAGCACCCTGCACGACATGCTCGAACGCACCGGTGGTGAACGCATGCTGTTTGGCACCGACTGGCCCTTCTATCACCTCGCCGCCAGTCTCGCCAAGCTATTGATCATTACAGAGCACCAGCCAACGATGCGCCACGCGCTGCTGCGCGGAAATGCCGAACGATTACTTGACCTGAACAACCTAACGGCGTGATCCGTTGTTTTTGTTAGTGCTCTTACACCAAGGGGAGAACGCGCTGGGGCCGATCATCGTCTATAACACGATCATTATTCCCGGCGTTGATGCGACGTGTGTATTGTCTATGGACGTGCCGAAAGAATATGGCCAGGCTTTCTGTGGACTCAGGCACAATCACCAGATGAACGTGGTTTAGCATTCGACAATAGGCCCGGATTTCAACTTAAGCGACTTCCCGAAATCCAAGTACGAGCTCAAGGTACGCCAAATAATCGGCCTGACAGAAGAAGGTCTTCATGCGCCGATTGCCGCGCTGCGTAACGTGGTGAGCGAGACCTGGAACCAGTAACCGTGTCACTTGCTCGGCACGTATTTGATTGAATAGAGATATCCGCGCTTGCAATTAGGTAAACTGTCCCCGTAACTACTGCGTCGCGTAGACCGTCATCCAGTGATAGCTCACCAGATCACTCAACTGGTTGCGCTGCTCTATCGTCAGCTTTTGCTTGTTGGCCAGGAGCAGCCCCAGCACACAAATCGTCTTCACCGGCTTGTCGATACCTGGCATCGCGAGACTCATGGTGCGATAAATCTCCCGCCCGTTCCACAGTTCCCGCGTAAGCCGTTCATCGCTCAACTCAACAAAGCGAAAACGGTCCGCGTGCGCCAGCGCGTACTCGACTTCCGGCGAGCGCTCCTTGGGACGATGTATCATCATCACCGCATCGACCGGTGCTTTACTCGCAGTGAGCTGGTCCATGAGGGCCAGGGTATCCCCGTAATCGACCTTGACGTCGACCAGTTCCGGAATTTGACTGACCATATAGTCAAAGGTAACGGCAACACCACTGGCGGCGCTGGCAATACCCAGGTGCAGGCCCTTGCCCTCCTGCAAATCTTCACCAGTGCGAATAGCGCTGTCAACACCGGTCACCATGAATACACATTCCTGGCCGATGTTCTCCAGCAAGTCGAGTTTTTTGATCTCATCCTGGTGCCGGTCCAGGTAGTATTGGGTGGCATCGGCCTGGGCAAAGGCCAGGTTCACCGGACTCTCCGGATCGAGGAGCTGCTCAAGATTTTCCAGGGATCCGGTACTGGGTAGGTTTTCCACCCCCAGACCCATCTTGCTTTCAGCAACGGTTTGCAGGCGCGCCCCGGCATTCCAGTAGCCCCCTCCTTCCACGCCCGAACTGAGAACAACTCCGGTCGGGGGTGCGGGCTCTTCTGCTGACACCGATAGTGTCGCACCAAACCCCAGCAGGCACACCAGTAGCGTTCTGGCAGGTAAACGATCCATAAGCTTATCCAGCGCGGGATACGAATTATTACACCTAGCGTAGCAGGCGTTGCTGGTAAGGGAAAGAACGAAAAAAGCAGAACGAAAAAACTGTGGCTCGCTTAGCCAGCGCTGTTTGCCGCGCTTCGTCCCGGCAACAACTCTTCCTGCACCGGCAGCAGCCCTGCATTTACCAGCCGGATGTAAACCTCCAATTGCGTGGAGGCTTCCAGTTCATCCGCAAATGGTCCAACGGTATGTCCTTCGCGCGTCTTGAAAAACCAGTTGCCGTCGGCCTTAAACATCCGATCGGTACGCAAACAGACCTGTCTTTGCTGAGTGTCGTTACGTTTCATCGCCAGGATCCCGGAAACTGTTCACTTAGGCCTTTAGGCCATGATATAGATCCGGCACCGGGAGACCGACTACAAACTGTGCGTGGGGTCGCAGATCAGGTGAAATAATCAAACTGTCACCGCGCTGGCGCTGCCGGGTAATACAGTGCCCAAAAGTATCGATTCTTATACTCTTGAGATACACATTCGAAATGGACAGTATAGGCTGTCGTCTGCCGAGGAGACGCTAATGAGCTACAACTACGACCCCGAACTGCAAGCGCTGCTGGAATTTTTGCCGGACACCTCACTGGGGCTCAACGAGCCGGTGAAGGCGCGCGCGGGCTTTCTGGAGTTGATCGCCTCCCTTAATGCTGATATCGACCATACGGGCGTTGCGATTGAGAATCGCAGAGTTCCGGGTCCGGCGGGCGCGCCCGATGTCCCGGTGCGTATTTACTCCCCCGAGGGACTGAACCGCGCAGTACCGGGAATACTCCATATTCACGGCGGTGGCTTTGTGATCGGCGACCTGGACAGTGAGCTCGGCGCCTGTGTCGCCCTGTGCCGCACACTGGGTGTGGTGGTGGTTTCGGTGGATTACCGACTGGCGCCGGAGACACCGTACCCCGGTCCGTTGGAGGATTGCTACGCCGCCCTCAAATGGGTGAGCAGCAACAGCGCGCAACTGCATCTAGATCCCTCCCGACTGGCCGTGTTCGGACTGAGTGCCGGCGGCGGGTTAGCGGCAGCCACGGCGCTGCTCGCCAGAGACCGTGGCGGCCCTCCCGTATGCTTCCAATACCTCGGTATTCCCGAACTGGACGACCGCTTGCACACACCCAGCATGCTGCGTTTCGTCGATACACCCATGTGGAACCGGCCCAACGCCGTGCTCAGCTGGGATTTTTACCTCGGCGACCAGTACCAGCGCGGTGCAGACGATGTGCCCTACCACGCGGCACCGGCCCGGGCCGAGGATCTTGCGGGCCTGCCATCGGCCTACGTCAGTACCATGGAATTTGACCCTTTGCGCGATGAAGGCGTGGAATACGCCCTGAAACTCATGCGGGCCGGGGTGGCCACCGAACTGCACAGCTTTCCCGGCACCTTTCACGGCTCCAGCCTCTTTTCCACTACCCAGGTCAGTCGACGCGAGTCGGCAGAAATGTTTGCCGTGCTGCGCCGCGCGCTGCACATTGACGCCTGAATAAACTGACTAACCAACCCCTGCTATCCGGAGACACCATGACCACCGACGCACTGCACCACCAGCCCCTCATGCCGCACCTGCTGATAGACGGCCTCAATCGCTATAACGACGAGCCCTGTTTGTTCCTGGGCGACAAGGTCGCCAGTTACAGGCAGGTGCGTGAGAGCACCAGCCAGATGGTACAAGCCCTGCAGTCCAAGGGCCTTGGTGTGGGCAGCAGAGTCGCCGTCATCTCCGCCAATCGGCCGGAGGTGCTGTCCAATATCGCCGCCATGCAACTCAACGGCTGTATTGGTACACCCCTGCACCCACTGGGTTCAATCGACGATCACGTGTATATCCTGGAGGCAGCGGGGATCGACACCCTGATCTACGATGCCTCCGTATTCGATGATCTGGCAGGTGCGCTCAAACAGCGCGTGCCCGCCCTGAAAAACCTGCTGGGCTTTGGTCCCACCAAGGTGGGCGACGATTACCTGGCACTGGCGGCCAACTTCACGCCGCAACCCCTGGTCGCCCCCGCTATCACCCCGGATGATATCGGCTCCGTGAACTTCACCGGCGGCACCACCGGCAAACCCAAGGGCGTGATGAGCACCTACAGCGTCACCGCCTATATGACCCAGATCCAGTTGGCTGAATGGGAATTCCCCGACGACCTGCGCATGCTGATCGCGACACCATTATCCCACGCGGCCGCTGCCTTCTTTATTCCTGTGCTGCAAAAAGGCGGCGCCTTCTATGTGATGCAGGGCTTCAGCCCCGATGCTTTCTTCGACATGGTAGAGCAGCACCGAATCACCTGCACCATGCTGGTCCCGGTGATGCTGTACTTCCTGTTGGATGCGCCGCGCTCTGCTACCGCAGACATGTCCAGCATGGAAACCATTTTCTACGGCGCCTCCCCCATGAACCCGACCCGCCTGCGCGAGGGCATGGCCAAGTGGGGCCAGATTTTCTACCAGTTCTTCGGCCAGTCCGAGTGCCCGATGGTGATCGCGAACATGCGCAAAAAGGACCACGACCTGTCCAAGCCCGCGCGCCTGTCCTCCTGCGGCCGCCCCAGCCCGTGGATTCACATGAGCTTGCGCGACCCGCAGGGCAATGAGGTGGCACGCGGTGAAGCCGGCGAAATCTGCATTCGCGGCCCACTGGTCATGAAAGGCTACAAGGACATGCCTGAGCAAACCGCCGAGGCCTTTGCCGGTGGCTGGCTGCACACCGGTGATGTCGGCAAGCTGGACGAGGACGGCTTTCTCTATATCGTGGACCGCACCAAGGACATGATCGTCACCGGCGGCTTCAATGTGTTTCCGCGCGAAGTCGAGGACGTACTGTCCACCCACGAAGCGGTGGGTCAGGTCGTCGTCATAGGCGTGCCCGATGAGCAGTGGGGCGAGGCGGTGAAAGCGGTGATCGTACTCAAGCCCAATTTTGTCGCCAGCGACGAACTCGTGGCCGCCATGCAGTCACTGGTGAAAAAAGCCAAGGGCTCGGTGCAATCACCCAAGTCCATTGATTTCGTGGCGGGCATTCCGCTGACGCCGGTGGGCAAGCCGGACAAGAAAGCGGTGCGGGCGCAGTATTGGTCGGGTAGTGATCGTGGGGTTGGTTAGGGGTAGTTTATCGCGCACCGAGCGGGCCGGAAGCTGCAGGTAGTGCCGGCACTATTAGGAATGGTTGCCCTTATAGTTACCGCCGCCTGCAGCCCGGTAGAAGACCCCAGTCTGTTTCCGAAATTCAACGCCGCAACCGCAGTAAAGCCACCGGCCAGGGAAGCCACACAATACAATCCGCAGCGCAATCTGTACTGGGGCGACCTGCACATCCACACCAGTTTCTCCACCGACGCCTATACCAACGGCGTGCGCGCCACTCCCGATGACGCCTACACCTTCGCCAAAGGCGGGGAGATCGAACATGCGGCCGGTTATGGCATTCGCATACGCCGGCCGCTGGACTTTGCTGCAGTCACCGATCACTCCGAATACCTGGGTGTCGTGCGCGCCACTGAGCCGGATTTGCCGCTGAGCCGGCGGAGCCTGCGCGAGCGGTTGCTCAATGACGGGCGCCTTGGGATAACCCTCGTGTTTGCCCAATCTTTGCTGGGCTTCGACCTCGAAGACGCCATCGCACCCGGCTGGGAAGACATTTCCCGCGCCACCTGGCGGGAGACGGTCACCAGCGCCGAGCGTCACAACGACCCCGGACGATTTACCGCCTTTGTCGGCTACGAATGGAGTTCCATGCCGGGGGAGCGCAACCTGCACCGCAATGTCATCTACCGCGGCACCCGGGTGCCGGACCTGCCGTTCAGCTCGGTGGACTCGGAAAATCCCGAGGACCTGTGGGCCGCCCTGGAACAACAGCGCAGGCAAGGCATGGAATGCTTCGCCATCCCCCACAACGGCAATCTCAGTGATGGCAAGATGTACGACAGGTTCATGTTCGAAGGCGCACCCATGGATGCCGCCTATGCGCGCAGGCGCATGGACAACGAGCCGCTGAGCGAGATTTTCCAGGTGAAGGGTTCGTCGGAGACACACCCGCTGCTCTCCGACGAGGACCAGTTCGCCGGGTTTGAGATTTACGACACCCTGCTGTCCCAGAGTCAGGAAACCTCGGAGGCGAAGGGCAGCTATGCGCGGGACGCCCTGCGCACCGGCCTGCAAATGTCCCACAGTGAAGGCTTCAACCCCTACCGTTTCGGTGTCATCGGCAGTTCCGACGGGCACAACGCCAGTTCGCCCGTGGAAGAGAGTAGTTACCATGGCAAGCTGCCGTTGCTGGACGGCAGTGCCGCATTGCGCATGGGACTGGCCTCTTACACCCTCGCAAGCATGCCCGGGGGCAAGCGCTGGAGCGCCGCCGGGCTGGCAGCAGTGTGGGCCCAGGAGAATACACGGGAATCCCTGTACGATGCCATGCGCCGCAAGGAGACTTATGCCACCTCCGGGCCGCGCATGGCGGTGCGTTTCTTCGGCGGCTGGAATTATCCTCCGGATTTGCTGCAGCGACAGGACTGGATGGCAGAAGCGGAAGCCAGTGGCGTCCCCATGGGGCAGGATTTGCCCACCGGTGATGCAACAGCGCCGAGCTTTGCGGTGTGGGCTATCCGCGATCCCGAGAGCGGCAACCTGGACCGGATTCAAATCATCAAGGGCTGGGTGGATAACACGGGCAAATCCCACGAAAAAATCTTTGATGTCGCCTGGTCCGGCCAGCGCAGCCCGGACGCGTCGGGGAAGTTGCCTGTGGTGGGCAATACCGTGGATGCGACCACCGCCACCTACAACAACAGTATTGGCGCCGAACAGTTATCCACCGTGTGGACCGACCCGGAATTCGACCCGGCCCGGGAGGCGTTCTACTACGCCCGCGTCATCGAGATCCCGACACCCCGCTGGACAACCTTCGACGCGGTGCAACTCGGTATCCCCGCACCCGAGCCGGTCAGTCTTCAGGAACGGGCCGTCACCTCGGCAATCTGGTACAGTCCTCGATAGATCATTCCCCGCAGGCGCCGCGAGGAATACGCCAACAACTCGGAGCACTTGTCTATGCTCGAACTCAAGTCCGAACTTTACCGTGGCCTGACCTATCCCTGGGGTCGCGGCGCGAACCCGACTCCCGGCGAACCCCACAGGATTGTCGATGGCGTGTACTGGGCGCGCTTCGCCATGCCCATGTCCCTGAACCATATCAACCTGTGGTTACTGCAGGACGAGGACGGCTGGACCGTGGTGGATACCTGCCTGAATATACCCACCGCACGCGCCACCTGGGAGCAACTGTTCGCCGGCTTCATGCAGGGCAAACCGGTGCGACGCGTCATCTGTACGCACATGCATCCGGATCACGTGGGCCTGGCCGGTTGGCTGACGGAGCGCTTCGACTGCGAGTTGTGGATGCCACGGGAAGAATTCCTGATGTGCCGGGCCATGACAGCCGACACCGGGCGCCCTGCACCCGACATGGCAATCCGCTTTTACCGGGCGGCGGGCTACACTGAGGCGCAGTTGGAGCTCTACAAAAGTATCTTTGGTAACTTTGGCCGGGCGATTGCGCCCCTGCCAGACAGTTTTCGCCGGCTGGTAGACCGTGAAACCATCAACATCGGCGACCGCTACTGGCAGGTCATCATCGGCAGCGGCCATTCACCTGAACATGCCACGCTGTACTGTCCGGCGATGAAACTGCTGATTTCCGGCGACCAGGTGCTCCCCAGGATCACCCCCAATGTCAGTGTCTTTCCCACCGAGCCCCAGGGTGACCCCCTGAATGAGTGGCTGCGTTCCAGCGCCCGTATAGGGGAAATACTGCCTGACGATTTGCTGGTGTTACCCGCCCACGAGGCGCCCTTTTACGGCCTGCACATGCGCCTGAACCAGATAATAGAAAGCCATAAAAACGGCCTCGCCAGTCTGTTCGACCATCTCGCGCAGCCGCGGCGCGCCGTCGATTGCTTTCCCGCGCTCTTCAAGCGTGAGATTGGCGACGGATCCATGGGACTGGCGATTGGGGAGACTCTGGCACATCTCAATTGCCTGCTCGGCAGGCGCAGGATCACCCGTACCACAGACGCACAGGGCGTGCACTGGTACGAGCAGAATCCTGCAACTTCGGATTACGGCTAGGCGATTTTTTCAGGGCGCAACGATATTGCGATCGCCCTTGATCAGGCTGCGAAAGCGGTCCAGGAGTGATTCAAACTTGAAGTCCTTGAACTCCCCGGCGTCCATGAAGATACCGTGCTCGTGGCAAACTTCGTACCAGATGTGTTTTTGTTTGGGATCCGCAGACTTTTCCATCTCTTTGCCACATCGCGGGCAGTGAATGTCAGCGTGGCTGTCCCATTTCCAACCTTCTTTTGCATTACCCGTGTCGAGCAGGTGGCTGTTCTCGAGCGCTTTCAAATGGTGGGCTTCGTCTTCATCAAACCACAGTCCTTTACAGTCGGTACAGCGGTCAATGACGACTTCCCCATGGGTAACCTCCTCCATACCGTGATGGCATTTGGGACACTGTATGCTGTGTAGCGCTGCATCATATTCCATATTGAGCACCCTTATTGTGTGATTTTTTGCCTACTGCATTATAGGCGCGATGCCAGCAGATTCCAGCCTAATGCTCACCCCATTCCAAGGCGAGCTACTGGGCAATGTTGTTCAGGATTGCCATAACACTTTCGCGATCCAGCAGGCGGGGGACCGGGTAAAGCGCGCCCTCTGCGATCGCCAGCTGACTGATGGCCTCAAAATCCGCGCGTTTGATCACGTCCATCTTGTTCGGAATACCCACTTCCGTACGCAAATCCCGCACCGCCTGGATAAATTTATGGGCCAATCCGGCGGTATCATCCCCAGCTTTGCCGACACCAATCAACACGGCCAGTTCCGCCAGGCGCTGCTGTGCCTCCACGTGACAAAACTCCAGTATATGCGGCAGGACCAACGCGTTCGACAGACCGTGCGGAATGCCATACTTCGCGCCCAGTTGGTGCGCAATCGCGTGCACGTTGCCAACATTGACCTGGTTAATGGCCAGACCGGCGTAGTAGGCGGCCATGGCCATGCCGTTACGTGCCTCCAGATTCTTGCCGTCGCGATAGGCGCGGGGCAGGTTGTCGAAGATCAACCTGATCGCCAGGCGCGCATCCTCCAGCCGGGTGCCACGCTCCCACACACCGATATAGGCTTCGATACCGTGGGTCAGCGCATCCATGCCGGTTGCTGCGGTGATGTGCGGTGGCAGTCCCAGAATAAGGTCCGCGTCCAACGCGACGGCGAGCGGCAGCAAGCGTTCGCCCATAATAATATTCTTCTCATGCGTGACGGCATCGGAAATTACCGCGCCTATAGTCGCCTCAGAGCCCGTCCCCGACGTCGTGGGGATGGCAAATAGAGGCAGAATCGCGTGCTTGATCTTGCCAATACCCACCCAGTCCACCGGGGCTGCAGTACTGGTGGCCGCGGCGGCAATAATCTTCGCCGCATCCATGGACGAACCGCCACCGATTGCCAGCACCACCTCACTGCCGTGACTTTTAGCGATGGCCGCACCGGCAACTACCTGGTCGAAAGTAGGATCGGGCAATACTCCGTCGTAGTAGGCAATATCCACATCAGCATTTAGCAGAACGGCAATCGCCCGGTCGACCACACCGAGGTCGCGCAGGGGCTTATCGGTCACCACCAGCACTTTTTTGGCCCCGGTGCGGATAATGTGTTCACAGAGTTGGCGCGAACTGCCGTTGCCGGCAAATGCGGTATGCCGCAATGCAGGGGAGAAATACACCACCACCTTCATCAGGCTCAGGTACAATGCGTGCAGGATTTTTCGCAGAAACATCGGCATGCCTTACTCCATTGTCTGGCCGGGCGCTTGAAGTAGAACCCCGAGGTGGCATACTAGCAAAAATCTGTATAAACGCCTCTCATAAACACGCTCAGTTAATAAAAGGCCAATCACCTATGTGGCGCCTGTTGCCCGTCACCCTTGTTCTGGCCCTGCTTGGCGGGTGCGCGGGCGCGGGTGTCATGTCGGGACCCGGGCCAGGTTCGCCCTGGGAGTGCACTCCCATCGATCCGCTCTGGCAGGAGCTTCCCGCCGACCCCTGCTTCCGGGCAGTGCTCTCTGCCGAGAATGAGATCACGCTGCAGTGGCGGGTCGTCAATTCACAGCAACTGGTGTATATCTATGACGATTTTGGCTCGACCTATGAAGACCTGGGGTTCAAAAAGGCCATCTGTACGACTGACCCGCGGAGCATCTGTTCCTCGTCACTGATCGTCACCGAGGGGGGATTCCAACGATGGCTGCTTGAGGTGGAGCACCCCGCGGGTAAGAAAGTGAACGTCTCCGCATCGATCACTGTACCTGCACCCTTCCCGCTGGTCGAGGTAACTGGCGGCGGCTTTGTCGACATGCTGGCACCCACCGGCCAAAGCATTACATGGGTCGCTGACCCTCGCAACGCCGCATTAGACCAGAGTACGCATGCTGCATGGGTTGAAATTTTGTATCCGGGCTTATCGTGGTGGGGGCAACTTCGGCTCCCACGTTCTGGCCCGCACGCCCGTCTCGACATACCCGTCCAGCTAATTACCACGCCGACTAGTGCTATTTTTGGCTCAAGTTATGGTGTCAGGGACTGCCATCTTGTTGCCCATACCAACAGCAAGTTTTGCAGCCAGGCAAAATCTGTGAAGTTTACAATAGGTTCAGACCGTTTCCTGGATACGAATCCGCTGTACACTGACGCACACCGGGACCTGGAGATTTTTTTTACCAACCAATCGGGAGATGAGCGGCGACTGTATTCGCCGACACTCATTCCCCCGAAAAACGGACTGACATTTCTTCAAACCAAAGCATCAAGCATTTCGATTGACGCCAATATGCTCACTCCTGGAAGTCACACGATCGAGTTGATGTCATGTGTAAGTCAAACCGGAACTTGCTCCCCTTCGGAAAAACTGGAGATTCTCGTCGATTCAAAGATGGATTGGACTCTGGGACGAGATTACTTGGAGGACTTTCTCCCTGGCGTTGGCTATGCGGTACTCGGTAATGGCGATCCACTGGATATTACTTATGACACTAGCGGAGGTATATGGCTGATCAACGAGTTTTCGAATAGCGTCGAATACGTCACGCCTTCCGGCTCCGTCGAGTCTTTCACCCTACCTATGGCCCGCCAGTCGATAATGAAAGATTTCTCCTTTGAATCTGTCAAGCCATTCGCTTGGAATGCGGGCGGAAAATTTAGACCAGTGAATTTTTCTGCCTTGGGAGAACGTGCCACCCGGATTGACTCAAAGATTTGGTTCACCCAGGGTGGGGGCATGCTGGGGCCTAAGACGGATATTAAAAATCACTCTCGTGTCATTTCCTACGACCCATCAATACCCGACTCTCTCGCAACCCCCTACGATGACGGTTTTTGTGTTTACAATATCCCGACAGATGATTCGAACCACCCGGCCAATAATCAGGTTATTGGACTGACTGGAACCGCCCATCGCATCTGGATCGGTGAAGCTCGCGCATTTTTAGGTCCTGAGCCCTCGGCAATATCTTCTTTCATACCCGACCCAGACAACTGCGAAAACCTCCTGAATTTTGAAGATCCACAGGCCCTGGCCAAGCAAAACCTGCAATACTGCGACTCTGGCAAAACGCCGGAACAGGATGGCTGTATGGAATTAATTCTGCTCGATGGGCCACTCTCGAAGATGAAAGTAGCCCATCTTGAAAAGGACCCAATCGATGATACGGTGTGGTTCACAGACATGACCGGGCGGTATCTGGGGCATTTGAATCCGGATCGTGAAGAGGTCATTGTGACCTACCCGATTCCCGACCCCCATGCGAATCTTATTTTCTTCGGCGGATTTCCCTGGAGCCTGAGAGTAGATGATGACGCAGTCTATTTCGGAGAGTATTTTAGCCGCGATATTCTCAGGTTTGACAAGGCCACCGCCACCTTCGACGAAATACAGGTTCCAGTGGCAGCATCCCAGGTAACACTGCATTCGATTGACATCGACTCAGCAACCGATCGTCTCTGGTTCACGCTGGCCAATGAGTCACCAGTACCTGTGGACAGAGCAGCATCGACTATCGGCTACATTGATCTGGCGAGCTGGCGTGAACATGTTGCAAATCCGAAAACTCACCAGCGGATTTCGGGGGTAATCTACGCGGGCTTCGAAAAAATTGCAGCCTCCAGTGCCAACCCTGATCAACACCGGGCCTTTCGGGGTATCGCCGTCGATCCGGCCTCAGGCAAGATCGCGCTCGCCACTGCGGTGCGCAGGCAGATCACAGAACTGACACCAAAACCCGGCTTTTGGCCATAGGCTAACGCGCCCTGCGCTTGCCGGCACCCCAAGCACCGAACAACGCTGTACTAATCCTGCTGTACGGGCAATCTCATCGCCAGTAGTGCGGCCACACCCAGGATGACGGCAAGCGCTATCAACACCACGTCATAACTGCCGGTCTGGTCAAAGACATACCCCGCCAGTGGCGCGCCCACCAGGCCGAACGGCAAAAACAGTGGCATCTGCGCGCCATTTACCTGGCTGATAATGTGGCGGATAGGAAACCCCCAGTACGACAGACACGTTGAGCACCAGAGCCATGCACAATCCAATCAGCCAGAACGCCGGGTTGCGGTAGAACGTTGTACCGGCAGTGCTTACGCCTGCGGACACGGTGCGCACCACACCGCGCGGTATCCCCGCCAAGATAGCCAGCCACAGCGCGACCAGTAACCCCGTTGCCAGACATTGCAAGGTCCGCCTCCAGTCGTGGTGCGCCAGCAGACTTCCCACCAGCAGCGGTAAAATAATCACTGCCAGGCTGATGCCTATCGCGGCGATCGCCAGGGCACGAGCCTCATTTCCCGGATAGATCTTTACCAGCAGACCGTAGATCACCACCGGCCCATACAGCGTCAGCCCGATTGAAAAACACAGAAAGCCCAGTGCTACCAACAACAACGTGGGAGCCGCGCTGATCGCAAACAGGGAAAACATCGTGAGGCTCACGCCAGTCAGGAGGATGTGGCACATGGGCAGTCGGTCTGCCAGCCTGCCGATCCAGGGTGCCAGGAAACCCGGCACCAGCAACAACGCCACCGGACCTATATTCAGCACAGCGACCCCGACCCCAAACTCCTGCGACAGAGGCTTAACAAAGAAGCCGTACACGCTCATGAGCCCGACCCCAAGGCCTAGGCAGAACATGCCAGTAAAGGCGGGAAGCCAGGATTTTAGTGTCTGCATTTAGTAGCTGTTGCTGAATCCGGATCGCCCAAGGTCTGGCGATCCGGATGTGGTGAGTCTCTCAGTCAACCGCGCTTGGGGCCGCCGTTAGAGCCGGGCCAACGCGAACCGGAGATGGTATCGGCAAAGGGCAGGAATTTCTGTGGATCCAGCTTCCCGGCCAGTGTCATCTCGCGCCCGAGAAAGGTCGGCCACCAGAGGTAGGACGCCAGTTGTTCGCGCAGGGGCAACAAACTGGCCAGCGGATCCCAGGGGCTGTCGCGCAGCACCAGCTTGCCTTCCACTTCCTCACGCCACGCCGTGCCGTACTGGCTGCGGACGCGTACCACGTGGGGTGGAAAATCGAAACCGGTGGCCGGGCCGCCCACACTCACGGCGCGGGAGTACTTCAGCCACCACTCATTCTGCTCAAACGGCTCGCCCGGTGCAGAAGGACCGGTGGAGACACCTTGGAACTCAACAAAGGTGTAGCCCTGGTGGATACAGCGCGCCTTGACCTGTGGGCCCAGGCGATAGAATTCCGTCGTACACGGGTATTTGGGCTGGCCGTTGGTTTCCTGGCTGACAAAAATCGCCGACTCCTGGTCGATACCGTAGCCAAGCGTGAACTCACCGGCGACACCGTTGTAGTTGGCATCCACGCTGGTGACGATGCCATACTCAGGCTCGTCGGGCACCGGGAAATTGTAGATGGTGAGATTGACGTTGGGTTTGGCACCGGGCTCGATACCCGGTGGTAACAGCGCGGCAATCTTGTCCGGGTCAGTCCGGTACACGATCTTCAGCATGGGCCAATTGACGATATCGCCCGGGTTGCCCTGGGGTGCACCTGTTGCACTGGTCATATTCTCTCCCCTATGAATTGTTGTTGTTGCTGTTGTTGTTGCTGTAGTTGCTGTAGTTGCTGT
>Ga0163144_10015029_pt1 | contig 16012 bp, 10 predicted proteins | sample OliLak19BULKMAT1_FD_123175 | JGI IMG/M metagenome (GOLD analysis project Ga0163144, IMG submission 123175) | Freshwater microbial mat bacterial communities from Lake Vanda, McMurdo Dry Valleys, Antarctica - Oligotrophic Lake LV.19.BULKMAT1 | ecosystem: Environmental > Aquatic > Freshwater >... | reverse complement strand
GGTCCGCGAGCGCAGCGTCAAGGTTCTGTATGTCGGGCGGATCAGCGTCGAGAAGAACCTGCCGATGCTGACGGGCGTCTGGCCCGCCGCGCGCGCGGCGTGCGAGCAGGCAGGCGTGGACGCCCAACTCGTCGTGGTCGGCGACGGGCCGTACCTCGCAGCGATGCAGAAGGAACTGGCAGGGGGCGGCGCGGCATTCCTGGGCTTCCGGCACGGCGTGGAACTCTCGACCATCTACGCGACGAGCGACGTGTTCGTGTTCCCCTCGACGACCGACACGCTCGGCCAGGTGGTGATGGAGGCGCAGAGCGCCGGCCTCCCGGTGATCGTGACGGACCAGGGCGGGCCATCGAGCGTTGTCGATGAGGGTGTGACCGGGTTCGTGCTGCCCGCGACCGATGCGGCGCGCTCGCGATGGGTCGGGACGCTCGCCCGCCTCGCGTGCGATGGCGGACTCCGCCGGCGCATGGGGGACTCGGGCCGGGCGAAGATGGCCCCGATGACGATCCGTCGCTCGTTCGAGCATTTCTGGAGCGTGCATGAAGAGGCGAGGAGGCCTCAGCGCGACATTGCCCCGACGGCCCTCGCCTCCCAGCGATAGACCCGCAAGACCGGGATGCCGCGCGGGCCGAAGAGTCTTTCCGCTGCTTCCGCGATCTGCTCCTCGCGCCAATCGCTCGAGACAATCACCGCGTCGACCTGCTCGTCGAGCCGCTCGGGCCGAAGCACCGGCACTTCGTGGATGGCGTTGACCTTGGGCGCATCGTCGAGGATCGCCACGACCTCGATGCCCCGATTCCGCAGCGGCCACAGACTGATCTCCTGCGTGTGCCGGCCCGCCCCATAGAGCGCGACGCGGCGGATTCCGTCGATCACGCATTCGAGGGCAAGACGATCGACCATCGCGATCTTCACGCGCGCGGGGAGTTCCTCCGGCTTGTGGGTCGTGAGGGGTCGCATGGTGGTCTGCGCCATCGGCGCGCCGGCCGCCGCCCCCTCCGCCTTCGCCCGCGCGCGCGATGCACGTCTCGCCGCGATCAGGCTCTCGGGATACTCCGGCTGAGCCTCGGGCGCGCCGATCGAGACCGCGGCCTTGAGGCGGCGCGATGCCTGCGTCTGCTCGATGACCGGGTCCTGGGTGAGCGCCCCGTCCTTCAGGTCGCGGATATAGGTGTACTCGCGCGGGAGCCATAGCGTCTCGACCGGGTTGCTCTGGGCGATGTCCTCCCACGCCGCATCGAGGTGAACCTGGTCCCACGTCTTCGGGTCGGCCTCGCACCGCTCCCTCCAACGCACGAGCAACGCCTCGGCCCCGGGTGTCTGGTTGAAGAACACGGTCGCGCTGTCGAACATCCAGCCAAGGGTGCGATGCACCGCGAAGTCCGCGGCGATGCCCCGGAGCAGGTCGGGCACGCGCAGGACGATCCCATCCGCGTCCACCCACAGCACCGGGCGGCCCAGCGACCGCCACCATTCTTCGACAAACTTCGCCTTGTACGCGCAGTTTGCCTCCCACGAGCCCCGCGCCCGCACGCCCACGATCCGATGCTCAAGCCCGAGTTTTTCGCACGACAATCTGAGGTTCTTCGCCTCTTCCGCGTACGGCGTATCGAGCGTGAAGTAGCACACGATCACCGGCATCTCATCGCTCTGCAGCGCGGAACGCTGAGCACGGTAGGGATCGCCACCGCCCCCCCCCTCATCGGTGCCCCACCACAACTCCGGCCCCGGGTAATCCGTGCATGAGCCCATGTGCCCGCGACAGGTCAGAAGGCCTTTGGCCTCGTCGTACCACTCGCGCTGCGCATCGTGCAGCACGACCACGCCGCCCGGGTTGAGCAGGCTACGGGCCTTTGCGAGGCACGTCCCGCGCGCGTAGCCATCGACCAGCACGACGTCGAACCGGGCACCATCGGCGGCGTTGATGTACGGCCAAAGGCACGCCGGGTCGTCCTCCGCCGCGGTCGCGTTGGTGCCGAGAGGCCCGGTCGGCTCGCGCAGAAGCATCCGGACATTCTCTCGCCTGCCGCGGCCGCCGTTTCCAAGGTGGTTGGCTACCTCGTAGAACCAGGCGCGGTCGTGCTCGATGCTCGTCAGCGTCGCCCGCTCGGGCAGGTTCTGCGCCAGCCACACGGTGGAGCCGCCCGCTCCCCACTCCAGCATCCTGCCGCCCGGCGGCACGAACGACACCAGACGCTCGCGATGCTTCAGACCCATCAGGCAACGCATGACGAACTCCTCCTGAAATGCGAACCTACTCCGCGCATCATCAACCTGCTGCGCCATAGATCCTCAGCACCGGCACACCTCGCTCGCCGAAAACCTGTGTTGCCCGCGTAGCGATCTGCTCCTCGTAGCGATCGGAACTTACGACCACCGCGTCAATACCTTCTCGAATCGCTTCGGGTCTCAGCACGGGAACTCCGGTGATCCCGGCACGTCCCGGGAGGGCCGCATCATCGAGGATCGCAACCACGCGAACGCCCGCCGCGCCCCACGGGCCCGGCAGGATCGCCTCGGTGTGCTTCCCGGCACCGTAGAGCGCGATGCGCTTCAGGCCCCTCGCTGCGCAGAGTTGCGCGGTCATCTCGACCAGCCGGGAACGCAGGCTTGTGCTGTCGTTGGCAGCGCGGAGCGCCCGCTCGGGCTCATCCGCCGCCCGCCCCCCTGCCTTGCGCACCCAGCAGGAGCAGTTCATCCCGGGCGCACGGGCCGACTCGGGCATCGGCGTCTGCCAGACAACCTCCTCGCGCCGGGCGAAGAACTCCTCGATGGCAATCATGACGCCGGGACAGTCGGGGTGCCCGTAGTCATCGACCACCAGGAAGCCGCCGGGCGAAAGCGCACTCCAGGTTCTGGCAAGCACCGCAACGGTGCTGTCGTGCGTGTCGCAGTCGATGTGCGCAAGCGCGAGCCGGCGACCCGCCAGCCGTCCGATCGTCTGCTCGAACCATCCTTTGATCAGACTCACCCGCGTCAGACCCTTGGCGGCGAAGAATGCACGGACTTCCTCAACATCGACATCGCCAAACAGGCCTTGCGTCAAGGCCGCGCCATCGCGGTCGGCGGTCGGGGGCAGGCCCTCGAACGAGTCGAACGCCAGCAACTCGCGCGATTGCTCCAGCCGCCGCCACGTCTCCGCGACGATGTACAGCGAGCCGCCGCGCCAGGTCCCGAACTCCGCGTAGTCGCCCTCCACACCCAGCCTCGCCACCGACCTCGCGATCGCGGCCAGTTGGGCCAGCCGCGGCCACGCGATGCGCGTGCGCTTGAAGTCCCGCACCTCGTCGTAAGCCGTGCCGAGCATATGCACAAAGAGCCGCTGGTCGAGCGCAGCGCCCATCTCCAATCCGCGCGCGGCGCCGGCACATGCGTCCATCCCGGCGGCTTCCAGAATTTCAGAGGGCGCTATGGGCACCGACTACTCCCTGCAACGTTTCCTTCGGTTGGCTCTTCACCACCCGCGCGACTGGTTCATCGGCCGCGCTGTACAGCCGCAGGACCCGGATGCCCGCCCTGCGCAGGTCCGCCGTGCGCTCCCACAGTTCCGCCTCGATGGAATCGCTGGAGAGGAGCAGCGTGTCGGGCGCGAGCGCGGCCAATGCCTCGCCGGGCTTGACGACAGGAAGCCCCATCACCTGCTGACCCGGGCGGGCTGCGTCGTCGAGAAAGCCGACAAACGGCGTGCGCGAGCCATTGCTGCCCCAACCCCCCGATCGCCCGGCCCAGAGTTCCGGCCGAAAGATGGGCGCGATGCGGCGGGTGTGCCGTCCAGCCGGATACACCGTGATGCGCAATGCGCCGCGTGCAATGGCGGCCTCCACAACATCCATCACCCGCGCGACCAGCCCGTGCTGCACGAGGTGGGGCGAAACAGCCACACCCAGGCCCGACGCGCGCCATGACTCGATCTCCGCGCTGCTGACCGGCCTGCCTCCCCCACCCCTCCCACTCGTGCGCACGAGTACCGCGTCGCACCCCGCCTCCGGCCGATCCATCGCGATCCGGCGATACCCCGATGCGCGAAGAGACCTCTCGCACCACTCGTCCGCCTCATCGGCCCGGGCGGGCGCGCTGCCCATGCCCCACCGCCACAGGTCCATCGGCCTCAGGCCCGCGTCGGTCGGGCGCGGGTCGATCGGGTGGGCCATCGCATGGTCGCACACGCTCGCGTAGGTGGCCGCGGTCGAGGCCACGCTGAGGCCGCTGTCGCGGATTGTCCGCCACGCCGCCACGCCCAGCCCGCCCAGCCTTCCCCTGTCCGCGCAAAGGTCCGCCAAAGCGCGCGCCATAGCCGCCATGTCGCCGATGGGGGACACAACGCCGTTCTCCCCGTCCCGCACCCACTCGCCCACGCCCGAGCGGACAGCCGTGACCACGGGCACCACGCCCCGGCCCATGGCCTCAAGCATCACCACGCTCGTGCCCTCGTACGCGCTCACGAGGACGCACGCATCAACAGTCGGCAGGAAGCCCTCGACCCACACGGGGCTGCGCCGGCCATGCTGCACCACGCGCGTGTGCCGGTGCCGGCGCAGCGACCATAGCGATTTCCACGCCGCGAGGTCCGGCCCATCGCCCACCATGTGCAGTTCGCACGCGATGGCGCGCGCTTCGAGTTCGTCCAGCAACGCAAGCAGGTCGCCGATCCGCTTCTGCTCCTCCACCATGCGCCCGATGTAGGCGATCCGGAGGGGCGCGCCGGGGTCCAGCACGCCGGGCAACGCGGTAGGCGCGCTGGCTACCGGGACTGCGCACTCGATCCGCTCGAGGCGACGGCCCCGCGCAAGAGGCCTGAGCCATTCCGCGCACGCCGCGCTCACTCCTACCGCCGCGGCCCAGGTGTCGTACGTCGCGGCCAGCGTGCGGTAGTACGCGTCGTCCGCGTGCGCGACCATGACAGTCCGAACCCCCCCCGCCGTGGCGGGCCGCAGCAGCGCAGCCGCCATGAAGCACACATCGTTGTAGTTGGGGAGCACGATGTCCGGGCCGAGCGCTTCGAGCGCGGCCCGCACCGTCTCAACACGCTCGTGGGGTTCGGCCATCGGATCGAGCACGCAGAGATCCACTCCCCCATCCGCGCCCGCGCCTGATTCCGCGGTCGGGTCGAACTCCTCGGACCTCCATCCGTCCGGCTGCATGGCGACCACCAGCGTGCGGAACTCATAGCCGAGTTCACCGGCACGCGCTGCAAACTCGCGCCCCATCCGCAGCGACCACGTCATCACGCCGCCGATGGGTGTGGAGTCGCACGACACGCACGACACGATGCGCCTGCGTGCGCTGCGCGACTCCGCGCCGAGGCCCGGCGCGAATCGCGCAATCCCGGGCAACTCCCGTGCCCTGCCCGGCCCCGAGCCGGTCTCGCTCAGGAGCATCGAGACCATCACGGTCGCGACCCGTGCCGGCGCGTCCGCTGCACCGTGGCCGCTGCCATCCCCGTGCATCCGGGCGCACGCCGCACTCTGACGCAGCCAATCAGCCTCGGTGGGGGCGAGAAGCGTGCCGAGCATCGCCCGCAGCGCGCCCTGCGGATCAACCTCATCGCCCCGCCAGACTGCCATGGCCTGCTGCCACAACGGCCCGGCCTGCGGGTGAAGGATCGCGCACGGCCGCGCTGCCGCCATCGCTTCCAGAAGCAGCGTCGAGGGCGTGGTCAGCACCGCCGCGCTCACCGCCAGGCATTCGCGCAGCGGGCGCGGGTCGCTCGTCACGCCGATCTCGTCATCAAGCCCGGCCGTCAGCCGCCAGAGCGCCCGGTCCTTCCATTCCGACTGTTCCACCGCGCGCTTCAACTCGCGCAGCGCGCCGACCAGGCGTGATCGTTCCGCCGCGCCAAACGCCGGCTTCTTCGCCGTCGCAATGAGCAGCCGCCCCTCACCTGGCGGAACCGTCGGCAGCGGTGCCGGATACTCCGCCCCGATCCGCGGCAGTCCCGTCGCCACGGCGTGGTTCCCCCACGACCACAGGTTCGCTCGGTCCGCTTCCCCAGCGCAGACCACGACATCCACCGGCGCGGGCCGAAGGAAGTTCTCAGGTGCATCCGGGTTGCGGAACGTGTTTCGGTGCTCCACCACGCCGTCCATCAGGAGGAGCGTCGGCACGCCTGGCTCCCTCGCCCCACCCCGGCGGGCCCAGCGCAATGCCGCGAGCGCGAGCGGCGATTCGCAGTCCTTCACCGCCACCAGGCCCACCCCGCCCGCGCTCAGTTCATCGAGTTCCCACTCAGTGACACGGATCGGCCTCACGCTCATCGCGGCGAGTGCGGCATCGACACCCGCGAAATGGTCTGTCTGCCCCGCATATTGAACAAGGGCCACCACCGGCGGCGGCGAGGATTGCGTTCGCGGATCGGTGTTGGGCACGACACGTTCCTGACTTGCTCGCTTCGCCACCCAGCCATGCCCCGCGCGCCGAACGCTCGGCGCGCACCATCCCCGGTGCGAGCGCAGCGGCCAAGGTCCAATCAGGGTTATCGACCGGCCGGACCACGCTCCGCCAAAACTGGCCGGCCCCACACCGACCGGACCGATCCATTCTCCATGCGATTCACCCGAGCCGGGGGAACCCCGATGGCGAGCGCCCCACTGCCACGCGCACCCCTGCTGTTCAGTTTGCCGCACGGGCTCGACCTTGGCGGCGTCACCTCATGGGCGGTGCGCCTTGCCAACGGGCTTGCCGCGCGAGGGCGCGTCGTGGGCATGATCGTTCACCCGCGCGGCGACGGCCAGCCCGGCGCGCAAGTCGACTTCCACCCCGGCGTCATCCGCGTGATGCCGGACCGCTGGCCCCACATGAGCGATGCGCGGGGCTGCCTGGCGGCGTTTCTTCCGACCTATCGACGTGTCATCGCCGACCTCGCCCGCGCCGCTTACGGCGAAGCCGGGGGGCGCGGGCCCGTCGTGCTTTCGCCAAACATCCTCGGGGACTCCTACGGCATCGCCGCGGCCCTATGCACGACGCAGGCCGACACGCTCAGGGTGCTCGCCTGGCAGCACGCGGATTCCGACTATGACACCGCGGTGCTGCGTCGCTATGAGCCGATTATCTCGCGCTTAGTCGCCATCGACTCGGCCTATGCCGCAACTCTGGCGCTGACCCTTGCCGGTCGCGGAGCAGACATCAACGCGATCCCTCACGGCGTTGAGGTGCCACAAGCCCCGCCGCGTGCAAGGCCGGTTCTGCCCGGTCGCCCGCTGCAGTTGGTCTACACGGGGCGCATGGAGCACCACCAGAAGCGCATTGGTGCGCTCGTTCTGCTCTCAGACGAACTCTCCGCCCGCGGCATCGACCACCGGATCACGCTTGTGGGGAGTGGACCCGCGGCCGCCGAAGTCGATGCCATGCTCGCCAGCCGCCCGAATGTCCGACGCGTGCCCGCGGCCTCACCTGAGGAGATCACCGCGTTCCTCGACGGCGCCGACACATTCATCCTCGCCTCGCGCTTCGAGGGCCTGTGCATCAGCCGCATCGAGGCGATGGCGCGAGGCTGCGTGCCCATCATCACCAGTGAGAACTCTGGCGCAACCACCGGCCTCACCGATGGCGAGAGCGCGATCTTCGTGCCCGCACGCGCCGGCGACGATGAGGCCGCTGTCGCCGCCAGACTCGCCGATGCGGTTGAACGCTTTCTCGCCTCGGATCGCGACGCGATGGCCCGTTCCGCATGGCAGGCCGCACGCGAGCACTTCGACCTGGATTCGCACGTCGAGCAGGTCGCCAACCTTGTGGACGCCGCGGCCGCGAGCCCGGCACGCTGGTGGCGGACGGACTGGCCCTGCGCGTTCAGTTCGTCGCGAACCGAGCCCGGACGCTCCGGCAGCACCGGCCCTGACGCCCCCGCGCTTCTCACGGCGCTTCTCGAATCGCTCGCCGGTCGCAGGGCCGTCTTGCACGGAGCCGGGCAGCACACGCTGGAACTGGCCGGCACGCTCGCGGCATCTGGGGTGAGCATCGTTGCCGTCACCGACGATGACAAGCAGCGATGGGGCGGGCGGCTCCTCGGCTGGCCCGTCATCGCGCCATCCGAGGCCGCGAAGACCGGCGCAACGGACGCCATCATCTCCTCTTACATCCACGCGCAGACGATCTGGGACCGGCGCGCCGTGTACGAGAAGCAGGGCCTCCGCGTGCATCGGATTTATCCCGCGGAGGTTCGGTCCTTGGGTACCGCGTCGCTCCGCGACGCGCTCTCGCCACGGAGCGGCGACGTACCCATACCGCCCTCGCCGCGGAGCGGCGCGGTACTCATCTAGACTCGCCCATGCTCCGATGCCACGCCAAAATCAACCTTGCGCTGGCGGTCGGTGCTCCCCAGGCACCCAAGGGCTATCACCCGATCGCCTCGTGGTTCACCTGCATCGACCTGCACGATGAACTGTCGCTCGCACCTCCGCGCACTGAACACTCGGAGTGGACCATTCGCTGGACGGACGATGCGCCCCGCCCGACGCCGATCGACTGGCCGCTTGACAAGGATCTCGCGGTCCGCGCCCACCGGCTCCTCGAGCAAACCGTCGCGCGGGCATTGCCCATCCGCGCAACGCTGCGAAAGCGCATCCCCGTGGGCGCTGGTCTGGGCGGAGGCTCATCCGACGCCGCGGCGGCACTGACCGGCCTCAACGCGGTCTTCGATCTCGGCCTGTCGCTCCCGCGACTGCGTGAACTGTCGGCATCGCTCGGGAGCGATGTGGCCTACTTCATCGGCGGAGCCGAATCCGGCGATGACTCCCGCCCCGCCCAACCCGGTTCACCGGCACTGGTCACGGGCTTTGGCGAACGCGTCGAAAGACTGCCGCGGCTGCGCGGCCGGGCCGTGCTGATTTTCCCACCCTTTGGCTGCCCGACCGGTCCCGTGTACCAGGCGTTCGACCGCGCTGCCCTACCCGGGCCGACATTGCAAGTGCGCGAGGCCCGGATTCGCGCACTCGCCGCCACAAGCGGGGAACTCTTGTCCCGCGCGCCTCTATTCAACGACCTCGAAGCGCCCGCCTGCCTTGTCGAGCCGCGTTTAGCCGACCTGCTCGCCCATCTCCGTGCCGGTCTCGATACTCCGGTGCATCTGACCGGGAGCGGCTCGACCATCTTTGTGCTCGCGCGCGATGAGGGACACGCCGATGCGCTCTCCGCCGCCGCGCGGCGACTCTGCCCGGAAACCGTCTCACTCGTTACCACGCTCGTCTGATCGTGCATCACCTCGCTGCGCCGGCTCGTACGATGATGCGCCCCCCCCACGCACGCCGCCCGCTGAGTGCGAGCGCGCGGCTGGTGGGAGGCACGAGGACCAATGCCCAGCCCCGCGGGACCACGCCAACCACCCACTCCCGCCCGCGGCGGCGATTCGCCCTCGAATCCGGTCGGGGCGTGGTCCGAGCGTGAGGCGGCGCTCGTGTCCCGCATCCGCCAGCGCGGCATCGCCGACCGGGAGGCCTGGAACGAACTCCTCGCGCACCACCAGGACCGCCTTTACGCCACCTGCCTGCGCATGGTCGGGCCGAATGCCGCCGCGGACCTCACGCAGGACGCGATGGTGAAGATCCTGCAAGGCCTCGATGGCTACGACGGACGATCGCAACTGAGCACCTGGATGATCCGGGTGGCGATGAACGCCTGCTTGTCGTGGCTGCGATCGCAGAAACTACGGCGTCACAAGAGTTTGGATGTTGGATCGCCATTTGTTCGGGGCCTCGGTACTTCGCCTAACCAGCCGGAACTTTCCGCCGGTCAGGGCGTCGAAAGGAAGGAAGCAAAGGCGGCGCTCGCCGCCGCGCTGGCCGAGTTGCCCGATGAGCAGCGCGCGATCCTGGTGCTGCGGGATGTTCATGGCCTTGAGTACGAGCAGGTCGCGGGGGTGCTGGAGATCGCGGTGGGCACCGTCAAGAGCAGGTTGTTCCGGGCCAGATTGGCCCTTCGCGCGGGAGTGGAGGATCGTTTGAGAATCGCTTTGCCGGAGGCGGGCCGACCGGCCACGCCCACAGCAGAAACATGAACGAGAGCCGCATCGACAGCCTGATCTCCGCGACCGGACTGAGCGAGGCCGAGTTGGCCGATCTGGTCGAGGGCGGCACGATCGCCCCCGAGCGCGAGGCCGTGCTTCGGGCGGCGCTCGCCGCGGATCGCGGTCTTTCCGCGCTCGTCACCGGCATCCGTGCTGATCGTTGCGCCCTGCGTGTTCTGGACGTGGACGTTCGCGCGCCCGCCGGTCTCCTCGATGCGCTCGAATCTCGCCTTGAGCAGGAGGCCCTCCGCGCCCTCACCGAGCCCGCCCCGCCCGCCCCCATCCCGATCTCCCGCCTCACCATCGAGCGCCGCACGCCGATGGCCCGACTCGCCGAGTCTTTCTGGGTCCGCCGCCTTGCCCTCGCCGCGAGTCTGCTTCTGGCGATCGGCATCGGCGCGTGGGGCACCTTCATCGGGATCAGAAACTGGCCGGGTAGCGAAGTAGGCGGGTCCGGCGCGGGCACACCGGGCAAGGGCGGCCCGCTTGCCAGGCACGATCTTGCGCCGAGCCTGCCGGATTCGCCCACCGACTCCGGTATCGGCGAAACGCTGCTCGCCTCCGTCGATCCTGTCATCGCGGCCTACACCGTGCTCGGCGCGACCTCCGCACTCTCAGGACCGGCCATCGCCGCGGACGGCAGGGTTTTCGCCGAATCCGAACTGCTCGAACTCGCCGGCGACGGACGGCTGGCGATTGTCGTCAGCGGGGATGCCCGCTCGCTCTCTGAGCGTGTGAATCGTTCCGCGACATCCGGCAGCGATTACACCGTGCGATCGCTCAACTTGAGCGCGGCGAACGCCTCGATGTCCCCGCTCGTCGCGGCCATGAACCGCGAGTCGCTCCTGCCGCGCAGTGAGTGGCCCGCGGCGCTCCGGAATCCCTGGTCCGGTCGCACCGCTTTGGCTGGCGAGTCGTTCAACCTCACCTATCTGGAAATGGCCACCGAGTCCGACCCAGACAGTTTGCGCTCCGCGCTCGCGGCGTGCGGACTGCTGGGCCGCAATGGAGGGGGAGGGGGCGAACGTGCGACGGGCCGCACCGTCCGCGTGCTCATGCTCGAAGAGCCTGTCGATCAGGCCCCCGCCGCCGATGCCGCGAGCGTCCTGTGGTGGTCGGCCTCGCCCGCGAAGTGGTCGCGCCCGGTGCTTATTCCGGTGATCATCGAAGAGTGATCCGGGTCGGCTGGTTGTCCTTGGTGGCACCGCTCTAAAGCGCGGTGCGCACACCATCATGTGACCACGATGCTGACCATCTTGCCCGGCACCACCACCACCTTCTGAATGGTTTTGCCCACCAGCGCGGCCTGCACCTTCTCGTCCGCCATCGCCGCGGCCTCGTACGCCGCCTTGTCCGCGCCCGCCGGGACGGTGATCTTCGCACGCACCTTGCCGCCCACCTGCACGGGCACCTCGACCGTGTCGTCCACGAGCAGGGTCGGGTCCGGGACCGGGAAGGACTGGTACGCCAGCGACCCGCGGTTCCCAAGGCGGGCCCACAACTCCTCGGCCATGTGCGGGGCGAAGGGCGCAAGCACGAGCGCGATGCGAGCGAGTTGATCGCGGGTGAGACCCGCCGCCGCGCCCCCGCCGCTCGCGCTGGTCGCGACATTGACAAACTCGATCAGCGACGAGATCGCGGTGTTGAATGCGAGCCGCGGAACATCGTTCGCGACTTTCGCGACCGTGCGGTGCAACTGCTTCTCGACGCCCGCATCCGGCTCGGCGCGCAACCGAAGTTCCCCGGTCTGCTCATCGACCGCCAGCCGCCACAGGCGCTGCAGGAAGCGGAAGATGCCGACGGCGTCGCGGGTATTCCAGGGCTTGCTCTGCTCCAGCGGCCCCATGTACATCTCGTAGAGCCGGAAGGTATCAGCCCCGAACTCCGCGATCACGTCATCGGGGTTGACCACGTTCTTGTACCGCTTGGACATCTTCGTGAGGACGGGCGTGACCGTCTCGCCCGTCGCGGCCACAACGTGCCTTCCCTCGGAGACTTCCTTGACCTCGTCGGTCGGGACGATCGTCTTGTCCGCCCGCTGATATGCGAAACTGGTGATGAGACCCTGGTGGAAAAGTCTGGCGAACGGCTCGGAAGTGGACACCTCGCCCAGGTCGAACAGAATCTTCTGCCAGAAGCGCGAGTACAGCAGATGGCCGACCGAGTGCTCCGACCCGCCGATGTAGATGTCCGTTCCGCCCGATCCAGAAGCACCCAACCAATATTTCTCCGCCTCGCGCCCCACGAATCGCTCGCGGTTCGTCGGGTCGCAGTACCGCAGGAAGTACCACGATGAGCCGGCCGAGCCCGGCATCGTGTTGGCCTCGCGCCGCACCGGCGTTTCCGGCGCTAGAACATCCGGGCTGACCCCCGCCGCACCCGCCGTGGTGTTCATCCAAGTTGTGGCCTTGGCCAGCAGCGGCATCGGCTCATCGGACTCGACCGGCGAATAGTCGGCCAGTTCCGGCAGGCTCACGGGGAGCGCGGCCTCCGAGACCGGGTAGTGCCGCCCCTGCGCATCAAAGACGATCGGGAACGGCTCGCCCCAGTAGCGCTGGCGCGAGAACGCCCAGTCGCGCAGGCGGTAGTTCACCTTTCGGTTGCCGTGGCCGGTCGCCTCCAGCCAGTCGATGGCGCGGGCCTTGGCCTGCGCGGTGGGCAACAGGTCGAGCGTGACGCCGACGTCCTTTGCATTTGCGCTTGACGAGTTGACCGCGTAGCCCTGTCCGGCGAACGCCGCGCCGCCGGCCGCGAAGTGCTGCCCCGAGCCGAACTGCTCGCGCATGTCCGCCAGCGTCCCCATCGCGGCGATCGCGTCGATGTACTCTCCGGAGATCGAGCCGCGGGCTGTGACGGCCGCCGCGCTCCCATCGCCTTCGTTCGCCGGCGGCGCCTCCCGGCGCGTCCGCACAGCCGCGAGAACCTCCGCGAACAAGTCGGGGCCAATATCGGCGGTGGTCGAAAGACCGAGAAAGTCCGCCAGCACGCGCTTCCAGTCGCCGGCCTCCTCCTCGTGCGTGGCGTGCCGGACATAGAACGCGATCGCCAGGTGCGCGCGCGGATAGACCACATCGCGGATCGGCAGTCTGTACCGCTTCGCAAACTCGAAGTCGCGCTCATCGTGCGCGGGCACCGCCATGATCGCGCCGTGCCCGTACCCCATCAGAACATAGTCCGCCGTCCACACCGGGATCATCTTGCCCGTCGCGGGGTTGATGCAGTGAAGCCGGTGAACACGCCGGTCTTCGCTTTGGTGTCCGCCATGCGGTCGACTTCCGACCGGTTTCTCGCAGCGGTCACATAGGCGCGGAGCGCTTCAACATCAGAGCCCTCGGGCGTTTCGTCCCCGTCGAGCGCCGCCTGTACCAGAGGATGCTCCGGCGCGATGACCATGAACGTCGCGCCGAAGATCGTGTCGGGGCGGGTGGTGAATACACGGATGGTCTCGCCACCGTTTCCCGCGGCACCGCTGCCTTTGGTGGGACCGCTGCCTTTGGTGGCACCGCTGCCCTTGGTGGCACCGCTGCCTTTGGTGGCACCGCTCTCCAGAGCGGTGCGAAAATCCCCCTCTCTCAAAGCCGAATGACTCCAGCCCAAACTACCCAGTGGCGACGAAACCTCGGGATGAATGAAGCTCCATGGATATTCCGTCGGCTGGATGCACAGTCCCGCCTTCACCGGGTTCCTCACCATGTAGTACAGGAACCTGGAGAACCACCGATAGTCCCGGATCACATGGTCAAACCGCTCGTCCTGCCAGAGGTGTCCACCCTCGCCACGGGTAAACGCGCGCGCACTGAACTTCTTGACGCTCGACACAAGCTCACCGAGTCGGATACCGTCGAACGGGCGAACGATCCAGTGGACATGATCAGGCATAACGGTCGCCGCGTAGACGCGGCACCGGCAATCGTTCCAATGGAGCATCGCACCAAGAACCGCCGTGCGATCGTCGGGTGAGAGCGTCACGCCATCACGGCATCGCCATGTCACGAAATAGGTGGCGTCATCGAGTTCGATGTGTGGCAAGTTCCGAACAAAGGAAATGAGGTCCGCCGGACTCGCGTCGCCCGGTGGGTATGGGTTTCTTCCCCTAAAGCCTTCGGCGTAAAGCAGCACCGCCTCGTCATCCGAGGCGTTCAACGCTCGATAGGCCTCTTCACCCGGCCGGACGAATGCACCGCTCTGGAGAGCGGTGCCACCAAGAGACTCACCGAGAGGGCTGCCAACGGCGATGCCATTTGCCTCAACGATCTCAAAGTCGATCTCCGCCCCCTCGCTCCGGCCGATCCACTCCGTCTGCATCGCCTTGGTCGAGGCGGGCCAGTCCACCGTCTCCAGGTCGCGCAGCAACCGCTCGGCATACGCCGTGATGCGGAACATCCACTGGCGCAGCGGCTTCCGGAGCACCGGGTGCCCGCCGCGCTCCGAGCGGCCATCGATCACCTCATCGTTCGCGAGCACCGTCCCGAGTTTCGGGCACCAGTTGACGATGGCCTCATCGATGTAGGCCAGCCGCTGATCATCAATGATCTCTCGCTGCTCATCGCCCGAGAGTTCGTGCCACCTGCGCGTGCCCGGAGGCTCTCCTCCGATGACGCCCAGCGTGGCCGCGGCCCCGACATTCACCAACTCGCCATCGAGCCCGATGCGCAGGTCGCCGCCCTCCAGCGCGCCCACCAACTCCGCGATCGGGCGCGCTCTCCCGCCACCCATCGCCGTGGTGTCGTACCACGCGTTGTACGCCCGCAGAAAGATCCACTGCGTCCACTTGTAATACGCCGGGTCGATCGTCGAGACCTCGCGCGACCAGTCGTAACTGAAGCCGAACCGCTTCAACTGTCGCCGGAAGTTGTCCGTCGCTTGCTTCGTTGTGATCGACGGATGGATCCCCGTCTGGATCGCGTACTGCTCGGCGGGCAGGCCAAACGCATCCCACCCCATCGGGTGCAGCACGTTGCGCCCCTGCATCCGCATGAACCGCGAGACGATGTCTGTCGCCGTGTAACTCAGCGGGTGGCCCACATGCAGCCCCGCGCCCGACGGGTACGGAAACATGTCCAGGCAATAGAACTTCGGGCGCGAGGCATCGAAACCCGGCTGGCCCGGGTTGGGCTGCGCGAACGTCGCGTGCTCCTCCCAGAACCGCTGCCACCGCAACTCGATCCGGTCGGCCAGCGCGGCGGTGTACCTGTGCGGGGGGGGCGGCGGCGCGGCATCGCTCAGCGCACCAGCACCGGTGCTGCTCGCGGGGCTGGGCGGGTCCTTCGGGCTGCTGCTCGGAGTGGACATCCAGAGACGCTAGGCCGGGCGCGATACGGCCGGTGGCGTTGTGCGCGGCAATCCCACGGCCGCCAGACCCGCAACGAGATCGCCCCCCAAGTCGATCTCGGTGGCACGCGGCGGGGTCATCTTGAGCCACCTGCCTCGCTCACGCCCAACGCCTGCACGAACTGGGCGACCGTCCGCCCCGCCGCCAGCATCGCGTCCGCCTCACGCAACTTCCCGATGATCTCTTCCCGACCGTGCTTCTTCCGCTTCATCAAGAGCCTCCTGGGTACCTTGTACCCCAAAGACTCTCATCACGACTGGTTCAGGATTCTCAGGGCAGGTCACACCCCATTCGGTCGTTGCACTTTGCATCCACCTACCCAGCCCGAAGTGCAGCACGCGGTTGCGGACATGCGCGAGTTCGGGCAGCCCCCCATCACCATCGTGCTCGTAGCCCGCGTACCCCTTGCGGTTGGCGATGTCGGGGGCCGAGAGTTTCCAGCGGCCGCCGACGACCGCCTTGGTGTACGAGGCGTTGAAGATCGTCTGATCCGCGGTGGTGAGGGCCCCATCCTTGTTCAGGTCCGCGCGGAGATTCCCCGCGGCGTAGTCAGCGTCAAAGGCGTTGCTGTCGTCCTTGTTGACCACCCCGTCCTTGTTGTGGTCGGCGGGCGTGAGCAGGAACGGAACCCCGTACGCCCGGTACTTGTCCCACTCCTGGATGTCCCCGGCGTTGTCGACGAT
>Ga0163144_10015028_pt1 | contig 16012 bp, 14 predicted proteins | sample OliLak19BULKMAT1_FD_123175 | JGI IMG/M metagenome (GOLD analysis project Ga0163144, IMG submission 123175) | Freshwater microbial mat bacterial communities from Lake Vanda, McMurdo Dry Valleys, Antarctica - Oligotrophic Lake LV.19.BULKMAT1 | ecosystem: Environmental > Aquatic > Freshwater >... | reverse complement strand
TATTCGAGTGCACGCGACTCCCACCACCGCCATCGGAAAAGCCCCCCTCGAACGAGGGGCTGGGGGAGGTTCCCAGCGCGGGAGCGCACGATTGAGGCTCAAAAAGAAGTGATGAATCTTAAGGCCCCCAGGGACCCCCGCGCGGAGCGCACCTAGCTCTGCGCGTCAGGCTTGCTCAGCAGCTTCACCGTGAAGGTGGTGCCCTGACCTGCCGCGCTCTCGACCGCGATCTCGCCCCGATGCTGATTCAAGATGTTGCGTACGATCGAGAGGCCGAGGCCGGTGCCTTTGCCTTCGCCCTTGGTCGTGTAGAACGGCTCGAACACGCGCTCGACGTTCTCTGCGGGGATGCCGTCGCCGTTGTCGCGAACGTGCACGGTGACCAGCCCGCCCGGCTCGCTCATGCTCGTCTCGAGGATGAGATGCCCGGCCCCGTTGGCCATCGCCTGGCAGGCGTTGGTGATCAAGTTGATGAACACCTGATGCAGCTGCGCGCGCACGGCGTAGACCGGCGGGACGCCCGCGGCATAGCGCTTCTCGACGGTGACGCCGCGCTCGAGGATCACGTGCTCGCAGAACACCACTGACTGATCGAGCACGGACTGCAGCGAGATCTCGCGCGGCTGCTCGGCGCTCGGCCGCGCGTAGGTGACGAGGTCACGGGTGAAGTTGAGGATGCGCTGCGCCGCCTCGAGGATGCGGCCGAGGCGTTCGGTGTCCGTCGGGTCACCGCCTGCGCGCTCGTTCTTGCGTAGCAGATGCTCGGCGTAGACGGTGATGCTGGTGAGCGGATTGTTGAGCTCGTGGACGACGCCGGCCGCGAGCTGACCGAGCGTCGCGAGCTTCTCTGCTTGGATCACTTGGTGTTCGAGATCGCGGACCTCGGTGAGGTCGCGACCGATCGCGATGACACCCTCGACCTCGTTGTCCGAGCTGAGGATCGACGCGACGTTCACCGAGAGGCGCACTGCGCCATTCGTCGCGCGCGGGATCGAGATCTCGACGTTGGACGACGACTCACCGCGCAGCGCAGCGATGTACACCGGGAGCAAGCGGCGACGCTCGGACTCTGGAAGCAGCTTCAGAAAATCGCGGCCGATCAGCGATTCGCGCGTGTAGCCCGTGACGGCGAGAAAGGCGCGGTTGACCACGGTGATCGCTCGCGTTCGGCCGAGCACGAGGATCGGCGCGTTCGCGTTCTCGAGGAGCTTGCCGAGATAGTCTCGCAGGTACACCGACTCGCGGAACAGCTGCGCGTTCCGGAGCGTCGCTGCGAGCTGCAAGACGATGGGCACGATGGTCGGCGGGTCACCGAGCGGCGGCTCTGCCCCTGGCGCGTATTCGACGGCGACAGTGCCGAGGAAGCGCTCGCCATCGACGAGCGGAACGTCGAAGCCCGCCGCGTCCTGGTCGAACAGCGGCACGTAGTGCTCGGACGTCGTGACGCCGCGATGTTCGATCTCGATCGCATGCCGTCGCAGAGCGGCGCGCGAGACGCAGACCGTGTCGCGGGTCTCGCCGCGCAGCCGACCCGTCGCGTAGACGACCGTGAGCTCGCCGGTGTCGAGCGCCACCAGGCGCACCGCGAACTGCCGCGCCGGAAACAGCTCGCGCAGGACGTCGACGTAGCGGTGAACGATCTCTTCGTCGTGCTGCTCGACGAACGCAGTGCGGCTCAGATCGAGCACGGTGAAGAGCACGCGATCCGGGGACGGCACCTCGAGCGGGCGTCGTGTGGTCGTCCGTGACTCGCGCGGCCGCTCGATCTCACCGGACTCTTCGGCGCCCCCTTCACCATGGGGGCCGCGCGGTGGCAGCGCGGCCACGCGTGGTGCGGCGCCGCTCGGCCGCTCGGCTCCGATGGGATCGCCCGGGCGTGGTGCGGGCGAGGTGACGCCGCCGTCGCCGATTCCGCCGCTGTGGTCGCGCTTGCTCACGCCTTGGGTTCTCCCGGCAGCGACTGCGGAACCGGCGAGGGATCGGACTCACGCGAGCGCTCGCCGCGGGGAGGCTCGCTCGTGCGCGGGAGCTCGCTGCGCGGAGGCTCGCTCATGCGGCCCAGATCGGTGCGCGCGCCGAGGTCGGAAGCGGGCGGCTTCGACGAGACGCGCTTCGGAAAGTCGCTATCGCGCGACTCGCCGGCGGCCTTGTCGAGATCGAGGATGCGCTGCGCACCGACGTACGACTTCGTCTCGTACTTCGTGATCTTACCGATCTTGCGGACGATCTCCTTCATCCGCTCGGTCTCGCCGACGATCGTCTTCGCGTAGTTGTGCTCGCTCGTGCCAGGCGTGATCTTGCGCATCAGCATCTCGGCGTAGACCATCACGCTCTGCAGCGGCTGGTTGAGCTCGTGTGCCGCGGTGCCCGCGAGCTCGGCGATCAGCGCCTGCTTTTCGGTCACGGCGAGCTTCTGCTGCGCCTGCGCGAGCCGCTCTTCCGAACGCAGCTTGTCCCGCAGATCGGTGAAGATGCCGAAGCTCGCGACCGGCTTCGTCCCGTCGTAGATGAGCGCCGCGGAGAGCGAGATCTCGATGCGCGTACCCGCGGAGTCGACCGCTTCGGCGCGCACGTTGTCGAGGCGCCCGGCGCCGCCGTGCTGCGGCGAGCGGATCATCCGCATGACCTCGCGTCCGCCGTCGTCCGGATAGAGCAGCTTGACGTTCATCTTGCCGATGACGTCCGCTGCGTCGTAGCCGTAGACGCGCTCGGCGCCCTTGTTGAACAAGATGATCGTGCCGCGCATGTTGGCGGCGACGATCGGATCGACCGACGCGTCGATGAGCGACTCGAGAAACTCTTTGGTCTGCGTGAGCTCCGCCGCGGTCTGTCGCTCTTCGGTCACGTCGCGGAACGAGAACAGCACCGCGCCTTCGCCGTCGATCAGCGGCGAGAAACTGAAATTCATCGTGTGCGCGCTGCCGTCTTTGCGGCGCACGCGAATGTCGATCCCGCGCGGGTACTCGCCGCGGGTGAAGCCTGCCGCCATCTCGCGCACGCGCGGCACCTCATCGGCGTGTACGACCTCGCGCAGCTTGCGGCCGAGCAGATCGCTCTCCGGGTAGCCGATCAGCTCGAACGCGCGCGGGTTGCCGAAGAGCAGCCGCCCATCCGGATCGAGCGCCGCGAGGCCGTCCGCCGCGGACGCGAAGTAGTCCGCGTAGCGCTTGAGCGAGCGCAGTCGCCGCTCCGCCTCGAAGCGCGCGAACGTGATCTGCTGCGTTTGATCGCGCAGCGACTGCAGCACACGCGCGTTGCGCAGCGCGACGGCTGTGGCGTTGGCGACGACCTGGCAGAAGCCGACCTCGCGCTCGGTCAGCGAGCCGCGCATCGACGCGGCGCGCAAGAACAGCACGCCCATCGCCTGATCTTCCCAGACGATCGGCAGCAGCGAGAGCGAGGAGAGACCCATCCGCGTCACGTCGTCGCGCACCCCATCGAGCACCGGATGTGTCGCGACATCGGCGATCGTGAGCGGCTCGCGCGTGCGCAACACCTGCTGAATTTCAGGATACTTCGCCAGATCGATGCGCAGATTCGACAGCTGTTCGTCGTCCGACGCAGCGACGACGTAGCCTACGTTCGCGTCTTCCGGGGCGAGCACGATGCTGACCCGATCGACCTGCACGACGTCGGCGATGCGCCGAACGACCGTGTAGAGGATCTCGCGAAAATCGAGCGACGAGGCGAGCGCCTGCGTCAGCTCCACCATCACGCGCGCGTCGCGCTCCTTGCGCGCGAGCTCCTCGACGTACCCGCGCAATCGCAGGTGGCTGCGGATGCGCGCGAGCAACTCCGTCGGCCGCACCGGCTTGCGCAGCACGTCGTCCGCGCCGACCTCGAACGCGCGGGCGACGTCGCTCTCGTCCTCGCGCGCCGTGAGGATGATGACCGTGACGTCCTTCGTCTGCGCGCCGCTGCGCAGCTCGGCGAGCAGCGCGAGTCCATCGATGTCCGGCAGCGAGACGTCGAGCAGCACGAGATCGGGACGGCCCAGCGCGAGCGCCGCGCGTGCCTGCGCCGCGTCGGCGGCCGCGCGCGTCTCAAAGCCCGCGCCGCGCAGCGCGGCCTCGAGCACGCTTCGCGTGTGCGCATCGTCGTCGACGATCAGAATGGTGCGTTCGGACTCCATGAGTTTCGGCGGTGGCCGATGAGGCATCGTACCAACCAGGCGGCCCCGCGCATAGATCGCGCTTCGAGTCGGGCAAACTGGCTCCATTCGCGCGCTCCCCGTATCATCCCGCCGATGCGTCGTCCGCTCGTGTGCACGCTCTCAGCGCTCCTCGCGCTCGCCGCCGTTCCGCCGTTCGCTTCGGCGCAAGACGCAGCGGCCGCGCAGGCTCAGCCAGAGGCAGCGCCGACGGGCACGCCCGCGGCCGCAGGCGCGGCGAGCACACGCATCGTCGTGCTGTTGCTCGCTACCGGCGAGGTCGACGCAAGCGCTGCGGATGATCTCAGCGAGGTGATCATCGGCGCAGTCGCCGAGCGCGGCGGCGTGACGATCGTCGGCAAAGAGGAGTTTCAGGCGCGGCTCGGGGGTGGCGAGCGCGGCTCGCTCGAGTGCGTCTCTTCGGCCGCGTGCCTCGGCCGCATCGGCGTGGAGCTCGGCGTCGATCAGGTCATCTCGGGGACCATCGGTCGGCGCGAAGGCACGTGGGTGTTCAACCTGAACCGCGTCGACGTGCGCACCGGCGATCTGCTCGGGCGCGTGTTCCGCGACGTCGCAGGTGATCTCGGCGCGGTCGCTGGCGAGCTTCAAGATGCGCTGCCGACGCTCTACGAGGTGGTGCGTCGCCCCGCGACCATCTTGGTCTCGAGCAACGTCGACGGCGCCGAGGTCGCGATCGACGGCTTGGTCATCGGCGCATATCGCAATGGGACGCCGGTCCGCTTGGAAGGCGTCGCGTCTGGGCAACACGAGGTGCGGGTCCGCGCCGCGGGCCATCGCGCGTACGTGCGCGCGGTGCATGTGGCGAGCGGCGCGACCCTGCAGCTCGACGCGGCGCTGAGCTCGCCTGGCATCTCGCCGCTCGTGTGGGTCGGCGCGGGGCTCGTCGTCGCTGGCGGCGGCTCGGCGCTAGCGTTTGGTCTGCTGTCGCAGGGCGACCCGGCGCAGGGCTCGACGCGCGTCGAGGCGATCGACGCGTTCGACCAGCGACGCACCGAGGCGCTGCTCGCCAACATCGGCTTCGCGGTGCTCGGCGCCGGCGCCATCACGCTCGGCCTCGGCGTCATTCTCTCGCTGTTGTCCGGAGGCGGCGACGACGAGGAAGAGATCGCCCGTGACGACACGGCTGCGCTCGGCGTCGTGCCGCTCGCCGGGGGCGCCGCGCTGACGCTCGGAGGGTCGTTCTGATGTCCACTTCCAAGACCACACTTCTGTGCACGTTCGCGCTCGCGGTGTTCTTCGCGGCCTGCACCGTCGACGACTCGCCGCTCGACGCTCGACTCTTTGCATGTACGAACGACGGCAGCTGCGGCGAGGGCTGGGGCTGCAAGCGCGCCACTCCTTACGCCGTCGACTTCTGTGCGGAGCGGTGCACTCCGGGCGACGTCAGCAGCTGCGACGGAATCTGCACGCGCGACAACCTCTGTTTGCGCGGCTGTCAGATCTACGACGATGGCACGACCTCGGCGTGCCCGAGCCGCGACTACGCGTGCATTCGCACCAGCATCGAGCGCGACAGCGGCGTCTGCTACCCCGTCGTCGTCTGTGCGGTCGATGCCGACTGCCCAGCTGGCGAGGCATGCCTCAGCGATGGATTCGGCGTCGAACAGCTGTACTGCGTGCCGAGTGCGGCTGCAACGCCCTGTGCGCCCGGATCGGTGTCTGCCGTCGGTGTACTCAATACGGATGACCCGTATTGTTACCCGACCTGCGAAGATGCCGACATCTGCCCGCCTGGCTTCGGCTGCCTGATCCAGGCGTCGCTGCTCGGCACCGCCGAAATGCCAATCTCCGACCTGTGTATTCCAGGGATCTACGGAGTCACGTGTGACGACGACTCCAACTGTCTCCAAGGCCGCTGTCTCGACACCGGCGCAGTCGGTCGCATCTGCACGATGAGCTGCAACGAAGCTTCGCGGCAGTTCGGCGCGCTCGGCTGCGGCGGGCTCTCGCAAGGCGGGAGCTTTGACGGCTTCTTCGAGATGGAGTGCGATGTAGCGGCCGGTGGCGGTGCCGACGGTGGGCTCTGCTCGGTGCGCTACTCCGTCGGCTGGCCGAGCTGCACGCCGCCCGGTATGGCGTATCCATGCGTCAGTGAGCCGGCAGGGATCGAGTGCCTGCCGATCGATGTCGGTGGGACCACCTATAACATCTGCTCGCGCGCGTGTACTTCGCACGCAGAGTGCAACTCTCTGCGCGACGGTGATCGCAACTTCTGCGCGGGTCTCGCCCCGGGCGGAAGTGGCATTTGTTTTCCGCGCGGTGGCGCCGGTGACAGCTGCTTTGACGACATCTCGTGTCGCTCCGGTAGCTGCGTAGGCGTCATCGGCCCCGAGTCGGGCACCTGCGCCCCGCCGCGCTGAGACCACCGGTGTCATTGCCCTCCGCATCTGCTCCGATCGGTGTGTTCGACTCGGGTCTCGGCGGGCTCACCGTGGCGCGCGCGATCCGCGACGCGCTGCCGGGCGAAGATCTCGTATATCTCGGCGACACTGCGCGCGTTCCGTACGGCACGCGCAGCGCGGAGACGGTCGTGCGTTATGCGCGCGGCTGCGGGCGCAAGCTCTCCGAGCGCGGCGTGAAGCTGCTCGTCGTCGCGTGCAATACCGTCAGCGCCGTGGCGCTCGACTCGCTGCGCGTCGAGCTCGACATTCCGGTCCTCGGCGTCATCGAGCCCGGGGCGCGCGCCGGAGTGGCGGCGACGCGCAGCGGACGACTCGGCGTGATCGCGACGACTGGCACCGTGCTGTCAGGCGCCTATCCGCGCGCGGTCGGCGGTACCAGCTCGCGCGTCGAGGTGTTTCAGCAAGCCGCGCCGCTGCTGGTGCCGCTCGTCGAAGAAGGCTGGATCGACGGCGAGGTTCCGCAGCTCGCGGTGCGCCGCTATCTGGCGCCGCTCGCGGCGCGCGACATCGACGCGCTCGTGCTCGGCTGCACGCACTATCCGCTGCTCGCCGCCCTCATCCGCGCGGAAGCAGAGCGCGCCGTCGGGCACGCGGTGACCGTCGTCGACAGCGCGCACGCGACCGCGGCGGAGCTCGTGGACGTGCTCGACATGCGCGGGCTGCGGCGCGATCGCGCGGCGGGCGGCGGCCTCCATCTGCTCGTCACCGATCTGCCGGGGCGCTTCGCCGAGGTCGCCTCGCGCTTCGTCGGCATCGACGTCGACGCGCTGCCGGTCGAAGCGATCGATCTCTGACGCGGGGCTCATGTGAAGTCGGCGGTGCCTATCGCGCACTGCGGCGGATCGATCGGCGGGCTGCTACCTTGCGCAGATGTTCGCCCACAACCGCACTCCGATCCTCGCTGTCGCGCTCTCGCTCATCGCGTCCGCCTGTGGTGCCGAAGATCCGGTGACACCGCCGACCGCGACGCCCGGCACGATCGAGCACACCTTCCCGAGCTTCGCCGTCAATCCTGGCGACAACGTCTATACCTGTCAGAGCTGGACGCTCGACAACGACGCGGAGATCTGGGTGAACACCGTGGAGATGCGCACGCAGGGCGCGTTCCATCACGCGAATTTCCTGTTCGTCCCCGAAGATCTCTACGACGGACCCGACGGTACGTGGGACTGCGACGAGCGCACGTACAGCGAGGTCGCCGCGGGCATCTCCGGCGGCGTCTTCTTCGCGATGAGCACACAGGCGACAGAGGATCGCCAAGAGTTCCCCGCGGGCGCCGCATTTCGTATCCCACCGCGCTCGCGGATCATCGGCGGCGTCCATCTGCTCAACACAGGCACGACGGCCTCGACGACGGCGATGACGCTGCGCGCAGCGACCTTGCCGCTCGCCGCCGTGACCACGCCGCTGCAGGAGCTCTACATCACCAACACCGCGCTCGACATCCCCGCGCGCACCGTCGGCGCGTTCACCACCGACTGCGACGTCGGCGCGTCCTACCGCAGCCGCGCGCGGGGTCCGATGGAGTTCAACATCTACTACGTGCTGCCGCACTTTCACGAGATCGCGAGCGGCTTCACGCTCGAGCTCTCCGGCGGAACGCGCGACGGAGACGTCGTGTTCGACACCGGTGGCGGCGTCGGTGATCCGCTCGGCATGACGATGACGGAGCCGTTCAACGTCGCTGGCGCCGAAGGTTTTCGCCTGCGCTGCACCTTCGACAACGGCTCCGACGCGCCCGTGCGCTATGGGCTCGATCGCGAAGACGAGATGTGCGTGCTCCTCGCCTACACCGATGCGCCGTTCAAGGTGCTGGCGCAGTCGAGCGGCGCGAGCGTCGCGGGCACCCCCGATGTCGACGGCACCGTGCCATTCGACGTCGCGTGTATGGGCTTTGCCATCGCTCCGATGAACGACTGAATCGCGAGGTACGCGTCGCAGTCGCCGCGCACCACCGCGCAGTCATCACTCGACGCCGGCGAGCACCTTGAGGATGTCCTTGAGGAAGATGATCAGCAGTCCGATCAGCGAAGCGCCAGCGAGGATCCCGGAGGCGGATGGCACCGTGAAGTCGTCTGCGACCTTCTGATTGATGCGCGCGATGATCCAGGCGATCGACGCCCCGACGGCCATCGCCATCGCGTCGTGGCCGGTGATGACCCACGCGATCCCCATCCCCGCGATGCTCGGGATCCACTTCTTCACGCGCGTCGGCGCGTATACCTCGACGAGCGCGAGCAGAATGCCGAGCAACACGCCGATCGCGGTCGCCGTCATCGCATAGGGCGGCAGCGTGCGCTTGCTGATCGCGACGCGCGTCGACCGCTCGCCACCCGCAAACGGATGATCGAGCACCGCGAGCTCGCCGCGCACCGCTTCGATGTGATGCCAGACGTCGCGGTCGGCGGTCGAGACGAGCACGTAGTCACCGACCTGCGTGCCGCTGACGGCGCGCTCGAAGCGCACGCCAGGCCGGCGTGTCACTGCTGGCTTTACGCCTGTCGTGCCGCGATCCGTGCCGTCGGCGCCGCGCACGCGTGCGGTGAGCGGCGCGCCTTCACGCGCGCTGTCGGGGAGCGCCGGTAGATCGCGGTCGAGCACCAGCGCGCCGCGCATCACCGAGCTCACGCGGTACGTCCCGGCCGCTGCGCCCGTATCGATCTGCAGCGTGTCACCGATGGTCGTGCCCGCAGGACGACGCGTGATGCCGACCACCTCGACGTCCGTCGCGACCGCGACGCCTGCGCCGCGATCTTTTTGTTCGACGCCGCGCGCGAGCAGATCGGCGACCACAGCCCAGGTCTGCGCGGCCGGCGCGGGGAGCTCTGCGGTGCCGATCTTGTCAGGCTGCGCGACGAGCAGATACGCCGGCACGCAGAAGATCGCGCCGGCGACGATTCCGAACATCTGCGCGATGAACTGCCGCTTCGGCGAGCCGCCGAGCAGGTGACCGGTCTTCAGGTCGGTGAGCAGATCGGCGGAGTGCGCGGCAGAGCCTGCCGTGATCGACGCGGTCATCAGGTTCGTCGCGTAGCTCCCCGGATGCAGCGCCGCGAACGTCAGCTGCGTGATCTTGCCGAGCGCGCCGATCGGCGTGACGTCGGTCTCACCCGTCGCGCGACACGCGACGATGGCGAGCAAGAACGACAGCGCGACCGCGAGCACGCTCATCCAGATCGGAATCGCGAAGATCACGTAACCGGCGATGCAGACGTAGATCGTTGCGCCGAGCATGCCCCAGAGGAACCACTTCGGCGGAACCTCGACGTCGGCCATCGGGTTCGACTCGGAGCCAGCCTTTGCCAGCCGCCCGATCGAGCCGAACGCCTGCACCACCGTGCGCCACTTCAGCGCGAACTGGACCAGGCTCGCCGAGAGCGCAGCCATCACGCCCGGCCACACCGACCACGCCAGCACCGAGCGATACGTCAGGCCCGCTTGGTCCGGCACGACGACGACGACGCCGCTCTGCGCGAGCCACGGGACGAGCCCGATGTAGAGCACGAGCGAGCCGAACGCGAGCGAGAACGCGACGCGCACGCCGATGAGCGCGCCGGCCGCGTAGAGCAGCGGCGAGGTCGGCAGCGCCAGCGTGTACGAGAGCAGCGTCTTGCCAGCGATCATGCCTGGCAGCTGGATGTTCTCGCCCCAGGTGAGCGGGTTCTTCAGCAGCACCTTGCCGGCCCGATCGGTGATGGCGCCGACCTGCGCGGGGATCTCGATGAAGCACGCGAGCACGCCAGCGATCAGCAGCGCGCGCGCCTTGCGCACGGCCTCACCGGCGCTCTCGCTCATCGAGCGAATCGTCTCCGCGCACGCGATGCCGCTCGGGAACGGCAGCCGATCGATGTCGATCATCTGCCGGCGCATCGGGATGGCCATGAACACGCCGACGATCGATACGCCGAACATCCACGTCGCGAGCTCCCACCACACCAGCACGCGCTGCTGCGTGAGGAACAGCGCGGGGATCGCCGAGACCATCCCCGCCGACGAGAAATATCCAGCCGCCGACGCTGCGCTCGCGACGGTGTTGTTCTCGAGCGGCGAGAGACCGGTGCGCGTCAGGCGCAACGACTGAGCGAGCTTGAACGACGCGAACGCGAGGATGGTCGAGGTGATCGCCATCCCGAGGCTCCAGCCGATCTTCATCCCGATGTAGAGGTTCGAGACCGACATCACGCCACCGAGCAACATCCCCGCGACCACCGCGCGCACCGTGAGCTGCGGCTCGTTCGGCTTGTAGACGTGCGCCAGCCAGTGCCTGTCGTGCTCGATCTGCGGCGCGCTCGCGGCGGGGGGCTGCGGGACGTCGACGTCTGTGGCGATCGGCGGGGCGGTATCGGGAGTCTCGTCAGCGGCCATGGCGCGGACTCGTATCGCGAACGACACGAGCGAGGCAACATCGGTTTCGGCGTGCCGCTCTGGCAACACCGCTTTCGGCTCGGATTCGTGTATCGTCGCGCCCATGAGCATCGCCAAGGGCAGGGCGCCGCGCGTCTCGGACGTCGCGGCGAAGACGAGCAAGCAGTCGACGAACAAGCAGTCGACGAACAAGCCAAGCGGCAAGGCTCCCGTCGCGTCGAAGGGGCCGCGCACGCTCGCGCTCGACATCGGCGGCACCGGCCTCAAGGGCATGGTGCTCGATCACGATGGCAAAGCGCTCAACGAGCGGGTGCGTGTCGAGACGCCGCGGCCGGCGACGCCGCGCGCGCTGCTCGCCGCGCTGTCTCAGGTGATCAAGGCGCAGCCGCACTACGACCGCGTGTCGGTAGGCTTTCCCGGCGTCGTGATGGAAGGCATCGTACACACCGCGCCAAACCTCGATCCGAGCTGGGCCAACGTCGACGTCGACGCGGCCGTCACCAAGCTCACGCAGAAGCCCTCACGCGTGCTCAACGACGCGGCGATTCAGGGCTTTGGTGCGATCGAAGGACACGGCCTCGAGCTGTGCCTGACGCTCGGCACCGGTGTCGGATCGTCGCTGTTCATCGATGGCGTCCTCGTGCCGAACCTCGAACTCGGACACCATCCTTTCAAGAAGGGCGACACTTACGAGGAGTATCTGGACAACGCGACCTTCGAGCGCCTCGGCAAGAAGAAATGGTCAAAGCGCGTGCTCGAGGCGCTCGCGCAGCTGCAGCCGATCTTCAACCCGCGCGTGATTTATCTCGGCGGCGGCAACGCGAAGCGGATCGTCGGCGAGCTGCCGAAGAACGTACGCATCGTGTCGAACGACGCGGGGATCCTCGGCGGCATCGCGCTCTGGCGCTGACGGCGGATTGCGCGCCTCCGAGAGGCATGCGCTGTCTATTTCCTCGCGCCCTCTTAGAAGCGCAGGTTGCCCGTCGCGAACATGACGACGAGAATGACGATGAGGACGCCGGCGGGGCCCCAGCCGGCGTAGCCGAAGCGTGAGTGGCCGACGCCACCGCCGACGAGGGCGAGTACGACGAGGACGAGCAGGATAGTCATGATCATGGCGCATTCTCCGGGCGCATCGTTGGATGCGCAGCTTTGATTCGCGGCGATGTTCGCCGCGCCGAGTCAGCGCTTTGCGAGGAGCGTGCCGCGTCGAATTTGCTCGAGTTCGCTCTGAAAAACGCGCGTGAACTGGAGTCTGTGTCGATTGGTGATGTGCGCGTGAGCGCGCACCGAGGCGCGACGCCACAGCGCGCACGACGCACAGTCACGCTGCAGCGTGCGCGGTTCGCTCAGCGCGGAGCGAGCGCGGCGTTGATCGCGTTGCGCACTTCCGCCTCTTGCTCGACGCGCAGGCGCTGGCGCAGGACGGCGCGCACTGCCGGCGTATCGATGCGCGAGGCGGCGCGCACGGCGCCCATGCGCACGGTGACCGCGCCGTGGGCGAGATAGGGTCGCACTTCATCCCACGCCGCTGCGCCGAACGCGCGCGCGAGCGCATCGACGGCAGTGCGCACGAGGGCCTCGCTCTGGCCCGGCGCGACCAGCACCGCGTGCAAGAAAGTGCGCGTCGCCGGCGACGGATAATACGCAGCCGCGGCGACCGCGCGCTGGCGCACGAACGGCGCCTCTTGGGTCGAGTCGTAGAGCGCGATCAGCACCGGCAGCGCCTCTGGTCCAAGCGCCCGCCACGCCGTCTCTGGCGGCGCACTCTCATAGCCGCTCAGCATCTCGCGCACGCGCGCGATGTCGGGCGGCGCAGCGTGCGCAGTCGGCGCGGCGAGCAACGCCGCAGCAGTGAGCAGCAGAGCGACGACACCCGAGGCGAGCGCGCGAGTCACACGATGACGAAGCATGGCGCCACGGTAGCACGCGACCCAGCGCTGCTCTGTCGCCAGCGCGCTGATTGCCGCACCGCAGCATCTTCTCCCGACGCTGCTACGCTGCGCGCCACTCATGCTTCTCCGCTCCGAGACCGTCGAGCAGACCATCGACGGGAACCAGCGCGCGCTGTTCGACAAAGACGTCCTGATGATCGAGGGCGAGCACCCGCTCGGTATGGTGCGCAAGCGGCTCCACGGCCTCGACAAGACGCGCGGCGCGGTCGTACTCATCCACGGCTTCGGACAGAACCGCTACACCTGGCACAACACGCATCGGAGCTTCTCCTCTTATCTGGCGGCCGCCGGCTGGGACGTGTTCAACGTCGATCTGCGCGGGCATGGGCGCTCGCGCCGCTTCGGCTCCGGTCGGCCACAGCTGCTCGACGACTACATCCGTCACGACCTGCCAGCGTTCGTCGCCGAGGCGCTGGCGATGTCCGGCGAAGAGAAGCTGTTCCTCGTCGGCCACTCGATGGGCGGCCTGATCGCGTACAGCGTCGCCGGCACCACGCTGCGCGAGCAGGTCCGCGGGGTCGTCACGATCGGCTCGCCGTATCGCTTCGGGCTCGGTAGCCGCACGCTGCTCGCGGTCTCGGCGCTCGCCAGCGCCGTGCGCTTCACTGGCCTGCTCGATCAGAACCTCGCGCTGCCGCTGCGCTTCGTCGGCAAACACCTGCGCAAGCGCGCGGCGCTCTGGGATCTGAAGGCGCTGCCGATGCCGATTCGTCCGTGGAGCCCAGGCTCGGTGGAGCGCAACGTGCTCGATGACTATCTCTCGCGCGCCTTCGATCACACCAGCCTCACCATCGCGCTCGACATCGTGCGCGCCGGACAAGAGGCGGCGCTGAAGAGCCTCGATGGGCTCACCGACTACGGCGTCGCCTTCGAGATGTTGCCGAAGCCGCTGCTGGTCATCGCCGGCACGCTCGATCTGCTCGCGCCGCCTGCGAGCGTGCGCCCGGCGTACGAGCTCAGCCGCTCGCGCGACAAGACGTACCGCGAGTTCGCGCTCGGCCACGTCGATCTCGTCATCGGGCGCGAGGCGCCGCTCACCGTGTGGCCGCTCGTGCAACAATGGATGGCACGGCGATGAGCACACCGAAGTCGTCCCCTCACGCGATCGTGCCGGCGGGCGGTGGCAAGCGTCTCGCGGAGACCGCCGCCGCAGAGGCCGTCGAGCGGCTGCTGCCCGATGCGAGCCCGCAGCAGCGCAAGGCGATGACCACGCTGGTGGCGCCGTGGGCAGAGAAGCTGGTGCGCGCGCTCGACGAGATGATCCGCATCCCGGGCACCAACATCGGTATCGGACTCGACGGAATCGTCGGCTTCTTGATCCCCGCAGCCGGCGACGTCGTCACCGGCATCGGCTCGATCTCGCTGCTGCTGCTGGCGCTGAAGAACAAAGTGCCGACGGTCGCCATCGGCCGGATGCTGATCAACATCGCGATCGACACCATCGCCGGCAGCGTGCCAATCGCCGGCGACATCTTCGACGTGTTCTGGAAGTCGAATCGCAAGAACCTCGACATCATCGAGAAGTTCAAAGAGAACCCGAAAGAGAAGCCACACGCGGGAGATTACGCGCTCGTCGGACTCGGCGTCGTGATGGCGATCGCCAGCTTCGTCATCCCGATCGTGATGGTGTTCGTCTTCGGCGCCTCGCTGTTCACGCTGCTCGGCTCGCTGCTCGCGTGGCTCGGCGGCGGCAGCAGCGGCGCACACTGATTTCGCAAAAGCCCCGCCGCGCGTAAGCTCGGCCGCGGCGTCTCTCGGCACATACGAAAGGGATCGCGACGTGGACCTCAAGCGCTTTTTCCAGACCCAGGGCATGAAGGTGATGCAAGACCCCCGCTTCATGAAGATCATGCAAGACGAGCGGGTCATGAAGACGGTCATGAAGGGCTTCCAGATGAAGCAGCACGCGCAAGAGCAGTTCGACGCGCGCGTCGAGACCGTCGCCAAGCAGCTGAACCTCGCGACCAAGGCGGAGCTCCGCGATCTCAAGCGCGCGCTGCGCAAGATGGAGCAGGAGCTCGACAAGGAGCGCGCGAGGAGCAAGGCGAGCGACGGCTCGAAGGCGTGAGTACGATCGCCACAGCGGTTCGATCTTCTGCGCGCGCTTCTGCGTGCGCTGCTTCGCGCGATGGACGCGCTCATCGTCTGCTCGCGCTCGCGTGCGCGTTCGTCGCTTCGTGTGGCGGTGGTGGTGCCGAGACCGAGACGGACGATGACGTCGTGGTCGCGTCGGGCAGCGGCGGCGAGGGGCACGGCGACGACGGCAGCGACACGGCCGTGCCAGCCGATCCGCCCGACGCCGGTCCGCCCTCCGGGCTCTCCGCCGAGGCCAACGATCCGGCCGTGCAGCGCGCACGTACGCTGTTCGGCGAAGGGCTCGCCGCGTATGAGGCTGGCCGGCTCGACGAGGCCGCGACCAAGCTCGCCGAGGCGTATGGCCTCGTGCCGACGCCGGAGCTCGCGTTCAACGTCGCGCGTATCTACGAGCGCATGGGCGACGCCGAGAAGGGCGTCGCGCACTTTCGCCTCTATCTGCGCGACGGCACGCCGAGCGCCGCCGAGCGCGCCGATCTCGAGCGCCGCATCACCGCGCTCGAAGCGCTGCGCCAGCGCCAGCGCGATCAGATCTTCGCCGCGCCGCCGTCGACCGACGATCTCACCGCCGAAGCGCGCACCTTCTTCCTGCGCGGCGTGACGATGTTCCAAGGCCGCCACTTCGACGCCGCCATGCAAGCGTTCACCGCGGCGTACAACTTCGCGCGTCTGCCCGAGGTCATCTACAACCTCGCGATCACCGCGCAGAAGCTCGAGCGCACGCAGGACGCCATCGACTACTACCGCGAGTTCCTCCGCGCGCGCCCCGATGACCCCAACCGCGTGCAGATCGAGCGCACCGTCCGCGAGCTTCGCGCAGACCGCTGACGCGGCTCTCGGCGAACGTATTGCGTGCCGAAGCCGCCCTCCTGGGCTTTGCGCGGCCTTGACGTCCGTGGCCTCACGATGCTAGTCCACGGCCGCTGAATCGCCATTCAGAACCCGCCACGGAGGACCCGACCATGCCCGACGCCAAGACCGACTTCACGACCAACATCCCCGGCAAGATCACTGCGAACCCCGAG
>Ga0163144_10015026_pt1 | contig 16013 bp, 18 predicted proteins | sample OliLak19BULKMAT1_FD_123175 | JGI IMG/M metagenome (GOLD analysis project Ga0163144, IMG submission 123175) | Freshwater microbial mat bacterial communities from Lake Vanda, McMurdo Dry Valleys, Antarctica - Oligotrophic Lake LV.19.BULKMAT1 | ecosystem: Environmental > Aquatic > Freshwater >... | reverse complement strand
AGCTCTGCCCGGATGTCGCGCGCTTCCTCGGCGTCGGTGGTCGCACGCAACTCGGCGCGCAGCTCTTCGATATGGCGCTCGATCGTGAAGGTCTTCGTGAACATCATCGTCTCCTGTGTTTGAAGGACGATGTCCGCGGGCGGGCGTGATGGATTGGGTCAAGGGATCGCGCCCAGGCGCGACCGCGCAGCGGCGACAAGGGGTCACGATTTTTTTGGCTCTTCCGCCAAAAAAATGGTGGGGCCCCGTCGTCCCTTGAGGCGGTCAATCACGCCCGGCACACTGAAACGAACTGAGCAACCAATTCCCCTCCCGCAAGAAACAGAAGACGGCTTGCAGAAACCGGCAGCCCCGCGCCGACCGTCAGGGCAGCCAGCAAATTGAAGGCTGCAAGGAGCCTGCGCACGGCTCTATCCCGCCAGCCGCTTTCCGCTTCCTTCCGTCTCGGAACTCCCCATATTTGTCAGAACAATGTATACGTATTTCTGACAGACTTAACCTTTTATTTGTCAGAACTACGTATACATTGTTCTGACAGAAGGACGACGTCGATGCGCGGCCCCGGGCTCGATCTCAAGACCGCTATCGCGACACGCATGGCTGACCAGGCACCTTTCGGTGTCTGGACGCCGGTGGATTTCATCGACCTCGGCTCACGCGACGCGGTCGACCAGGCACTCCACCGCCTCACCCGCGCCGGCGACATCCGGCGTATCGCGCGCGGTCTTTATGACAAGCCAGGCCTCAACTCCCTGACGGGCAAAACCACCAACTCCGATCCCCGCGCCGTCGTCGACGCCCTCGCCCGCCGCGACAAGTACCGCATGATCGTCGATGGCATCACGGCGGCAAACGACCTGGGCCTCTCTGATGCGGTGCCGGCACGGATCGTCGTCCATACCGATGCGCGCCTGAAGCCGCTCGGGCTTGGAAACCTCAAGATCGTTTTCCGGACGACGGCCCCGAGCAAGCTCTACTGGGCAAGCCGACCCGCCATGCGTGTCGTCCAGGCGCTTCACTGGCTAAAGGACACCTTGGCTACCGACCGGTCCCGCGTCCAGAAACGTCTCAACGCGATCTTCTCCGATCCGACGCACGGGCCCGCCATCGTCGCTGATCTTCGCGATGGCATTTTAGCGTTGCCGGACTGGATGCGAATCTTCCTGAAGGACATGCTCGCCGCGCAGCCCAAAGGTTCGCCTGACGGGGGACCGACGCTCAAACGTCGCAAGGCCAAGATCAGGGATGGGGGACGCGGATGACGCAGGGCTACGACACCTTTCTGGCGGCCGCCGCGAATGACCGCCGGGACGCCTTCATTGCCGCCGGCCGCCGGCTGGGCGCCGCCGAACAGAATATCGAGAAGGACTTCTGGGTCTGCTGGACGCTGGACGTCCTGTTCAACCGGCTGCCGGCCGGCGGTCCCCGACTGCTCTTCAAGGGCGGGACATCGCTGTCGAAAGCCTTTGGGATGATCTCGCGCTTTTCGGAAGACATCGACGTGACCGTCTTCCGCGATGATCTTGGCGAAGGTGCGAGCGTAGCAGAGCTGGAGGTGATGAGCGGCAGACAACGCAAGCAGAAGCTGGAAGCGATCCGGGACGCCTGCCAGGCCTATATTGCCGGGCCGCTGCTGACCCAGCTCGCTGGCGTTCTGACGAGGTCTCTCACCCAAGCCGGCATAGCCACCGGTGCCGCGCGCGTTGAAATCGACGCTGCTGACGACGGGCGGCAGACCTTGCTGCTCTGGTATCCCAGCGTAACGACTGCGGCTGACGCTTATGTCCGACCAGCAGTGAAAATCGAATCCGGCGCGAAATCAGCGCTCGATCCGCATCATCCAGTGACCGTCCACCCATATGTCGCCGCGGAGGTCGACGGGATCGATCTCTCTGTCGCGAACATCACAACTGTCGGTGCAGAGCGCACATTCTGGGACAAGGTCGTGATCCTTCACGGCTTGCGTCGCTGGTTCGAGAAGCGCGGCGAGCTGCGCGGCGGCGGCCAGCGCGTCTCGCGCCACTACTATGACCTGCATCGCCTATTGAGCGAGGACGTTGCAGTCAAAGCGCTTGCTGACGCTGATCTCGGCAATGACTGCGTTCGGCACGCCCGCATGTTCTTCAACAGCCCAGACCTCGGTTTGGCGACCGCAGAGGCAGGTTCATTCGTGCTGAGCCCAACGGAAGCGATGCTGGAACCCTTGCGCCGCGACTACGTCGCCATGACAGGCATGATCTTCGGCGACGCGCCCGCCTTCGAAGCGGTCATGGCGAGCATCGCCGAGCTTGAGACGGGGCTGAACGCCGCGCCGTAAGGCGGGCGTCCACTTGCGGAGACCTCACGCGCACGCCAGACCTGGTGCGCCCTCGTCACCACTTCCCTCACGCGGCGCCTCAGGCGGCATGATGAAATTTGCCGCCTTGGATGCGTGTGACGCCGCTTGAAAGATCGCACGGTTGTCACTTTTGAGAATCTCCATCCAGGCGCCGAGGTAGTCCGCATGCCGAACAGTTGGAACGACACCAAGCTCGGCGCAAAGAAACGCTGAGCACAGTTCAGCGACGAGTTCCTCACGTGCGTAAGCCTGACTGCCATGCCGGCCGGAGAAGTCACGGTTGAGACGCGAGGCATGGCCGCTGTGATGCCCAAGTTCGTGCAAAACCGTCCGGTACCAGTTTGTCGGCTCGAAGTACGCCTGCTGCGGCGGGACCTGGATGAAGTCGTGACTCGGAGAGTAGTACGCCATGTCTCCGCCGATGCGAATATCGGCTCCGGTCGCCGCAATGACAGCTTCGACATGTGGCAGGACCTCGGTGCGTCCCGGAAGTGGCGGTGCATCCGCATCGACCGGGAGTCCATCGCATTGTTCAACATGAAAGACGGTAAAGCGCTTCAGAAATCCGACGCGGCGGGCGTGTTCGCCCGAAGCGGTCGCCTTCTCCTGCTCGGCTTTCGGAACGAAGGTGTCGGCATAGACGACCATTGTGCCCTTCTCGCCCTTGCGCACAGCGCCGCCGAGAGCAAGGGCCTGTTTGAAGGTCAGCCAGCGCTGCGATGGCCTGCGCTGCTCGATGGCGGCGGCCCATAACAGCAGGATGTTGATCCCCGAATAGGTCCGTCCGGTCGAGGCGTTCTGCGGAAGACCCAGCGGCGTTGTTCCTGATGAAGATGCCCAGGGCTGGACCCAGGGAAAGCGTCCCTGTTCGAGTTCGGCGATGATCCGGGCTGTGACGGCGTCGTGAAGCGATTGCGTGGTCGCATTGGCGGTCATGATGACCTCCTTGAAAACTTGGATTGTGGGAATAGCGAAAGGTGGCCGGCGACTTGTCGCCGCCGGCCAGACGATCAGGCGGCGCGCTTGCGCTTCGGCTTCGGCGCTTCTTCGCCGACCGTCACGGGTTCGGATTGGGCATCAGCCTTTGGCTTGCCTCGCGCGAGGATCTCGACATCGCCAAGGCCGGTCACCACGAACTCGATCGAGTACCGGGGCTTGCTGCGCTCATCCTCCCAGGAACCGGGACGGATCTGGCCGACGAGGCGGAGGCGGGTACCGACCTGCACAGCCTTTTCGATTAGGGCAACCTTGGCCGGCGCGAAGACAACGACGCGATGCCAGTAAGTCTTCTCAGTCCAGTCGCCAGATTCGGCCTTCCAGCGCTCTGACGTTGCGATGGATATAATGGCGAGTTTTTTGCCGTCCTTTATGGGCTTGAGCTCAAGCTTGCCGACATTGCCGATGAGTTCGAACGATGCGCGGTCCATGACGATGTTCCCTGTGATCCCGCGGGACCAGCCCCGCCGGGGTCGCGTTTGCGACGCCCCTCCGGAGCGGCCGGAAAGCAAGCGCAGCGCTGACCGCGCAAGGGGTTGGTGCGGCCTGCAGGGCGAAGCCCGAAGCCTCGGCCCCTTGAGCGGTCATGCGACGGACGCTTGATGGGCGGATAAAGCAAACGTGGCTCCGGCGGCGCACCCACGGTGGATAAGAACAGATGGCCAAGGCCTGAAAGCTTTCGACGGCGTCGGGGCAAGGATGGCGACAGCAGCTGTCTATTGGGTTCGGCAAAATGCCCGATCCATCCTGAGAGATCAGCCTTTTGGCGCACTGATCCGCTCTGCGACGCCGAGCCTGTTCAAGCGCTGGCCTTCAGCAATCGACAGGCTCTCCACAACGAATGCCCTTGTCTGGCGGTTGATGAGCACATTCCGGCCTGCCAGCCATGTCCCTGCGACCGGGGATTTATCGCCAACAGCCGCCGTCCGTAACATGTGAATCAGCACGATCGAGACTCAAACAAACCACAGCCAGAAAATCCCGAGGCAGGTCAAAGGGAGTGCAACTTCACCACCTCGCTATGCGTCGGGCCGCATCCGCTTCGAGAACTCCCTCACGCGCGCTGCGTTGGCGCCAAGGTCCGAGACTCCCACGCGCGATTTGGAACGCACATCGACGCGGACCGAGCCGTCTTCTTGATCAGCGAGCCGGACCACAAAGTCATCCTTGAAGCCAAACCAGGTCGACGTGGCCACTGCCTCGATCGTGGACTGCCGCGACTGCGCCACGGCGAGACCGGCATCCGGCAGGATTTCCATGCCCATGGATTCGATCTCGCTCCGCGCCCGGGCCGCGATGTCACTCACCGCGCCCTTGAGCACAAGCGGCGCGATGTCCGGAAATGCATTTTGCTGTGCGGCGCTGATGGTCGCGCCATTGCCTTGTGGGGCCGGATCGGAACCTAGATACCCCGGAGGATTCATGCGCTCAGCCGATGCTGCAGCAATAATCTGAGGCGGATTGTCGAAGTCTGTGGTGATGTCATGTATGAAGGGATTGCCTTCCGCGGCTGCTTTCGTTTGCAGCGGAACAACCGACGCGCCTCCCGCCATGACCAGAGAAAGTCCAGCAATCGGAACAAGACCGCGGGCTTTCCAGATGGCCAGCACCAGCACCACGAAGCTTGCTACAGCGAGCACTAGAACCGGGATCGCGGCCATCTGCAGGATGCCGAGCCCGACGCCGAAATTCCAGAGACCAAAGCGGGTACCAGGCCCGGAAGCTGCAATGGCCAGCGCGGCGACAATCGCAGCAATGGATACCAGCCAGATCACAATTTTGAGCATTTTGTCGTTCGCCTTAGGTCAAGACCAGATCACGCTTATATCAGAAAGCAGCATTTTGGCTTCCCGCACAGAATGGGTACAAGCCGTGGCGGTCAACCTGAACATCGCTTGCCACATCGTGGCGTCCCTGGGCTGACATGGCGTAAGTGAGTGTTGTCGAATGCAGCAATCATCTTCTTTTTAAGGCCATCGCTCTCACGCATGTGAGCCAAGCCGTCTCCGCAGCATTGGGCAATGAATGAAGAGACTCGGACAGTTCCTGCCTCTGGCCGTCCTCGCCGCGGTCGTTGTCATCGCGCTTGCCTCGGGTGTGACGCGCTTTCTGAACCTCGATGCGCTGAGGGAAAATGAAGCAGGCCTGCGCGCCTTCATCGACCAGAACCTGATCCTCGCCCTCGCCGCGTTCGTCGGCATCTATGCGGTCGCGACGGCGATAAGCCTTCCGGGAGCCACCATTTTGACGTTGGCCGGAGGCTATCTGTTTGGAACATGGGTCGGGGGAAGCGCAACCGTCATCGGTGCAACCTTGGGCGCGATAGGGATATTCTACGCCGTCGGCACATCGCTTGGAGCAGCCTTGCGAGCGAAGGCCGAAGCGTCTGGCGGCAGATTGAAGGCTGTCATCGATGGCGTCCAGCAAGGCGCATTCGGATATATTCTCACCCTGCGCCTCATCCCGGTCGTACCTTTCTGGTTCGTCAATGTGGCGGCAGCGCTCGCCGGTACGCCGATACGGGCCTATGTCGCCGCCACGTTCGTTGGCATCATCCCCGCAACATTCATCTTCAGCGGCATCGGCGCAGGGATAGGAACAATGGTCGCCGAGGGCGGCTCTCCCAATCTTGGTGTGATCTTCGAGCCGCATATTCTCGGGCCGTTGATAGCGCTGGCGCTCCTCGCCCTGGGCACAACATTGTATCGCAACATGCGCCGCAAGAAGGACAAGCCGCTGTGAGCTCCGAAGCGATCAAGGCAGACATTGCAATCATCGGCGCGGGCTCCGGTGGTCTCTCCATAGCCTCCGGCGCAGCACAGCTTGGCTTGAACGTCGTCCTGTTCGAGAGGGGCGAGATGGGAGGCGACTGCCTCAACTATGGATGTGTACCATCAAAGGCGCTGATTGCTGCCGCAGGTGCAGCCCACGACGCCCGCAGCGCTTCGCGTCTTGGCGTAAACGCGGCCGCTATCAGTATCGATTTCGCAGCCGTCATGCAGCATGTGTGTCGGACCATCGCGGCTATCGCTCCGGTCGACAGCCAAGAACGTTTCGAGGGCTTGGGTGTCCGGGTCGTGCGCGAAGCCGCGCGGTTCATCGATCGCAAGACCGTCGCCAGCGAAAGTGTTTCGGTGACGGCGCGTAAGATCATCGTCGCCACGGGATCGACAGCCGCCGTGCCACCGATACCGGGTCTTGCTGACACTCCTTATCTGACCAACGAGACGATATTCAGTCTGACCGAATTGCCGAAGAAACTTCTCATTCTGGGTGGAGGCCCGATCGGCGTCGAACTCGGCCAGGCGTTTCGCCGGCTGGGCTCGGACGTCGCGATCATCGAGGCTGACCAGCTTCTGGGACGGGAAGATCCCGCAGTCGCCGCTATTGTTCTCGACCAGCTCCGGTCAGACGGGATCAATCTACACCCCGGCAGCAAGGCCGTGCGTGTTGAGCCCGGTCCTACGCTCGTCGTCGAACACGAGGGCAAGCAAAGCCGCCTGTCGGGCTCACATCTTCTCGTCGCTGTAGGGCGCAAGCCGACACTCGACGGTCTCGATCTCAACCGGGCCGGCGTGAAGCATGATCGGAATGGCATTGTCACCGACCGCTCACTGCGCTCGTCGAACAAGCGTGTCTATGCTGTGGGAGACGTCGCCGGTCGCGGACAGTTCACGCATCTTGCAGGATCGCACGCGGCGCTGGTGGTTCGCCGCGCCCTGTTCGCTATGCCGATCAATGCGGATGCAGTCGTCGTGCCTCGCGTTACGTATACGGATCCGGAACTCGCGGCGGTCGGTATTAACGAAGCGGACGCGATCAAGTCCCATGGCGACGACATACGGGTCGTGCAGATACCCATGGAAGAGAATGATCGCGCGCAGGCTGAAGGCGATACGCGCGGCTTTGCGAAGCTGATCACATCGAAATCAGGCAAGGTGCTCGGGGTAACGCTCGTTGGCCGCCACGCGGGCGATCACATCCACATGTGGTCGCTTGTCATGTCCGCAGGGCTGAAGCTCAGCACGCTGACATCCGCCATCGCTCCCTATCCAACACGCGGCGAGGCCAGTAAGCGGCTCGCAGGCATGTGGTACGCGCCAGCATTGTTTTCGGGCAAGACGCGCACGTTGGTTTCCATCCTCAAGCATTTCGCGTGACCTGACAGAACGGGACGCCGGGACGTTTCATGCAATGCGATGTCGCTTGAGAAAGCTGCGATCCAGCCATCGCTTGAGCCAGAGCGGCAGCCGTCCGAGCCACCAGACATCACCGTAGAGAGCGAGAGCGGTGCGATCACCCAGGTCGAGTACGGACAACCACCGGCTCTGCGGTCGATAGGGCAACAACGCCTCCCCTCTAGCTGCCGCGCAAAGGTTGTGAAGAAGGACAGGTCCCGCCCGAACGCCAAACACGCCCAGCGCTGGACGCTCATCACCCACAATCACGGAACAGTCGCCAGTTGCAAAAATGTTTGCGGCAGCGACGGAACATAGCTGGTTCGTAACGCGCAGCCGGCCACTTTCGTCCGCGGGCAAACCGCACTTCGCCGCCAGCGCTCCGCCGCGCAGGCCCGTCGCCATAACGAGAATATCGCAGGGCAACTGTTCACCCGTCGCGAGATGGCAAGACGCTACCGTGCGGCCTGTGACCCGCCCTTCATGAAATTGCACACCCCTGCTTGCCAGTCGTCGGATGACCGCACGCAGCGCTGCGCGCGGCGCCCAGTCCGCATTAGAAATGGACCCAACCATTGTGATCAGTGGCGCAATCCCCCTTCGCTCGCACAGCCCCATAATGGCAGCAGCAACCTCGAATGCGCTCGGGCCGCTGCCGGCGACGACAACTGTAGGGCTTGCCGTGCCCGCGCTTGTCGCCGTTTCGAGATGACGACGCAGGCTTGCGAGCCGGCTCAACGGCTTGACCGTGACGACGCCGGGTAGCGCGGCGAGGCTTGATGGATCTGCGACAACGCTGCCGACATTCAGCGACAGGAGATCGAAACGCACGGGCACCCCATCTGCGAGCCGCACAATCCTCTCTTTGAATTCGATGTCGCGTGCCTCGGTTAGATGGTGTTCGATGCGGTGCGCAGCAGCAAGGCGCGAGACGTCGAGAGTGTTCTCGCCGGGCGGCAGGGCTCCCGAGAGGACGCCCGTCGCCAGTCCAGAATAGTCGAAGCGCGCTGGAGCAACCAGAATCAGGCGGATGCCGGAACGGTGGAACAGTTGGGCGTGCTTCAAGACGTGGAGGTGGGCGTGACCTGCCCCAACCAGAACGATTGTCGCCTTGACGGCGGCGCGATCAATGGGCGCCTTCACGGTGGAGCGGCTCCGTCCTTGTTCGCCGCCGGATCGGAGAACTCCTTTGCAGCTGCAAGGGTTCTCTGCAAAACCGTGACGACACACAACACCGCCAACACGGATGCGATGACCGGAAACTGATCCGGCAGAATACACATCAGAACGAATGCGGCGATGGTCTCGAAACCCTCCGCCAGTCCTGTGTTGTAGAAGAAACTCTTCGGCCCATGGGCTGCCGTTGTTAGCCCGCGCTTTCCTGCGACCGCTGCAAAAGCGAGGAAGCTGACAGCGGTCAGCGTGAAACTCGCGGTCAGAATGAGCGCGTACGGCATGTGTTGCATGTTCGCAAAGGCAAACCCGAGCGGGACGGCAAGATAAAAAACATAGTCGCAGACGATATCGAGATAGCCGCCAAAGTCGGTCGGTCGCGTTGCCCGGGCGACGGCTCCGTCGAGTCCATCAAGCAGGCGGCTAGCGAGAATAAGGCCCAGTCCCGGAAGGTAATGCCCAAACGCTATGACGCCCCCCGCAGCGCCCCCGGCAAACGCGCCCGCGAGCGTGATGTGGTTTGCGGTGATACCGGCGTGGGCAATGCTCCTGCCCATCCGGTTCAAAGCCGGGTCGATCACGGGCCGTAACAGGGCATCGAACATGACGCTGCTTTACTATGCGAAGGTAACGAGGCCAATCACGGCCCCGGTCATCGTAGACGCAAGATTTCCCGCAACCCATGATTTCATACCAAGCGCTGCAACCTCGGCCCTGCGCGTCGGGGCCAGCGTGCCGATTGTCGAGACCAATAGCCCCACGCTCGCCAGGTTTGCGAACCCGCAGAGAGCGTAGATCACGATGAGACGACTGCGAGGATCGAACATTTCCACCGGCATGGCGGCAAGGTCGAGATACGCGACGTATTCGTTGAGGATGGACTTGGTCCCCATCAACGCGCCTGCAGCCGGAGCATCTTCCCACGGTACTCCTAGCATCCACATGAGGGGCGCAAAGACCCACCCCATTACACGCTTCAATGAGATCGCCTCGCCATCGACCAGCGGCAACACCGCCAGCATCTGGTCGACAAGGTTCACCAGAGCGAACACAACGATGATGACGCCGATCACCGCCAGAAACAATTGCACGCCGTCCAGCGTTCCGCGGGTGATGGCGTCGATGCTGCTGTCGTATTTCAGGTCAGATTGTCCAGGCTCAGTCGCGGTATCGCCGCCTCCAGGCACCATCAAACGCGCAATAAGAATGGCTGCAGGCAGGGAGATCAAGGACGCGGAGATCATATGCCCGACTGCGTTGGGAACGACCTGTGAGAGGGTCTGCGCGTACAGCACCAGAATCGCGCCAGAGACCGTCGACATCGCAAGAACCATCACCGTGAACAGCTCTGCCCGACTCATGCGTTGAAGATACCCCCGCACGACCATGGGCGACTCGACCACGCCCAGGAAGATGTTCGCGCCACCACTCAGGCCGACCACGCCGCTCACACCAAGTGTTCTTTGCAGCGCCCACGACAGCCCCCGTACAATCCAGCGCAGGACTCCCCAGTGCCAGAAAAGCGCCGACAGCGCGGACAGCACAATGACGAGCGGCAGGATCTGGAAAGCGATTATGACTGGCTGAGGCACACCGTCCTTGAGGCCAAACGGGGCCTCCGCGCCACCTATGTAGCCAAACATATAACTGGATCCCACGAGCGTCGCTTTCTCGACAGCTTGCACCGCAGTGTTGGCAAGACCGATCACGTCCCAGATTATTGGAACTCGCACGATGGCAAGCGCAATCACGATCTGCAGCGCAACCGCACCACCGATCGAGCGGAAGCTTGGCCTGCTGCTTCGGCCCTCGGACAGCGCCCAGGCGACCAGCAGAACAAAGAGGAGGCCGACCAGACCTTGGAAGTGCATCAGAGCTTCGATCAAGATAGCGTCCCATTGAAAGTCGCCGGAAGAACAGGTTGCTCATCTCTTCTAGAACAACTCATGTCGCGCGCATACGATTCAACACCCGCGCATGTGAATACGAAAAAGCCGACGAGTATACGACTGTTCGGGGCTAGCATAACCTGCGCCGCAACAGTGTGACGGCCGGCAGGGTCGCTCCAGAGCTCCCGTTCGGAGCAACCTCCCCCCTCAAGCACGACATCGCCATCCGCGCCCTTCCACCAAACAGGGGTCTGCGGCGATGTTGATGCAACCGCATCCCTTCAATTGTCACCAGCTGAACAGTCGGCGACCGACCAGCGCGCCGAAACATGTCGAGACGATCAGACCAAGCGAGTACCAGGTTATCATGAAGGTTGCGGACTCTTCCGGGCAGACGAACGCATAGATGCTTGCGGCGACCGCTGCGGCGAGCATTCCAGCGGCAGCGCCAGCCAGTCTGGGGTTTGTCGGCGCCAGCTTTCGAAACGCCCACACCAAACCAACGAATGTCGGAATGGACAGGCTCGTAATCGCGATGGGGCAAACCAGGGCCGTGCTGCCCAGCAGAAGTTGCACACGCGCAGCAGATGGCGCGGACAGGAGTTCGCCAACGCTCATCATTGCGATGATGGCGAAGGGGGCAGCCAACCCGAACCAGAGCCAGCCCGCACGTACTCCGGGTTGGCCCAATCGCAGCAGAACGGCCAAGGATATTCCGGCAACGCTCAGCGTGAATGCCCACTTCACCCAGAAAGGGACCGTGCTGCTTGCCGCCGCAATGTCAGGACGCACACCGAGCGATGCAAGGAGCAGGATAAATGCCGCGGCGGCGCCAACTGCGAGCGCAATCAACAACCGTGTTGCAGCCGCCCCGCGGGGAACCCCGGGAACATTCCGACTGAGGTTTGCGATAAGGTCATCAGTCTGCATCAGGATCGCCAGTTCTGACGCGCTTGAAAAGTGCTTTCATCCCGCGGTGGATGCTGATTTTTACATTTGAAGGCGACAGGCCGGATCTCTCGGCTGTTTCAATCACTGACAGACCTTCCACTTTCACACCTTGTATGGACAGCCTCTGACTTTCCGGCAGATCAGCCATGAGGATTTCAAGGTCAACACTTGCCGCAACGCTCTCGAGATCGTCATCCGCGAACATGTCGGACGCGTCCTCTATCGGGACAGAAACGCGTGTCCCGCGCCGCCGAAATTCATCGACCATCTTGTAGCGCGCAATGGAGAACGCCCATGCCGTGAATGGCCGCTCGCGATCATAACTCGTTCGTCTTGTGTGCACGGCGATCAGAGTCTCCTGAACAAGGTCGTCAATGTCTGCCAGGTCATACGAAAGTCGCTTGCCGAAATAGCTTCTGAGAAGTCGCGCGAGTTCGCTTAGCAGGGCGCGGTGCGCAGCTGCGTCCCCCTCCAGGCCCTTCAGCATCAGGGCTCTCAATCGTGTTTCGGTTGCCTTCACCCAAACCTCTATACAGGAAATGTGGGTACAGGCACGTCGATCACGTCCACGACAGACTGGGGCCACCCGCGCAGCTACTGTGACTGACACGATCATCAGGGGCTGCGCGCGCGACTATTATCACGTCGCGGTCTGAACGGCCTTTGGCGCTGTCATCCCAAAGACCCAACCGAGCACCGCTCCAAACACCAGATGAAGCATCAGGGTCATGATAGGCGCCATCATGCCCAAACTCATGCCAGCAAAACCAAGTCCGGCCATCGGCATCAGGACCGCCATCATGACCAGCCAGCCTGCGAACCCGATTAGAACGCCGTGCCAGATGTGGCTCCGTCCGGGCAGAGAGCCGCCAAGAATGGAAATCGCAGCGCCATATCCAACCACACCAATCATGATGTGTGCCGCCCATCCAACGAGAGGTGAGTCCGGCATTCCCATCATGTTTGCGAGCATCGGCGGTATGTCCAGTTCCGGCATGACTCCCATCATGCCCTTCGCGATCATCAACATGGACAGAACAGCGGTCGCCGCTGCACCTGCCATAAGCCCCCGTCCGATCTGTACCATCTTGGCCTCCTGCGATGTGACCCGGAGACGCCAGCACGATTGCGGGCCCTGGATCATTGTTCCTATCCAGTATTCGGTCGCGGCGGCCTCGCGGGTTACAGCAGCGGAAGATTTTTCTCCCAGCGCACCAATACGGCACCGCACGAGCCGAAATCGGCAGAATAATCGCGTGAGGTGTAACCCGCTGACTCCAGCGACCGAATACTGAGGAGATGGACATGTTCCGTCGCCTCGCCCGACTCATCGGTGCGGGTCGCATCCAAGGAGATAGCTGATGATCACCACCAAGACGCTCACTGCCTCATCTGTGCTCGGCGCGTTCGCGATGGCCGCTGTGCTGGCCGGTCCTGCGCATGCGCAACAAACGCCGGCGCCAATGAAGAAGCCGGCCACGATGGAACAGATGAAGGGCATGGAGAAGTGCTACGGCGTCGCGCTCGCACATCAGAATGACTGCAAGGCCGGCCCGGGCACGTCCTGCGCAGGCACATCCAAAGTTGACTATCAAGGCAACGCCTGGTCGCTGGTCAAGACGGGCGCCTGCACGACTATCTCGACACCGAAGGGCGCCGGATCGCTCACCGAAAAGTCCTGAGGGTTGTCATTTTGATCCCGACCGCAGGTCTCAGTCTCAAGCCGCAACACTACGCCGAGGCGTTGGCTGAGCCTGCGGACGGGCAATGGTTTGAAGTGCATCCAGAGAACTACATGTGCGAGGGCGGTCCGCGTCACAGATGGCTTGAAGCCATCCGCGAACGCCATCCGTTGTCGCTCCACGGCGTAGGCCTATCCCTCGCTGGCGCCGAGGACCCGGAAATCAACCATCTGGCGGCCCTGAAGCGGCTTGTTGATCGCTATGAACCCTTCGTAGTGTCAGAGCATCTTGCATGGTCGCGACGTGGACGCGTCTATCATCCAGACCTGCTGCCATTTCCCAGAACCGAGAGCGCACTCGACCGCATCGTATCAAATGTCGATCAAGCGCAGGACGCTCTTGGTCGTCGCATTCTGATTGAAAATCCGTCGCTTTATCTCGCGCTCCACGGTCACGAGATGAGCGAAATCGAGTTCCTGTCCGAACTCGTGGATCGCGCCGGTTGCGGTTTGCTGGTTGACGTCAACAACGTGTTCGTCAGCGCCAATAATCTCGGCTTTGGCGCCGAAGCATACGTCGATGCCATTCCAGCCGACGCAATTGGCGAGATCCACCTCGCCGGGCATCGTCCTGATGAAAAGGTAGGTGGCGATCTTCTCATTGATACACATGGTGAGCCGGTCAGTGATGCTGTCTGGTCGCTTTACAACCGATTGATTTCGCGGATCGGCGCTCGTGCGACGCTGATCGAGCGTGACGACAACATACCTGCCTTCCACTATCTGCAGGCAGAACGGAGCAAGGCCAATGCGATCCTGAATCAATCGCACACGCGCACCGTAAGTGAGTACATCCATGTCTGAGCTGGCCCGCTTTCAGGACGCGTTTATAGCGGCTCTCCAAGGAGATGCGTCGGATCTTGAAGGCTGGTTGCAGGACAGGGACAGCCCAGGCCTCGCGGTCTACAGAAACACCGTCAGGTCAGGAGCCATAGATGCACTGGCGTCGATCTTTCACACAGTCCAGTTGATGGTCGGCGTGGATTGGTTTCGCGCGGCGGCTTCCGAGTTTGCAGCCGGTCGCCCACCAGCCCATCCTTCGATGCTGAACTACGGCCAAGATTTCCCGAAATGGCTTACCGCCTTCCCGCCCGCCGCGGACACGCCTTATCTTGGTTCGCTCGCGCAGATGGACTGGCTGTGGTGGGAGGCCCACTTTGCCGCCGAGGCTGACCGCATTTCTGGCGAGGCGATCCAGGCCCTTCAGGAATGCGATCTCGCCCAGTGCACACTCAAGCTCCATCCGGCAGTTCGATTTGCACGGTTCAATCAGACGCTCGCCAGCCTCTGGCTTTCACACCAGCGGCCTGATCCTGCAGCTTCGGGATTTGCAATTGAGGACAGGCCAGAGCATGTGCTCTTCACGCGTGAACAGCAATCAGTGCGAACAGTGCTGATTGACGGATCGACCTACGACTTCCTTTCCGCGTGCGCCGAAGGAGCGAGCCTTCTTGATGCGGCGTCGCGCGCGATGGGCGACGGCACAATAGCGTCGCTCCCCGGGGTTCTCTGGACCGGTCTTGAGGCCGGAGCATTTGCCGGCATCAAACACCTGAATGGAGGGGGCTTGTCGTGACAAAATCTTCGGCACTATCGCGTGCGCTATCCGTTTTCGAGTGGCCGCAGAAGTTCATCCCTGAATGGTTCATCGCGCTGGTCGCCCGGTTTGGCGCGGCTGCCGTCTTCTTCCTGTCCGGCCGTACAAAGGTCGATGGCTTTATGCACATCACCGACAACACATATTATCTATTCGAGATCGAGTACAAACTACCGCTGATCCCTCCCGCGGTGGCGGCGCATCTTGCAACCTACGCGGAGCATCTCTTCTCTGTGCTGCTCGTCCTCGGCCTTCTGACCAGACTTTCCGCTGGCGCGTTCCTGGGGATGACGCTTGTCATCCAGGTATTCGTCTACCCGGACGCCTGGCCGACCCACCTCAGCTGGGCAGGACTTTTATTGTATCTACTCGCGCGCGGCGGCGGCTCCGCATCCCTGGATCGGGTTCTGCGGATTCCGTGACCAATCACTGCCCGGTCACGAAGCGCGGATGGACACTGCATGAGCTCTGAAGCCGACTTCTCCGATATTCTCGGCCGGTACGTTGTGCAAAGTGACGATGGTATCAACCGCGTACGATATCGCGCCTGGAAGACGTCTGCGGCGGACTTGCGGGTCCTGAATCCGTATGTGGACTATCTGCAAGCCCAGAGCCCCGCGACACTTACGGCCGCGGAGCGAATGGTTTTCTGGATCAATCACTATAATGCCGCGACCCTGCAGGTCGTGCTGGAGCGATATCCGGTCAAATCCATTCGCCAGATACGCAGCCGAACGCTTGATCCTCGCGGCCTCATCGGACCCTGGTTCGAACGACGACTGAAGGTCGAGGGCCGCAAATTGTCCTTGAACGACATCGAAAACTCAATTCTGCGCAAGGAGTTCAACGATCCGCGCATCCACTATGCGATCAATTGCGCTTCGAACGGATGCCCGAGTCTGCAGCCGGAATTATGGTCAGCTGACTCCCTCAATTCCGCTCTGGATCGTGCGGCGTGCGACTTTATCGACAGCTCACGAGGTGTCTGGACTGACGCGGCCGGTCACATACGTCTGTCCAGTATATATGTCAACGGCGGCGACAAATTGTGCCAGATGGCGGCGTGAAAGTGTACCAGTCGGGTTGAAAGAAAAGGGCCGTAAGGCCCTGGCGAGTTGTGTTGCCGCGCGCGTTGAGGCGTGCGGAGCGT
>Ga0163144_10015024_pt1 | contig 16014 bp, 14 predicted proteins | sample OliLak19BULKMAT1_FD_123175 | JGI IMG/M metagenome (GOLD analysis project Ga0163144, IMG submission 123175) | Freshwater microbial mat bacterial communities from Lake Vanda, McMurdo Dry Valleys, Antarctica - Oligotrophic Lake LV.19.BULKMAT1 | ecosystem: Environmental > Aquatic > Freshwater >... | reverse complement strand
GGGCCCGAGGCTATCGGCCCGCCCCCCGGCCGCGCTATCCGGTGGTCTACAAGGGCACTGGAAGCGCGTGAATTCGACTGGTCACAATCGCATAATCGTTGTTGGCGCTCTGGTCGATAGGGAGCGATTCCTTAAATTCTGTCTAAACTCGAGTAATAGTGGGTGTGGAGGTAATCGTCAGCGTTGCGGTCACCGTGACGGTGGCTGTGATGGTCGCTGTAAGTGTAGCGCTGACAGTTGGGCTGGGGGTGGCGCTGATCGTTGGCGTGGCGGTTGGGGAAGCGCTGTCCGTCGCGGTGGGGCTTTCGCTTTCGATTGGCGTTGAGGTGTCAGTTTCGGTGGCTGTTGGGGTGTCGGTGGCAGCAGTTGTGGTGATCGTAGCAGTTGTCGTCACCGTTGCGGTTGGGGTATCCGTAGCTGTACTGGTGGCCGGGTACCCGTTGGCCCTACGAGGGCGCTCGCCAGGTCGGGGGTATTGCCGGCCACCGCCGGTGTTACTGGCCCAACGGCCGTCAACAGCATCGAGGCGATTACGATGCCATGCGCCAGCCGGGTTGCTGGCACGTGAGACAGGCGCGTCAAAACCGCCTTGATCGAGGCATGGCTGCTGTATGACATGTCGCCCCCTGTGAATCGGGTTAAGTTAGCGAGAGATAATGTGGGCGACTCTACTCCTAATTGCCTCTTCAAACATTAAGATTTAGTGGCAATCGTGTGACATACTTATGCAATTGGCATGGGCCGGACATTGGATGGGCTAAGGGGGCTGCCCAGGGACGTAATAACCATGCCCGAAGACGTTCAAGGGGATTTTGGGGTGTTGTGGATCCAACTCTATTTTTTTTTGTATGCGCTTGACTATTGACCTAATCCTCGAATCCGGGTCAACCATCGAGTGCCGCTCCCGCCAGGCGTCTCGCGCTAATTCGTTGCTCGTAAAAATCTGGCCAGCCCGTGCAGCTAGGCAATGGAGAACATCAAACTCAAGCGGTGCAAGTGGGATGGCTTGTTGCCCGCGAAGAAGCCTGTGCTGCTCTAAATCGAGACACACATCGCCTATAGCGATTGTTCGCGGTAATAGGCCGGGACTGCCAAAGAAATCACACATTGCTTGCAACACCCGACCTCGTGGAATGAAGCTGACTCCATCCGCCGCGGCCCGTATAGCCCGCTGTATCCTCACAGGTGACTCAGACCAATCGACCATGTACGTTGCCCCGGCCTGCAACGCTGCGCCCACAAGAGTTGGCTCCAGCGGCGCTTCGGTCAAGGCAACATAGCGAGCATTCGGATACAAAACGTGCAGGGTCGCCCAAAATCGGGCCTGTGTCACACCCGGGTGGGCGAGGTCGACCACGACAACATCGAAGGCCGGCATGACCATTTCGGCGTCTGATTCTAGGGTGACATTCGTGGTCACCACCCTGATTTCCGGATGGTCCGGAATGAGTTGTGTTAACCACCTCCGCCGCTGCTGGTCGGGTATGAGAAGTCGGATTGATATCATGGCATGGCGATGACCGCCGGTCTCCCCTCGTCGATTGGCTGAGCTTAAACCAGAACCCGGTCATTTATAGGCGATTTGAAGTACGGTGCAAATCAGCGCTTTTGTTGAGGTGATGCAAGATCGGCCAGCAGGGGCATCTCGGACAGCACGGGCGCTACCGGGGGGAGGAGAGAAGCAGAGCGCAGAGGCGGGTGCTAGGCATCACTTGTAGCGTGAGAACGCGATGGGCGCTCCGAGAACCATCCGAATCTTCTCCGTAGTCACCGCCGAGGGCGACTCGCCGCTTGATCTCGCGGCGGAAGCTGGCCGCAAAGGGGTCGTCGGGCCGAGCGTGTTCTCATAGCTCCAGCGAGGGTGGGTCCTCGGGCGGTTTGTCGGCGGTACGGCGGTCTCCTGCTGGGCGATGTTTGCTGCGAACAATTGGCTAAAGCACAGGCGCGGGCGCTTCAGCCTCAAGCGTCGCCCATATCGGCCCTCGGTCCTGCCGACCGTTGACTTATACACATGAATTTGGTAAAGTTTACACATTCGGACGACCGGCGGGAGGCGCTATGCGCACCAACATCGTGATTGATGATCAGCTTATTGCGGCGGCCATGAAAGCCACCGGCCTGCCCACAAAAAGGGCCGTCGTGGAGGCCGGATTGCGCCTGTTGGTCCAAGTGCAGGCGCAAGGAGGCGTGCGCCGGCTGCGGGGCAAGGTAGCTTGGCAGGGTGACCTGGACGAGTTGCGCACCAGCCGCGAGTCCGGCTAACGGCGGAGCCGGATCATGGTCATTGTCGACACGACGGTTTGGGTGGACTATCTGCGCGGCACGGATACGCCTCACACCGCCTGGCTGGATCGCGAAATCGAACGCCAGCGCCTGGGGTTGACCGATTTGATCCTATGCGAGGTGCTCCAGGGCGTGTCAGACGAGCGCACCGCGCTCGCCACTCGGCGGGAGATGCTGAAGTTTCAGGTCTATACGACGGGGGGCGTCGAACTGGCGACGAGTGCGGCGCTGAACTACCGTACTTTGCGGGCGCGGGGGTTTACGATCCGCCGCACGCTGGACTGCCTGATCGCCACCTTTTGCCTCAACAACCAGCATTCTCTGCTGCACAACGACCACGACTTCGATCCCTTTGAGCGCGCGTTGGGACTACAGGTGGTACATCCGGCGGCCTGATCGGCGTGAACCGGCGCGGCAGGGTTATGACCCGGTCGCACCGGGGTTTCAACCACGCCTTGCTGATGGCACGGGCGACCGCCGTGGTTCGCCAACGCTTCCGCCCCGTCAACCGTTCCCAGGCACCGCCGGGCGCACCCTAGTCGTCGGCCCCGGACGCACTCAAGTCCCTTTGCACGACCGCGTCTGCCCAAACAAGCAATTATGTCAACCAAACAACACGAATGGGCGCTGTCACTGGACCAGACCCATAGCGAGCGTTCGGGGTCGACTTAACCTACCGTCGACGCCGACCCACAACACCAACAAAAACAGGCCGAATTTTGAACCTCGCCACAACCCTTAACGAGAATTTGGACCCCCATAACGAAGGCCCAGAAGGAATTCTCGGGCTTTTTCGCTGGACATCCACACCTATAACGCTGAAAGTGGCACCCATAGCGGGCTTTCTGGCCCATCACACGGCCCATCGGTCGGCGCCAATGGCAAGTAACCTCAGCTTCCCAACACTACGCCAATAAATCCATCAGCGTCACCGTGAAAGGCGAGGTGGCTTTCGGCAACGTGACGGCCGAATACACCCGGTCTGGTTGACGCGGAGGTCGAGCAGCCGTGGGGGGCGGGCAACTTCCACCTGGACATAGCTTAGCGCAACAGGTAGTGGTGTATGCACTGGTAATTCCTCGTCGATCCGTTGGCCGCCCAACGCAGCGTCAGAAACGATTTGCGTGGCCCTCAGCGGTGCTCCCCGTGGGCGGATGACGCCGTCTTCCATCAGGCCATCATGCACAGAGAACGAACACGGCGCGAGGCGGCGCAGGCGACTGGTAGAGCCACGCGAGCGCCGGTCAGCTCATGGGAGGCGACCGATCATCTCGAAGACGTCGCCGGTGCCGCCCTTGGTCAGGTTTAGGACGGCCGCTAGCCGGCGGGCGTTGTACACCAGCGTGCGTAGCTTAACGGCCGCTAGCTTGATCCAGCTCGCGCGTTTGGCGGGCCTCCGCGAGGCCGGTAACCCTGACACTCAGATGTCACGGGGTTCAAGTATACGGGAATCAAGTCGTTTGCACCCCAAGGGCTCGCTTGCTGTCGATCGCGGTGGCATCACACCCAGGTGTCATGTCTAGCCGGCCAGTAAGGTGCGCCGGCTGCTGCAACCTTTGAAGAACCGCAACCAGCGGGTGGCCCGCGCGCAGCAACATCAAACGCGAACGGACCGCTCCGGGAAACTGGTCGCTGACGCGCACTGGGATCGCCGGCTCGTCGCATTGCAGCCGAAGAACTCCTCTGCGGTTGCTATCGGCAACAAGGTCGGAGCTCCCGCCAAAACTTTCATCAATCGGCTCTACGAACTGCGAAAGCCACTTGGGACAAGCATCGGTGTCCCGGAAAACCAATGGCGAGGCAAAGGAAAGGAAAAACTGGGATATCCCGGATGATGACTCCGGGATGCCGCGCTTGCTACACTCGTGGACATGACGGACACAATTTACACCATCCCCGAAGTGGCCCGATTTCTGAAGATCTCGAGGAGTAAGGTCTATGGTCTGGTACAGCAAGGTTTGATCCCGCACGTGCGCATCGGCAAAAACGTGCGTATCACGGACCGGGATCTGCAGGCCTGGTTGGACAGGAATAGCGTTGGGCGTCGACAGGAAGCGACCTTCTGACCAGGCGCTCGACGTCGGCTCTTGATTACGTCGAATCGTCCACCGTGGGCCTCTGGCCTACACGCTGACAAAGCCAACTCACGTGGTGTCCACCGCCACACATTGGGGGATTCCCATTGGGACTCATCTCGCTTATACTGGCATATAGATCAGATGTTCTTTTTGAGTTGGCATGCGGGACCCCGAAATCAGGGGCTGCAATTCTATGTCCCGGCTCTTGGCAGCGGATGCACCGATCGGTGACACGGGCAGGTGGAGGTGACCAATGACTAGAAGGCGCAGTCGCGGTGAGGGGTCGATCTTCAAGCGCAAGGACGGCCTATGGTGCGCTCAGATTAACCTGCCCACCGGCAAGACAAAAACCAAGTACTCCAAAGTCCAGAAGGACGTCCGGGACTGGCTTGCAGATATGCAGACGGCCAACCGGCGGGGGACGTGGTCGGATGGCGAGACGGTGACGCTCGGGGAATTCCTAGAGCGGTATCTATCCGATGTAGTAGCGCACACCCTGCGGCCGAAGACCCAGGAGAGTTATGGCCTGCTTACCCGAACACACCTCATTCCCGCACTTGGCAAGATTCAACTCCTGGCGCTTCGTCCGAATCACCTGCAAGCGTTGTACAGCGCCAAACTGGCCGACGGCTACTCCAAACGAACCGTCCAGTACCTGCACGCCATCCTGCATAAGGCCCTGGCGCAGGCCGTCAAATGGGACATGGTGCCCAGGAATGTGGCCGATGCCGTCGAAGCCCCCCGCCCGTCCAAGAAGGCTCCCGAGATGCTTACCGAAACCCAGGCGAAGCTACTATTGGATAGCGTACGCACGGAGCCGCTATACCCTCTGTGGCTAACCTTATTGGCAACCGGCATGCGTAAGGGCGAAATCTTGGGTCTCCGTTGGGAGGATGTCGATTTGAAGGCTGGTATAATTCATGTAAATCAATCGGCCGGGACGGTCCATAAGCGTGGGATTGTGATGTCGGAGCCGAAGACGGCCCAGTCTCGCCGTTCGATCGGTTTGCCGCCGATGGTCGTGGAAGCGCTGAAGGACCACCGGGAAGACCAGGCCCGGTACCACGACTTCGATGGGTTTGTGGATCAGAACCTGGTGTTTTGCACGAAGCGCGGGACCCCGTTTGGGTCAAGAAACATCCTGACCTACTTCCATGCCGCCCTCAAACAGGCCGGGCTCCCCAAAGTTTCGCTGCACTCACTGCGCCACCTGCATGCGACCCTGTTGTTGAAGGCGGGCCTGCATCCGAAGATCGTGCAGTCGCGGCTAGGACACTCGCAGATCAGCATGACCATGGACCTGTACTCCCATATCATGCCGGGAATGGATGAAAGAGCCACCGACGAAATCTCGAAGGTGCTGACCGCTTAGTACAGTCTAACTACAGTTTACGCACTGGAACGGCTAGACAAATTGAACGGGCTGGAAGCAATAGACAGCCAAAATAGCGTGGTTTTTACATGCCCCCGTAGCTCAATTGGATAGAGCACTTGACTTCGGATCAAGCGGCTGTGGGTTCAAATCCTGCCGAGGGCACAGAAATCACCTGAACGCGAGGTGATTTTTGTTTCGGCCCAACGCGCGGCAAAGGCCGTTGGCGAATATGCTACGGGGCAAGTACAATCTCCTAATGACGCGACAACGAATCATGCTGGTGGATGACCACGAAGTGGTGCGCTTGGGCCTTAAGGCCCTGATTGACCGCCACCCCGAAATGGAAGTGATCGCCGAGGCCGACACGGCGGCCGAGGCCGTGACCAAGGCGCTGGCGTTTCAGCCGGATGTGGTCGTGATGGACATCCGCCTGGGCAGCAGCAGCGGCGTGGACGCCTGCCGCGAGATCGTGGCCCAACGGCCGAGCATCAAAGTCATCATGCTCACCAGCTACGCCGAAGACGACGTGCTGTTCGCCGCCATCCGGGCCGGGGCCGCCGGTTATGTGCTCAAGCAGGCGGGCGGCCAGGACGTGGTGCGGGCGCTGCAAGCCGTGGCCCAGGGCCAGGCGCTGCTCGACCCGTCGCTGACCGAGCGCGTGTTCGCGCAGGTGCGCCGGGCCGCCCAGGATCTGCAGTCGGCGGCGTTCGCCATGTTGAGCGAGCAAGAGCGGCGGGTGCTGGCGCTGGTGACCGAGGGCCGAACCAACCGCGAGATCGCGCTGGCGCTGCACCTGGGGGAGGGCACGGTGCGCAACTACGTCAGCAACATCTTGGGCAAGCTCAACGTTGCCAACCGGGCTGAGGCCGCCGCGTATGCCACCAAGCACAACCTGCACGCGCCGGACTAGGTTGGCGGCCCGGCCGGACGGCCGCGCCGGGCAGCTTACACACCAGGAGGGCCAGCGGTGGCGATGAACAGTCAGGCCTCCCAAAACGCTGAGGTGCTGGCGCGCCAACTGATGGCGCTGCGCGAGGCGGCGCTCGCCATCTCCGGCGACCTGTCGTTGGCCGACACGCTGCGGCGGATTGTCAGGGCGGCGGCCGACCTGGGCGACGCCCACTATGCGGCGCTGGGCGTGCCGGATGAGACCGGCGAGTACCTGGCGGAATTTGTGACCACCGGGCTGTCGGCCGAGGCCGAGGCCCGCATCGGCCACCGCCCGAGCGGCCACGGCATCCTGGGCGTCATTCTGCACGAGGGCCAGAGCCTGCGGCTGCGCGACTTGCACGAGCATCCGCGCTCGGTGGGCTTTCCGCCGAACCACCCCCCGATGACGAGCTTCCTGGGCGTGCCGATCACGCGCAAGGGCGAGCGGCTGGGCAACCTGTACCTGACCGACAAGCGCAACGCCGACGAGTTTACGGCCAGCGACCAACACCTAATCGAACTGCTGGCGACCCATGCCGGGGCCGCGATTGAAAATGCGCGCCTGTACGCGCGGGTGCAGCACCTGCGCGTGGTGGAAGAGCGGCAGCGCATCGGCATGGACCTGCACGACGGCATCATCCAGTCTATCTATGCGGTTGGGCTGACGCTGGAATTCGTGCGCGTCCAACTGGACGACAACGAAGTGGCCGCCGCGCAAGTGCGGCTGGCCGGCGCGGTGGAGGCCCTGAACGCCACCATCCGCGACATTCGCGCCTATATCCTCGACTTGCGCCCGCGCCGGTTCGAGGGCGACAACCTGGTGGTCGGGCTGGAACGGCTGCTGACCGAGTTCAAGGCCAACACGTTGATCGCGGTGACGTTCACGGCCGAGGCGGAAGCCGATGCCCAACTGACGCCAGAGGCGCGCCTGGCGCTGTTTCACATCGCCCAGGAGGCCCTGAGCAACACGGCCAAGCACAGCCGCGCCTCGCAGGTGGAGGTAAACCTGCGCCGCGCCGGCGCAGACGTGGCGCTGACGGTGCAAGACAATGGGCGTGGGTTTAGCGCGGCGACAATCGAACCCCAGATAGGGCACGGCCTGGCGAACATGCGCGAACGGGTCACGGCGCTGCGTGGCAGCCTGAGCGTGCAGCCGGTGGAAAGTGGCGGCACGGCCGTGCGCGTGACTATCCCCGACTGATGCGCGCCGGCGCTATCCCCTGCGTTTGTAAAAGTAAAGCTTCGCTAGCTTCGTCGTCACCTGGCGGCGAGCGGGCGACAGTCGTCTGTTAGTCGGGCGAGCCACGGAGGCCAGGTCAGCGCAGTACGCACGCGATGAGACATAGGGATAGTGTCGTCAGTAATTGTCGTTTTGGCAAGCAAGTCAAAGTATGACGCCACACATTTTTTGTACCCCCTCTGGCGGCAGATGGGCTGGGTGAGAAAGATGAGGGCGGAAGGTGACGGCTGGTTATGTCAATTGAAATCGCCCGATTTTGCCGCGTTTTTGGCTGGTTTTGGGTCGGTCAGGAAGTGGAAACGTCTTGACTTTGCTCTCAAAAACGGGCCGGCGGGCTGGTATAATCGCCCCTACGAAATGACAGCGGCGGACGGCGGGCGGGGCGAAAAACGCCTCCGGCCGGGGCCGCGCCGCTCACCGCCCTGCCCGGCTGAGATGGTTGGGGCCTGCGCTCCCCCCGAGCGCCACGGAACCGAACACTTCGACATACAACCGGATACGGCGTCTGTCGGTGGGGCGACAGATCCTTGACCGTTGCCTCGGCGCTAGATTGGATCACCGACGATGCGTCGCTCACGCGACTTGTTGTTCAACACCGACACGCAGAAGCTCGAGCTGCTGCTAACGCCGCTGAACAAGCTGGGCGTAACGGTGGAGGGCTGCGAGCTGACGGAAGCGATTCGGCTGACGCGGGCCGACATGAAGCGCGTGGGGCTGAACAAGCTCCAGCCGCACTTCTACCTCTCGACGGGCTATGGCACCATCACCGGCTCGACCAGCATCGCGCTCGGCTTCTACGACTGTATGCCGTTACTCAAGGACCTGAACGAGGAGTTCCGCGGCTTTCGCTACAGCTACGACGATGTAGTCAACATCGTGCGGCACGAGGTCGGCCACGCCTTCTCGTATGCCTACAAGCTCTACCGGCGCAAAGACTTCCGCGAGATGTTCAACGTGCGCGGCAACTACTTCACCACCTACCCGGTGACCAACCGCTACGTCGAGCGCGCCAACCCGTGGAGCCGCGACTACGTCAACCCCAACGGCGACCACTACGCCCAGAAGCACCCCGACGATGACTTTGCCGAGACGTTCAGCGTGTGGCTCCAGCCGGACTACAACTGGCGGCGGGTCTATCGGCTGTACCCCGGCGCGCTGCGCAAGCTGGAGTTTGTGGAGCAGATCGTCAAAGAGTTGCGGCGCGCCGAGCCGGTGATTGACCAGCGCCCGGTGCTGTGGGAGCCGCTGGAAGAATTCAAGCTGCCGCTGGCGAAGTTCCTGGGGGCGCGCACCAGCAAATACCGCCGCCGGGCCACGGGCTACATTGACCGCGATTTGGGCGAGCTGTTCTGGAAAGCGCCGGCGGTGCGCAGCCCGCGTGGGCGCGAACGCGATTATGTGCGGGCCGACAACTTCATCCGCAAGCACAAGCGCAACATCATTCAGCAGATCAGCCGCTGGGTGGGCACCGAGCATACGGTGGTGAAGGACTTGCTGGACAAGTGCAGCACCCGCGCCCGCGCGCTGGACTTGTGGGTGCGCAAAGAGGCGCGCGAGCAGAAGCTGGTGGAGTTGACGTCGTTTGTGTCGTACCGCTGCGCGCTGTTCGCGCTGAACGACAGCTATGTGAATGGGCACCGCAAGTAGCGCGGGCACAGGAAATTCAATGACACCAACGCGGGGCCGGTCGGCAATGCTGACCGGCCCCGCTTGCGTATGAGGGCTAGTGGGGTGGAAACGGCGGGTCTAGGCCGGCTGCGGCCGGCGGCGGGGGTCGAGCACCTGGTCGTAGACTTCGAGGATGCGCTCGGCGATCAGGGTCCAGGAATAGGCCTGGGCGTGGCGGGCGGCCTGTTCGCCCAGACTGCGGCGCAGGGCCGGGTTGGTCAGGATGGCGCACATGCGGTCGGCCAGGGTCTCCGGGTCGCGGTCGGGCACGTGGAAGCCGGTCTCGCCGTCACGCACCAGGTAGGCCAGGCCGCCCACTTCCGAGGCGATGACGGGCGTGCCGCAGGCCATGGCCTCCAGCGCTACCATGCCGAACGACTCGTAGTGCGAGGGCATGATGACGGCCTCGGCCGCCGCGTAGTAGTCGGGCAGCGCGTCCTGATCCTGCGCGCCGAGGAACGTTACCAGGTCGGCGATGTTCAAGTCAGCCCGCAGCGCCTTGAGACGCGCCATTTCGGTGCTGAGGTCGCCGGCCGAGTCATCGGCATCGGGGTTGCCGCCGACGACGGCCACGCAGGTGCGCTCGTGATCGCAGACGCCCCGGTCACGCAGCCGGGCCACCGCCTGAAACAGGGTTTCAATGCCCTTGAGCGGCTCGATGCGGCCGACAAACAGCAGCAGGTGCACGTTGGGGTCCATGCCCAACCGGGCGCGGGCCTCGGCGGCGGGGCGCGGATAGAAGTGCGCCAGGTCTACCCCCGGCGGGATGACGGTGACGCGGCTGATGTCGGCCCGGTAGAGCCACTGCAACTGGGCCAGCTCGGCGGGCGTGGCGGCGATGAGGCGGTCGGCGTCGCGCAGCAGGTCGGTCTCGACGCGGATACGCAGGTCGCCTTCGCGCTCGGTGGGCGACTGGGCCACGCGGTTCTTCATGTGGCCGAGGGTGTGAAACATCTGCACGAACGGCGCGCCCCAGGCCGCCCGCAGGCTGCGCGCCGCTACGCCCGACAGCCAGTAGTGGCTGTGGATCAGGTCGTAGGTGACGTTTTGGGCGCGGGCAAACTCGCGCACGCCGCCCACGAACTCGGGCACATGGGTGTAGAGGATGTCCTTGGGCAGCGGCACTTCCGGCCCGGCGGGGATGTGAATGACGCGGTTGCCGTAGCCCAGGTCTTCTTTGACGTGCGGCTGGTGCTGATCTTGCGAGCGGGTAAACACATCGAGCTGGAGGCCGCGGCGGCCCAACTCGCGCGAGAGATCACGGACGTAGACGTTCATGCCCCCGGTGTCTTTGCCGCCCAACGTCGCCAGGGGGCAGGTGTGATAGGACAACATCGCCAAACGCATGGCCCCGATTATAGCGCCAACGCCATTACCCTAACGGGCGCTCCTATGCTAAACTCCCGGCCATCAATGTTCAGAATGCAGCCCCACCTACCCACGGCTTCGCCCGCCGGAGTTCAGCATGGCGGGTAATCGCCCGGGCGGCACGGCCGAACTGAACTACCCGGTGCTGGTCAAGCGCCTGGAGCGGCTGATGGAAATCAGCCACGGCCTGGCCTCGACCCTGGACCTGGGCCGCCTGTTGCGCAAGATCGTGGACGCCGCGCGCGAGCTGACCGACACCGAGGCCAGCTCGATCTTGCTGTTTGACTCGGCCTCGGGCGAACTGCGCTTCGAGGCCACCACCAACCTGCGCGTCGGTGATTTAGAGGGCGTGGCGGTGCCGCTGCAAAACAGCATCGCCGGGTGGGTGGTGACGCACGCCCAGCCGCTGGTGGTGCCCAACACGGTGCTCGACCCGCGCTGGAACCCCACCGTAGACGAGAGGACGGCCTTCGGCACGCGCTCGATTATCGGCGTGCCCCTGAGTGCCCGCGACCAGACCCTGGGCGTGCTCGAGGCGCTGAACAAGCGCCAGGGTGCCTTTAACGACGATGACGTGACCACGCTGCAATGGCTGGCGGCGCAGGCGGCGGTCGCCATCGTGAATGCGCGGCTGTTTCAGCAGTCGGACCTGGTGGCCGAGATGGTGCATGAACTGCGCACCCCGCTGGCGGCGCTGACCGCCAGCAGCAGCCTGCTGCTGCGGCCGGAATTGAGCGAAGAGCAGCGGCGCGAGGTGGTGCTGACGCTCCAGCGCGAGACGGCGCGCCTGGCGCAATTGACGACCGACTTTCTGGACATGGCCCGGCTGGAATCCGGCCGGGTGCGCTTTGTGTATGCGCGCTTCGAGTTGGAGGCGCTGTTGGACGAGTGCCGGCAGGTGGTGGTTTCACAGGCGGCCGAGCGCGGCATCACGATCTCGATTGAGGCGGGCGCGGCCATGCCGGCGCTGGAATGCGACCGCGACAAGCTCAAGCAGGTGATCCTCAACCTGGTGACCAACGCCATCAAGTACAACCGGCCGGAGGGCGAGGTCGTCATCCGGGCCGAGGCGAGCGGGCCGCTGTTTCGCATCTACGTGGACGACACCGGCGCGGGCATCCCGCGCGAGGTGCAGGGGCGGCTGTTCGACCGGTTCTACCGCGCGCCGAACGTCGAGAGCATGGTGGCGGGCACCGGGCTGGGGCTGACCATTGCCAAGCGCATTGTCGAGGCGATGGGCGGCGAGATCGGCGTGCAGTCCACGCTGGGGCGCGGCAGCACCTTCTACTTCTCCATCCCCGCCGCGCCGCGCGTGACCGGGACGCTGCCGGCTTAGCCAATCTCCGCACGATCCACAACTCAAGGAGTTCGACACCATGAAAGTCCTGCTGATCGGCACCGGCGGCGTGGGCGAAGCGCTGGCCGTGGTGGCGCAACACCGCCCCTGGCTCGAGAAAATGGTGCTGGCCGATTACAACCTCAAGCGCGCCAAGGAAGTGCGGCGGCGGCTGGACAATCCGCGCCGGTTCGCGGTGGAGCAGGTGGACGCGCGCGACAAACGCCAAATCGTGGCGCTGGCCCGCAAGCACGGCGTGGACCTGATCATGAACGCGGTGGACCCGGTATTCAACGAGGCCATCTTCGACGCGGCGTACACGGCTGGGTGCAATTACATGGATATGGCCATGACGCTCTCGGCCCCCCACCCGACGCGGCCCACGGAAGAGTGCGGCGTGAAGCTGGGCGACTATCAGTTTGAGCGGGCGGCCAAGTGGGAGAAAAAGGGCCGGCTGGCGCTGGTAGGCATGGGGGTGGAGCCGGGGCTGGCAGATGTGTTTGCGCGCTACGCCGAGCGGCATTTGTTCGACGAGATTGACGAGGTGGGCGTGCGCGACGGCGCAAACCTGGTGGTGCGCGGCTATGCCTTCGCGCCGACCTTCTCGATCTGGACGACGATTGAGGAGTGCCTGAACCCGCCGGTGATCTGGGAGCGTGAGCGCGGCTGGTACACCACGCCGGCCTTCTCCGAGCCGGAGGTGTTTGACTTCCCCGAGGGCATTGGGCCGGTGGAGTGCGTGAACGTGGAGCACGAGGAGGTGCTGCTGGTGCCGCGCTGGGTGAAGTGCAAGCGCGTGACCTTCAAGTACGGCCTGGGCGACGAATTCATTGGGGTGCTCAAGACGCTGGCGCTGCTGGGGCTGGACAAGAAAGAGGCCGTCAACGTTAAGGGCGTCAAAGTCGCCCCGCGCGACGTGGTGGCGGCCTGCCTGCCGGACCCGGCACGCCTGGGCGACCACATGACCGGCAAGACCTGCGCCGGGACGTGGGTGACAGGCACCAAGGACGGCCGTAAACGCGAGGTGTATCTCTACCAGGTGGCCGACAACGCGACCTGCATGGCGAAGTACGGGGTGCAGGCGGTGGTGTGGCAGACGGCCGTGGGGCCGGCGATTGCGATGGAACTGCTGGCGAACGGCACCTGGCAGGGCAAAGGGGTGCTGGGGCCGGAAGCGTTTGACCCCGACCCGTTCATGGCGCGCATGGCGGCGTATGACTTCCCGTATGGGATGCGGGATAGCTGGGCGACAGCGCCGTAGTTCTGTCAGGAATTTATCAAGCCGAGGAGGCTTAGGCAGCGCATACTCTGGCCATGTTGACCTTTCGCCTGAGTCTCCGTGCGCTTAGCCATCCGCTCAGCCTGGCCGCCATCGGCCTGCTGCTGCTCAACGACCATGTCTTGAAGGCCGCCGCGCCATCGTGGCTCACCGGCAAGCTCAGCGACTTCGCCGGGCTGTTCTTCTTTCCCTTCCTCGTCATTGCCTGTCTATCTATGTCCTTGGTCGCCCGGCGCCGGCCTCCCGGGTCGAGTACGACGTGGGTGCCACGGCTGGCATTTGCCATTACCTTCATCTGGTTTGCAGCCATCAAGACATGGCCGACGGCGAACGCTGCCACAGCGCAGGTGGCGGGCTGGGCCCTGCAGGCACCAGTCTTCTTCGCGCCCGATGCCACCGATGTGATAGCACTGGCCAGCCTTGTTCCATCCTGGCTGCTCTGGCGGCGCTTGGAGCAGACCACCCCAGCCTTCAACTCAGACCAGCTACCGGCACCCAAAGCTGGGTTCGGATCGGACTGGAAAGGCCTGGCCGCGCTGGCGCTGGCATCGGTGGCAACGATCGCCACTTCCCCATGCTCAGTACCACCGATTGTGAAGCAAGTGACCGTCGTTGACGGCCGGGTCTACGTTGGGACGAGCGGTCCCTACTCGGTTGAGCTGCAATACACGGTCATCGAGGGCGATTATGCTAACCCAGCGCCGACTGGGGATTACCAGTGGATTGCCGATCAACTGCACAAAACCATCATCTACCCACTCGTCGCCTGTGAGCCATCTAATCCGCAAATCTGTTATCGCATCGGCCCGCCCGATCAGGTGGAGGAGTCAAGCGACCACGGTGCCACGTGGCAAATCTCGTGGCGCGTCCCAGAGGCGCGGCGCACGTATATTGCACGCTATGCCCGCTCGTCGAGTTGCCCAGGGTCGAATAGCCTCGACGCCGGCCCGTACGACCTGGCGTTTGTCGAGCGCACGAACGGCTGGGAAGTGGTGGTGGCCATGGGCGGGCAAGGGCTGCTGGTGCGAACGGTCGACGGCGAGTGGCATCGACGCGAAATCCTGGGAGCCCGCCCTGTTCCCTGGGAAGCCGGGAACCTGTACCTCATTCTGCCCGAACCGCTGGCCGGCACCGGAGTTGCGTGGTTAATACTGTTGGCCTTTGCGGCGGTGGCGGCGCGGCCATTGCCCAAGCAACGGCGGTGGGCCGCAGCCGCGATCATTACCGGGGCTGGTCTCGGGATGATCCTGTGGCCAGTCTTCTCTTCGCCTAGCTTTCTATCACTTGCGCCGCTGATCGGCCTCGTGCTGTGTTGGCCCGTGCTGCTGGGTGGGCTATTGCTCGGATTGGCGCAAATTGCGGCTGTGTTCGGGGCCGGGCGGGCCATGCAAAGCCTGGTGGTGGTGAGTGTGGTGGCAGCGGTCAATTATGGCGGTTTTAACGCCTGGACTCAGGGGTATATTGCTCAGTACGAGGTGGCCGCTGGTCTGGCCATATTGGTAAGCCTCGCCATACTTTTGCCAGTGGCGCGTTCGACGCGCCACTGGCAAAAGCTGACCAGCGCATCCAACTAGCTGGGCGGCGTCAAAATCTCCGCCAGGGCTTGCAGGGCAAGTGAGTAGCCGATGGGGCCGAGGCCGCGGATGGTGCCGCGGCAGACGCGGGCCACGAGCGAGCGGTGGCGAAATTCCTCGCGGGCCTCGGTGTTGGAGAGGTGGACTTCGATCACCGGCAGGCCGATGGCGGCGATGGCGTCGTGCAGCGCGACGGAAGTGTGGGTGTAGCCGCCGGGGTTGAGGATCACGCCGCCGGCCCAGACGCGGGCGGCGTGCAGGGCGTCAATCAGCGCGCCCTCGTGGTTGGATTGCAGGCAGCGCACCTCGAGGCCCAGCGCCGCGCCCTCGGCGATCAGGCGAGCGTCAATCTCGGCCAGGGTGGTGGTGCCATAGACCGCCGGCTCGCGCGTGCCAAGCAGGTTGAGGTTGGGGCCGTTGAGCACGAGCACGGCGCGGGGCCGCACGACAGACGTGGTATCAGGCATGGGTGATCTCTTCCAGTACAAGCGCCAGGGCCGCCGGCTCGACGCTGACGCCCCAGGCGCACTCTCCGATGCGGCGGGGCAGCGCGTAACGCAACTGGCCGCCGGCCTTCTTCTTGTCGCTGAGCATCAAACTCTGAATCGCGTCGGGACGCAAGCCGGGGCAGCGCACGGGCAGACCGTGGCGCTGAAGGCAGGTGGCGATCTCGGCGGCCAGGCCGGCGGCGGCGAGGCCGAGGAGCTCGGCCAGGCGCGCCTCGGCGAACATGCCAACGCTGATGGCCTCGCCGTGGCGCAGCGTGAAGTGTGAGGCCGCCTCGACGCCGTGGCCGATGGTGTGGCCGAGGTTGAGGGTGGCGCGCTCGCCGCGCTCGAACTGGTCAATATTCACCACCGCCACCTTGACGGCGGCAGCGCGG
>Ga0163144_10015020_pt1 | contig 16018 bp, 13 predicted proteins | sample OliLak19BULKMAT1_FD_123175 | JGI IMG/M metagenome (GOLD analysis project Ga0163144, IMG submission 123175) | Freshwater microbial mat bacterial communities from Lake Vanda, McMurdo Dry Valleys, Antarctica - Oligotrophic Lake LV.19.BULKMAT1 | ecosystem: Environmental > Aquatic > Freshwater >... | reverse complement strand
GTAGTCCCGCACCGGTAGGAATCCCGCTCCGCTGCGGCCTTGCAGAATCAGGAAGACGAACGGGACCGAAACCGTAATCAGCTGGAGGAGAAGCAACACAATGCTCCCGCCCACGTTGGACGCCCATCCTGGTATGGCTAAGTCCGTGGCGAAACGGATTGACACCACCCCCAGGAGCAGGAGGCACGCCGCCCCAAATAACCCCATCGTGGCGACCAACAGGCGGACGCCGATTACCTCGCTATAGACGGAAAGAGCGCTCAGCCCATGCACGACCAGCGAAATGAAATTCATCTTGGAGCGGCCCAAAAGACGCTTGGCCCTCCGCGTGGGGATGGTCGTATGAGGTGTTTTCGATTTCAAAACGGCCGCCGCGTAGTGGTTCCACAACTCCGAGACGGCCGTCAAGCGATGTAACAGCGCCCGCGGCACGATGCTGAAGTTGCCGACGCGGACGCGCCGACCCGTCAGAAGGACGTGCAGCGCCTTGTACGCCGCATAACCCGCCCGGAATGTCAGCCCTTCCGAACGCCGGGTTCGCTCCGCGAACACCACCGCCCCTCCTTCGGTACGTTGAAATTCCTCGATCAGCCTGGGCACGTCCTCCGGCGCATCCTCGCCATCGCCGTCCATGATGAGGACGGCCGGGCAAGAACTGTTTTCGTCCACATACGTTAGCCCGATCGCGATGGCGCGCTGATGTCCCAGGTTCCGGCGCAGAGCCAGGATTTCGACCGTCTTGATGGCCTGAAATTCTTCCCGCCCCAACGCGGCCGGGCAGGGAATCGTCGACGCATCGTCGACCACCAGGACATCCGTCTCCAAGCCGTTCTCCACGAGAACGCCGTCCAACTTGCGCAGCAGCATCCCCAGCGCCTCCCAGTCGTTGAAGACGGGGATCAAGACGACGATCGGCGCCCCTTTTTGCTCCTGGTCGAGAGTTTGGCGGCGTATGGGAAGCATCGAAGCCCTTCCGCATGGATGTCTCAATCGCGGCATTCGTTCACGAAGGCCCCGGAAACTATAGCTCAACTTTTCACTGGAATCCATTTTGCCGCCCGTTCCGCGCGGGACACCGGGCGCTGACGCGACCCGGCTCATAGAGAGGCATATGCGCGAAACTGGCGAAGGTCCAAGTTGGCCTTCCTTGAAACTTCTTCATTGCGATAAGATGAAAATACTGTGTCTGGGGCGTGGGACAGCCTGGATGCGCTCTCCCGTCTCACTCCTGATCGAGTCCATTCCAATTCCCTGAATCAGGGAAAGGAGTTCCCCCCAATGATGTCTCATTTGTTCATCGCGCTGGCGGTCACGGGTCTGTTCAATCCCGACGACAAGGGTCTGACCCGTCCGGAAAAAGCCGGCCTGGAAGATACCATCGGCGACCTGAGCGGCTTCTACACCTGCAAGGGCAAAGAAGTCGGCGGCAAAGCCTACACCGGCGTCGCCATCATCTCCAAAAAGAACGAGGTCTACGTCATCCAGTGGATGATCACCGGCGGATCGACCTTCACCGGCATCGCCATTCGGCAAGGCAACACCTTCGCGGCAAGCTGGGTAATCCCAAGCGAACGCACCACCATCCGCGGCGTCAACATGTACCGCATCGAGACCGGCCCGCGCTTGAGCGGACGCTGGGCAACCTTGCCCGGCCCCGGCTACATGCAGACGGAGTCGTTGACGTTCCTCAAGAAGTTGGATGAGGCGGAGGAGGAATAGGTAAAGCAAACGTGCCGGTAGCATACCGGCACCACAACGCGTGGTGCCGGTATGCTACCGGCACGAAACCGTCAATCATCCCGTCAACCGTCCCGTATACGCGAAGTCCAGCGCCAGTGCCGAGAGCAGGGCGAGAATGTCCAGCAGCTTGGCGTGTTGCTGGCTCTTCGCGAATTGCAGTCCCAGCACCATGGCGCGGTCTTCCAGTTTGTTGAGGATCGCGAGCACTTCCTCCGCTTCCAGGCCGGACCAGCGATTCACGCGTCGCAGCAGTTCCGGCCCCTTTTTTCGCAGGAGGTCGCACGCATACGAAATGTCGCGCGAGCGCACCGGCGGAAATACTTCTTTGAGCTTGTCGTCGACGTAGCCTTGCGCTTCCTTGCGGTAGCGCTCGGCCAATTGGCCGTAATGCTCCGCCAGCAAGGCATCCATCTCCTCCACGGGGGTACACAAGATCCCCTTGCTCACTTTGGGAGTCGTCGCGCGCACCGCACGCATTAGGCGCTCGACATAACGAAGCTTGCGCAGCGCGGGCCAATTACGATACTTATCCCGCCAGCTGGACCGCGGCGTCAACCAGACGGCGAACGTTTCCGCGAAGTCCTCGTCGGGATGTTTCTGGGCATAGGTTCGACCGTTGCGATGATGATCGATGTGCCGAACGAAATGCTTGCTGAACGGCTTGGGCTGGTAATGGTCGCGATACGGCTTCTCGAAAGGCCCGAACATATCGAGCCAATCCTGGCGCGCGTAGAGGCGGTAAGCGTAGTTGAGGGCGTGCCCCGCTTCGTGGCGCAGGAGCATCATGATCGCGTTGCCCTTTTCGACCTCGCCGGTCTGCTCTTCCTCGATGCGGGCGAGGTGCTTGTCGGCCAGATAAAACGGAATGCCGATGGCCGGCACGAGGTCCGGGCAACCCCAGCTATCGGTCAGATAGGTTAGGGGCTGGAACTTGAAGCCCTTGAGTTCCAGTTCGCGGTTCAGGCGCTGGACGTAGGGTTCCAGCGGCGAGTCCTCGATGGCGAGGCGCATGTCGCAGATACGGGTGTTCAGTAACTCGAACCGTATCGTTTCCCAGCTGTTGACGAACTTTAGGGCCAGGGCAGCCATAGGAGCACGATCTTGTTAATGAAAATCAACTCAACGCCCGGAACCGGACGTGATCGGCAATCAAGGAATGTAGGCGTGCGGCAAAAAAAGCGGAGAGGCGAAAAATCGGATGGGATGCTACCCATTGAGCCAATCCACGGGTCCGCCCCATGATTTTATCATCCCGCCCAGAGGCGATGGAAGAGGGGGATTTCTTACTGGTTGCAAGCGGTTGCGGGAACGAGCGTTGGGGATGCAAAATTTTTTTTCGGAATCGTTGACGGTGTCGATCCGCCAGTCGAACGATTCCGTAACAATAACCCTTAACAGCAAACAAAATAAAGACTTACGAACCAAGTTCCGGTTAGGGTAGCGTCGAAGGCGTCTTCGCGTCAGCTGCATGGCGCGGACGGCAAGGCCGGACAGGTCTTCCACATCGTTCCTTCTTACCCAGGGCGCACAGGTGTCACCGTCTTTGCTTCGCGAAAGTCCAGACGCCGAATCTTCGCATTATCTCTCAAGTCGGTTTGCCCGGGCCGCGCGCGGGGCGCATGATCTTTTACACACGGGCGAGAAAGCCACCCAGCAACACGAAGCGAACTTGCCCGCGACCGTTGGCCTTAGCTGGTTCCCTTTCGGGCCACATACATCAAAGGAAGGACATAAATGGTCCGTTCACGTTGGGCTGCCCTAGCCCTGGGATGCTGCGCGCTGTTTATCTCCGGCTGCGGCAACTGGTCCCAGGGCAGCTGGTTTAGCCGATTCCGCACCACCTCGATGGTGCAAGACTGCGAATGCAGCGAAACGTCTTTCGGCGTGCCGGGGTTGGAAGGGGGGCCGTTTCTGACGCCCCCGCCGACCGAAGGCGCGTACGGCGAACCGCCGATTTTCGCTCCCCAGACAACCCCGCACTTGGCGCCTCCGCCGCGCATCGTCCCCATTCCCCATGCGGCGCCCGTGCCCTATTCCCCGACCCATTGATGCCGCGTCTCGATCTAAACATTCCCGCGGCGGCGTGAAACCCTTGGGGTATCACGCCGCCGCTTTTTTTCACAGACGATCCGCGCGAATAGACGTTGACAAGCAAGCGTGCCGGTAGCATACCGGCACCACAAATTGTGGTGCCGGTATGCTACCGGCACGAGCATCCGCTCGCTCACGTCTTTCCGCTTCGCTCCGCCTGCCGATTCTCAATGCGCGCGATCGCCCATTGGGCGGCTTCGCGAACAACGGGATCTTCGTCCAGAGCGGCTTCGCGTAACGCCGGCAACAAACTGGGGTCGCCGCGATTGCCCGCGACGATGGCGGCGTTGCGGCGCAAGCCTGCGCGCTTGGCGCGGGTGAGCGCGGTCCCCGCGAAGTGGATCCGATACTCCTCCTCGCTCAGGGAAACCCACTGGGCGAGGTCGAAGGCTTGCACCCCCGGACGCGGCGCGAATCCAGGTTCGCGGCTGACGGGCGCGCTGCGATTCCAGGGGCACACTTCCTGGCAGATATCGCATCCAAATAGCCAGTCGCCGATACCCGCGCGCAACTCCGCGTCGATCGGCCCGCGCTGTTCAATGGTGAGATAGCTGATGCAGCGACGCGCGTCGAGTTGATAGGGCGCGACGAACGCGTCGGTGGGACAGGCGTCCAGACAGGCGGTGCAAGTGCCGCAATGCTGGGTCTGAAACGGCGCATCCGCCTTTAGGTCGAGGCTCAGCAGCAGGGCGGCGAGGAAGAAGTAACTGCCTTGCTTGCCGTGAATCAGCATGGTGTTTTTGCCGAACCAGCCCAGGCCGGCGCGGCGCGCGACGCCGCGTTCCAGCAGAGGCGCCGTGTCGACCACGCCGCGCCCTGCCGCGCCGGGAACCTGCTCTTGGACCCACAGCAAAAGCTGGTCGAGCTTCTTCCAGAGAATCTTGTGGTAGTCGCCGCCCAAGGCGTAGCGCGCGATCCTCCCCTGGGGAACGCCGGCGCTGCTTTCGCCCTTGGGCGGTTGATAGTGCATGCCAAGCATGACGATGGAACGCACCGAATCGAGGATCGAAGCAGGATGGCGGCGTGCCTGGGCATGGCGATGCAAATAAGCCATGTCGCCCGCATGCCCCTGGTCGAGCCAGGCAAGGTACGCGGGGAAATCGTCGGCCGGTTCGGCCGCCGCGATCCCAACCAGATCGAAGCCCAATTCGCGTGCGGCCTCCTTCAAAGATTCTTCGAGCGGTTTCATGAAATTAACCAGACTGTTGACAGCGGCATGTCGTGCATGTAGTTTTACCCTCTCCGAAGAAAAATGAGAATGTCAGGCAAGGAAATTCGGCTCGCGGAAAGTGGAGGCGCGGGCGGCAGATGCGCGGTGAATAACGAGGCCGCGTCGGCCGTCCAGAGACTAGGATTTGTAATTTTCACGCGATTGAGTCGAAGTTCAAGGAATCTCGCTTTTTTCACCGGCGGCGATGGTCGCCGCTCCGGGCGAAGAAGGTATAGTACAGCCCGCCGACTCGGTCGGAGGGCGAATAGCATGAGGTGGGATTTAGGATGAAGAAGATTCTTGCAGGTTTGGTTCTGTCCGGGTTCGCTTTGGTTCTCGTCGCCAGCGGCAATGACGCCGGCGACAAGAAGAGTGACGAAAAGCCCAAGTACACGATCAGCCAGGTCATGCAGAAGGCCATGAAGGGCGGACTCTGCAAAAAGGTTGCCAGCGGCAAGGCGAGCGAAGCCGAGCAAAAGGAATTGGCGGCGTTCTTCCTCGCGTTGCACAACAACACGCCGCCCAAGGGCGACGCGGACAGCTGGAAGGCCAAGACGGCCGCGTTGAAGAACGCCGCCGAAGGCGTGCTCAAGGGTGACAAGGGCGCCGCCGCCGCTTTGGGTAAGGCCGCCAACTGCGCCGGTTGCCACAAAATCCACAAGGAGTAAGGCGCCGCGCTGGGGAACCATCGAAACCCGTCGTTTCTTTCGAGAAACGCCGGGTTTTTTTGTTGGCGTGGACGCGTGCTCTTCTTTATACATAGAGGACGCTTTTTCCTCCGGGCGAGGAATCACTCGTGAGACGCGCCCATGGCAGGCTCCGCCCTGACCCCTTCGGAGTTATCACAACGCTTGCGCGTTTGGCAAGCGCCGCTCGTTCCCATCGCGCTGGCGTTCACCGCGGGCGCCGGGCTGGACCGCCTTCGTCCCGTCAACATGCCCCTGTTCCTCGTCTTGGCGGCCATCGCCCTTCTCTTTTGGATGCGCCGTCCCACACAGGCCCTTGCCTTCCTTTGGCTCAGCATGTTCCTATTTGGCGCAGCGTATCACGCCTTTCATACGCGCCACTTTGCCAACGACTCGCTATCCAGGCTGACTACTCTGAATCGAAAGCCCGTCCGGCTTCAAGGAATCGTCGCGACGGAAGGACAACGCCGGCTGCCTCCCCCGCCGTCTCCTTTACGGACTTATCCCTCTACCTTTCGGGCACGGTTTTTTCTTGATGCTCATTACCTCATTCAAGCACACGAAACGCACAGTGTTTCCGGTCGGGTTGAAGTCTGGCTCGAAGGGGCAGGCGCGTTGCCGCAGGTCGGCGAGCGCATCGAAATCACGGGCATACTGCGTTTTCCTGAAGGCCCGAGCAATCCCGGCGGGTTCGACCGCTCCGCGCAGCTGCGCGATCAAGGCATCGTCGCCACGCTCGACTCGGATCTTGCCGCTTGCCGGGTTCTGGATTCCGCCGCGCTTCGTCATCAGCCTTTTCGAATTCGCGTCTGGCTGCGCCGGCAAAGCATCGGCCTCTTGGAACGTTTCGTTCCGCCCTCGCAACGGGGCCTGGCCGTTGCCCTGCTTCTGGGCGACAGCAACGCGATGACCGGCGACGATTGGGACGTGTATATGCGCACCGGCGTCATTCACGCCCTGGCGATTTCGGGACAACACCTCATGGTCCTGGCAGGGTTTCTCGGCGTCCTCCTGCGCCTGGGGCATTTGACCCGACGACGCACGGCGCCGGCAATCGTCGGATTCTTGTTCGCCTATGCCGTACTCACCGGGGGCAGACCGCCGGTGATGCGGGCCGTCTGGATGGTTCTTGCCCTGTCGATCGGCGCCCGCATTCGCCGGCCCGTATTGCCCGCCAACGCTCTTGCCCTGGCCTGGATCTTGGTCGGGCTTTGGCAACCCAGCGATCTTTTCCAGACGGGCTGCCTGCTCTCCTTTTTGGCCGTGGCCGCCCTCATTTGGGGAATATCCTACGCGCGCGAGGAGGATCCCGTCGAAAAACTTCTCGCGGAACAGCGGCCAATCTGGATGAACCTATCCTTGGGAATCTGGCGCTGGATCCGCTGGATATATTTGGTCAATGGCTTGGTGTGGGTGATCGTCATGCCTTTGATCGCGTTTCGTATGAACATCGTATCGCCGATCGCGCTTTTCATCGGACCGTTGATCGTATTGGGCACGTCAATCGCGCTTTTGAGCGGCTTCCTCACCCTCATCCTGGGCGCTCTGGCGCCGCCGCTCGGATACTTATTCGGCACGCTGACGGGATGGTCCCTTGCCTATTGCCAGTCGATTGCGACCGTCGGCGACGGCGTGCCCGGCGCATATTTTTACGTGGCCGCCGTTTCCGCTGCCTGGCTGCTTCTTTTCTACCTGGGGATCTTCAGCTACCTGACGATTTCCAGCGTGCGTCGACATCCGGTATTCTTTTGGACGGCTTGCGCGCTCTGGCTCGCGCTTGGAGTCGCGCAGCAACTCTGGCCCAGGTCGGTCCACGAGTTCCGTTGTACTTTTCTCGCCGTGGACCACGGCGGCTGCGTAGTGCTCGAAGCCCCCGACGGCGCCGTCTTCCTCTACGACGCCGGCGCGATGGCCGGACCCGAGGTGACACGGCAACATATCGCCCCCTTCCTTTGGCAACGCGGCATCCGAACCATCGACGAAGTGTTTTTGTCCCACGCCGACCTGGACCATTTCAACGGCATCCCCGCTTTGCTTGAGCGTTTTTCGGTGGGCCGAATCAGCCTGACCCCAAGCTTCGCCGCGCGCACCACGCCCGGCGTCGCGCACACGCTGGAGGCCATTGAGCGTAGGCGAATCCCCACGCGCATCGTGTCGGCCGGCGCGCCTTGGACGCAGAACGGCCTCGACTTCGAGATTCTGCATCCGCCTACCGTTGGCCCGCCGGGGAACGAAAACGCACGCAGCATGGTCCTGCGCGTCGAGTTCGAAACGCTCTCGATCCTGCTGACGGGCGATCTGGAGAAAATGGGTCTGGAGCAGGTCTTGCGCCTTCCGGCGCGGCGGGTCGACGTCTTGATGGCGCCGCATCATGGCGGCCGACGCTCCAACACCCCGGAACTCGCCAAGTGGGCGGCGCCGCGTTTCGCGATTAGCTGCCAGGGTCGGCCGCGCGGCAAGGAACAGACCGCCTTCCAAGAGTCTCGCTACTTGACCACCTGGGAACATGGCGCGGTCACGGTCCGCGCGGCCCTGGGTCGCATGTCGGTTGAGACGTTTCGGACCGAAATGGCTTGGCGCTGGGACTGAGCCGCGCCCCCGGCGCCGACATTGCTCCAGGAAGAGCCGTCCCTACAATAGAGGGCTGGCACCCGGGTCGGCGTCCTCTCCCGGGCCGGTGTTTTCCTGGGGTCCGTGTCGAGATAAGCCCAATGCCTGTGGAAGATCCTGTCCCCTTGCGCCAGAAATACTACAACGCGACGGTCACCCGTCTGCAAAAGGTCCACGAGGATCTGATGGTCATGCGCGTAAGGCCGGACTATCCGCTTCCCAAGCACCTCCCCGGACAGTATTCGACCTTGGGATTGGGCAACTGGGAGCCGCGTCACCCGGGTGCGCAGCCCGAGGTTCCGAAACCGGACGAAGGCCCCAAGCTCATCCGCCGCGCCTATTCCATCAGTTGCTCCGTCTTGGACGACGACAACGCGCTCTTAGACCGCGAGCATGCGGACTGGCTGGAGTTCTATATCGTTCTGGTCCGCGAAGCAGACAAGGCGCCTCCCGCCTTGACGCCGCGTTTGTTTCTCCTCAACGAGGGAGACCGCGTCTTTCTGGGCGAAAAAATCGCCGGGCACTTCACGCTCGAAACCGTCAAACCGACCGACACCATCCTGTTTCTCGCCACCGGCACTGGCGAGGCGCCGCACAATTACATGCTCTGGGAACTTCTCACCAAGAAGCATCCAGGCAAAATCCTGTCCGCGTGCTGCGTCCGCTATCGCCGCGACCTGGGCTATCTGCCCATTCACGACATCTTGATGAAGCGACACGCAAACTATCAATACCTCGCCCTGACCACGCGCGAGGCGGTCGATGCCGGCCAAAAGGTTTATGTCCAGGATCTCATCACCAGCGGCCAACTGGAGCAGCGGATCGCCGAAACGCTCGATCCGGCGCGCACGCATGTTTTCCTCTGCGGCAATCCCAAGATGATCGGTGTGCCCGAGCATGACCGCGTAACCCAGGAGTGGGTCTATCCCAAGCCGCTGGGAATTATTGAGATCCTGGAAAAGCGAGGCTTTCGCCGCGATCAACCCGCTGTAAAATTCAAAGGGAACATCCATTTTGAAGAGTACTGGTGAGATCGCCGCTCGCGGCACAACCGCCTTCGAGCCTGTCTCGCTAAAGCGCAAGCGGAAAGACACCATGTCGGAAGAGGTCATCGGCAACTATCGATTGTTGAATTGCATCACCACCGGGCAGAGCAGCCAAGTGTGGGAAGTGGTGGAGGTATCCAGCCAACGCCACTTCGGCATGAAGCTGCTCCTTCCGGAGAAATCAAGCGATTCGGAATCGAAAAAACTGCTCTACCACGAAGCGAAGGTCGGCAAGAAGCTGGCGCATCCCAACGTCATCAAGATCGTTCACGTCGGCGACGACCCCAAGAACCATTACTTCGTGATGGAGTTCTTCCCCTCCGGCAGTCTGCGAACCCGGATCATGCGCAAGCAGGTAGATTTCATCAAGGAACGCGCGCACAGCATACTCAAACAGTCCGCGACCGGACTCGCCTACATGAACGCGTCCGGTTGGGTGCATCGCGACGTGAAGCCGGAGAACATGCTGGTCAACTCCGCCGGCGAGTTGCGGATCATCGACTTCGCGCTGGCCCAGCCGATCGAAAAGAACACCTTCTTGTCGCGCTTATTGCGGCGCAAGGGCAAGGTGCAGGGCACGCGCAGCTACATGTCGCCGGAGCAAATCCGCGGCGAACCGCTCGACGGCCGGGCCGACATCTACAGCTATGGCTCCGCCGCCTATGAGATTGTGGCCGGCCGGCCGCCGTTTCGCGGCGGATCGCCTCATGAAATCCTCGTCAAGCAAATCGTCGAGAAGCCGTCGCCCCCGCAGATCTACAACCCCGACGTAACCGACGAGCTTTCCGCCCTTTTGCTCCGCTGCCTCGCCAAGAAACGCGACGATCGCCCGGAGTCCTTTCACGAGGTACTCAAAGCCCTCAACGTGCTCCGCGTCTTCAAAAGCGACCCCATCGTGCGCGCGAACTAACGCAGCGTCAAATATCGACGAGCCGGACCAGACTTTCAATTCTGGAACGGCAAAGGCGCCAAGCGTCCGCTGCCCGGAAAATGAAACAGGGGCAAAATGTTCTGCTGAAGAAAGGCGGCTTCGTAGTTGCCGAAATGCCCGCCTTCGTTGCCGGTGAGCGTGTCCTCGGGAACCCAGGGCCGTTGGACGAGTTTGCCGATCAAGAATTCGTCGCCCGGTTCCGGGAGCAGCTTGAAGCCGACGCGCCCGGCGCACAAAGTGCGGCGGCGGTCGGAGGTGCCCAAGACCCGCGTGAGCAGGCCGCAATAAACCCAGTCCTTCTCGCTGTAATAGTTGTGCAAGCCGTGCTTGACGGCCCGCAAGCTTGGCCGAACATCGTAGTACGCGGATAGCGACGGCGAGATGAGAACAGCTTGATCGACGGAATTCGGCGGCAGGCATTCCAGGGCAGCCACGACCACCATGGCGCCGGCGCTATGCCCGGTAAGATGCACCGGTCGGTCGGGATATTCGGCGCGAAATTGCAAAATGCGGCCGGCCAAGATCTTGCCCTGGCTGCGCGCATGCGCGTAACCGATCTGATCCGCGACGCTGCGTAAATACCCATGCGACCATTCAAACGTCACGATCTGGGCACAGAAGCCGCCTTCCTTAGACGCGCGGCGGAGGGCACGGGAAAAATACTGATAGTTGCCCGCGCCGTCGGCGACGAAAATTACCCCATCCTTCGGAATCGGCGCCGCATACGTGGTAAGTTCCGAGCGATAGCGCGCACAGCCTCCGCAGCCTAAAGTGCCGGCGAGCACGATGACGAGACAATGCAGAGACGCCCTCATTGGGCCGGCGGCCGTGATTGCGTAGTGTGTTTTCCTTCGACTCATGCCGCTTGGTCCATCGCCTGGGTGTTGACCCGTTTTCAATTCCAGGTACGCTAACTAATGATCGGTTATCGGCCTGGAATAGTTTTCCCGCCTTACCCAGACCCTACGCAAAGGATTTCGCCATGGGGCGCTGGCTCCTATTACTCCCGTTATTCCTCTTCCTTCGCGACCAGGCGCCTCTCGCGCGCTCCGGCGCCGTCACTTTGGCCGAGGATTGCCACGCCACCCTGGGCGACCCCTGCGCCGATCCGTCGGAACATCTGCGCCAAACGGATCCCCTCGCCTTTCTCGAAAAATGCCTCCAGCGTACTCGGGCCGAAGTCACCGGCTACACCGCGATCTTCCGCAAACGCGAAAAGCTCGGCGGCAAACTGGAGAATCCAGAGGAAATCCAAATCGCCTTCAGCGAAAAGCCCTTCCGCGTGTACATGAATTGGCTCTCGGGTGCAAGGTTGACCACCGCGAAAAAGCTCATCTACGCCGCCGGCGAGAACAACGGCAAATTGCTCGCCCTTCCCACTCTGCCGTTTTTGCCGATCCTGACCAAAGACATCCATGGCTCCGAGGCCACCTCCGGAAGCCGTTATACCGTCGACCAATTCGGCATGGGTCTCGGAATGGAACGCTCGATCGGCAGCATGACCCGCGCCAAAGCCCGAGGCCAACTCCACCTGAAATACCACGGCGAAGTCCAGGAACCTCGCGTCGGCGACAACATCACCTGCTACAAGTTCGTCCGCAAACCCTACGAACCGCTTGAAGAAGACAACCTCAACGAACTGACCATCTACGTCGACAAGGCGACCGGGCTGCAGGTCGGCTCCGTGCTCAAGGACGACAAAGGAAATCTGGTGGCCGAATACTTCTTCCGCGAGGTGAAGCTCAATCCCACCTTCCCCGACTGGCAATTCACCCGCGCCGCGTTGCAACGGAAATAGTGGTGCCGGTATCCTACCGGCACGAATCTCGCCGCGCCCGCACCGGTAAAAAACCGGTGCCCACAACGTCGTGGCGCCGGTATCCTACCGGCACGAATCTCGCCGCGCCCGCACCGGTAACAAACCGGTGCCCACAGTTTACGCGACAATCTCGTTCACCACATTTCCATGCACATCCGTCAGCCGGTGATTGCGGCCCTGATAGCGGTACGTCATCCGTAGATGATCGATGCCCAAAAGGTGCAGCATCGTCGCATGCAGATCATGCACATGCACCGGATTTTCGGCGATGTTGTACGAAAAATCGTCGGTGGCCCCGTGCGTGATGCCCGGCTTCACGCCTCCCCCGGCGAGCCAAAAAGTGAAGCAACGCGGATGATGATCGCGGCCATAATTCTCGGCCGTCAGCGTGCCCTGACAATAAATCGTGCGGCCGAACTCCCCGCCCCAGACGACCAGCGTATCCTCCAGCAAGCCGCGTGCTTTCAAGTCGCGCAATAGGGCCGCTCCGGGTTGATCCACGTCGCGGCATTGTCCCGCGATCTGGCGAGGCAGGTTGGAATGTTGGTCCCAGCCGCGATGGAATAGCTGGACGAAGCGAACGCCGCGTTCCACCAGACGGCGGGCGAGCAGGCAGTTGTGGGCGAACGTGCCGGGCCGTTCGACGTCGGGACCATAGCTTTCCTTCACGCGGCGGGGTTCGGACGAAAGGTTGGTGAGATCGGGCACGGCGGTCTGCATGCGAAACGCCAGTTCGTATTGGGCGATGCGCGTGTTGATTTCGGGATCGCCGGTCTCCTGTAGGCGGAGGCGATTGAGGTCGCCGACGTCGTCGAGGATGCGCCGGCGTGTTCCGGCGTCCATGCCGTCGGGGTTGGAGAGGTAGAGAACGGGATCGCCAATCGAGCGAAACTTGACGCCCTGGTGCTGTGAAGGCAGAAAGCCGCTGCTCCATAAGCGGTCGTAGAGCGGTTGATCGGCCGGATTGCCGGTGCCCTGCGAGATGAGCACGACAAAGGCGGGGAGATCGCGATTCTCGCTGCCCAGGCCATAGGCAACCCACGAACCCATGCTGGGCCGGCCGGCCAGCTGGGCGCCGCTTTGAAAGAACGTGATCGCCGGGTCGTGGTTGATCGCTTCGGTGTGCATCGACGGGATGAAGCAAAGATCGTCGACCATGGCGGCCGTGTGCGGCAGAAGTTCGCTGACCCAAGCGCCCGAGCGCCCATGCCGGGCGAAGCGAAAGCGCGACGGGGCGACCGGGAAGCTTTCCTGCGTCGCGGTCATGCCGGTGAGGCGTTGTCCTTGTCGGATGGAATCCGGAAGTTCGCGTCCGCGCAAGCCTGCCAGGCGCGGCTTGTAGTCGAACAAATCCATCTGCGAAGGGCCGCCGGACTGAAAAAGATAAATGACGCGTTTGGCGCGCGGCGCATGATGGGGCAAACCAGGCAAGGCGGAGGCAGGCGCATCCTCGGCGAGCAGGCACTGTAGGGCCGCCGCGCCCAGTCCGACGCTCGTCGCGCCAAGCCATTGTCGCCGCGTCAAAGTTTGCAGAACGTCCATCATCATTGCGAGTGCTTCCAAAGGGGCACCGAATTATCTTACCCCAGTCTAAACCAACTCCGAACGCTGGGCAAGCTAGGCGCTCCTTGTTTCGAAATTGCCGAAAAAATCGACCGTATCGATGACAGTGATTAAACAAAGGCCATTTCTTTTGCCGATGTTCCCTGGGTTCATCTTCTCGATGCGAAAGCGCAAGGAGGTCCCGCGGCATACGATCCGTGGGCATTACGGGGTGGAGGAAGCCTGTGGCTGCGAATGCCGGCGGGCTGGTGGTTGAAACGTACAAGCTGACCAAGATCTATCAAAACCGCCAGATCGCTCTTAACGACGTGACACTGCGGATCGAGCCGGGCTGCGTGCTTGGCTTGCTGGGCCATAACGGCGCCGGCAAGACGACGCTGCTGCGCCTGATCCTCGGTCTGCACCGTCCCACCGCGGGATGGGTCAAGGCGTTTGACAAGACCATGTGTCCCAACGCGGCGCAGCTTCGTTGCAAGATCGGCTACATCCCGACCAATCCCCAATTTCCCCGCGGCATGACCCCCATCAGCTATCTCGACTACATCGCCCGCCTGTTCGGGCTGCCGGCCGAGATTCGCAAACCGCGCCTTGCCTCCCTCATCCGCGCCGTCGACCTCCTCAATGTTTCCGGCGACCCCATCGACGGCTTTTCCAACGGCATGACCGCCCGCCTGGCCGTCGCCACCAGCCTCATCAACGAGCCGGAACTCCTGATCTGGGACGAACCCACGCACGGCCTCGACCCCGAAGCCCGGCGCAGCATGCTCGAACTTATCAAGACGCTCGCCAAGGAAAAAACGCTCATCGTCTCCAGCCACAACCTGGGCGACATCGACGAGGTATGCAACCACGCCGCCGTCCTCAGCCGGGGCCACCTGATCTATTTCGGCTCGCTCCAAGATCTCAAGGGCCGCATGCGCCGCAACCATTATGAACTGGATCTCGAATCCGATCAAAAGGCGATCGGCAAGGCCGTCCAGGCCATCAAGGGCATGTCGGAATTCAAACTGGTGAACTTGCGTTCGCGCAGGCTGGAACTGCGGCTCGCGGACGACGCCAATTCCTCTTCTTCGCTGGCGAGCGTCTTCATGGCGCTGGCGGACAACAAAGTGAACGTGGTCAACATCCGCAGCGTGGGACAACAAACCGAGGCGGCATTTCTCGATCTGGTGGAAAAAGAAGAAGCAAAGGGCTTCGCCCGAGCGTATCAGCAGCCCGAGTCGGCGTGATCTTGCTTGAACATGCGTGATGATCCATTCGTGGCACGCTCTTGGTACTCCAAGGGCGTGCGGAAGCGTCCAAGAAATAGCCGGAGCAAGACATGGAAGCAGTTGCACCCGCGAAAACGCCCAAGTTCGTTCGCTACCTGCCCTACTGGGCGGTCTTCTGCGCGGACCTCAAATCCACCTTGCAAAGCTGGATCTATCGCGCCTGGGTGCTCCTCTCCTTCGGCGCCTCGTTGGGATTCCTGCTCTATCGCTTTGGCGCCAAGCAAGTCGGCGGCTTCGTCCAGCCCGCGCCCGAAACGATGAGCGACATCCTCACCTGGATCACGCTCGGCAGCATCACCCTAGTCATCGTCCTTACGGCCGGCACGATCTGTTCCGAACGCGGCACCATGGCGGATTCGATCCTGAGCCGCGGCATCAGCCGCTATCAATATTTCCTGGGCAAGCTGCACGCCCGGCTGGCGGCGGTCCTGGGCACGTTTCTGGTGATCGCCGTTCTTTCCTTGGCCGGCTCCTTTCTCCTTCTGCATGGAGAGAGTCTGACATTCTCCGGAAGCGTCGTGGCACTCTTGGCGGTCATGTCGATCCTCGCCATGGTGACGACGTTCGGCGTCTCGATCAGTGCCATCTGCCATAGCACGGTGCTGAGCATCGCGATTGTCTGGATGATCCTCTACACCGGAGGCTTCATCTTGTCCCTCATGCCCGCGGACTACCCCTCGCCCGACCGCATGCTGCAGCGCTTGCCCGACGTCTTGCGGGGCTTTTACGATCTACAGACCGTGAGCCGACTCGTCAGCGGAGCACTGTCCATGTCGCTGCTGGCCGCGACCACGGGGATGGTTTTCTTCTCAAGAAGCGACGTGTAACGCATTGTGGGCACCGGTTTGCTACCGGTGCGGGTGCGGCGCTGTCGCGCGATTCGTGCCGGTAGGATACCGGCACCACAACATTGTGGGCACCGGTTTGCTACCGGTGCGGGTGCGGCGCTGTCGCGCGATTCGTGCCGGTAGGATACCGGCACCACAACATTGTGGGCACCGGTTTGTTACCGGTGCGGGTGCGGCGCTGTCGCGCGATTCGTGCCGGTAGG
>Ga0163144_10015019_pt1 | contig 16018 bp, 11 predicted proteins | sample OliLak19BULKMAT1_FD_123175 | JGI IMG/M metagenome (GOLD analysis project Ga0163144, IMG submission 123175) | Freshwater microbial mat bacterial communities from Lake Vanda, McMurdo Dry Valleys, Antarctica - Oligotrophic Lake LV.19.BULKMAT1 | ecosystem: Environmental > Aquatic > Freshwater >... | reverse complement strand
GATGATATTGATCACACCCGCAACTGCATCACTTCCGTATAAAGTAGATTGGGCGCCTTTTGCAATTTCAATACGCTCCACGTCATTCACCAACAATAAATTCAAATCAAATTCATTGTTGATCTGGGAAGGATCGCTCACCGGCATGCCATCGATCAGTATCAATGTGCGTCCGCTGTTAGCGCCACGCATGTAAGTAATTTGTGCTGTACCAAGATTGTTCAAAGCGCCGTTGATGGCGATGCCTGCCTGCTCGTTCAATACCTGTGCTACCGTGCGGCCCTGGCTTTTGTCAAGTATATCACGGCCAATAACGGTGATCACTTTTCCTGTTTGCGATTGTTTTTGTGCCAGCTTGTTAGCGGTAATAATAACCTCATCTAATGATTTTGGAATACTGTCTGTTTGTGCATACGCATGACTGCTGATAAATAATCCGGCAGCCACTACAAATAAATTCTTTTTCATTTTTTTGAAAAATGGTTTGTTGTGACTGCTTTCAGAAAAAGAAATGGAAAATATAAAAGCTACCGAGCCATTACATCTCCTGCCTTTCACCCGAAAGCAAAATGATTGTTGAAATGCAACGGCAGGTCTTCTGGCTCAACGATCAACTCAATACGCCTTCCCGAATTTTATTCAGTGGCAAAGTAGATTGAGATGTTACCTTACTCCCCTTTAGGGGATGGGGGTATCGCTTTACAGCTACGGGGATAGCGCCGGATTTACACCGGACTTCCCTTTTAATCCCGACTATGAACATCGGGAACCGATACAGCCGCAAATGTAGGGGAGCAGTTGTGCAGTTGCAAATTTGTTTGGGAGGAATTGTTCACATGGCATCTGAATAAATAAAATTTTATATGCCAGAAGAGCGCTTTGTCTTTGCATCAATTTAACAATTGCCAAATACGCACACGAATTGGTACACGTTAATACTGCAACCTGCTGATCTCACTCTACTCGCAAATTACCAAACCGGGCTTATCAGAAATATTGATCGTTACCAATTAAACCAATGTTTATGATCCGTTTTATCAGCAATTGTATTATTGTTCTTATCAGTATGTGTACGCAGCTACAAGCGCAAATCAAACAACCGAAGTATGAAGTGGGTATTGCTGTTGGTGGATTTATTTACCAGGGCGATCTTGCACCCAGCCAACTCGGCTCCTGGAAAACCATCCGACCTGGTTTGATCTTACATGGATCAAGAAAAATCAATTCAACATTAGCAGTACGGTTGAATTTTTCATGGGCTTCATTAAGAGGCAATGATGCAAAATACAGTACACCCTCTTACCACCAGCAACGTAATTTTAATTTTCGTACTCCATTAATTGAATTGACTCCTCAAATTGTGTGGAGCCCGATGGGTTGGGAAGAAGTGGGGCCGAAGCTTACGCCCTATATCTTTGCGGGTGCCGGTTTGGGCTTTACCCGTATCCGCCGGGACTGGAGTAATTTTAATCCTTTGCATTTTGGGTTAGAAGAAAATTTACCTCAACGCATCTTATTAGATGCAGCACATCGCACACCTGTTTTATTACCGGTGATTCCTGTGGGCGCAGGAATACGTTATGCTGTTTCGCCACAGATTGTATTGAATGCAGAACTGAATTACCGGACAACCTTTACTGATTATCTCGATGGTTTCAGCCGGGCAGCGAATCCAAAAAGAAAAGATCATTTCTATAGTATATCAGTAGGTGCCATTTACCGGTTTGGAAAAAAGAATAGTTGGGATTGCCCGCCAGTGCGATAAAAATCACCGATATATTCAGCGGTAGATAAACAATTGCATAAAGTAGCAGTGATCTTTCTCACCGGTTTGTTTACACTCATTGATCATTTTGGTGAATAGCTCTTAATGGCTTTGGTAATCAAGCGGCAGCACATCATACATAACCGGTTGAAACCTTCACCATTGAAATGAATGAACAACCTTCTGTAGTTGAATACAGTTAAATTGAAACGGTGAAGCTGATTATTTTTTCGGAAGCCTAACTCAAGCCTTGCTGAACAGTTCGAACAGATTTTTATACATGCTGATCAACAAGAATGGGATTCCCGTCGGGATCAATCTTAAAACAGAACGAATGTAAATGTATTGCTGAAACCAAACATTTTCAAGCAGTGTTGCGTATCCTGTTTTAATCATTGTGTCAATTATTATTTTGACTGCAGTAGTATTTTTTTTATCAAAACAATTTGCCCCAGGTGATAATGTATATGTTCAATAATTCCGTGGATGTTTGCATAATAAGTTCCGTATTTAGGATCCGAAAAATCTTTCCAAAGCTTACTCTCGGTCAACTGCTCAACGAGTGCAGCAAAGTTTTCTGCATCGGCCCATGTCTTTTCCTGTAGTTTTTCCCAGTCTTCCTCCGATAAGATGGGAGGAAGGTCAAAACTATATTTATCATGGGCATTGAGTGGTTCTCCCTTCAACACTTGTAAGACGGCACTTACAAAATAATTCATATGAAAAACAAGTGTGACAATGGAATTGCAGGCGTGCACCTGTGCGTTAGCTTGTTGCCAGCTAAGACCCGCCAGGCTATCTTTCAGATTGGAATCTGTCCAGTTTCCTCCAAAATGAACATTCCTGAAATGCTTTGCTATTTGGGCTGATAAATTCATATTCGTGTTTTTTATACCTGGGTATGAACAAACAGGATGATGCAACTAAGAGTTGTTCTCACAACATTAAAATAAATAAAAATTTTGGGTCCTGACAAGCCAATCTTCATAGCATCAGTTTTTCTTACATTTAAAATCAAGCCATAGTTGGTTAAGACTTATCCAATTGGGATGGGAGAAAGGTTTTGGAGAGCACTCTCGAATATCATACTGCTTATTTTTTCTTACACCCTTGAAACAACGAAACCCCTGCATAATAATTTCTTCCCGGTGCTACATTATAAAAACGATTAGCTGCTGCATTAATATCATTTCCTAAACTATAGGTTTCGTTAAACAGGTTATCGCCGCCAACAAATACCTCTGCCTGCAGTTTGCCAAAGAAGAGATGCCTGTAACCCAGGCGCATGCCAAGTAAATGAAAGTCGCCGCCATAAAATGTATTGGCATCATTCAACGGCGTTTTGTCGTTATAGTTATAAGTAATGTTGAGATATACACCGGGTTTAATCAACAGATCAATACCAGCCGCTACAATGGTTTTAGGTACACTTGGTAATTGTTTGCCGCTGAAATCGGTAGTGAGTTGTTTAAAATCTTTATAGGTAAAATCATTTCTTGTATAGCTGATCCAGATAGCAGATTGTGAAAGGAATTGCTTGTTATCATCTGTGAATTTATATCTTGCATAAGATTCAAAACCGAGTTGTTTGGTTGATCCTGCATTGGTAAAATAATCAGCACCTGCCTGATCCCTTCGTTGCACAATGGTATTGTTGAGATTAAAATAGAAACCATTGAGATCTACAAATAATTTTTCTTTCCAGTTGAACCGTGCACCTGCTTCATAGTTCCATCCTTCTTCTGCATTGAGATCAATTGTGATGACACCTGTTGATGGCAACACTTCAGCAGAAGTAGGCGGTGAAAAACCTTTGGCCACAGAAGCATACACCGAAAATTGATTTCCTATTTTTTTCAGCAACGATACTCTCGGTGCAAGTTCATTATCGTAAGTTCTTTTCTGCGGCCTGAGTGGAAATTTATTCAACCTTATAATTTCAATCGTATTGTAATTGCTGCTGGCACCTGCAGTAACAATAAAGTTAAATGGCAGTTTCCAATCCACCTGTACAAATGCACTCATCGTAAACGGGTTTACTTCATCTTCTGTTTGCAAACTATCACTTACACCAAAACGATTCCTGTACACACGGATATTATACCAGCCACGTTGCAACTCTGCACCGGCAATCAATTTCAGTTCACCTAAACCAATAGAAGGCTCGTAAGAAAAAACAGATCTTCCACCTGTATGTGGTTCTGATCTGCGTTCAAAATTGCGGATGGTAGGATTGGAGAATTTTGAAAAGGCACCGTAGAGTGTAGTTGTGTTTTTAAAGTTATTTGTGATGGTAAATAAATGACTGATGCCTGCAAAAAATGTTTTTTGATTCACCGATGCATTGGCTTTTGCACTGCTTGGGTTAATACCCACTGCAGGTCTTGCTTGTTTGGGATTGGCTGCAAACTCAGCAGCAGTCAATCCACCCGGTGTTTGATACGAAAGATCAGCATACATCAGGAATGTATGCAATGCCTGTTTTTGGTTCAGGTTCATCCTGGTTTCCCAACTGAATACATCTCTTTTTAATTTGGTCCATGCACGGTAACCATCACTCTTTAGTTTGCTGAAGCTGATGGTTTGCTGTGTGTTACCATCGCCTATTCTTGCAATGATGTTTGTATGATGCAAACCAAAACTTCCGAATGAATAATCAACACCCACACCAGCAGGTTTATCAATACCGGTTGTTTTTAATAATACGGTACCACCGCTACCAGCTCCATATAAACTGGAAGCAGGTCCTTTTAAAATTTCAACTGATTGAATATTATAAAAACCCAATTGATTTAAATAGGTTGATCCGCCGGGTTCAGTAAAAGGAATATCATTTAAATACACTTTTACATTGCGTACTCCAAATGGAGAACGTAAGGAACTGCCACGGATGTTAAGACGGTAACTGCCAGGGCTGCGTTCTTCCATCCGTACACCGGGAGCTGCATTCAAGGCAGGTAATATAGAAATATTGCCAAACCGCAACAACTGTTTTTGTGTAACAACACTTACAGCTGCAGGTACATCCATCAGTTTACGGTTTTGTTCAAATGCTTTAATGATGACTTCGTCTAATTCTTTGGAACTGGAGTCTGGCTGTTCTTGTGCAACAGCACTTGTAGCAAAAAAGGCTACTGTGAGGAGCGTTAATATTTGGTTCTTCATGAGTACAAAGTTAAAGTACAATCCAGTTTTAAAATCAGTTTTTTAAAATGGAGATGAGGAAGAAAAAACTATCTTCAGCGCACAGATTGTACAAATGAAAGGAGCATTTCTTTATCAGTGTTACCAATAAAACTTGATCAACTAAAACATGAAGACTTCTGCAAATAAACTCAACCTCTTTTCTTTTACCATGATCGTTGTAGGCCTGGTGATTGGCATGGGTATCTTTCGTACAGCTGCTACCAGTGCAAAAGATGCCATTGCACCATCTGTTTATTTCAGCGCATGGATCATTGGTGGATTGGTAGCTTTATGTGGTGCGTTAACGTATGCAGAGATCGGCAGCCGCTTTCCTGTAACGGGTGGTTATTATAAAGTGTTTGCACAAGCTTATCATCCGAGTATTGCATTTGCGATTAACTGTTTGATCCTTGTAAGCAATGCTGCAAGTTTGAGTGGTGTGGCATTAATTGGAAGTGGTTACTTATTAAAATTATTTCCCGGTGAGTGGACCGATATTCATAAAGCATTCGTGAGTTGCGGAGCAATCATTCTATTCTATCTTATCAATCTTCGTGGATTAAAAATTAGTTCAAAGGCACAAAATATTTTAATGATCATTAAGATCGGGATGATCCTGGTGTTGATCGCTGCCTTGTTGTTCCCGGATAAGTATGCAGAACAAAGCGTTGTGCAGGCAGCAACAGCATCTTCTTCTTCACTTGCATGGATTACCAGTTTGGGCATCAGCTTAATTGCTGTATCCTTTACTTATGGCGGATACCAGCAAACCATCAACTTTGGAAACGAAGTGCAGAATCCAACCAAAAATATTCCCCGTGGTATTTTTATGGGCATTGCCATTATCATCGGTTTATATTTGTTCGTGAACATGAGTTATTATAACCTGGTGGGCTTTGAACAAATGAAAGGCGAACGGGAGATTGCCTATGTGGTGATTGATAAGATCTTTGGTAAAACAGGTGCTACAGTTTTTTCTGCGTTTTTGTTTTTAGGTGTGCTGGCTTATGTAAACGGATTGTTGATGAGTAATCCACGGGTGATGTTTGCCATGGGTGATGATGGAAGCTTGCCCAAAATTTTTGCAAAGCAGAATGAAAAAACCAATGTGTTGACCTTTTCATTAACGGTGTTTGCTGCTGTTTGCATCATCATCTTATTCTTTGCACAAGAGTTTGAAAAAATATTGGCCTTTACGATTTTCCTCGATTGCTTTGGAATGGTGTTGAGCAGCGCAACTATTTTCTGGTTCCGTAGAAAAACAAAGCATTTGGATGGAACAGGTATCTATAAAATGAAACTGTTTCCATTGATGCCAGTGATTTTTATTGCGGCTTATTTATTTGTAGGAACCAGCATTGCTATTGCAGATCCCAAAGCAGCATTAACAGGCTTGGGTGTGTTGGCTGCATTTGTTTTGATTTATTTTTTGTTTCATAAAAAGAAACCTGCAACACAAACCCCACTTAACTGATAGCATATGGATCTTTCTTATATCATCAACGAACTGGGCGAAGACCGTGAACATTACTTTAATGCCATTGCACCGCCCATCATCCAAACAAGCAATTTCCGTTTTAATAAAGTAGATGAGTTACGTGCTGCTTTTGCAGATGAAATGAGTACCTATCTCTACAGTCGTGGGTTAAACCCAACGGTTGATATTCTTCGAAAAAAATTAGCCGCACTCGATGAAGCAGAAGATTGTTTGGTATTTAACAATGGTGCTGCTGCCATCTTTGCCGCCGTGCTGGCGAATGTGAAAGCAGGTGATCATATTGTAAGTGTGAGCAAACCTTATACATGGGTGCAACGGATGTTTGATGTCATACTTCCACGTTTCAACATTACAACCACTTATGTTGATGGGAGAAAAACAGAGAACTACATTGCTGCTACAAAACCCAACACTACTTTTTATTATTTAGAAAGCCCCAACAGTTGGGATTTTGCTATACAGGATATTGAAGCAGTTGCAACATATGCAAGGGAAAAGAACATCATCACCTTACTAGATAACAGTTATTGCACGCCACTATATCAAAAACCACTGAAGCTTGGTATTGATATGGCCATGCAAACCGCTACTAAATATATCGGCGGACATAGTGATACATTGGGCGGTGTGCTTTGCGGCACACATGCCATGATCAAAAAAATATTCGATAGTGAGTACCTCAATATCGGCAGCGGTATTCAGCCTTTCAATGCCTGGTTGCTCATCCGAGGTTTAAGAACATTGCCTGCCAGACTGGAACGCATCAACCAAACAACCAAGCAGGTGGTTGAATTTGTGAAACAACATGCTGCGGTGAGCAGCATTATTTACCCTTTTGATGAAAGCTTTGATCAGCTGGCATTGGCCAAAAAACAAATGAAAGAAGCCCCGGGCTTGTTTTCTTTTTACCTGAAAGCAAAATCAAGACAACAAATTGTAACGTTTTGCGAAAGTCTGCAACATATACAGATGGCTGTGAGCTGGGGCGGGCATGAAAGTTTATTATTGCCCAAATGTGCCGGTTTCAGGGATGAGGAGTTTGATGCTGCCAACCCGGAACATCAATTGGTAAGATTGTATGTGGGTTTGGAAGAGGCCAATTATTTAATTGACGATCTGAAACAGGCTTTCGAAAAGACAGAAAAGGGTTGATGTATCTAAAAGAGGAAAGAAAATTCAAACGATCCTGAGCCCGCTAATCACAAATCAATATTTTCATGCCCCGAATGTCATTACTTTGTCATTATTAATATATATGAATAAGATTCTGCCTCTGTTAACCTTATCATTCCTGTTGCTTTTTGTTGCATTACAACTATCAGCCCAGGACAAATGGGATTTACGCCGCTGTGTTGAATATGCAGTGGCCAATAACATCAACATTAAACAAGCCGATATACAGGCTAAAATTGCAGTACTTACGCTGGAACAAAGCAAGTTACAACGGTGGCCCATTGCCAATTTTCAGAACAGTAATGGATTTCAGTTTGGCCGTTCTATTGACCCTGCTACCAACGGTTTTACCAATCAGCAGATTTCATTTTCCCAGGTTGGTTTATCCAGCAGCGTTACTTTATTCAATTTCAATTCACAAAAAAATACCATTCTGGGTAATGAACTGGAAGTAAAAGCACAGGATGCGTCGGTTGAGCGATGGGGAAATGATATTTCTTTAAATGTGGCGGGTGCTTATTTACAGGCACTGCTGTCAAGAGAGCAGGTAAATATTTCAACGGTGCAAATTGGTCAAACAAGGGATCAGTTGGCCAATACAAGAAAATTAGTAGATGCAGGTAGTTTACCCGAGTTAAGCGCTGCGGAACTGGAAGCACAATTAGCACGAGACAGCAGTACTTATATTGCTGCATTCTCTACTCATCAAACCAATTTACTGGCCTTGAAAGTGTGGATGAATTTTGATCCTGCACTTTCGTTTGAACTGGATACACCACCTGTTGACATGATTCCAGTTGAAACCTTTGCTGAATTACTACCCGATATGGTATATAAATTGGCTGTGGCCAATATGCCTTTGCAAAGAGTGAATCAGTTAAGGTTACAATCGCTTGAAAAATTTCAGAAAGCTGCCAGAGGAAATATGTATCCAAATATTGGAGCATTCGGCAATTTAAATACGGCTTACTCCAGTGCATTGAAAAACCTGCCAAAAGGAGCGAATATTCCTATTACATTCCCCATTGGTTTTACTTCTGCAGGATCGCCCAACAACCTGGATGTGTTTACACAAACATTCATTCCATCCGGTTCACAAAAAGCAAATTTTATCCGTCAGCTGGATTTCAACTTTCGTCAATCTATTGGTATCAGCATCAACGTTCCCATCTTTAATGGCGGACAGTCAAGAACTGCATGGCAACGAAGCAAACTCAATTACATGAACCAGCAATTGCAGGTTGAAAATGATAATCAAACACTGAAGCAGAATATATACAGTGCTTATAATGATGCTACTGCTGCTTTTCAGCGTTACCAGGCATCCATCAAAACTGTAAAGACAGCGGAATATTCTTATGAACTTACAAGAAAAAGATATGAAGCAGGGTTGTTAAGAACCATTGATCTTATTACCAATCAGAATAATTTATTCAGAGCAAGACTTGAAAAAATATCCAACCAGTTTGATTTTGTGTTTCGTATGAAAGTGTTGGAATTTTATAGGGGCCAGGGTTTAAAATTATAATCTTATCAAACAAATTAATTAACAGGCATAACATCTTTATATGAGTAAGAAAATATGGTGGATCATCGGAATCCTTGTTGTAGTCATCATTGCATTGGTAGCTTTAAAGAAAAGCGGTACCATTGGAAAAGAAAAAGGAATTAAAGTAGCTACTGAAAAAATTACAAAACGTACGATTATAGAAACAGTAAGCGCCAGTGGTAAAGTGTATCCTGAAGATGAACGTAAAGTGAGCAGTGATGTAAGTGGTGAGGTAGTGGAAATGTATGTAGAAGAGGGTGATAGTGTTCGTAAAGGACAAGTGCTCGCAAGAGTTTTTGCAGATGTTTTAACTTCTGCAAGAGACAGGGCTTCCTCCGTTGTAAATCAACAGCAGGCACAGGTAGGAAATACCGAAGCTTCCTTAGAGGCATTTCAGGCCAGACTCAACCAGGCCAAACTCAACTACGACCGCCAGAAAAAATTATTTGATGATAAAGTGATTTCCCGTTCTGAATTTGAAACAGCCGAAAGCCAGTACCTTACTGCAAAAGCTGATTTTAATGCAGCCAAGCAAACTATCCGCAGCGGTAAAGCAAGTGTGCAAAGTGCGCAGGCAAGTTTAACGGAGGCCAATAAAAATCTTTCACGTACTTCTGTTGTTTCGCCTATGAATGGTATTGTTTCTTTACTTGCTGTAAAGAAAGGTGAAAGGGTTTCGGGAAACAGCTTCAGCTTAGGCACAGAAATTATGCGTGTGGCAGACATGAACCGGATTGAAGTAAGAGTGGATGTAGGGGAAAATGATATTCCCAAAGTAAAGATTGGTGATAGTGCCATAGTAGAAGTGGATGCCTATAACGACAGAAAATTCAAAGGCGTTGTTACAAAGATCTCCAGCAGCAGTACATCTGCAGGTGCCATTGCAACTTCAGCAAGTGATGTAACTAATTATAAAGTGTACATCCTTATTGATGCTGCTTCTTATGCCGATTTAATTGATCCGGCCAAATCAAAGAATCTTCCGTTTCGCCCGGGTATGAGTGCCAGTGCAGATATCATGACCACCAAACATGAGAATATTATTGCCGTACCAATTCTTGCTGTTACAACAAGAGATAAGAATGAAAAGGAATCAAAGGCCAAAGCAAAAGAAGCCGATGATAAGAAAAAGGCGCAGGGCCAGGAAGTGTCAACTGATAACGCCGTGATGACTGATGATATGCAAGAGGTGGTATTTATTGTATCAGCCGATGGTACAGTAAAAAAAGTTCCAATTCGCACCAACATACAGGATAATGAATATATTGAAGTCATGAGTGGCATCAAAGAAGGGGACATGGTTGTTAGTGCGCCATATAATACCATCAGTAAGATTTTGAAGGATGGTTTAAAAGTACAGGTAGTGGCAAAGGATAAGGTATATGAAGAAAAATAAAAGCTCATAAAATAGTTAAGAATCCCGCCTCATGGCGGGATTCTTTTTTATGTGTATTCTGTTTTGTTTCATGTTAGGACAGAGATATGGCGGAAAAATAAAAGTTTAAACGGGTAAAATAAATTACAGCAAAATGCCCTGATAAAGAGCGAATCTGTATTTTAGAGAATCTTAAACTAATTGATTGAAGGAAGAATTAAAAAATAAGTTTGCCATCATCGGCAGCGGAAGTTTTGCAACGGCAGTGGCCAAGATCTTAAATGGTAATGATATACCGCTGCATTGGTTTGTGCGGAACCAGCACATCATTGATCATTTGAAAAAGTATGGTCATAATCCGGCTTATCTGCGTTCGGCCTCTTTCAAAGCTGATCTATTGCATTTAAGTATCAATCTGGTTGAAACCATTCAGCAGGCTGAGTATATTATTTTTGCTTTTCCATCTGCTTATACAGAAGAAGTGTTAGGTGTTTTACCAAAGAATATTTTTGAAGGGAAAAAGATTATCTCAGCTATTAAAGGCATTGTTCCCAGGAACAATCTTTTAATGAATGACTTTCTTAAAAATGAGTTTGACTTTGATGTAAATGATTATTACACCATCATGGGGCCCTGCCATGCGGAAGAAGTAGCATCAGAAAAATTATCCTATCTCACTTTCACCGGCCTGCACGATAAAACAACACAGTGGATTGCCGATCAGTTTAAAAATCATTACATCAACACGGTCATCAATGATGATGTATATGGTGTGCAGTTTGCTGCCATCTTAAAAAACATTTATGCATTGGGTAGTGGTATTGCTCATGGGTTGGAGTATGGAGATAATTTTTTAAGTGTGTTAATTGCTAACGCTGCCGATGAAATGGCAGGCTTCCTGCGCAAAGTAGGTATCCGCAACATTGAAGTGGGTGTGCACAAAGAACCCATTCCCGGCGTTCAGTTATTAAAAAAATCATTCCGCAAATCGGCTAACTATGCCGCCAGTGTGTATATGGGGGATCTGCTGGTAACCTGTTATTCTATGTATAGCCGTAACCGTACGTTTGGCAATATGATTGGTAAAGGGTTTTCGGTGAAAGCGGCACAACTGGAATTGAATATGGTAGCAGAAGGGTATAATGCCAGCAAAAGTTTTTTCAACATCAACAAAGAAGTGGGTGCCGATATGCCTATTGCCAATACGGTTTATAAAATTTTATGGGAAGATGTTCCGCCAGATATTGCCTTTGAGCAGTTGGAGAATGAATTGATTTGAAGTCTTAAGTAATCTACGCTGTTAAATTTTAGCCGTTGGTTCACGAAGCCCTTAAGTCTTTGTAACTTTACAAAAAAGAAAATGATGCCAGTTTCATTTACAGGTTTTAGTGGTTGGGCACTCTTGCTGATGCTGGTGGTTGGCATTGTGCATCATCTCATTACCCAACGAAATGCAAAGAAGCATTCGGTTGAATAAATTCTTCTCTTCCATTTTCACATCAACGTTTTATTGATATCAGGTAACTGATATATGATTGAAATCAGTTTTCATGTTTTTGGCAGCTTTGTAATAAAAGAGGATAGCAACAGCCATAGCCAAATGACTTACATCGTTGTAGTTGAACCATCGGTTAATTCCAAGTTTAAACGCATGACAAAGAATGGCAATCACACCAAATACAGTAGCCATAAAAATGTTTTCCAATGCGGCATCTTTTGTTTTGCTGTAAACGAATAACTCAAAACAAAATACAACTACAAATAAACCATAAGCGGCATGCAGTTCAACAAACAGAAAGTTGAGTGTTGCCAATGACAGTGACATGAAGGTGAAGATTTCAATGTAGTTGAACACAGAAAAGAAATTTCCTACTTTCCTGTTCATAAAAGGTCGGGCATGTGCAATGGCTGCCCTTTCAAACAATGCTACACCTGCCATACTCGTATACCATCCGGGAATTTTGCCATACAATCCGGTAGCATATAAAAATGCATGTCCCACAACACCACCGATAATGGTTGCAAACCCAATGAATAAAAAAAAGTATCCAATATACCGATGGGTGAATGTGACATTAAGCTTTCTTTTTTTTAAACTGAAATAAGCATAAAAGCAAACCGCAGCAATCAGGAGATTTGTAAGAACGGTAAAAGGTTCAAGGATGGTGATACCAAACCATTTCACGCTTGGCATCTGGGCAAAGTCGGTAATGGTTTCGTGCATAACGTTTAGTTGACTAAATAACTTCCAGGAATATTACATAAAACTATAAAAACAAATCCGAAGCAATTCTATCTGCAAACAACTTTCCTTCTCTTGTTAAAAGTAGATGATCGTTTTTTTCAATCAGCCAATTCTTTTGTTGAAACAACATTGATTCCTGCTGTAACTGAATTGCTTTTTCCGGGCCAAACTTTTCATGTACAAAATGCAGATCACAACCTTCCATTAAACGCAAACTGGTCATGATATATTCATTCAACTGTTGAGTTGCTGTTAGCTCTTCTTTTTCAAACGGAACCATATCTTGTTGCAATGATTGAATATATTGCTGATTATTGGCAACATTCCATTGCCTGCTTGTGCCGTTAAATGAATGTGCGGATGGCCCTAATCCCAAATAATGTGTTCCATACCAGTAACTGCTGTTATGTTTACTGCGATGACCAGGTTTTGCAAAGTTTGAAATTTCGTAATGCTCAAAACCTGCCTGTTGCATATAATCCATGAGAAATAAAAACTGCCCTCTTTGCTGTTCAGGATCAATATCCTGTTTCTGATGCTGGCTGATCTGTTTAAATAAAGGAGTTTTTTCTTCAACTGTTAAAGCATAGCAGGAGAGATGGGATATATGCTGTTGTAATACCCAATCTAAATTTTGTTTCCATTTATCATCACTCAAGCCGGGTGTGCCGTAAATAAGATCAACGGTGAATGTTTCAAAACCTGCCTCTCTTGCTTTTTGAATGACCTGTTTGGCTTCGGTTGCAGTATGTGCCCGGTTCATCCATTGCAGGTCTTCATCAAACAATGATTGGATGCCAATGCTAAGACGGTTTACCCCACTTGTTTTCCAACCAATGAGTTTTTCAACTGATACATCATCGGGGTTGGCTTCTAAAGTAATTTCTGCATTGGGGTTTACCTTAAACAGGTGATGAATTGTATCAATAATTATTTTTACTTCCTCGTTTGAAAGCAAACTGGGAGTACCGCCTCCGAAGTAAATTGTTTCAACGAATTGGTTTTGCAGATAGTTATTGGCCGATTGCAATTGAATCTCTTTCAATAAAGCTGCAAGAAAATCGTTTTTATATTGCAGGCTTGTACTGAAATGAAAATTACAGTAATGACACGCCTGTTTGCAAAATGGGATATGAATGTATATTCCGGCCAAATGAAAGCTTAATTTTATAATCAATGCTGAAACTGCAAAACTAACCGTTCGTGTATCAAAAAATCAAAGCAAGTTCTAAACCGGTTTTTCTTTCATGTATTTGCTGCATGATGTTCTTGTTGATACAGGGGCAGCAGAAATATCATTTGCATTACAGGTTTGCAGATACGGCTGATGTTACTGCTTCACTTGGTTTGCAAGCAAGCTTTGATGATAAGATTGCCTGCAGCCAGTATATTTTTCAACTTCCTCAACTTTTACAAAAGAAAGGATTTGTTACAGCATCGGTTGATACAGTTCAGATGGATTCAACTTTTGCTGATGTTCTTGTTTTTTTAGGTAAGCAATACCGCTGGGCAAAACTCAATATTTCTTCCATTCCACCTGAATTACTGACGACTGCGGGTTACCGGGATAAAAATTTTCAACAGCAGACAATGGATTTTATGGCCGTGCAACAATTGCAGCAACGTTTATTGGATAAACTTGAAAACACAGGATATCCTTTTGCCAGTATTTACCTTGATAGTTTTGATCTGCAAGCCGAAGGCGTAAGTGCTGTGTTGAAATTAGATAGAGGGCCTCTTTATAAAATTGACAGCATTCGTGTTTTTGGCGATGTAAAGATCAGCAACCGTTTTTTACAACGTTACCTGGAAATTGCAGACGGCTCTATTTATCAAAAACAAAAATTATTAAACATCAGTCCCCGGCTTTTGCAGCTTCCCTATTTAACGGAAGAACAAAAGTGGAACATGAGTTTTTTAGGAACAGGTTCTATTGTTAACCTGTATTTAAAAGAAAAGAAGAGTAGCCAGATTAACGGACTGCTGGGTTTTTTACCAACAACCGATCAACAGGGTGCCAGCAAACTACTGGTAACGGGCGATTTTAATCTTAATCTGAAAAATGGATTTGGCTTGGGTGAAGCGTTGAGTATTGTCTTTCAGCAAATACAGGTGAAATCACCAAGATTGCAAATGGGTTATCAGCAACCTTTTTTACTCGGTTCTCCATTTGGTGTTGATTTTTCATTTGATGGATTTAAAAAAGATACGAGCTTTCTCAACATCAACCTGCAACTGGGCGTACTCTATTCTTTCGGAGGAAATAAAAGTGGAAAAATATTTTATCAGCAAATTATTTCCAACCTGCTCGATGTGGATACCAATGCCATACGCTTCAATAAACGATTGCCCGATCAGATCGATCAGACAACATCCAACATTGGGATTGAATATGAATGGTTCAATACCGATTATCGATTTAATCCCAGGAAGGGCACTGATCTTAAATTGACAGTCTCCGCAGGTATTCGTCGAATCCGCCCCAATAATAATATCAGCAATATAAAAGATCCATCCAATCCCGGGTTTAATTTTCAATCATTGTATGATTCATTGGGAACAAAAGCATATACCTTCCGGATAAAAGGAAATCTTGCACGTTTTTTTAAAACAGGAAAGCAAACCACATTAAAAACTGCAGTGAATGTTGGGTTGGTTCAAAGTCCCCGCATTTTCCGAAATGAATTATTCCAGATCGGTGGTTTTCGTATGCTGAGGGGGTTTGATGAAGAAAGTATTTTTGCTTCAGCATATGCAGTTGTTACGGCTGAATATCGCATCCTCATTGGCTTAAACAGTTATATCTATGCATTTACCGATGGGGCATGGGTTCGTAATAACAGCCAGTTTGCCAACACTACCAATACTTTTTTCGGAACTGGGCTGGGGTTGGCATTTGAAACCAAGGCTGGCATTTTCAATATTGCATTTGCCGCAGGCAAGCGAAATGATCTTTCTTTTAATCTGCGGCAAAGTAAAATTCATTTCGGGTATGTCAATTTTTTCTGAGTGATGATAATAGCTTGCATATTTTTGCACACAACCATATGCGTTTATTCATACTTCTTTTCATTTTGTTTTTTTGCTGTGATGTTTTTGCACAGGACTCAACTGTTATTAAAAAACCCGTTGATAGTTTAGGTATTCCTTCAACTGTTGTCGTTAAAAACGATTCGGTAAAGCCGGTTGTACCATTCCCTGTCACAGCTTCTTTTGATTCAGCCCGG
>Ga0163144_10015018_pt1 | contig 16018 bp, 12 predicted proteins | sample OliLak19BULKMAT1_FD_123175 | JGI IMG/M metagenome (GOLD analysis project Ga0163144, IMG submission 123175) | Freshwater microbial mat bacterial communities from Lake Vanda, McMurdo Dry Valleys, Antarctica - Oligotrophic Lake LV.19.BULKMAT1 | ecosystem: Environmental > Aquatic > Freshwater >... | reverse complement strand
GTAGCGCATCAGCGCCTTGATGTCGGGATTGGTGACGTTCTTCTGGATCTCGTTGTAGAGGATGCAGCCGCTGAATTCGCTGGTGATCGAACTGATCAGGAAGTCGACGAATTCCTGGCGCAGTTCGGGCGAAACCTGCGAGAAGATCTGCGCCACTTCGACGGCGAACTCCGGTGTGCGCTGGAAGTGATCGTGGTTGTTGTCGCCTTCGTACTCGGCCATCATGATGTCCCACTCGGCCCGGATCGGCGAGACATCGATGGCGTCCATCGCCTTGAAGTCCGTGGTGTAGAAGCGCGGGCTCAGCAGCGATTCGGTCTTGGCCTTGCGGGCGGCTTCCTCGGAGCTGTTGATCGTGGTGGCGGAGGCTTGCATTGCGATGTCCTTTGACTTCAAGGCTTGGCGGTAGGCTTGTCGGGTTCGGCGGTCAGCAGGGGCAGGAAAGCTCCCGCATTCGTCGGTCCGAATGATTCCAGATCAACACGCTGGCTGGTGACCGGGTCGTACAGTGTTAACCCGCCATCGGTGCGAGCCATCAACTGGAATGGGAGTTCAGAGCCGATGCCGCGCGACTTTCGTTCGCGCGACAGCGCGCGCAGCGCGCCGCGCAGGAAACCCTGCTCGCCCTTCACCGACGAAATCAACGCACCGGTGCGGCCGTCGATGACGGCAATGCTGCCGTCGGGCCGGTCTTCGAAGCGCAGCGGGCGCTCGAAGGTGCTGGGGGTCGGCGGCTTCTGGTCAGGGCCGTTGCCGGTGATGCGGACGAGCCCCACGCTGAGCAGCGAAAAGAGAATGATGCCGGCACCGCACAGCAGCACCCATCGCGGGAAGTTGTCGGGTCGACGTTCGCTGGCCGAAGGCTTGACATTGCGAATGGCAGGGTTCATGGCGGCAGCGGTATCAGGTTGAACTGGTTTGCAGGCGCGGCTGCGACTTGCTGGCCTCCGGCGCGATCGCCGAAGGCGGCGTCGTCACCGCCACGCCGGTGCTCGCCGACCAGGCCTTCGAGAGCAGTGACGCGACGTGCGCAGCGTCTGGCACGGCGCGCAGCATTGGCTGCGCACGGTTGATCTGCCAAGGCCGCACGTGCGGCCACAGGTGCAGCCAGGCGATGTGGTCTTCGCCGCCCAGCGTGACGACGATGTCGCCGTTGCCACCGGGCTGCTGACGCAATGCCGCCGATTGCACCAGGCGCAGCGGCAGGTTGAAGGTGAGCGTCAGCACGATACCGATGCGCATGACGATGCGCTTGTCGGTCAGTGTGTAGACCGCCGTGCGTGCTGTCATCCAGGCCAGCCCGGTCAGTGCGCCCAGCGCCATCAGCGCCAGTCCGCCAGGCACGGTGAGCGACTGCAGGCCATCGACAAGACTGCCACCACCGTCCATCACGTACCCGGCCCTAAAGGCAAGCATGAGGAAGAAGTAGAGCGCTACCTTCCGCAAATGGAAAATTCGCAAGGCCACCGTGGCGAAATCCGGAGACCCTTGCCAGAGGATGCGTTCGTTTGCCGGCAGCGCCTCGGGCAGGCCGTACTCGGGCTCGAATTCGTGCTCGTGGCCGTGGCTTTCTATCGTCATGAGGGCTCCGGGAGGGCGTGGTGAGGTCGGCTGGTGTCAGAGGATCGGCTCGCTGCGCTGCGGGTCGGCGTAAAGCGTGCCGGCTCCGTAGTACGCGCTGATGATGTCTTCTTCGAGGTAGGTCACCTGGTTCGGGTTCTTCAGGCCCGGTACGTCGGCAAACTGGCTGCCGAAGATCGACTTTACCTGCACGCTGCGGCTGCCGATGCGCGCAAACGGGATCGGCAACAGCACACGCCGCGGGCCGTTGGCGGTGGGGGTTTCGACCTCGAGGTAGCGAAACAGCATTTCGGCCTGGTCGAGCCAGATGTCGACCACCTTGCCGCCGGGCTGGTAATCGCCACCGATGACCGGCAGACCACGCGGGTCGGTGTCCTTGGTCGAGACGCTGTAGTCGGTGGCCACGCGCAGCGGAACGATCTTGACCGCACCGGAAACCATCATGTCCGGCACATCGGCGCGGTTCGACCAGGCGCCAGCGCCGACACCAGCGAGCAGCGGGTTGCCCTTCGGCTCGATCGGCGACCCCGGCGACGCATAAGTGTCTGAGGCCTGGTAGGCGGGCTCGCCGCGCTTCATGTCGGGCACCGTGACATCACCATGCACCGTCTTGAAGACCTTCGGTGGCGGCACCGGCCATCCCTGGACCTCGAGGGTCAGGCCGTCGGTCTGCATGGGGTAGCCCTCGCGGTGGCCTTCTCTGACAAGGTAAAAGATAAGGCCGGCAAAGAACAGCCAGAAAACATACAAAAGGATCTGAGCCAGATCGATGTAACCGGTGATGGCGCCGAATTGCATGGTGGGTGCTCCTCAGGGTGGGCGGCTAGCTCGGCAATTCGGCCAGGCCGAATTTTCGAGCGGTGGGGGTGGATTCGGTGCGCCGGCCGACGAGCGGACCGATGACAACCAGGGTCAGAAACAACAACAGGATTTCGAGGTGGTAGACAAAGCTGTAACCGGTGACCGACGACGCCAGAGCAGTGCCCAGTTCGCCGTTGGTGGCGAGCGTCGAGACGGCGTCGCGCAGACCGCCGCCGAGGAATGTAGACAAGCCGATACTCGCTGCCTGCACGGCGCCCCAGGCGCCCAGGGCCATGCCGACGAACCCGCCTTCTTCCATGCGCATGGCCGCCGACAAGGTGCCAACGGCGAACAGGCCGCCACCAAAACCAATGCCCCACGCGCCGCCGCGGAAAAGCCAGCCGGCATCGAGCGGAGCGGCAAAGACCACCGCCGCGAAGGCCGGCAAACCGGCCAGAGCCCCATACGCTGCCAAACGCATCGGATCGGCGCCGCGCGTCAGCTGTCGGCCCGCCAGCACGAAGCCGATCAGGGCCCCGACCGACATCATTGCCGTGAGCGCGCTGGTGGCTCCCACGCTCATGCGCAGGATCTCGCCCCCATAGGGCTCCAGGATGATGTCCTGCATGTTGAATGCCATCGTGCCCAGACCCGTGGCCCACAGGAAACGCCGTGCCCGCCGGTTGGCAATGAAACGCGACCACACCGCACGAAACGGCTCCGGTTTCGGCGCCGTTCTCATCGCCAAGACGCGAGCCGGGTTGCGTGGTTCCTGCTTCCACAGTGCGATGCAGTTGAGGACCAGCACGACCAGTGCAAACCCCTGCACCGTCTGCACCAGTCGCTGGGGCGAGAAGTCGGCGAGCAGCAGGCTGAAGGCCAGGCTGCCGACGACGGCGCCCAGCAGCAGCATGATGTACATCAGGGCCACGACGCGGGGCCGGGTTGCATGGCTAGCCTGGTCGGTGGCGAGCGCCAGCCCGGCAGTCTGCGAGGTCTGCAGGCCGGCGCCGACTGCCAGGAAAGACACCGCCGCTGCGGCAGGGCCGAACCAGTCGGGTACTGCCACCGCATTGCCGCCCGACATCACGAGCAGCGCAAAAGGCATGACTGCCAGGCCGAAGAACTGCAGCAGGGTGCCCGCCCACATGAAGGGCACACGACGCCAGCCGAAGGCTGAACGGTGGATGTCGGACTGGTAGCCGGCGGCAGCACGAAACGGCGCCACCAGCATCGGCAGTGCGACCATCAACGACACCAGCCAGGCCGCCAGGCCGAGCTCGACGATCATCACCCGGTTCAGCGTGCCGACCATCAGCGCGGTGGTCATGCCCATGGTCACCTTGAACAGCGACAGGCGCAGCAGCCGCCGCAGCGGCAGGTCGTCGCTCGCCACGTCGGCGAACGGCATCCATTCAGCCGGCAGGCTTTTGGCAACCTTGCTGAACATCTTGCGCGTCATGTGCGCTTCCACTCCAGCGCCTGCGACTTGTAAAAGCCGCTGGAGATGCGTTGGGTGCGGCCGGCCTGCCAATGCTGCAGCACGGTGTCGCGCCGCATCATCGTGTTCAGCGTGTCGGCAGCCATCGGGTTGAGCCATGGCGCGCGGTCGCCGCGCGGGAACAGGCGGCCGACGGTGATCAGTGCGGCCAGCAGCGGAGTGCGTGGCGCGAAGGTGAAGACCATCGAGCCCGAGGTGCGGTCGGCCAGCCGCGACAAGGCCTGCACGGCGTCGTCGGTGCCGTAGTGAATGATGGAGTCCATCGCCACCACGTGGTCGAAACGGCCGAGTTCCGGGGCCAGCATGTCGCCACTGCGGAAGTCGATGCTGCCACCGCCCAGGTCGGCGGGCAGCCGTTCGCGTGCCAGGTCGACGAGGGTTGGAGAGAGGTCGATCGCCACCACCTCGGCGCCGCGGCGAGCGGCTTCGATCGCCAGCGCGCCCGTGCCGCAACCGGCGTCGAGCAGCCGCCGGCCGCTGAGGTCGGCCGGCAACCATGACAGGAGCGTGGCGCGCATGCGGTCACGACCGGCGCGCACGGTGGTGCGGATGCGGCCCACCGGGGCGTCGCTGGTCAGCCTGGCCCAGGCCGCGGCGGCGGTGCGGTCGAAGTAATTCTCGATCTCCGCGCGGCGGGTGGTGTATGTGGCGCTGTCCATCGCTGGTTCACTCATCAAAGGTGCAGATCAATCGAAGCCGAGCAGGTCGAAGATGTCGCGGTCTTTCATGGGGTCGCAGAGCAGGGGCTCCACACCCAGCCACAGCTTGGCTGCCAGCCTCATGTATTCGTCGGTCACGGCTTTCAGTTCGGGCGTTTCTTCCATCTCGAACAGGGTGCTCTTCTTGAGGCGGCTGCGGCGAATGACGTCGAGCGAGGGGAAGCGCGCCATCGTCTGCAGGCCGACCCGTTGGTTGTACTTGTCGATCTGGTCGGTTTCGTCGGAACGGTTGGCGATCACGCCGCCGAGGCGCACGTTGTAGTTCTTCGCCTTCGCACCTATGGCCTGCACGATGCGGTTCATCGCGAAGATCGAATCGAAGTCGTTGGCGGTGACGATCAATGCGCGGTCGGCATGCTGCAGCGGAGCGGCAAAACCGCCGCACACCACATCACCGAGCACGTCGAAGATGACGACATCGGTTTCTTCGAGCAGATGGTGTTCTTTCAACAGCTTGACCGTCTGGCCGACCACATAACCGCCGCAGCCTGTGCCCGCCGGCGGACCGCCGGCTTCCACGCACATGACACCGTTGTAGCCGGGATAGACGAAGTCTTCCACCCGCAGTTCCTCGGGGTGGAAGTCGACGGTCTCGAGCACGTCGATGACGGTGGGCATCATCTTCTTGGTCAGCGTGAAGGTCGAGTCGTGCTTGGGGTCGCAGCCGATCTGCAGCACGCGCTTGCCGAGCTTGCTGAATGCCACGCTGAGGTTGCTCGAAGTCGTGCTCTTGCCGATGCCACCCTTGCCGTAGATGGCGAACACTTTGGCGGTGCCGAGCTTCAGGCTTGGATCGAGCTGCACCTGCACGCTGCCCTCACCGTCGGGGCGACCGCCCGGGCCGCGTTTGATGGCGCTGGGGGATATGGTTGCGGTGTTCATGCCGGCGATCCTTCGTATACGCCTTCGAGGCGGTCTTCCAGCTCATCGCCGGCACGTTTCAGGGCTTCGAGCATGGCAGCGTCTGGCTGCCAGTAATTACGCTCGGAAGCTTCTATCAAACGGTTGGCGACACGCGCCGATGCGGTGGGATTCAGCCGCGCCAGACGCTCACGCATCTCGGGATCGAGCATGAAAGTCTCGGTGAGCTGCTTGTAGACCCAGGGCTGCACCTGCCCCGTGGTGGCCGACCAGCCCATCGTGTTGGTGACATGCACCTCGATCTGGCGCACGCCTTCGTAGCCGTGTTCCAGCATGCCCTCGTACCACTTCGGGTTCAGCATGCGGGTGCGTGTTTCGAGCGCCACCTGCTCCTGCAGCGAGCGCACGGCGCCATCACCCTTGGTCTGGTCCCCGATGTAGACCGGCGGCGTCTTGCCGCCCTTGGCCACCTTCACCGCCTGCGTGATGCCGCCCAGGGTGTCGAAGTAGTTGTCGACGGTGGTCACGCCGAGTTCTACCGAGTCGAGGTTCTGGTAGGTCAGCTGCACGTCGGCCAGTGCGCTTTGCAGCAAGGCGGTCTGCTGCACCGCGCGGCCGGTTCGGCCGTAGGCGAAACCCTTGCGGCGCGTGTAGGTCTCGGCCAGCTCGCCTTCATCGGTCCATTTGCTGCTTTCGACGAGGTTGTTGACGTTGGACCCGTAAGCGCCTTCGGCATTGCCATACACACGCAAGGAAGCGATCTCCAGTGTGCAGCCATGTTCCAGCTGGTAGGCCAGCGCGTGCTTGCGGATCCAGTTCATCTCGACGGGTTCGTCGGCCGCCGAGGCGGCCAGGAACGCCGCTTCGGCGAGCAGCTTGATCTGCAGCGGCATCAGGTCGCGGAAGATGCCCGACAGCGTGATGACGACGTCGATGCGCGGCCTGCCCAGAGTGGCAAGCGGGATCAGCGTGGCGCCGGCTATGCGGCCGTAGCTGTCGAAGCGCGGCAGCGCGCCCATCAGCGCCAGGCACTGCGCGATAGGCGAGCCTTCGTTCTTCAGGTTGTCGCTGCCCCAGAGCACCATCGCCACCGACTCCGGCAGCGGATGGCCGTCGGCCACGTAGCGGTCGATCAGGCGCTGGGCCTGCTGCGCGCCGTCCTTGACAGCAAAACTGCTGGGGATGCGGAAAGGATCGAAGCCGTGGATGTTGCGGCCGGTGGGCAGCACCGCCGGGGTGCGCAGGATGTCGCCACCCGGCGCCGGGCGGATGAAGCCGCCGTCGAGCGCGTGCAGCAATGCCGCCACTTCGGTGTCCACAGCCAGCATCGCGCTGGCGGCGGCCAGATCGGCCATCACGGCCAATGAGGCGTCATCACGCGGCAGGCCGGTTTGCGGCAACGCACGTTCAATGCTTTGGCCAGCCACCAGCGCTTCGATGCCGGCGCGCTGCAATTGCAGGCCGTGCGTGGCGTCGGCCATGGCCAGCAACATGTCGACGCGCTCGGCGGCTGAAGGCGCACGGCCGGTGACGTGCAGGCCGTGCGGGATCAGCGTGTATTCCAGCTCCAGCACCTGCGCCGCCAGCGTCATGACACGGTGGTCGGCGTCGCCACTCGGCGAGACGTCCCACAGCGGTTCGGCGGCAACCAGGTCGAGTTCCGCAGCCTGTGATTGCAGCAGCACGGCGAAGTCGGCACGCTCACGGGCCATCGGCTCCATGGTGCGCCAGCGTTCCACCGAGCCCTTGATGTCGTTCAGTCCCTTGTACAGCCCTGCTTGCGCGACCGGCGGCGTCAGGTAGCTGATCAGCGTGGCGCCTGAGCGACGCTTGGCGATGGCGCCTTCAGACGGGTTGTTCGACGCGTAGAGGTAGATGTTCGGCAGGTCGTTGATCAGTCGGTCGGGCCAGCAGGTGCCGGACAGGCCGCTCTGTTTGCCGGGCATGAACTCGAGCGCGCCGTGGGTGCCGAAGTGCAGCACGGCGTGCGCCTTGAAGTCTTCGCGCAGGTAGCGGTAGAAAGCCGAAAAAGCGTGCGTCGGTGCCAGGCCTTTTTCGAACAGCAGGCGCATCGGATCGCCTTCATAACCAAACGAAGGCTGGACGGCGATCAGCACGTTGCCGAACTGTTTGCCGAGCACCATGATGGCGTTGCCGTTGCTGAGCTGGCGGCCCGGCGCCGGGCCCCATTGCGCTTCGATCTCCTGCAGCCAGCGCTCGCGCCGGACATGGTCGTCGGTGGCGATCAGGGTGTGCACGTTGGCGTCGGCGCCATGCTGTGCGGCGTTGCCGTGCAGCACGGCGTCTCGCAGTGCGTCGACGCTCTCCGGCATGTCCACCGTGTAGCCCTGCGCACGCATCGCGCCCAGGGTGTGGAACATCGACTCGAAGACAGACAGGTAGGCGGCGCTGCCCACGTTGCCGGCATTCGGCGGGAAGTTGAAGATCACCACGGCCACCTTGCGCTGCGCACGTTCACCGCGCTTCAGGGCCACCAGCTTGTCGATGCGTGCCGCCAGCATCAGCGCGCGCTCGGGGCAGGTGTGCATGTCCTGCGCGCTGTCCGTGGCCTTGAAGGTGCAGGCGTGGTGGCAGCCGGCGCAGGTGACGCCGGCGGCGCCGGGGCGACCACCGAAGACGATGGGGCTGGTGGCGCCGTCGAGCTCGGGGATGGCCACCATGATGGTGCTTTCGACCGGCAGCAGGCCGCGATCCGACCCGCCCCATTGATCAAGGCTCTGAAACTCCACCGGGTGCGCGGCCACGTAGGGCACGTCGAGCCGGGACAGGATGTCTTCGGCGGCTTTGGCGTCGTTGTAGGCCGGGCCGCCGACCAGCGAGAAGCCTGTCAGCGAGACCACAGCGTCGACCACCACGCGGCCGTCGTTGATGAAGAACTGTTCGATCGCAGGCCGTGAATCGAGCCCCGCCGCGAAGGCCGGCACGACACGCAGGCCGCGCGATTCCAGCGCCGCGATGACACCGTCATAGTGGCCGGAGTTGCTCGACAGCAGGTAGGAACGCAGCAGCAACACGCCCACTGTGCCGCGCACGTCGCGGCCGGGCGGCAGCGGCAGTGCGGCCGCATCGGTCGACAGGCGACCGGCCAGGCGCGGGTGGTAGACGCCGATGTCCGGGTAGTCGACGGGTGCCTGCACCTTGACCACGCCGCGCAACGCGCGCCGCGGGCCGGCGGCGCCGCGGTCGATGACGTGGCGAACCAGGTTGAGCATGTTCTCGTCGGAACCGCCCAGCCAGTACTGCAGGGTGATGAAGTAGGCCCGCACGTCCTGCGCGGTGCCGGGGATGAAGCGCAGCATCTGCGGCAGGCGGCGCAGCATCTTCATCTGCGCGGCGCCGCCGGTGGCGGCCTTTTCCTTGTTGCCGCGCAGCTTCTTCAGCAGCGCCATCGGCCCGCTGGCCGGCTTGTCCATGTCGAAGTGGCCGAGCCGCGTGAGCTTGACGACTTCGGACGCCGACGCCATGCAGATCAGCGCGTCGCAATGGTCGCGACGCGCCCGCAGGTCATCGATGATGGGCAGGAAGTGGTCTTCCAGGAACAGCATGCCGGCGACGATGATGTCGGCCTGCGCGATGTCGGCCTTCACACGGGCGATGGCGCGCTCGTTGCCGGCGTACTCCGACGCCGCGTGGTAACTGATGCTGAGGCCCGGGTACTCGCGGGCAAGGGTAGGACGAGCCCGCTCGGCGGCGCTGGCCAGATGGGTGTCCATCGTGACGATGACAACATGGATCGGCAGCGGCGCCGCCGACATTGCCAGGCTAGCGTCCGAATTGGGCTTTTGCGTCATACAGGGTGTCCACGGTGATGGTCGCCAAGCCATGCTCGGCTGCGAACTTTTCGGTGTTGCGCCGGGCCTTGCCGCGCACGAAAAAAGGAATCTTCTGGAGTTCTTTCTGCGCGTCGGGCGCCCAGCTGGCGATGGCGATGACGTTGCTTGTGGCGGTCTCGGCCGACTCAGGTTCAGGGGATTCCTGCGCAACGGCGGCGGGTTCGACGGCGGGCGTCGTGGCGGCAGTCACCGCGGAAGGGCCACCGCTGCGCCCGAGGTGCGAGGCTGCCGCACCGTCGTGGAACTCGAAGTCGCCGCGGAACATCGTCAGCAGGTGCTCTTCAAGGCCCATCATCAGCGGGTGCACCCAGGTGTCGAAGAGCACGTTGGCGCCTTCGAAACCCATCTGCGGCGAGTAGCGCGCCGGAAAGTCCTGCACGTGCACCGGGGCCGAGATCACCGCGCAGGGCACGCCCAGCCGCTTGGCGATATGCCGTTCCATCTGCGTGCCCAGCACCAGTTCGACCTGCAGTTCGGCGACCTTCGCCTCGACGTCAAGGTAGTCGTCGGTGATCAGTGCTTCGACGCCGTAAAGCTTGGCGGCTTCCCGCACGTCGCGGGCGAATTCACGGCTGTAGGTGCCCAGGCCGACCACCGTGAAGCCGAATTCCTGCTGCGCCACGCGGGCTGCGGCGATGGCGTGCGTGGCGTCGCCGAAGACGAACACGCGCTTGCCGGTCAGGTAGGTGGAATCGACCGAGCGCGCATACCAGGGCGAATGCGAGGACGCGTCGGGCAGCGCGGTGTCGGCCGGCAGACCCGCGAGCGCCCGCACTTCGGCGATGAACTCCCTCGTCGCGCCGGCACCGATGGGCACGGTGCGCGTCTGCGGCTGGCCGAACTGGCGCTGCAGCCAGCCGGCGGTGCTGGCGCCGATCTCCGGGTACAGCACGACATTGAAGTCGGCGTCGCCCAGGCCAGCCAGGTCGTCGGGCGTGGCGCCCAGCGGTGCCACCACGTGCACATCGATGCCGAGTTGGGCCAGCAGGCCGCTGATCTCCTGCACGTCGTCGCGATGACGGAAGCCCAGCGCAGTGGGGCCGAGCAGGTTGCAGCGCGGGCGCTGGCCTTCGGCGCGCGGTGGCCGCACGGCGCCGGGCGCGGGCACGCGCGGACCGGCCAGAGCACGCACCATCTGATAGAAGGTTTCCGAGGCGCCCCAGTTTTCCTTTTTCTGGTACGACGGCAGTTCGAGAGGAATGACGGGGATCGGCAGCGCCAGTGCGCGCGCCAGCCCGCCCGGGTCGTCCTGGATAAGTTCGGCCGTGCAGGACGAGCCGACCAGCATTGCCTTCGGCTTGAAACGCTCGAAGGCCTTCGCGGCGGCGGTCTTGAAGAGCTCGGCCGTGTCGCCGCCGAGGTCGCGCGCCTGGAAGGTCGTGTAGGTGACCGGCGGCCGCTTGGGCAAGCGCTCGATCATCGTGAACAGCAGGTCGGCGTAGGTGTCGCCCTGTGGCGCGTGCAGCACGTAGTGCACGTCCTCCATCGCGGTGGCCACGCGCATGGCACCTACGTGCGGCGGTCCTTCATAGGTCCAGAGGGTGAGCTGCATGTCAGTGCTCGCCCGGCCGTCCGAAGGGGAATGAGCACCCCAAGGGAGACGAAGAGGCCCGTGCCGAGCCTCCGGGGCAGCGAATGAAGTGAGCTGGTGGGTGGGACATGTCAGGCCACGAGCTTCATTCGGCGCAGGAGCGGTCGGGTGAACAGTTCGGCCAGGTCGGCCGCCTGGTCGTAACCCTGGATCGGCGTGAACACGAGTTCGATCGCCCACTTGGTGGTCAGGCCTTCGCTCTCCAGCGGGTTGGCCAGGCCGAGGCCGCAGACCACGATGTCGGGCTGGGCAGCGCGGCAGCGGTCGAGTTGCCGGTCGACGTCCTGGCCTTCCGACAAGGTGGTGCCGGCGGGCAGCAAGGCGAGCTCTTGCGCCATGTGCTGGCGGTGCAGGAAGGGCGTGCCGACCTCGGTGAGCGCCATGCCGAGTTCACGTGACAGGAAACGCGCCAGCGGCAGTTCGAGCTGCGAATCGGGAAAGAAGAAGATGCGCTTGCCGGCGAGTTGCGCGCGGTGGCGGGCCAGCGCGCGCTGGGCGCGCTCACGTTTCGGCGCGACCACGCTTTCGAAGCGTTCCGCCGGGACGCCGAACGCCTCGGCCGCGGCCCGCAGCCAGAGTGTCGTGCCCTCGGCACCGAGCGGGAACGCGGCCGGCAAGCGCCGGGCACCGCGCTCTTCGAGCGCACGCGCCGTGTCGGCAAGAAAGGGCTGGGCGAGCAGGAAGCGCGTGTTCGGCCCGACCGTCGGCAACTCGGTGGAACGGCGCGGCGGGAAGAACTGCAGCGGGCCGACACCCATCTCGTCGAACAGGCGGCGGAACTGGTCTTCGACCACATCAGCCAGCGCGCCGACCACCATCAGCGAGGCGGCTTCGTTCATTCCGGCTGCCGGCAACTCGGGGACGAGCGAGGCCAGGCAGGCATCTTCCCCCTGCGTGAATGTGGTCTCGATGCCGCTGCCGGAGTAGTTCAGGATGCGGACCTGAGGCGAAAAACTTTTCGACAAGCGGGCCGCGGCGCGAGAGAGATCGAGCTTGATGACTTCCGACGGGCATGAGCCCACCAGGAACAGCATGCGGATGTCGGGCCGACGTTCCAGCAGACGCGTCACCACGCGGTCGAGTTCTTCGTTCGCGTCGGCCAGGCCGGCGAGGTCGCGCTCGTCGATGATGGCGGTGGCGAAACGTGGCTCGGCGAAGATCATGACACCGGCCGCCGACTGCAGAAGGTGGGCGCAAGTGCGCGAGCCGATGACGAGAAAGAAGGCGTCCTGAATCTTGCGGTGCAGCCAGATGATGCCCGTGAGACCGCAGAACACTTCGCGCTGGCCGCGCTCACGCAGCACGGGCGCGTCGGTGCAGCCTTCGGAAGTCGCCGGCCGGATGGCTATCACCGCGTTCATGCCGGGATGCCGCCTTGCAGTGACTGGCGGGCCTGGTCGAGACGCGCCGCCCGCAGCTTCAGGATGAACTGCGTGGCGTTGATCACGTAAGTGGCGTAGGCGGCCAGCGCCAGCAGCATCTGCTGCCGGGCGTCGAGCCAGCCGGTCATCAGCGCCAGCAGGTAGGCGGTGTGCAGAGCCAGCACGAGCATGCTGAAGACGTCCTCCCAGTAGAAAGCCGGGGCGAACAACCAGGCGTCGAAAACCACCTTCTCCCAGATACAGCCGGTCACCATGATGGTGTACAGCGTGAAAGTCTTGATCACCACAGACCAGGTGGCGGCGTCGTGACCTTCCCCGGTGAGCAGGAAGCGCAGCACAAGCACCAGGCTGACGATGAACACCAGAAACTGCACCGGCGCCAGGATGCCCTGCACCAATGTCCAGACGCTGCTGTCGCGCCGCACGCGTTCTTCGGCTGTGTAGAGCGCAGCGCGTGGCTTGCCGGCGGCAGGCGCCTGCGGCTTCGTGGAACTGATCTCGTTACTGCGCATGACTCCGAATCTAGACCCGCACCCGATTGATGTCAACAGGGGTTGACGTCAAGCAAAGCTGACACTACCCTTGGCGGCGCGTCGGGTTAACGATGGCTTGACGTTGAAAGGGGGGGGCTTGAAAGTCGCGGTCAGCCGAAGATGGGGAACAGTTCCGGGAGTGCTTCTGCTGCGCTCCGGACGCCGGTCCCTCACGAACCAGTTGCTCATGGGCTGTCCAGCCATGGAGACACGTGATCGTGTAAAGGGTCTTCGGCGCATTGTGAGGAGGCGCTTCATGGACCGGATGTCTCAGCCCATTTCCCTGCTTCCCGTCGCTGCCGACGACCGCGGGTTGCGTCTGCCATTTGAGTTGCCGGGTGTGGCTACGCAGCGCCCACCGTCGGCCCATGAGCGAATCTCGCATATCGTCCGCACGATCGAGGCCGACATCATTCCACGTCTGGTGCGCGCTCATCAACCCTCGCCGTCGGCGCTGGCCGAGCCTGCAGCGACGCCCGATGCGCGGCCTTCGGATGCCGAGATTCTGCATTTCGTCGAACTCGTGCTGGCCGACCGGGAAACCGGTTACATGGATCTGATCGAGCGCTTGCGAGCCCGCTGTGTCTCGGTGGAGAACGTCTACCTCGGGCTGCTGACGCCGGCGGCGCGTGAACTCGGTCGCCGTTGGGACGACGACCTGGCCTCCTTCAGCGATGTGACGGTGGCCATCGGCCGACTGCAGCGTTTGATGCGCGGCTTGAGCCAGAGTTTCGGCAGCGAAGTCGAGGCTTCCGCCGATGGCCGGCGCATCCTGCTGATTCCGGCGCCCGGCGAGCAGCACACTTTCGGCCTTTCGATCGTGGCGGAGTTCTTTCGCCGCGCCGGCTGGGAAGTGGTGGGCGCCGACGGCGAAGAAGGCCTGGATGCGTCCACGGTGGTGCGAAACGAGTGGTACGACGTGATCGGTATTTCGGTCGGTGTCGAAGCCCGGCTGGACTGGCTCAAGTCAGGCATCACCGCGCTTCGCGGTGCGTCACGCAACCGTGCCATCGGGGTGCTGGTCGGTGGCCCGGTTTTCGCGCTCTACCCGGAGCGTGCCGCCGAGGTCGGCGCCGATGCCACAGCGCTGGACGGCAGGCAGGCGCCCGATGTGGCCGAGAGCCTGCTGGGTTCGCGCGCCCGTCGCCTGTAAAGACCGCAAGGGCTCTGCGGCACGATGAGTTACTCCGCAGCAGTTTCCCTCAACGTTGTCTTTCGCTGAAAGGCGGTTCTCGGATGAGACCGTTCGGAGAACCGGAATCCACGCTCGGCGCCTTGTCTGCCGAATCGGCCGGTATGCTTTTGTCGGCTGCCAGCGACATCGCCCTCATCATCGACCGCCAGGGCGTCATTCGCGACATGGCCACCGGCAGCGATGAGATGTCGCAGGAAGACTGTGCCGGCTGGCTGGGTCAGGCCTGGGCCGACACGGTCACGGCGGACAGCCGTGCGAAAATCGAGATTTTGCTGCGCGATGCTGGAACAGGATCCGGCAAGCCGCGATGGCGGCAGGTCAATCATGTGCTGCCCAGTGGCCGTGAACTGCCGCTGCTGTACTCCGCTGTGCCGGTCGAGAGGGAAGACGGTGGAGCGGCCACCGGCCACGCGGTGGCTTTCGGCCGTGACCTTCGACCGACCTCCGTGCTGCAGCAGCGGCTCGTCGAAGCTCAGCAGGCCGTCGAGCGCGATTACTGGAAGTTCCGTCATGCCGAGACTCGTTACCGGCATCTGTTCCAGGTGGCGGTCGAAGCGGTGCTGGTGATCGACGCCACGACGCAGAAGATTCTGGAAGCCAACCCGGCTGCGGTGCGCCTGCTGGGCGACGGTGTCACCACCAGCCTGGTCGGCCAGCCATTCCCGTATGGCGTGGACGCGCCGGGTGCCGAGGCGCTGAACAATGTCATGGCGGGCGTGCGTGCCACGGGCCGCGCCGACGAATGCCGGGCCGAACTGGCAGACGCCAGCGGAGAATTGCTCGCCGCCGTGTCGACCTACCGGCAGGACCGGGTGTCGCATTTTCTCGTGCGCCTGAGCCGGGTGCGGCAGCAAATGATGGCGGACGCCGCACCGAGCACGAATTCGATGCTCCTGCAATTGGTGCTGAACGCGCCCGACTGCCTGGTCGTCACCGACCTCGAAGGCCGCGTGATGTCTGCCAACATGGCGTTCATCGAACTGGCGCAACTCACCACCGAAGAACAGGTGCGCGGTGAAACGCTGGATCGCTGGCTCGGCCGCACAGGTGTCGACCTCAGCGTGCTGATCTCCAACCTGCGCCAGCGCGGCGCGGTGAGGTTGTTCGCGACCACCTTGCGGGGCGAGTACGGCGCCGTCACCGAGGTCGAAATCTCGGCGTCCATGGTGCCGCACGGTGACCATCCTTTCCTCGGGTTCACCATCCGGGACATCGGCCGGCGCCTTAGCGCCGAGCCGCGGCCGGGTCGCGAACTGCCGCGCTCCGTGAGCCAGCTCACCGAACTCGTGGGACGCGTGCCGATGAAGGACATCGTCGGCGAGACGACGGACCTCATTGAACAGCTGTGCATCGAAGCCGCGCTCGAACTGACGCGCGACAACCGCGCCTCGGCCGCCGAGATGCTGGGCCTGTCGAGGCAGAGCCTGTACGTCAAGCTGCGGCGCTACGGGCTGGGCAACCTGGGCGACGACAGCGCCGAAAAGTAGGCGCCGCCCGGCGGTTGCCAGGCCCGACCAGCACCGCCGCCGGTCAACAACTCGAGCGGCGCGTCGGTATTTGACGGGCTTTTCCGCATCGAGCGCGGTGTCGGCGGTCTGCATCAGCCTGGGCGATGTGCCTCGGCAGGGCATGTGCGGGGCGGATTTCCATGCAGGGTCAAAAGCTGCGTTCGACGGGTAAAAAGTGTCAATGCTGATTGACACGAATCGTTGTCAACGGCAATATATCCAAATGACATCGACCGCCACCGCCGCCTCCAGGGCATTGCCCGAGTGGCGCGCCGTGGCTGAGCTTTTCAAGCCGATCACCTGGTTCCCGCCGATGTGGGCGTTTGCCTGCGGTGTCGTCGCCTCCGGTGTGCCGATGACCGGCAAATGGTGGCTGGCGCTGGTAGGCGTGCTGCTTGCAGGCCCGCTGGTGTGTGCTACCAGCCAGGCCGTCAACGACTGGTACGACCGCGAAGTCGACGCCATCAATGAGCCTCAGCGGCCCATACCCTC
>Ga0163144_10015013_pt1 | contig 16021 bp, 12 predicted proteins | sample OliLak19BULKMAT1_FD_123175 | JGI IMG/M metagenome (GOLD analysis project Ga0163144, IMG submission 123175) | Freshwater microbial mat bacterial communities from Lake Vanda, McMurdo Dry Valleys, Antarctica - Oligotrophic Lake LV.19.BULKMAT1 | ecosystem: Environmental > Aquatic > Freshwater >... | reverse complement strand
ACTCCTTGCAAAAACGCGTAGCCCATGGAGGGGAAAGCCGGGAAGACTGACACCCGCCCAAACCACATTCCCGACTCGCGAGGAGCACACGGCCCGCATGTGGGCGCGTCTCCGCTGACAAACGGCGGATTCTTGAGCCAGTGCAGAGGCATTGCCGCGCCTGCGGCTCTATCCTGCGAACTCCCATGCACATCAGTCAGTCTCTTTACCAGCCCGAAGCAAGCCGTCACCCGCCCCGAAACGGCTAGAATGTCGCCGCAAGCTCATTTTCAGGAACACCCCGTGCGCCCAACCGTCCTGCGTCTGCTGCCGCTCTGCCTGGCCATTTCTGGCGTTGTGCACGCCGAGGAAAAAGAAAAACCGGATTGGCTGCTTTGCGTCAACCCGCAATCCGTGCCGCTGTTTCGTGCGCTGGCCGCCGGGGACGAAGCCCGCGTGCAAGCTGCCACCGACGTCGATTCCGACAGCATCAACGTGCTCAAGTCCGAACAGACCGAGTTCATCGGCAACGTCGAACTCAGCCATGCGGACCAGTGGATGGCCACCGACAAGCTCACCTTTATCCATGACAGCGAGCAGTACACGACCGCGGGGACGGTGCGCTACCAGGATAGGACACTGCGGCTGACTGCGGACGACGCACGCGGCGACCAAAAGGCCGACTCGATCTCGCTCAAGAACGTGCACTACCAGTTCCATGAGGATCTCGGCAACGGTTTTGCGCAATCGGCGGTAATGACCGGTGCCATTGGCGAATTGGCCGACGCCACCTACTCGACCTGTCCGCCTGGACAGCGCCAGTGGGAATTTTCAGCGAGCACCATCAGCATCAATGACAAGACCAAGCGTGGCCGCGCCACCAACGCCACCCTCAGGCTGGGCAAGGTGCCGGTGTTCTGGTTTCCGGTGCTGGGATTCCCCACCGACGACAAGCGCGCCACCGGGCTGCTTGCCCCGACGCTGGGGCAGGACAACCGCAACGGCTTCGATCTGACCCTGCCGATTTACCTCAACCTGGCACCCAACTACGACGCAACGATCACGCCGCACTGGATGGCACGGCGCGGGCTGATGCTGGAAAGCGAGTTCCGCTATCTGTTTCCCGATCAGAGCGGTGCATTAAGTGCCACATGGCTCAATGATGACGACTACACGGGCCACGACCGCAGCTTGGTGCGCTGGCAGCACTTCGCCAGCATCAACCCGCATTGGTACGCCAAAGCCAATCTCAACCATGTCAGCGATGATACTTATTTTGCCGACTTCGGCAGCTCCATAACGGCTACGTCCACTTCGCTGCTGGAAAGCGATCTTGGCGTCTACGGCATAGGTCGATACTGGGCGATGAGTCTGAGCACAGAATCCTGGCAGATTGCCAATCCTCTGGTGCTCTCAGGCAACGAGCCTTACCGTCGCCTGCCAAGACTGCAGGCAACCTGGAACAAACCGATCACGACCTGGCTGGACGCGGGCGTGGGCATGGAGGTGGTGAATTTCGACCACGCAAATTCCAACGCTGCCAGTTTTGATCCTGACAAGGTTTCAGGCGGCAGTCGTCTCGACCTGCTGCCCTATCTAAGACTGCCGTTTGCCGGTGCCGCCTGGTTTGCAACGCCTTCGCTGGCATTCCGGCATACCCAGTACTGGCTGGATCAAAGCAGGGTGGCGAATGCGCGCGACCAGCAACCCAGCCGCAGCCTGACCATTTTCAGCCTGGATGCCGGCGCCTACTTCGAGCGCGACATCAATCCCGGCGGTAACCATCTCATCCACACACTGGAGCCGCGCCTGTACTACCTGCGCGTGCCGTACCGCGACCAGGACGACCTGCCGCTGTTCGATACCCAGCCGCTCAGCTTCCTGTGGCCATCATTGTTCCGCGACAATCGCTATGGCGGCGCTGACCGCATCAGTGACGCCAACCAACTCACTCTGGCGCTGACCAGCCGTCTGCTGGCTGCCGATGACGGCAGCGAGCGCCTGAGCGCCAGCATTGGCCACATCCGCTATTTCGACACGCCGCGCGTGCGGATTCCCGGCGAACCGATCATCACCAGTGACGGTTCGGCCTGGATCGTGGAGGCCAACCTTGCCCTGTCGGACAATTGGAACATCGGTGCTTCGCAACAGTGGAACCCGTACAGCCGGCGCACCGAACTATCCTCGGTGCGCAGCCAGTTCCGGTTCGGCCAGGGCGGGGTTTTCAATGCTTCCTACCGCTTCCGGCGCGATTTTGCGGAACAAACCGACCTGTCCTTTGTCGTACCGGTGAACGGCAACTGGCGTTTGCTCGGCCGCTGGAACTATTCGCTGCGCGACGAGCAGACACTCGAAGCACTGGCTGGCTTCGAATGGAAGGGTTGTTGCACGGCGGTGCGCCTGCTGGCACGGCAATATGTGCGCAGTTTCGACAACCGCGAGAACTTTGGTCTTTACCTGGAAATCGAACTGAAAGGCCTCGGCAGCTTCGGCCGCCGGACCGATGATTTGCTTGATAATGCTATTCTTGGCTATTCCCGTTGACCCAGCGCGCCCCAGCGGCGCGTACCGGAGCGTTTGAACCCATGACCCTGATCCGCCACACCAAAATCAAGGCCGGCCTGCTTGGCCTGCTGCTCTCGGCGCTTTCGTTCACCTCGACCGTTCAGGCGCAATCCGCAGGGGTTAGCGCTGTTGATGGCATAGCTGCTGTCGTTGACGAAGACGTGATCCTGCATAGTGATCTCGACCGTGCAGTCAGTAACATCGTCGCGCAAAATGCCCGCCAGTCAGCACAGCTGCCGCCGCGCAACGTGCTCGAAAAACAGGTTCTCGAACGTCTGGTCCTGCAACAGGTCCAGATGGCGCGCGCCGAAAGCATGGGCATACGGGTCAGCGACGCCGAGATTGAGCAAGCCGTTCAGTCAGTCGCCACCCAGAACCAGATGACAGTCGATCAAATGCGCCTGCGCCTGCAGCAGGAAGGCATCGCATTTGCCGAATATCGCGGCAATATCCGTGACGAAATACTGCTCCAGCGGTTTCGGCAGGGCTATCTGCAAAGTCGTATCCAGATCAGCGAGACGGAAGTCGACCAACTGCTGGCCACGCGTGAAATTGGCGGCTCCGAGTATCGCCTCGCCAATATCCTTGTCGGTTTGCCCGAAGGGGCGACGCCAGAACAAGCGGCAACAGCGCAGCAGAAAATACAGGGTATCAGTCAGGTCATCGCCAAGGGTGAGCTGGACTTTCGCGCCGCCGCGATCCGTTATTCGGATGCGCAGAACGCGCTGGACGGCGGCGAGATCGGCTGGCGGACACTTGACGCAATCCCACCCGTTTTCGCCAGCCTTGTCCGTGAAATGAAACCTGGCCAGGTCAGCGCAGCGATACGCGGCCCAAGCGGATACCAACTGATCAATCTGGTCGAGGTTCGCAGCCAGCAAGCCCAGCAGATCACCGAATAAGGCCCAAGGCCTTCTGGTCCGAACCACCGACCTGATCAGCACCGAGACTGCGCGTGACAAAGCGGAAAAACTGCGCGAACGCATCGTCGCCGGTGAAGACTTCGCGACTTTGGCCAAGGAATTTTCAGATGACAGCTACACCCGAAACCAAGGCGGCGACTTGGGCTGGTTTCAGGGTAACCAGTGGGGCACGGCCATTGGTGCACAGGTAGCTTCCCTGGTCGATGGCGAGCTGTCCCCGGTGTTTCAGAGTGACGTCGGCTTCCACATCGTCAAGCGCACCGGCTCGCGCATCCAGGACGTGACCGAGGCCAATCGCCGCAATCAGGCGCGCGAGATCATCGGCCAGCGCAAGTCCGAGGAAGAATACGAGCGTTTCCTGCGCCAGTTGCGCTCGGAAGCCTACGTCGAATCGCGGCTGGTCGCGCCCTGACCGGATGACCAGAACCCGGCTTGCCCTGATTCCCGGCGAGCCGGCCGGCATCGGCCCAGAACTCTGCGTGCGCCTTGCCCAGCGAGCGCACGATGTCGGTCTGGTGGCCATCGCTGATCCCGAAACGCTTGCAGCGGCCGCCGACCAGCTCGGCCTGCCGCTGCAGTTTGTTGACCCACGAGAAATTGCAAAACCGGGCGAGCTTGCACTTCTGGCCGTCGCGCAGGCTCAGCCCGTGCGCTTCGGCCATGCCGATCCAGCCAACGCCCGCAGCGTGATCGACTCGATGCTTCGCGGTGCCCGGGGCTGCCTTGACGGCGAGTTCGCTGGCATCGTCACCGGACCAGTGAACAAGGCCAGCATCAATGCCGGCGGCATCGCTTTCACCGGCACCACCGAACTGTTGGCCGAACAGGCTGGCTGCGCCGTCGTGATGATGCTGGCCAATCCCTCGCTGCGCGTGGCGCTGGCCACTACCCACCTGCCGCTTCGCGCGGTCGCCGACGCGATCACCCGCGATGGCCTCACGCAGACGCTGCGCATCCTGCACGCCTCGCTACAGCGTGAATTCGGCATCCCGGCGCCACGCATCGCCGTGCTCGGGCTCAATCCACACGCTGGCGAAAACGGCCTGCTTGGCCGCGAGGAAATCGAGACCATCATTCCGGCACTGGCGGCACTGCGCGTCGAAGGCATGATCCTCATCGGCCCGCTGCCGGCCGACACCGCCTTCCTGCCGCAGCAGCTCTCCGGTTTTGACGCGGTGCTGGCCATGTACCACGATCAGGGCCTGCCGGTCCTCAAGCACGCCGGCTTCGAGCAGGCCGTCAACATCACCCTCGGCCTACCCTACCCGCGGGTCGCCGTGGATCACGGCACTGCGTTGGAGATCGCCGGCCAGCGCATCGCCGATCCGTCGAGCCTGTTTGCCGCCGTCGAGCTTTGTTCAAAACTGGCCATGAAACGGGTGCGCGCATGAGCCACTTCAAGGAACCACCGAAGAAAAACCTCGGTCAGCATTTCCTGCACGACCGCAACGTGATCGACAACATCGTGCTGGCGGTGAATCCACAACCTGGCGACCGACTGGTCGAGATTGGCCCCGGCCAGGGCGCCATCACTTTCCCGCTATTGAAAAAACACGGCGCGCTGACCGTGATCGAGTTCGACCGCGACCTGATCACGCCGCTCTCCGAGGCCGCGCACGGCATCGGCGAATTGACCATCATCCACAAGGACGTGCTCAAGGTGGATTTCGGCAGGCTGGCTGGTGAAAGCCGGGTCCGACTGGTCGGCAACTTGCCCTACAACATTTCCACGCCGATCCTGTTCCATGTGCTCGAACACGCCGAGGCCGTGCAGGACATGCACTTCATGCTTCAGAAGGAAGTCGTCGACCGCATGGCTTCAGCGCCGGGCAGCAAGGTCTATGGCCGCTTGAGCGTAATGCTGCAGGCCTGCTGCGAAGTCATCCCCCTGTTCGATGTGCCACCTGCCGCTTTCCGGCCACCCCCCAAGGTGGACTCGGCGGTGGTGCGCCTGATCCCGAAAGACGCCGCGAAGGTCGGCATAGACAATCCGGCATTGTTCGAGCATGTGGTTCGCGATGCCTTCGGCCAGCGCCGCAAAACCCTGCGCAATGCACTCTCGCAAGTATGCAGCAGCGACGACATCATCGCCGCCGGCATCAAGCCCGAGGCGCGCGCTGAACAGCTCGAAGTGGCAGCCTTCATTGCACTTGCAAACCATCTCGCCTCACGGCCGCCCGCAGTTGGTTAGAATGCGCAAATGAACACGCTCCGCTACGCCATCGCCATTCACGTTGACGCCCGCTTTCTGGAAGACCAGTCAGCGCCGGAAAACGGTCGCTATGTGTTCGCCTACACCATCCAGATCGAGAACAGCGGCGAGCTGGCTGCGCGCCTGATCAGCCGGCACTGGGTGATCACCGACGGCAACGGCAAGGTGCAGGAAGTGCGCGGCGAAGGCGTGGTTGGCGAGCAGCCCTGGCTGCGTCCCGGCGACAGCTTTGAATACACCTCGGGCGCCGTGCTGGAAACCGCGCTCGGCAGCATGCATGGCAGCTATCAGATGCTGGCGGACGACGGCACCCACTTTGACGCGCCGATAAACCCGTTCACGCTGTCCGTGCCGCGAACCCTGCACTGATGATCGCCCGCTCATGAGCACCTACGCCATCGGCGACCTGCAGGGCTGCTACGACGCACTGCAGCGGCTGCTGGAAAAAATCCGCTTCGACCCGGTGAAAGACCGCCTGTGGTTCTGTGGCGATCTGGTCAATCGCGGCGGCCAGTCGCTGGAAACCCTGCGCCTGGTGCATTCGCTGTCCATCCACAGCACCGTCGTGCTCGGCAACCACGATCTGTCGCTGCTGGCGATCGCCCAGCGCAGCGAAGCCGACCAACGCCGGGTCAACCTGGACCTGCAGCGCGTGCTGTTCGCCGAGGATCGTGACGTGCTGATCAACTGGCTGCGCCAGCAGAAACTCCTGCACGTTGATCGCAGCCTCGGCTTCGCCATGGTGCACGCTGGCCTTGCGCCGAGGTGGACCTTGAAACTGGCCGAGGCGCGCGCGCGCGAAGTCGAGGAGCAACTGCGCAGCGATGGTCATCACAAATACCTCAAGAACATGTACGGCGACAAGCCGGCCTGGAACCCGAAACTGGCCGGCCCGGAACGCTTCCGCGCCATCGTCAACATCTTCACCCGCATGCGTTACTGCACGCCGGCTGGCCGCATCGGTTTCGAAGAAAAAGGCCGGCCTGGCAGCCAGAAACCCGGTCTCTACCCGTGGTTCTCGGTGCCCGGCCACGCCGCGCGCGAACTCCCACTGGTCTGCGGCCACTGGTCGACACTGGGACTGTTCATGGGTCTGGGCATCTACGCCATCGACACCGGCGCCGTGTGGGGCGGTCGCCTTACCGCCCTCGAACTCGGGCCAGAGCTTCGCTTGCATCAAGTCGCCGGTCGCGTGGTGCCGAGCAATGAAGTGAAGCGGGAAGATTGAGGCAATCGCTGATGCCGGGCTGAAAGACAGGGCCTGCAAACAAATAGCGGAAACATAGGGTGGACCCAGGCCCGCCACCGCAAAAACATTTTACGGCGGTGGTGGGCTTGAGCCCACCCTGCGCCTACCCTGCGTCTATCTATCCATCGCCCACACTTTCCAACTGCCGCGCCAAGCGCTTGTGCGACACCGCCCGGCGCGTGCCCAGTTCCTGCGCATAGGTCTGCACGCGCAACTCTTCGAGATCGTGGCGAAATACCTGCCAGACCGGATGACGGCCCTTGCCTGCGGCCATCGCCTTCTCCAGCGCACTGCCAAACGGCTGCAACTCCAGCATGCGCGCCTGATCCTTGAGCGGATCGGCGAGCGCACGTTCACCGCGCAGCTTGAGTGCCTTGAGGTAGCGCGGCATGTCGGCCAGCAGTTCGGCCGGTGTCTCGCGCAAAAAACCGGCGTGCACGAGGCTTTGCAAATGCGCGCCGAGGTCATCAAGGTTGGCGCGCGCCCAGCCCATGAGTTTGGACTCCAGCCGAGGTTTTATTTCCGCATAAAGGCCAAGAATGGTTTCGGCCAGCGTGAGCCGCTGCATCGCTTCGGAGAAAAGACTGGCCGTGACCTTCGCCAGCCTGCTTTCAAAAGCGGCAAGATCGCGAACCTCGGCCAAGCTGCCATCGAGCAGGGCGTTGACCGCCGCTTCAACGATATCGGCACGCAATCTTTCCGCCGATTCGATGGCGGCATAGAGCAGGCCCAGCTTGGGCGAAACCGGCAGCTGCTTGCGCGCCAGCTTTATCTTGTCGGCCAGCGCAATCTGCAGCAGCCGGCGCACGCCGGCGTCGTGCTGACGATCGGCTTCACCAACATCGGCAAACACACGCAAGGCCACTGCATCGCGCTCGTCGACCAAAGCTGGAAACGCCGGCACGCCAGCAGCGCCGTTTACCTGTCGCGGAATCGGATCGGCGGGAAACGTGATCATGCCGCTGCGTGCCAGTCGCTCGCCGGCTCGCTCGGCGAAGGCGCGTTCGGCCTCTTCGCCGAAACGCGCGCGCAGTCCGGCAAGATCACGCGAGGTCGCCAGCACGCGGCCATCACGCTCGGCCAGCCGCAAGTTCATGCGCAAATGCGCTTCGATCTGGGCTTCGTCGAAGTCCAGTGCGGCCACCGGCGCGCCGGTGGCGCGCGTGAGGAAGCGCGCCAGCGTACCGGCCAATGCGTCCGCTTCCGGCTGCGGATGCGCTTGCGCAAAAGCACGGGCAAAGTCTGGCGCCGGCACATAGTTGCGACGCAACGCCTTGGTCAGCCCGCGGATCATCGCCGTGGCCTTTTCCTCGACCAGGCCCGGCACCAGCCAGCCCAGGCGCGCCGCATCCAGCGCCTTGAGCAGGTGCAGCGGCACATCGAGGGTGACGCCGTCATCTGCTGCGCCCGGCTCGAAGCGATAGTGCAATGCCAGCCGGATATCGCCCAACGGAAAATATTTCGGGAAACGATCCGCCTCGCTGCCTTCACCGGGCAGCAGATCGATAAGCGACCACTCCAATGCTTTCTTTTTTTCCGGCGCCAGTTTCCCGTACCAGCTGTCGAGTCCCTGCACGCTGTTTAGTTCAGGCGGCAAGCGATCCAGATACCAGCGTGCCTGCCAGTCCTCGTCGGCGATCAGGCCGGCGCGACGCTGCTTGGCTTCTTCTTCCTGCGCCTTGGCCAGCATCGCCAGATTGCGCGCCACGAATGGCGCGCGCGTGTTGATCTCGCCCGGCAGCAGCGCCTGTCGTACGAAGATCTCGCGCGCTTCGACGGGATACAGGCCACCGTAATGCACCGGCTTTTTTGGCGCCAGCACCAGCCCGAACAGGCTGACCTGCTCTGAGCCGATCACCCGGCCCTGCGCTCGCGACCAGTGTGGATCGAAATGCTTGCGCGCCAGCAGGTGCGTCAATTCGGCGATCACCCAATCGGGCTCGATCTTCGCCGCCATCAGGCCCCAAATTTTCTGGGTGTCGAGCATGGTTGCTACCAGCAGCCACGCCGGCGGCCCCTCACGGCCATCCCTGTCCTTCGCGGCACTTGGGCTCCTGCCCGACGGTTGTTTGGCCAGCGTTGATCCAGGAAAAAGTTGGAACTTGCGCTGGCGCGGTGCGTCGTAGCCGCCTTTTTCGGTCTTGTGGCCGATCTGCGCGGGCAGGCCGGCGATCAGAGCGCGATGCAGCAGCGCGTAACGCGAGGAAAAGGGGACGCTGGCAATGGCGTCAGGCGACATTGACTGCGTGCCCTTTTCCATCTCCCAGCCAAGCTCATCGCAGCTGAGCAAAAGCTGGCGATGAAGCTCGCGCCATTCGCGCATGCGCAGGAATCCGAGAAAACGTTTTTCGCACCAGCCGCGCAGTTTCGATTGCGTCAGCTCTTCATGCGCATTGCGGTATGCCTCCCAGAGCTTGAGTACGCCGACAAACTCGGAGTTCGGATCGGCGAACTGGGCGTGCGCGGTGTCTGCCGCTTCGCGCGCATCGGCCGGACGCTCACGCGGATCCTGGATGCCGAGGAATGAGGCGAGCACGGTCATCTCGCGCAGCACGCCATGCTGGCGCGCGGCGATCAGCATGCGCGCCAGCTTCACGTCCACCGGCAGCCGCGCCATCTCGCGGCCGATGGCCGAAAGCCGGCGATCACGGCCGGCATCGACGCGGCTTTCATCAGCGCGGCTTTCATCAGCGCGGCTTTCATCAGCGATCGCGACCGCGCCGAGTTCGGTCAGCGTCTGCCAGCCGTCGGCGATCACGCGCGGATCAGGCGCATCGATGAAGGGGAAATCCTCGACCCGTCCCAAACCAAGATCGAGCATGCGCAAGATCACGCCGGCCAACGAGGCGCGCAGGATTTCCGGATCGGTGTAGCGCGGTCGCGAATCGAAGTCGGCCTGCGAATACAGCCGGTAGCAGATGCCGGCGGCGATGCGTCCGCAGCGACCCTTGCGCTGATCGGCGCTGGCCTGCGAAATCGGCTCGATGTGCAGGCGGTCAAGCTTTTGCCGCGGCGAATAGCGCTTCACCCGCGCCGCGCCGGGATCAATCACGTAGCGGATTCGCGGTACGGTCAGCGAGGTCTCCGCCACGTTGGTGGTCAGCACGATGCGCCGCTGCGGGCCAGGCTGGAAAACTCGGTCCTGCTCCTTGGTCGACAGCCGCGCGTACAGCGCCAGTAGCTCGGTGCTGCGGTATTTGCGTCGAGCCAACGACAGATGCGCGTCGCGGATTTCGCGCTCGCCGGGCAGGAACACCAGAATGTCGCCAAGTGGATCTTCGCGGGTTATTTCATCGACGGCCGCGACGATGGCATCGTTCATGGAAAGGGGGTCGGAGTCATTTTCCCTGCCCAACTTCGCGCTTGCTGCATTGGGCCCACGGGAAACCAACGCTGACCCCCCAGCCATTTCCAGCGGCCGATAGCGCACTTCCACCGGATAGCTGCGGCCTTCGACATCCACCACCGGCGCATCGGCGAAGTGCTTGGCAAAGCGCGAGGTGTCGATGGTGGCCGAGGTGATGATCAGCTTGAGGTCGCGCCTCTTGACGACCAACTGTTTCAGATAGCCGAGCAGGAAATCGATGTTGAGGCTGCGCTCATGTGCTTCATCGACGATGATGGTGTCGTACTTGGACAGCCATCTGTCGGACTGGATTTCCGCCAGCAGGATGCCATCGGTCATGAACTTGATGTAGGTGCCATCGCCGACGTTGTCGCTGAAACGCACCTGGAAACCAACCGCGCCGCCCATCGGCGTTTTCAGCTCCTCGGCAACGCGTCGCGCCACCGCGCGCGCAGCGATGCGGCGCGGCTGGGTGCAGCCGATCAGGCCGGCCACGCCGCGGCCAGCGGCAAGGCAGAGCTTGGGCAATTGCGTGGTCTTGCCGGAGCCAGTTTCACCGGCTACCACCACCACCTGGTGCTTGCGGATCAGCGCAATGATGGCCTCGGCTTCGCGGCTGACCGGCAGGTCGTTGTCGAATTCCGGCAGAGGTTTTTGCGCTTCGCGACGCGCGCGCTCGGCCTGTGATGCCGACAAGGCCTGCTCGAAACTGGCGCGCAGGGCTACATCGCCGGGTTTTTCGCGCACGCGCGCCTGCAGCCGGCGCAGCCTGGACTGGTCGCGGCTCATGGCCAGGCGCAGCTCGGGCGGGGACGCGGGCTTGCTCAAGGGCGATAGAGAGAGTTGATGAGGGCCATTGGCAACACGGATTTCACATCGATCCACTACAGTTGTAGCCTGCATTGTCCCATTGCAACGGAGGAATCGTCATGAAGATCGATATCGGCATCAGCGCCAAGGACCGCAAGCAGATCGCGGAAGGGCTTTCCCACCTGCTCGCCGACACTTACACGCTGTACCTGAAGACGCACGGCTTCCACTGGAACGTGACCGGGCCGATGTTCAATACCCTGCACACCATGTTCATGGCCCAGTACAACGAGCTATGGCTGTCGCTGGATGAAATCGCCGAGCGCATCCGCGCCCTCGACCACGTGGCGCCGGCCTCCGGCGCGCAATACGCCAAGCTCAGTTCAATCAAGGAAGAAACCGGCGTACCCGACTGGAAAGGCATGGTCCAGCAACTGGTCAGCGGCCACGAGACCTGCGCAAAAATGGCGCGCGAAGCATACAAGCGCGCCGATGACGCCAACGACCAGCCCAGCGCCGACCTTGCAACCACGCGCATGCACGCGCACGAAAAAACCGCGTGGATGCTGCGCAGCCTGCTGGCGTGACCCGCGCATCGCCCATGCAGGAACCGCGCGAGCCGCGACCGCGCCTGTCCCGGCAAGGCACCATCCTTGTCGGCCGCCCTGCTCCGATGTCGGGATCTTGAGCTTTCGCGGCTCAAGCCACTCGCAGCGACCGAGCTTCTTTCACGTAAATTCCTGCGCTTGAAGCAGCATTTTTCCGACGGCCAACGCATGGGCGTTTGTTACCCTAGCAACATGTCTGCCCCTGCCCCACCTTCCACAGCAACACAAACGCTGCAGTCAACCTTCGGCCATCCCGGATTCCGCGGTGAGCAGGCCGCCATCGTCGAACATCTGGTCGCCGGCGGCGATTGCCTGGTCTTGATGCCGACCGGCGGCGGCAAGTCACTGTGCTACCAGATCCCCGCCCTGCTGCGCGAAGGCACCGGCATCGTGGTCTCGCCTCTGATCGCCCTGATGCAGGATCAGGTGGAAACGCTGGAGCAGTTGGGCGTAAGCGCCGCCTTCCTGAATTCATCGCTCACCGGCGAGGCCGCCGCTGCGGTCGAGCGCCGGCTGCTGGCAGGCGAACTCGACCTGCTTTACGTCGCGCCCGAGCGCCTGCTCACAGCGCGTTTCCTCGACCTGCTCGACCGCAGCCGCATCGCGCTGTTTGCCATCGATGAGGCGCATTGCGTCTCGCAGTGGGGCCACGACTTCCGGCCCGAATACCGCGAGCTGAACCTGCTGCACGAGCGCTGGCCACAGGTGCCACGCATCGCGCTCACCGCCACCGCCGATGCGCCGACGCGAGGAGAAATCGTCGAGCGCCTCGGTCTGGACGACGCCCGCCAGTTCATCAGCTCGTTTGATCGCGCCAACATCCGTTATCGAGTCGTCCAGAAGGACAACTCCCGCCGGCAGCTGCAGGATTTCCTTTCGGCGCATGAAGGCGAAGCCGGCATCATCTATTGCCTGTCGCGACGCAAGGTCGAAGAGACGGCTTCCTTCCTCGCCACGCAGGGCGTCGCCGCCCTGCCCTACCACGCCGGCCTCGACGCCGAGGTGCGCGCGCGCAACCAGCGCCGTTTCCTGCGCGAGGACGGCATCGTCATGGTTGCCACCATCGCCTTCGGCATGGGCATCGACAAACCCGACGTGCGCTTCGTCGCGCACATGGACCTGCCCAAATCGCTGGAAGGCTATTACCAGGAAACCGGCCGCGCCGGCCGCGATGGCGACGATGCGGAAGCCTGGCTGTGCTACGGCCTCGGCGACGTGGTGACGCTCAAGCAGATGATCGCCGGCTCCGATGCTGGCGAAGAGCGCCAGCGACTGGAACGGAAAAAACTCGACACCCTGCTCGGTTACTGCGAATCCACCGGCTGCCGCCGACAGACGCTGCTGGCGAACTTCGGCGAGGACTATCCACAGCCTTGCGGCAACTGCGACAACTGCCTGGAACCACCGCAGACCTGGGATGCGACGGTGGCCGCGCAAAAAGCACTGTCCTGCGTGTTCCGCAGCGGCCAGCGTTTCGGCGTGATCCACCTCATCGATATTCTGCGCGGCATCGAAACCGCGCGCATGGCGCAATTCGGCCACAACCAGATCAGCACCTTCGGCATCGGCAAGGAGCTCGACGTACGGCAGTGGAAGGGCGTGTTCCGGCAACTGGTGGCGAGCGGCCTGCTGGAAGTCGACGCCGAAGGCTACGGCGGGCTGCGCCTGACCGAGGCCAGCCGGCCCGTGCTGCGCGGTGAAAAGCCGGTGGCCTTGCGCCGCGAAAGCGAACGCCGCCGAGAAAAGAAAGCCGACCGGAAAACTACACGCGCAGGACAAGCGGCGGCCACGACGGTTGCAGCCGCCGACGCACCGCTGTTCGAAATCCTGCGCAGCCATCGCGCCCAACTTGCCCGCGAACAGAACGTGCCTGCCTACGTGATTTTCCACGACGCCACTTTGCGCAACATTTCTTCCCGCAAACCCACGACGCTGGATGAACTCGGCCGCATTGATGGCATTGGTGGCCGCAAGCTGGAGCGCTATGGCGAGGGTTTGCTGGAAGTGCTGCGGGAATCACTGACGGCATGACCAGGCGCTCGTATTGCCGGCAGCGTATTTGCCCTCCCTGTGCGTCAACATTGGCAAACGGCATACCAAAAAAGACCGCCCCGATACCGGAATGAGACCCGCTAGCCAGCGCCCCGCGTTCATATCTCCGTGACGTCATTGGCCAATTTTTCTGTCTACCCCAAGGTAGCAGGCTGCCTTGAAGATCGTGAGCAGAGCGCCTAGCGCCTACGGCTGGCAATGTAGAGATCATCATCAAATCAATCGAGCGGCGCCGGGTCGCCGAGGCCTTGGTGTTTGTCTTCGCCAACACTTTCACGCTCGCCGTGAAGACAAAGGCGTTCGCGTGGAATGCCACCGGCCTTTTTTCCGCTTCGCTGCGAACCATGTTCAAGGAACAGTTCAACGACCACTGGCCAACCATTGACGAAATTGCCATGCGAATTCTTGTACTCGGGCTGCCGGCACCTAGTGCATTCGGGCAATTCGCACCGCTGTCCGATGTGCCCGAAGAGCCTGATGTGCCTGAATGGCGTGACATGGTGAGGCAATTGATTCTGGACCAGGAAGTAGTCGCCAGAACATGCCAGAGAGCCCATGCGACGGCTGAGTTGTTCAACGACACCGCCACCCTTGATCTCATGGGCCGGCGTGTAGCTCGCCATCAACGCAACGCATGGGAGCTCAAGGCACTGCTGGAGTAACGCCAGTGGGACCTCGGTCCTCTTCGCGGACCCACTGCCGGAATGTGGTGTGCCGCGATGGGCTCGGACAATAGTCCGCCAGAATCGGCGCGGCAGTTACAAAGTCGCCTGCGGCAGCGGCACGAAGCGATCTTTGTTGCCCTTGGCATCACGAATATGCACAGGCGCCGCCGTCGCGTCGATATCCCCCAGCTGCAGACGCAGCCCTTCGCCCAGATGCAGCCCCAAGCTGTACAGCGTGAAGAAAAATACCCGGTAGCTGAGACCCGGGCGGCGGCAAATATCCGCCGCGCCTGCTCGGCGGTAACGACATCGGGCAAGCGCTGGGACTTGGGTGGCTTGATCAAGCCTGGAGCCACCCGCGGGGTTTGCAGGAGGTGCTCGTAGAAGAACTTCAGACCATACAGATCCAGCCTGACCGAACTCCACGAATTCAGCTGCACCAGCTCGCTGAAGTAGTCGGTGAGTTGCGACACCGTCAGCGCGTCGATCTGATAATCGAAACGCACCCCCACACGTCGCACCGCACGCGCGTACGCGTCGATGGTTTTTGGCTGTAGACCCTTGCGCACAAGGTGCTTCAGATGAGACCGGTAGTGCAGTTCAAATGAGCGTGGGTAGTGTCCGATTGGCGCGGTAACAGCAACGGTATTCATAATGGCGTATCCTCGCGAAGAGTTGCACCATCACCTCCACGAATGAGGAGATGAAGCCGCACCATAGTTCACGCGAACAGCAAGATATTCCTCCGCGTAGCGGCTTCGTCCAACTAATCAATCAAGGGGACCTCCGTGTGAACATTGCATTCAAATCTTTATCCGGCGCGCACACCGGGCTCTCGACCACTAGGTTACTCAACTATCAAGACGTAAGGCGTTAGGCTGAATAAAGCTAACATGTCGTATCCCCACAAAAAGACGTTCTCCCCAAGATTGCGCCCCTTGGTGTACGGCCTGTCGTCGGTAGTGCTCGTATACTTGATCGTCTGCGCTGCCCTCTTTGTATTCCAGAGACACCTACTCTACTTCCCGCCGTCGCCATCAACTGCATCCGGCAAGGAGCAATTGCACCTGCCATCACAAGCCGGTACGAGTCTCGCATCGGTTAGAAATCACGACTGGCCTGACGCCCCAATCTATTTTGGTGGCAATTCCGAGGACGTGTCGTTCAGCATGCCAAGTCTGTCAGTGAATTTTCCAGATCATGCGATCTATTTGCTCCACCTTCCCGGTTTCGGAGGCAATGCCGGGACGCCGTCGGAAGTAGCTTTCTTCAACGATGCACTTGCTTTATTTGACACTGTGTTCGCTAAGCACAAGCAAATTATTGTTATAGGTGGCAGTCTTGGTTCCGGTGTAGCGACTTGCTTGGCAAGCAAACGCCCCGTACGACGACTCGTGCTCGTCACGCCATTTGATGGCCTTCAAGATGTATTTGCGCGCAAATTGCGATTCATCCCGATCCGTTGGCTAATGCTGGACAAATTTGAGTCCTTCCGATACGCACAGCATGTGCATGCCCCGACGCTGCTGCTCGTGGCGGCAAATGACGAAATGATTCCACTCGAAAGTTCGCAACGACTGCTCAGATACTTCAGACCCGGAACTGCATCGTT
>Ga0163144_10015010_pt1 | contig 16023 bp, 14 predicted proteins | sample OliLak19BULKMAT1_FD_123175 | JGI IMG/M metagenome (GOLD analysis project Ga0163144, IMG submission 123175) | Freshwater microbial mat bacterial communities from Lake Vanda, McMurdo Dry Valleys, Antarctica - Oligotrophic Lake LV.19.BULKMAT1 | ecosystem: Environmental > Aquatic > Freshwater >... | reverse complement strand
GGGCGTTTGCTGGCATTGCCTTTTCCTGGAGGACCCAACATTGAGCGTGCTGCCCAAAAGGGCAACCCGTTGGCGTTTAATTTTCCGCGTGCAAAGCGTGATAATAGCTATGACTTTAGCTTTAGTGGGCTAAAAACTGCGGTCATGCGTGAAGTCAGCGTTCCCGCGACGGTGGGTGAAAAACGCGCCCAACTGCGCCACAATATCAGCGTAAACGACGTAGCTGCCAGTTTTCAGCTTGCCGTAGCCGATATTTTAGTAGAAAAGACGGCACGCGCCGCCAAAGCGTTTGGCGCAAGTGAAATTTTTATTGTGGGGGGTGTAAGTGCCAATCAGCTTTTGCGCTCTAAGATGCACCAGCAAACCTCATTAGGGGTGCGCTATCCTCCGATAGAGCTATGTACCGATAATGCTGCCATGATTGCCTGTGCGGGTTACTATCGCTATCAAACGGGCTTGCGTAGCCCTAACAATATGGAAGCCCTGCCCAGCTGGTACTTAAACAACGAAACCTATAGCATTACTTAGCCTTGTTGCTTTTTAGGATATAATGGGGGGAATAATCTTATTCCCTCTCCAAAAGGCAAAAGAAGATGCGGATGCCCCTTGTTTTGTGTGGCATATTGGCAACGTTTACGATGGGTGCGATGGCACAAGACACTTTTCCTCCATCGCTTCCTCCTCATCAAGTGCTGGCGTATGACATGGGTTCACCCGACCTCGTTCCCCTCTATATAGACCCCCAAAACGGCAATGATGCCAACGACGGCTCATCCCCTACCCGCGCACTCCAAACGCTTAGGCAGGCATGGCAACAAATTCCGATGGGTGAAACCCTGCAAAAGGGCTATCACATTTGGCTGATGGCGGGCGTTTACCCCGAAGGCGATGTACCCCATTATTGGGAATCACGCCATGGCACGCCCGATGCGCCCATCATCGTAGAAGCGTATAACAATGATGCCGTTACGATTACGACTAACATCAATATCTACGATACACACCATTTTTACTGGATAGGCGTTAATATCATCACTGGCACAGATGCGTTTCATTGTGAAAAATGCACCCATCTTTTGCTACGGCGCGTCACTTTGCGCGGTGATGACCCCGAAACGTATAACGCGCAAGAAACCCTTAAGGTAAATCAGTCACAATATATTTATGTGGAAGATAGCACCATTAGCGGCGCGTGGGATAACGCCGTGGACTATGTGGCGGTGCAATATGGGCATTTTAGGCGCAACGTCGTTAGTGATAGTGGCGATTGGTGCTTTTATGCCAAAGGCGGTTCGGCACAGTTGATTGTAGACGGCAACGAATTTTTTAACTGTGGCACAGGGGGCTTTACTGCCGGGCAAGGCACAGGCTTTCAGTTTATGGTGTCGCCGTGGCTTCAATACGAAGCGTATAACTTGCACTTCACCAACAACATCGTTCATGATACACAAGGGGCGGCGTGGGGCGTGCAAGGGGGCTGGAAAATACTCATTGCCCACAATACCGCGTGGCGTGTGGGGTCTCGTAGCCATCTGATAGAAGTGGTCTATGGCTTGCGAAGCTGTGACGGGCAAGAGGGTGACGATGGGCGCGAAGCCTGCCAAACCTTCTTGGATGAGGGCGGATGGGGAACAACGATTGTGGATGACGGCACAAACCAAGTTCGCATCCCTAATCGGCATGTGATTATTGCCAACAACCTCATTTATAACCCCGCACCTTATCGTAGTGAATACCAGCACTTTGAAATTTTTGGGGCGTTCCAAAACCCACCCGAAAGCAATATCGCGGTGGCGAATGGAGATGAGGAACTGCTGATTGTGAACAATGTCATTTGGAACGGCGGTGAGGGCTTTGCATTGGGCGTAGAGGATGATGATGGCTGTGGTAACGCCAACCCCACTTGTAACGCCTTGCAATTGGTGCGCGATAACGACATTAACACGCTAGAGCCACGCCTGACAGAACGTGATGGGAGCGAAGTGATTTTGCCCAATGTAGCCCACCGCGCTCGCCAACCTTTGCCCGCGTTTGCCCCAGAAAGTTTGGCATTAGTGCCAGAGTGGAACATGCCGAATGAGGTCATTACCGCTTTTGGGGATGCTGAACGGACAACATCTAGCATAGGGGCATGGAATGAATGAGAAAATGTCATTAAACACTTAAACCGTAAACGCATAAACTAGGCTAAAATGAAACCATGAACTAGCCAAATGAGAAACGTTAGGATAAAAGAATGCGCCGAATAGGATTTTTAATCGTGGGCTTGCTAATGACAGTGGCATCGACGGTGCTGGCACAAAGCCCCGCCATGACCATTACCCCTAATAGCATTGCTCGCAATCAGTCATTAAACATTGAAGCAACGGGTTTACAGCCCGGCACTTCCTATCGTCTTGATGTATTGTATGTACCTAGCAATGCGGTAGTCTACAGCACCGACCGTTCTAGCGATGCCAATGGCGTGCTAACGTTTGGGCTTCGCAGCGATGCGTCTGATGCACTGGGCGAGTATCGTGTGCAATTGCGCTCTGGCAATTCGCTTGTGGTTGAAGCACCCTTCAGCCTTATCGAAGACAGTGCGACACCCGTGCCTAGTACACCGCTTCCACAAAGCACACCCGTACCCAGTACACCCCTTCCGCCTGCGCCTACAGTTGCCCCGCCCGTAACGGGTAGTCGTACTGTGGATGTGCGCGTGATTCCTAATAGCGCGCAACCCCGCAGTACTTTTAACATCCTCATCAGTGGGCTAAACCCCGTTGAAGTGGTGTATGTGGTGGTGGTGTTCCAGGCGGACGGCGTAACCGAATATGACCGCCAATGGGTAGCAGGCGACAACGGTTCTTTAACCGTAGAACTGTTTACCACCGCCAACAACTTGCCTGGTGTGTATGATGTGCGCGTCGAAAATGCCCAACGCCAAACTATTGTCCAAACCACCTTTAGCGTTGAAGGCGTAGACCTTAATGCCGAAGTGAGCGTTTCGCCCATGGGAGGCGTGGCAGGCACAGCGTTTGAAATTAGCGTAACGGGGGCGCGTCCCTTCCGTGATGTTGAGCTAAGTCTCGTAGACGCCATCACCCAAACAGCCTTGTACGAAGCCATTGTCAGAACCAATGTAGACGGTGATGCCACTACTGCATACACCTCTGATGCGGATATTGCCGAAGGCACATACACCCTAATTGCCATCGAAAGCGGCTCTGAAGTGGCGCGTGCCAGCATTACCATTGGCGCAAATGTGTTTGACCCCTCTGGCGTAAGTGTGGTGGTCAATCCTCCTGATGGTGCGCTTGGGCGTACTGTAACCGTCAGTGCCAATCGTTTGCCAGCCAATATGGCGGTAACGGTAAATATCTTGGCAAATGGTAATGCCTTTAAGACCTTTGACGTGCAAACCAATGGCGGTGGCGCGGTTTCTATCACCTTCCGTACAGAAACAGGCGACCCACTTGGTGCATACACCGCCCAAATTGTGTTGGATGGACAAGTGGTGAGTGAAGCTGGGTTTAGCGTGCTAGAGGCGCGTGTGCCTGTCGTTAGCATTACCCCAAGCGAAGGCTCGCGCGGTATGACACACAATGTAACCGCCAGTGGTTTAGAACCTAACCAAGCGGTGACGTTTGAAGTGGTGTTTGCAGATAGCGTTATTTTTACCTCCGAAAAGAACGCTGATGCCGATGGCAACGCCGTTCTCATCTTGGTAACAGACGAAACCGACGGCACAGGCGATTACACCGTTCGCGCTCTGGTCGGCGGACGTAGCGTTGGGCAAGGTGTGTTTGCTGTGACGGATGGCACAACCACCGTACAACCCACCCCCGCGCCTGTAACTGCAACGCCTGTTCCCACCATCGTAACCGCTTCGGATGGCATTAACGAAGTGATTACAGGCGAGCTAACGCTAGAATCGCCCGAATACCTCTATGAATTTACAGGCAAAGAGGGTGAAGTAGTGAGCATATCGTTAAAATCCAATGATTTTGATGCTTACTTGTCACTCCTAGACCAAGACGGCAACGAACTCATTTTCTCGGATGACGACGGCGAAAGCCTAGATGCGCTCTTAAGTGTGTTTGTGTTGCCCTATAGCGGAAGCTATAGCGTGGTGGCGACCAGCTACGAAAACGCCTATGACTACAGCGAAGACCTCACAGGTGATTTTACATTTACATTCTCACGGGTTGTAACCAGCCGTATTGCGTATGACACACCCACCAGCATAAGCATGATGTCCACCCAAAATGTCCACTACTTCACACTATCGGCAACGGTGGGTGATGTCTTTGGCATTGAAGTAACGGGCGATGCGGCAGTAGATAGCACCCTCGCCATCTATGATTTTACTGGCACAGAACTGGTGTTTGACGATGACGGTGGTAGTGGCTATCACCCCGAAATTGTGCGCTTTGTTGCCACAGAAACCGCCGATTATTTGGTGGTGTTACGCGCCCTTAGTGGTTCTGGCGATGGCAACCTGACGCTTAATATCCAACGCGGTGAACCCAATACCCTAGAACAACCGCGCACGCTGTTACTTAGTGGTAAGCAAAACAGCGATGTGCTGGTGCTAGAAGCCGAAGCAGGGCAAATTGTGGAAATTACACTGACTGTAAAGAGTGGTAGTGTGTCCTCATTATCTGTGATTGCCTCACAAGACGGTGAAACACTGATGCAGTACAGCACTTCTTACGGCATGGCAGGCACAATGACGCTTAGTTTTGGTGTGCCAGAAAGTGGCATCGTAAACTTGCAAGTAGAGAATTTTGGCGCAGGAATGAGCTTAGAAGTGGGCGTGCGCTAGACCACTGTTTAATAGCATATAAAAAAGGGGCGTGCATGAATTTATGTACGCCCCTTTTTTTGTTTGCTGGATAAGGTCACGGGGCTTATGCCAGCGCGAATTGAATTTCGGCGTTGCGCCTGCGGTAACTAACGGGCGGCTGGGGTGGGAACTTGCGATAATGCTCTATCAGTTTTTCTAAATAAGTGGCAAGAGGTGTATATGTTAGCCCCAGTTCTTGCTTGCTAAGGGTATTGTCTAGCTCACTCATCCAATGGTCACTAAAGGGTGAGCAATCGGGCAAAAAGCCTGCTGCCTCTAGTTCACTGGCTTTTTTACGCACAATTGTAGGGGGATTTTTTCCCTTTAGCCTTGCTAAAATACCAAGAAAGTCGTCTAAGCTTACGGTTTCATCTTGCGAGATGTTATAGGCGGTATGCTTGCCCTTGCCCGTTTCAATGAGTCGCATAATGGCATTCACCACGTCTAAGCCGTAAATATGGCGTAGGGGGTGGTTTGGGGTTTCTGGCACAAGCAAAGGACCACCATCTTTAAGGCGCAAAATATAGCCGTATAACCGCTTAAAGGGGTCACGTTCACTATTTACCATAGGCAGGCGTAGCACGGTATAGGGGAAGCCTTCGGCATTAGCAAATATATCTTCGGCGTTGCGCTTGTCCATGCCATATTTCCATTCTTCAAACGCATAAGTGTTTGCCTTTGGCGATGGCAATAACCGCCCATGATAATCGCTTTCTTTGAAGGGGCGCGAGATGTCCTCACGAACAAGGTACACCTGCCCTGTGCTAACACAGATATAGTGGTTGGTAAGGTCTTTAAGCAGTTCTACCACCGTTTCGGCTTCACGCCCTGTAAACAACACAAAATCAATCACAGCGTCGAACGATTTTGCCAGTAACGCACGCTTCATCTGTTGCGCGTTGGTACGGTCTGCTCGCAAGCGATGCACACCCTCTGGCAAATCATCTTCGCCCATGCCGCGATTTAGTATCGTAACGTTATAGCCATCTTCTAAAAGACGTTGTACTAACTGGTAGCCAACGTTGCGTGTTCCGCCAATAACAAGGATATTTTTCACAATAACATTCCTTTTTGATGCGCTAAAGTACGCTACAATTCTAACATGAATTTGTTTGCAAATAATGGCTAAAAACCCATACCCCACAAGGAGCGCATACGATGAATGTCAACGGGCAACACTATCGCACAATTTGGCTGGTGGATGAGGTCACGGTACGCATTATTGACCAAAAAATCCTACCGTTTGAATTTCGCCTCCTTGACTTGCACACCCCCGATGAGATTGCGCTTGCCATTAAAACCATGCTCGTGCGTGGCGCAGGGCTAATCGGGGCGGCGGCGGGCTATGGCATGTATCTTGCCACGCTATACGCCCCCAAAGAAAACCGTGATGCGTTTATGGGGGCAATGCAGCACGCCGCCGAAAAACTGGTTAAAACGCGCCCTACGGCAGTTAATTTAGCGTGGGCAGTCCATCGCCAGCTTAACGCCATCCAACAAGCACAAACCCCCCAAGAGGGTATCCAAATAGCAAAAGCCACCGCCCAAGCCATTGCCGATGAGGACGCGCACGCCTGCCAACGCATTGGGGAACACGGGCTTTCACTGATTACCGAGATTGCCAAACGCAAGGGGGGAGAGCCTGTAAATATCCTAACGCACTGCAACGCGGGCTGGCTGGCATTTGTAGACTTTGGCAGTGCCACCGCGCCTATTTACCGCGCCCATGATGAGGGGGTAAACGTGCATGTATGGGTAGACGAAACGCGCCCACGCAACCAAGGCGCACGTCTAACCGCGTGGGAACTGGGGCAACATGGGGTAAATCATACAATCATCGCCGACAATGTAGGCGGTCATCTGATGCAACATGGGATGGTCGATTTGGTTATTGTGGGCAGTGACAGAACCACTGTAACAGGCGATGTGGCAAATAAAATTGGCACATATCTTAAAGCGTTGGCAGCCCATGACAACGGCGTGCCGTTCTATGCTGCGTTGCCTTCTTCTACAATAGATTGGACATTGCGCGACGGCGTACGCCAAATTCCCATTGAAGAACGCGCCCCCGAAGAAGTCACCCATATGGAAGGCATTGTAGATGATAGCATTGTCACTGTACGCATTACCCCCCCCAATAGCCGTGTGGCAAATTATGGGTTTGACGTAACACCCGCCCGTTTAGTAACGGGGATTTTGACAGAACGGGGCATTTGTGGGGCAAATGAAAGCGAAATTCGCGCACTTTTTCCTGAGAAATAGCCGTTTTTTCATTATAGCTTGTATACTTTGATACAGAAGTGTGTGGTTTATTGGGCATAATAAACAGGATTTTGTGTAAGTTGCACAAAAAACGGCATTATTTTGTTGCAATAAAAATTCGGTTGAATGCACAAAGGTTTTCGCCTATCATTATGTTGTCAATATCCACGTTTCGGGTTATATATAACCATAGCCAAGTATCTCATCGTTGGTTTATCTTCTGTTGATGAAGACTTTTTGAAGGAAGAGGCACATGCAAAAGTTAAGCAAATTTTTTACAGTGTTTGTTGCGTTAATGGTTTTAGTTTCCCCAAGCTTCGCACAAGGGAAAGCCGCTACTGTTAGCTGGCCCCAAGAACCCGATAACCTTAACCCCATGTACAGCACCATGACCTTTGCGGGCTACACCACGCAATTGTTCTTGGCGGGCGCGTGGGTCTTTGATGGTGAAGGTTCCCCTATTCCCCAACTTGCAAGTGAAATCCCAAGCCTAGAAAATGGTGGTTTAAGCGAAGATGGTAAAACCGTGACCCTTCGCTTGGTCGAAGGTCTCACATGGTCGGATGGCGATGCCCTCGACAGTGCAGACTTTGTGTTTACTGCCGAAATGAAACTGGCAGAATCCAATAGCGTGATTACCCGCGCTCCTTATGATTCCGCAGTTAGTATTGAAGCCCCCGATGCCACCACCGTGGTATTGACCTTTGATGAACCCTATGCGCCATGGTTGGGCTTGTTCAGCTATGTATTGCCTGAACATGTCTTGCGCCCCGTGTTTGAAGCCGATGGCTCGCTAAACGAAGCTGCCTTCAACCGCGCTCCAAGCGCGTCTAGCGGTGCTTATGTTTTCCAAGAATGGAACGTGGGTAACTTTGTGTCGTTTGTTGCAAACCCCGCTTTCGTTAGTGGCGCACCCATTATTGAACGCTTGGTAGTGACCTTTATTCCCGACGAACAAACCTACAAGACGGCTCTTTTGAACGGCGATGCCCAAATGGGAACGTTCTTGCCCTTTAGCGATGTACCCGAATTGCGCGATGCGGGCTTGGATGTTCAAGTGATTGCCAGCGGTTACAACGAAGGCATGTACTTTAACGTGGGCGAAGGCTCGCACCCCGCCATGAAAGATGTGAACGTGCGTAAGGCATTAGCATTAGGGTTTGACCGCTTTGGTGTCGTTAATGACCTCTTACTGGGTGGCACATTTGCAGCCGCCAGCTTTAACGAAAATACCCCCTATGCCAGCCCCAACCTAGACCCCGTTCCTTACGATGCCGAAGCGGCAGCCGCCCTTTTGGACGAAGCAGGCTGGGTGGATGGTGACGGCGATGGTATTCGTGAAAAAGACGGCGAAAATCTAACATTGCGCTTTGTGACCAATACGCGCGGTATCCGTGTTGATATTCAGGCACTTGCCCAACAACAATGGGGACAAATTGGTATTGAAGTGTTGCTAGAAAACTACCCTAGCGACCAATTCTTTGCCAGCTTTAGCGATGGGGGCCCCATTGCAATCGGTGCTTATGATATTGCCCAATGGTCTGCTTCACCAGCCTCCTTCCCCGACCCCGATACCACCCGTTTCGACTGCGACCAAATTCCTAGCACAGAAAACCCCACTGGTGGTAACTGGACATACTATTGCAACGAAGAACTAAGCGCATTGCTAACCCAACAACGCTTCACCACCGATTTCGCCGCTCGTGTTGCCTTGTGGCATCAAATTGACGAAATTATCTACAACGACAGCATTTGGGTCGGTGTGTGGTACGATGCCGATGTATGGATTTCTGGCAACGGCTTGATTACCGGTCCTTTGAACGGTGTCACCCCCTTCTTTGACGTAGCGAACTGGGACGTGCAATAACGCACGTTATCAGATTGAATAAAACTTTGCCTGCCCCCTCAAAAGGGCAGGCATTTTGTTAAGGTGTGTGTGATGTTCAAATATATTTTGCGTCGTTTAATACAAGCAGTCCCTTTGTTATTCATCATTAGTTTCATTTTGTTCTTGCTCCTACAAGCCACAGGTGACCCCGTTTCTTCTATGGGTGGGCGGATGCCCCCCGCCGAAGCAGACCGCGCCCGACTACGGATTGCATTGGGCTTAGACCAACCCCCCCTTGCCCAATATTTTGTGTGGTTGGTGGGCAATGATTGGATGCGCTACGATACGGATGGCGATAAAGTTGCCGATGCGACGTTTTGCCCCTTGCCCAACGTTATTTGTGTCTCCCTGGATAGCAACGACGACGGCGTAATAGACCCCGTTGGCACACGGCGAGGCGTGATTCGCGGTGACTTTGGTACATCGCTGGCAACGCGCCGCCCCGCCATAGACATGATTACAGAACGCCTTCCCAACACCCTGCTTTTAATGGTAACGGCGCAAATTATCATTGTGGTGATTTCGCTGTTTGTGGGGGTAATGAGTGCCTTAAAACAATACTCTATCTGGGATAACGCCCTCACAACGTTCTCGTTTGTGATGTACTCTGTCCCCGTGTTTTTAATGGCGTATATCCTAAGTTACATCTTTGCCTATCAGTTTAGGCGGTGGGGCTTGCCCTATTTGCCCACTAATGGCATGTATGATCCGCTCGTTGGTCCCACATTTGGCGAAGTGCTACGCCACATGATATTGCCTGTCACCACCATTTCACTCATTAGTATTGCGGGCTATAGCCGTTTTATTCGCTCGGCAATGCTTGAAGTGATTAACGCCGATTACATCCGCACTGCACGCAGTAAGGGCATTGCAGAACGGCGCATTTTGTTTGTTCATGCGTTTAAGAATGCGTCTCTCCCTTTTGTTACGCTCATTGGGCTAGACTTGCCATTTTTGCTGGCGGGCGCAGTGGTTACAGAAAGCATCTTTGCTTGGCCCGGCATGGGCTGGTTGTACATTGAACAGCTAAAGCGCAGTGATTTCCCTGTGATGATGGGCATCTTGATGATGATTGCCGTTGCTGTGGTTATTTTTCAAATTTTAACCGATGTGGTCTATTCACTCTTAGACCCACGTATTCGCTTTGATTAAGGGGGGCAAAACCTGATGGCGACCCAATCTATTGCACGTATTGATGACCCAGCTTCAGACCAAACCCGCTCCCTTACCCAAATGGCAATTCGCCGTTTCTTTAAGCATAAGATGGCGGTGGCGGGCTTGTTCATGCTCATTTTTGTGGTGGTGTTCACCCTTGGGGGCGCGTTTTTGTTTACAGAAACCGATGCCAACTTTAACGATACTAGCCGACGCTTAACCGTGAGCGAAGAACACCCACTCGGTACAGACAACATCGGGCGCGATTTGCTGGCACGTAGCATTTACGGCGGTCAAATTTCGCTCATCATTGGCTTGTTTGCCATGACCGTAAGTGTAAGTGTGGGCGTAACCGTTGGCGTACTTAGTGGTTACTTTGGCGGGTGGGTAGACAGCTTGCTAATGCGAATTACCGAAGCCATGCTTAGTATTCCCACGTTACTCTTGTTGCTTTTGCTGGCGAATGTGCTAGGCAATCGTATTCCCGAACTGCGCTTGTTTGGGCGGTCTTTTAGTGGTAGTGTGCTAGTGATTATTTTCATCATCGGTTGCACCAGCTGGATGTACTTGGCGCGTATTATACGGGGCAATATCCTCTCGCTAAAGAATAGTGAATATGTCACGGCAGCACAGGCTTTAGGCGCAAGCAATTGGCGCATTATCAGCCGTCACCTATTGCCAAATACCCTTGCGCCCATTGTGGTAGCGGGTACACTTGGCGTAGCACAAGCCATTTTGCAAGAAGCCTATATCAGCTTTTTGGGCGTGGGCGTAAAAGCCCCAACCGCCACATGGGGCAATATCTTAGAGGGCGCAAAGCAGTTTATTGATAGTGCGCCGTGGCTGTGGCTAGTACCCAGCCTGCTGATTTTGATTACTGTGATGGGCATTAACTTTGTAGGCGATGGTTTACGTGATGCCCTAGACCCACGCTCTATTAAATAGGGCAAATGCGCTAAAATAGCTTGATGCAAACCGATGTCTAATAGCAAGTGGGTAAAATGCGATGACCGAAGAAACCAGAGGCTGTGTCTACGAATTGTCGCCAGAAGGCATTCATCAATTCACGTTTACAGGCAAAAGCGAGGGGGGCATGGATGAGTTTTTTGATGCCCTCACCACTATTCTCACCACCGCGCCCCCCGATACGCTTGTTTTGCGCTATATTGTGCGCTTAGCAGATAGTGGTAGCCAAACCGCCGTTAATGAGCTGGTCAAACGCTTTAGAAAGCTCGAAATTGCGCTTCCCCAACGCCCACGCGGGCGCACCGTTATTTTGCATAAGGGCGATGTGATGTTAACGCTGATGAATACGTTCTTAGGCGTGCTTGCCCCCCAACGTGATAAAACCCGTTTCTTTAAGTATACCCAACTGCCAGAGGCGATTCGGTGGGTGCTATCGGATGACTAAACGCCTTTTTGTGGCAACAGGCATCTTTCACCCCGAAAGTGGCGGACCAGCGACCTATCTTCATCAGGTGTTGCCCGTTTTGCAAAATAAGGGGTGGGATGTGCAATTGCTCACTTATGGCGAAGGCGATACCGCAAGCTATCCTTATCCTGTGCAACGGGTGGGGCGTGTCGCGTTGCCCGCACGCTATGCACGGTATGCGTGGCACAGCTTAAACGCACGCCACGCCGACCTTGTGTACTTTCACACCACCGATTTACCCATTATCCCCCACAATGCCCCCCGTGTGATGAAAGTGGTGGGTGACCCCGCATGGGAACGGTGCATCCGTAAAGGGTGGATTGCCCCCGACACTGATATTGACCGCTTTCAAGCAAGCCCATCGCAGGGCGTGGTGGCACAGCAAAAACGCTCGCGCAATGCCCAAGTGGGCGAAATGGACGGCATCATTGTGCCAAGTGACTATCTCAAACAGATGGTGATGGGATGGGGCGTGCCTGAAGAACGCATTACGGTAATTTATAATGCACTGCCCCCCATAACAGGGGAACGCCTAACCCAAGCCGAAGCCCGACAACGCCTAAACCTAGACCCTAACGCGCCTATTATTGTTACGGCAGCGCGTTTAACGGCGTGGAAGGGCGTTGACCACTTAATGACCGCGCTACAGGGCTTGCCCAATGTCCAACTGATGATTGCGGGTGATGGGGACGATGTGCATCGCTTAAAGACGATTGCCTCTAAAACCATACAGCAACGGGCGCATTTTTTGGGGCAACTCGACCGCCAAACGTTGTATCATTATATGCAGGCGGCTGATTATTTTGCGTTGTATTCGGGCTACGAAGGCTTATCACACACGCTTTTAGAGAGTTTGCGCGTAGGAACGCCCCTCATTGCCAGCGCAAAAGGGGGCAACCTCGAAGTGGTGCGTGAAGATGTTAATGGCTTCCTTGTGCCTCATGTGGACGTAGACGCGCTCCGTGATACCCTCATCCGCGCCCTAGATAGTGCTACACGCCAACGCTTGAGCGAAAACACTGCGCTAGGCATGGAACGCTTCACGTTTGACCACATGACCGAACAAACCCACCAAACCCTCGTGCGGTACGCTCGTTAAATAGCCTTCATTAGCCCTAAAGACAAAAAATAAGGGGAGCAAGAATGCTCCCCTTAAACTTACTTTATAGGGTGTAGTAGAGGGTTTAGCGCAGGGTTTGGAATACGCTTAGGATGGCAAGGGCTTGGCGCAATAGGGTTGCCCATAGGGGCGTTTCACCCGTAGAGGGCAAGCTGGTAATTGTGCTAATGCTTAGAAGCGCATCGGCTTCGGGCGCACCTCCCACACTGACGACCAAGAACCCGCTAAAGATACCCCCACGATTTGGCAGTTGTGTTGCAATCGTTAGGGTGACGCTATCGCCCGCGCCCAATGTGCCAATTGCATAATCTGTAAGCAAGCTACCACGGCTAAATGCGCCAACCTGATTTAATTTCGCGTATCTGGCGACGATTTGCTCAGTTCAGCGGCATACGCTCTCCGCAACACGACGATTTCGCCGCTTAATTGGCAAAGGCATTGTAAGAATTAAGGTTAGATTTGGAAAAACAATAAAGAACACTTGATATGTGTAAAAGTCGTGCTTTTTATAACAACACTCTCAAAGATAAGCGCGTAGCCTTAATAGAAACGTGCCAAAGTGGGATTAAACCCCACATCAAAAAATGCGCTTCATTTTGCTACAATACATGCTCATTACCATAAAGGAGCATGTATGCGCGTTCTATTACAGCGCGTCACACGGGGCAGCGTTAGCGTGGATGGGAAAATTGTGGGGCAAATTGAACGGGGGTTGGTTGCATTGGTGGGTATTACACACGCCGATACACGCGCAGAAGCCGAACTCCTCGCACAAAAAACGGCTTTTTTACGCATCTTTGAGGATGAGAACGACAAAATGAACCTCTCGGCTTTGGACGTGGGCGCAGGCGTGCTGGTGGTATCACAGTTTACGCTGTATGCCGATACGCGCAGGGGTCGCCGTCCCGACTATATGAACGCCGCTGCCCCCGACCACGCCAAACCGTTGGTAGACTACTATACAGAACGGCTAACACATGAAGGCATGATACGGGTAGAATCGGGTATCTTTGGCGCAATGATGCACGTAGACATTCAAAACTGGGGACCTGTGACGATTTTGCTGGATAGCGCAGATTTTAAGAAAGGTTCATGATGCACGATGTGATTATTGTAGGGGCGGGCTTAACAGGCTTGGCGTGCGCCTATGAACTGGAAAAGAAGGGTATTACGCCCACCCTCATTGAAGTAAAGCCCACTGTTGGCGGTAGCCTAACGACGGTAAATCGGGATGGCTTTTTAATGGACACGCACGCTTACGCCATCCTAGACAGTATTCCGCCCGCCTATTTAGACGAACTAGGCTTAAAACATGCGCTTTTGCCCCTCCATGAAGGCGTAGTGTCATTTGAGTATGGCACCGCACAATTGGTAGATGCGCTGGCAAGCCGTGTGCAAGCCCCTCGTATGATGCGAATGGCTGTGAGTAGTGTGGGTGAAATTGAAGTAAACGGGCAAAAGTACCTCTCGGTGTGCTTTGAGAATGGGCTAATGCAAATTACGAAAGCTCTTGTGCTGGCAATTCCTGCACGCCATGCCCATTTTGTATTGCGAAGCTACGCGCCCTCTGTCAGTGAGGCACTAGCGGATTATCACTATGACAGCGTGCAACGGGTTTGGCTAGGTTATCCTATTCAGCAAATGCAGGTTGCGCTTAGTTTTCGCCACGAATCGGGCTATTTATATCATCATCGCCTAGAAAACTCACCGCGCACGCCCAAAGGCTTCGGCATGTTTCACATTGCCACGCGCATTGCCCGCCCCGATACTCCTCACGAAAAGCTGGTGCATTATTTGCTGTCGGTGTTGGGTTTACAAGAACCTTTGTTTTGGCATGTGGGGCAGTGGGCAGAAGCCGACCCCCTCTCTTGTTATGATGACCACCATACAGAACGCCTAAAGCACATTCGCGCCACCTTGCCCGCTAATATCGCATTGATTGGCAGTGACTATGGCAAAAAAGCACCGCCAAGAGTGGGCGTGGTACGGCTAGAAGAACGTATTGAACAAGCCAAAAACACAGCCAAACAACTTGTTACTCTCCTCAAGAAGGGTTAGCGCGAATGGGCGACTTTCTTGGGATTGCGTTTAATGTTATTAGCCCCATTTTTATGGTGATTGGTATTTCTTACATTGTGGGCAGAAGCCTTAACCCCGACCCTCGCGCCCTCAGTGTGTTTTTGATTTATGTGCTTGTCCCCACGCTTACATTTAAGGGCATCCGCGAAACGCAACTTAGCCCACAAGAATTAGGGGGCATGGCGTTGATGGTGTTGGGCATTACCGCCTCTATGATAATTATTGGTCTGGTAGTGGTGCGCTTTATGAAGTGGGAAAACCAATTGGCAGGCGGTTTTATGATTACCCTCTTTATGATAAATAGCGCAAACTATGGCATCCCTGTCAATACGTTTGCGTTTGGCGAAGAAGGGGGCAAGGTCGCCATTGTGTACTATGCGCTTAATACGGTGGCAGCCAGCATCTTGGGCGTGTATTTTGCCAGTGGGGGCAACGCCAACCCGCGCCAAGCCATCAATAATATGGTGCGTGTGCCGTTGATTTATGCGGTGTTTGTTGGCTTGGCGTTTAACTTTGGTAAATTTTCCTTGCCATTACCCCTTGAACGCGCCGTTGACATTACCGCCAGTGGCGCAATCCCCACCATGCTCGCGCTATTGGGCTTGCAATTGGCACGCACAAAAGCGTTTACGGGCAAATTGCGCCCTGTCCTGATTGGTACAGTGATTCGCTTGATACTATCGCCCTTGATTGCCGTCCCGATTGCCCTGCTATTGGGGCTAACCGGCATTACGTTTAGCGTGGCGGTGCTACAAAGCAGTATGCCCACCGCCATTTTAGCCAATGCGCTCGCCAGCGAATTTGGTAGTGATACCGAATACACCGCCATGATGACACTTGTCAGCACACTTGCCAGCGTTGTTACCCTGAGTATTGTTCTCTTGGCGTTGGGCGTAAGAGCCTAATGCGATAATATAACCACACGACCACACAGCGAAAGAAACCCCCTAGTGAGCATAGAAAACCTTAAACGCTTTAGACAAGAAAACCCTTTGCGCGTGCTAGAACACGCCAATAACGCTTGGCATTATTATCGTGTGGGGGATGAAGCGTTGCCTGCGCTCTTGCTGTTTCCCTCACAGGGCGCACACGCCGAAGCCCTCTTTCGTTATATGACCGTGTGGCAAACCCAATTTAGCGTGATTGCCCCTAACATTCCGCACACCGTCCACACGATAGACGCGCTTTTAGACGGTACGATTGCCCTCTTACAAGCCGAAAATATAGCTAGCCTGCATGTGGTGGGCATGGGGGCGGGC
>Ga0163144_10015008_pt1 | contig 16023 bp, 15 predicted proteins | sample OliLak19BULKMAT1_FD_123175 | JGI IMG/M metagenome (GOLD analysis project Ga0163144, IMG submission 123175) | Freshwater microbial mat bacterial communities from Lake Vanda, McMurdo Dry Valleys, Antarctica - Oligotrophic Lake LV.19.BULKMAT1 | ecosystem: Environmental > Aquatic > Freshwater >... | reverse complement strand
TGCAACTCGCCGGTCCATTTCACGCTCGTTTTGGCGAGCTCGGCGGCTTTCTTCTCCTTCTCGCCGGCGGAGCGTTTCTCTTCGCTCCCTTCCAGCTCCTCGATCCGATCTCGCAGCGCCGTGATCTCCTCCGCTAGGCCCGCCTCCTCACTCGAAGGTTCGACCTCTTCGACGGCTGGCAGCAGGACGAGTTCTTCTGGCGTGTAGACGTAATTCGCATCCTGAGAGTACGCCACTTCCCACGGCAGCGCAACGAGCAGCCCAAGCATGAGCGCATTGCGATTCAACGTTCCAAGGCGGCTAAGCATGCAAACCAGCGAACATCCAAGCCCGGGAGAAAAGAGGCGTCCCGAGATGGATGCTCAATCGGTCCCTTCGGATATCCGGTCGGGATGAGCAAGAAAAGTCTGGCAGAGGTTCTTATCGGCCTCATGGGCGGTTTGCCGGAGCGAAGCTTGCGTTCCGCCCGCGCATTTTATATTCGCGCTGCTCCGTGCTAGCGTCAGCGACTTGATAGAATCTCAGCGCGAGCCGGCCCCAAACCTCAGAATACATGCGGGAATTGGGCTGACTTTTCCGATAGTAGCGATTGTGCGGGCATTCTTTCCTGCCGGCAATGCACTTCTATTCACGACGCCGCCTGGAAAACCAGAGGTTCGTGGGCATCAACATTCTTCTTTTCCGTTGATCCTGCCCCCGATGCTCATTCCAACCACTTGGCGTCATTGCGAACCGCGCCGGCGAGCAAGCCTCTTGCGCGCCTGGTGGATCTTGTTGCTAGCGTTGGGCGGCGCATTGTCGCCACACGCCAGCGAAGCCGACGAGCCGACGACAGGCGCTCCTGTCACCTCGTCGCTGCTTCTCGCACAAGCGTCTGAGGACGAGGAGCCGGCGCTCCAGCCGCTGCCGCCGCCGGCCGACGTCATGGACCAGGAGTTCTCCACGCAGCCCTACAACATGCCGACGCCGATCGATAGCGATCTGAAGAACATCCTGGGAAGATTGGATGCGTTGGAAAAGGGTGGCGCACCTAAAAAGCCCGACGTCAATGCGGACTTGAAGAAAGAGTTCGACGAGAACGACGGCACAGGCACGTGGGTTGACCTCTCCGGCGACAAATGGGCCGTCAAGCTTGGCGGCCACATGCAACTCGACAGCATCAACTGGGCCGACGTCGAGAATCCCCCCGTTCCGGCCTACAACTACGTCGAATTCCGCCGCCTCCGGCTGATGGCCGACGGCGTCGGCTACGGCGTCTACGACTTTCGCATTCAGATCGACATCGAACCCGAGGGCGAAGACAACGTCACCACGCCGGTGACCGTCATCAAAGACGCCTACCTGACGATGAACGAGATCCCGCTCATCGATCGCTGGCGAATCGGCAACTTTTTCGTGCCGTTCAGCCTCGAGCAAGTCACCAACGATACGAACAACATCTTTCTCGAACGTTCGATCCCAACGCAAGGGATCTTCGCCGCCGACCGCGAAGTCGGCATGGCCGTCTACACCGTGAACGACGCCAAGGACTTTACCTACACGACAGGTCTCTTCATCGACAGCCTCAGTGAAGCGACGAAGGAACGGATCGACGGCAATCAAGGCCAGCGCATCAGCAACCGCATCACCTACTTGCCCTACTACGACGAGCCTTCCAACGGCCGCTATCTGGTTCACACCGGCGCCGGCGTTCTCTACACGCATGATCAAGACCAACTCGCCCGCTTCCGCGCTCGGCCGCAGATTCACGAGGGGCCGTTCCTGATCGACACGGGCAACTTTCCCGCCCGCTCTTACACCACGGGCAACATCGAGCTCGCCACGGTCTGGGGTCCCCTCTCCGTGCAAAGCGAAATGTTTCTTTCCAACGTCGACCGCATCAACGACGACGCCGCGACGATCTCCGGCGCCTACGTCTATTGCAGCTATTTCCTCACCGGTGAGAATCGAATTTACGAGCGTTACGGTCAGCATGGCGCCCAGTTCGGTCGCAATGTGCCGTTCTCCAACTTCTTCCTGACGCCCGGCGGCTGCGGTCCCGGCGCGTGGGAACTCAAAGCCCGGTGGTCGAACCTGACCGTCACGCAACTCGACAGCGGTCAGTACAACGACTTCACTTTCGGCTTCAACTGGTATTGGTCCGATCGCGTTCGCACGATGTTCGACTGGATCCATCCGGTTACGCGGTACGGCACGACGCCGTACGGTCCGACGACGTCGGACATTATTGGCATGCGTTTTGACTTCAACTTCTAACGGCAAGATTACGATTGCGTTGCAGCGGATTAGACCTCCGCAAAAAAGGATCAGGGCAGATGAAAGACTCGCTACTCATGGCCATCGTGCTCGGCGCATCAATTTGTGCACATGCATTGCTAGAGAGAACTTCGTTTGGCGGCGAACTCTGCTGCGCCCTTTGCGGCTGCAAGGACTCCTGCCAGAAAGTCTGCCGACTCGTCTGCGAAGAGAAGAAGGTCGACGTCATCTGCTGGGGCGTCAAGTGCGAAGACTTCTGCGTTCCCGGCCCCAGCAAACCGTGCTGTAAGCAATGCGACCTCGTTTGCGACGACTGCGGTAAGAAAACGAAAGAAGGCGATCCCGTGGCGACGCCGCATCGCTTCATCTGGCGAGAATGGATCCCCAGCAGCTGCGCCAACATTTTCACCAAGAAGAAGCTCATGCAGCGGATCGATACCAAGAAAGTCCCCAGCTACAAGTGGGTCGTCGAAGACCTCTGCGCCAAGTGCGAATCCAAGACCAAATCGGCAGCGGTTGAACCAGGCGTCATAATTCCCGCGCCGCCGGCCGTCGACGCTAAAATCTTGGTCGCGCAACACGTCGAGACGACGGTCAAATAGCTGGCGCCGTACCAAAATTCGTGGCAGCTGATTTCGAGGTATAATGGAGCGGGCCCCAACCCTGCCGTGCTCGCTGAGGAGCGACGGCCGTTTACCGCCTCTGTTGCCGCCGAGTTCCGCCGTGGGTTGCCTTGAAGACAAGCCGAAAGAGTGGGACCATCCCGGCAAATACAAGTGCAAGGCGTGCCGCGCTACGTCCGACAAGAAGTCGAAGCTCTGCAAGCCGGCAAAGATCGAGAAGAAGAAGAAATAGTCGACCGGCAGGCTCGCGACGCCATCCCACTTGCCGCTCGCGGCTTAGCGTCTCGCCCCCGCCCGTCCGCTCACCTATAGTGTGCGGAATGCGAGTCGGCCTCTTCATCCCCTGCTACATTGACCAGTTCTACCCCCGCGTCGGCATCGCCACGCTGCGGCTGCTGGAACATTTCCACGCCGGCGACGTCGAGTTCCCCGCCGCTCAAATCTGCTGCGGCCAGCCGATGGCGAACGCCGGCTGCATGGCCGACGCTCGCCCCGCCGCTGAGCGTTTCGTCGCCACGTTTCGCCCCTATGACTACATCGTCGCCCCCAGCGGCAGCTGCGTGACGATGGTCCGCAACCACTACCACGGCTTGGTCGCCGATGAAGCGGCGCTCGCCGAGGTACAGGCGAAGACCTTCGAGCTTTGCGAATTCCTCACCGACGTGCTGCAAGTCGAGCCCCCCGCCGGCCGCTTTCCTCACCACGTCGGCCTCCACCAAAGTTGCCACGGCCTGCGTGAACTGCGGCTCGGCAGCGACAGCGAACTGAACGTCCCGCCTTTCAATAAAACTGAGTCGCTCCTCTCGAACCTCGACGGCATCGAGTTCGCCAAGTTGGAGCGTCCCGACGAATGCTGCGGCTTCGGCGGTTCGTTCGCCATCTACGAAGAAGGGGTGTCGTGCATGATGGGTCGCGACCGCATCGCCGATCACGAGCGCGGTGGCGCCGAGGTTCTCACCGCCGGCGACATGTCGTGCCTGATGCACCTCGACGGCCTCATTCGCCGCGAACGCCGCCCGCTGCGCGTCCTCCACGTCGCCGAACTCCTTGCCGAAGCCCTCGGCCTTTCCATCTCGGACTGAACAACGACTCGCCATCAAAGCCACCGGCTCCGTCGGTGGACGCACACAACAACGCATCGCCTTCCAAACTTCGTCCATCGGCAAAGCCGGTGGCTTGTAAGCTTGTCGAATGCAAACCCAAGAACACCCAACCGCCGCCAACGCGTTCGTCGCCGACGACGCGCACGCCCACTGGCACGACCAGGCTCTCTGGTTCATCCGGGCCAATCGCGACAAGTGCGCCCACGGCCTCGCCGAATGGGAAGAGCTGCGCGAGCTAGCCGCCCAAATCAAGCAGCACACGATCGCCCACCTCGGCGACTACCTGGAGCAGTTCGAGCGCAACACCACGCGCCTCGGCGCCGTCGTCCATTGGGCCCGCGACGCGGCTGAACACAACGCCATCGTCCTCAGCCTCCTCCAAGAGCGCAACGTCCGTCGCATGGTGAAGAGCAAGTCGATGCTCACCGAGGAGTGCGGCCTCAATCCGTTCCTCGAGCAGCACGGCATCGAAGTCACCGACACCGACCTCGGCGAGTGGATCGTTCAGCTGCGGCACGAACACCCGAGCCACATCGTCCTCCCCGCGATCCACATCAAGAAGGAAGACGTCGGCGAGCTCTTCCATCGTGAACTCGGGACCGAAAAAGGCGCCACCGACCCCGCCTACCTCACCGAAGCCGCCCGCCAGCGCCTTCGCGAAAAATTCCTCGCCGCCGAAGCCGGTCTCACCGGCGTCAACTTCGGCATCGCTGAAACGGGCGGCTTCGTCGTTTGCACCAACGAAGGGAACTCCGACCTCGGCACGTCGCTCCCCCCCATCCACATCGCCTCGATGGGGATCGAAAAGCTCGTCCCGCGGCTCGACGACATGGGGGTCTTCCTCCGCTTGCTCGCCCGCTCGGCCACGGGCCAACCGATCACCGCCTACAGCACGCACTACCACGGCCCGCGGCCGGAATGCGAGCTCCACATCGTCCTGGTCGACAACGGCCGCACCAAGCTGCTCGCCAGCGAAGAGTTCCGCAATTCGCTCCGCTGCATCCGCTGCGGAGCCTGCCTCAACACCTGCCCCGTCTATCGCCGCAGCGGCGGCCACAGCTACGGCGTTTCCGTGGCGGGGCCAATCGGCTCGATCGTCAATCCGTCGCGCGACCCGGAAAAGCATCGCAGCCTGCCGTTTGCCTGCACCCTCTGCGGTTCGTGCGCCGACGTTTGCCCCGTAAAGATCGATCTGCCGAACCAACTCCTCGCGTGGCGCCAGCGCATCGCCGAACTCGGTCTGCTCGAACCCTCGAAACGCCGCCTCATGCGACTCGCGGGTCGTATTTTAAGCCAACCGAAACTCTACGTTATAGCAGGCAAGGCAGGCCGCACGTTGCTCCGCTTCGCACCGCGGTGGGCCGTCTACAACCGCTTCAATCCCTGGGGGCGCCAGCGCGAAATGCCGCTACCGCCGAAAGAAACCTTCCGCCAGTGGCACAAGCGCCAGTCCCAGAAAGAGAAACAATAAAAGCCACCGGCTCCGCCGGTGGACGCCCCTCAACAGACCCAGCCCGCCAATACTTCGTCCACCGGCAAAGCCGGTGGCTGCAAATATGCCCCCCCGCGACCACATCCTCCGCGAAGTCCGCCGCTCGCTGCCGGCCGATGCGCCGCTGCCGTCGCTCGACCGCCAGTGGACGCGCTACGACGACCCGCACGCGTCATTCTTCGAAGTCCTCCGCGGCGTCGGCGGCGCGGGCCGCATCGTCGCGGGCGCACCGCAACTCCGCGAGGAGATCGATCGCGTCATCGCCGCCATCGGCGCTCAACAGGTCTGCTCCGTGATCCCCGAGGCTGCGGCCGGCAACGTCGACATTTCGTCAATCGAAGATCCCCACGACCTCGCATCAGTCGACCTCGCGATCCTCCCCGGCGAACTCGCCGTCGCCGAAAACGCCGCCGTCTGGGTCACCGGCGCCCGCGTCCGCCAGCGGGTTGCCTATTTCCTCTCGCAGCATGTCGTGCTCGTCATCCCACACGAGCGGATCGTCAACAACATGCACGAAGCCTACGCCTGGCTGCAAGAATCAGCCGACGGCGGCAGCCCGTTCGGCAAGACGGCCTGGGGAACCTTCATGTCGGGTCCGTCGAAAACAGCCGACATCGAGCAAGCCCTCGTCATCGGCGCCCACGGCGCCCGCTCGCTCCACGTCTTTTTCACGAAGCCGTGACGCGCAGCTCATCGCCGACGCGAATGGTCGTTGCTCCGTTCGTCGAAGATTCATTCGCAGGATCGAGCGACGTGTTCAACGTCAACCGATAGAAGTGATCAAACGATCCGCTTGGCGCCCACGCGGGGAGTTCAGCCTGCCGATGCTTCGCGAACGACTTCGCGAACCCGGAAATCATATCCCCCGTCACCGAGTCGCGCGTCGGCACCACGCACCGCTGGCAAGCCGTGCGGCCGCGAAGTCGCACCTCGCCAACCGCAAATGGGACCGCCCCCGCCTCGGTCGCGACGAGCCGATCTTCCCAAAACGGCTCCGCCACATCGATTTCCAGGTTGGCCCGAAACCGTCGGCGCACTTCATCGAGTTCAAGATTGAACCACACGCCCACGCGCTCCAGCGAAGAAGTGCTCACAAGCGTCGGCCCCGCCGCATCGGCGTCGTCGGGAAATCCAATCGCCTCGTTCTCAATCAACAGGCACTTCCGGCCAATCGCCTCGCTCAACCACTCCGCCGCGCCGGCGGCCTCCTCCGGCAAGCGAAATCGCGCCTCATCCTGCCGCTCGCGGCTTAACGTCACGACCGCCCCGCCCTCTTCGAACTCCGCCCGGATCGGATGCACCGCCGCCGTCCGCTTGCCGTTCACGAACTGCCGCATCGGATCAACGATCGCCCAACGTCGATCGCCCACAAGCGGCCCCGTCGGCATCAACTCGGCCGACTCAACGGTAAAACCGTCGAGCGATTTGATCGGATAAATCGTGATGCGACTGAGCCGTGGCATGTTGCGGACGCCTACTTACAAACAAATCCCTCCGGCTCCCTCCCCCTTGAGGGGAGGGCTGGGGAGGGGGTGGAACCCTGGTACATGCTGCATTCACCCCTCCCTAACCCTCCCCCTCAAGGGGAGGGGACCAGAGAGTCTTGTTACTTTCTTGATTACTTGAAGTTCTTCCCCAGCGCCCGCTCAATCTCCGCCAACAACGGCCCCGCATCCGAAAGATCATCCAAGAGCAAATCAGGCTGCGCCGCCGCGAGTTCCTCGCGCGTCGCCCCGCCCGTCGGCACCGCGACGGCAAACGCCCCAATCGCACGCGCACAGCTGACGTCGTGAATCGTATCGCCGATCACCATCGCCCCGGCCAACTCGCAAATCTCCATGCCGCTCGCCTGGCTGTATTCTTCCCGCGCCAGTCGCTGCGCCTCTGCCAGCGCCGCCGCGGCGATTTCGCTCCGCTCGTGCGAGACGTCGCCGAAGCCGCCAAAGTCGAACCGATCGGCCAGCCCGTAGTGCTGCAGCTTGTGATCGGCCCCTTCGCGAATGTTTCCCGTCAATAGCCCCACCAGCGGATGCCCCGCCGCCGCCAGCTGATCGAGCAACTCGACCACGCCCGGCAACACCCGTCCCGTTTTTCGCTGCAGCGCCGACGGCAGCCGCTCCAAGTACCCAGCCCGAAACCGCCGCCAATTCTCGTCATGCGGTTCTACTCCATGGACCCGCATCAATTCGCCGGCAATGGCCCGATCGCTGCGTCCCGCGAACGGCACCTTCCCGCTGAGTTGCTCGACGCCAAACTCCGCGGCAAACGTTTCGGCAAACGCCAACTGCCCGGCGCCGCCAGACTGGATGAGGGTGCCGTCGATGTCAAAGAGAATGGCGTACACAGTTAAGAACCAATCAGCAGTAAGAATCCAATCGAGTCTCTACGAAACTTGACCTTAAGGCATCCCCACCCCCAACGCCAGCCGCGGACGGTGTCGGGAGCCTTTTGCCACTGGCGGTTCTCCATCAGAAGTAACCTTTCCAGTGGCAAAAGGCTCCCGACACCCTTCATTGCACCATCATCGATACGGCCGCAACCCATTCGCCGCCTGCTCGCGATTGAGCATTCCCAGCCCTCGCGGCTCCTGCTTTAACAGCTTCACCAACTGCGAGGTCGAAATCCCCAGCCACGCCGCCGCAGCCGGCGCCGACCAATCCTCCGCCGCCAGCACGTCGAGGGCCTCCGCCAGAATTGCCGGAAAGTCGTCATGCGCCGCACTAACAGTGATCCGCTCGCTGGCGACTCGGCTACGCCATAGCGGCGACGGCTCAGCCACCCCTTCCGCGCTCCGCACCGCCAGCGCCAGTTCCAACCGCAGCCGAAACTTCGCCTGCGTCAAATTCTCCCCTTGGCTCCGCCGCTCCGACGCCTCGCCGCGAACTCCGGTCGGCAGGTGCGTAATGACAATCGCCGTCTCGGTCTTGTTGCGATGCTGCCCCCCCGGCCCCGACCCGCGCGTGCGATCAACACGGCAATCAGCCAGCAGCTCGTCGATCGGTAATGAAGCAGGATGGGACATTGAACAATGCGAAATATCAAAACCGCTAAGGACGCCAAAGAATGCAGAAAAACTCCACCGCGAATCACGCGAATCTTCGCGAATGAAATCCAGTGGGAAACTCGCCGAGCACACTCTTATTCGCGCTGATTCGCGTGATTCGCGGTTAAATCTCTTCCCTTTCGTCGTGCCCGTCGTGCCGCCGTGGTTCAATTCCCGCGACGTTCCACCAGTCGCGGCGCCCGCACAACCGTCACCACACGCACACCCCGTAAACTTATCGCGAACGGCGCCTGCGGCAAAATAGTGCTAGCTGCTAGGGCCCGCACCACGCTCACTCGATACAGAGGGAGAACGTGCGGTTGCACCCATTTGAACGGTTATCATGCGGTTGAAGCAAGTTGCTACTTTCGGAGCGGCCCTCGTCGCCGCGGCTCTCGGTTGCCGCTGCCCCTCGCGCTGCTGCGTCCCCGCGACGCCGCATGTGGCGTGCAACTTCGCCGACACGACGGGCGAGAACCAGCCGCCAAACCTCAGCGACCTCACCCCCGACTGCAACGTCCAGGAGTGCAATCTCCAGGAGCTCCCCAGCCCCGGCGAAACGTATCAGCTGCTCACGGCCTCCGACGCCCAGTGCCGCGCCGCCGCCAACGCGACGATCGCCAACCTTGTCGTCCTCGAAGAGCATTGGGCCGGCGTCGTCATCGAGTGCGACTCCAAAATCGTCCAGCAAAACGTCTGCCTCCAGCGCGACCTGCTGGAACTCCACGCCGCAGACGTAAGAAACAAGGCCGCCGCCTCGGCCCTCGAAGCCTTCTACCAACTCGCCGGCCTCGAAGCCCGCAAGCATTACCTCGAACTCGCCACGCTCGAAACGACCCGCACCCGCGAGCGACTCGACAAGCTCACCGATCAAGGCCTGCCGACTGAAGGGCTCGACCGCGACGAAACCGACGCCCGCCTCACCGAGCTCCAGCACCAACGGCTGCAACTCGACTTCGCCCGCGTCCAACTCAACGGCCAGCTCCAGAAACTCCTTGGCTGCCCGATCTCCGAAGAAACCTTCTTTTGGCCGCAGGTCGATTGGACGCCGAACCTCGAACCGCTCAACGCCGAATCTGAACTCGCCGCCGGCCTGCCGAACCGCTTCGATATTCGCGGCCTCGAACTGGTCCTCTGCAACCTGGAGAAGTCGACGATCCGCGTCGCCCGCGGCGTCCTCGGCGTCGCCGACGCGACGCTTGGTTCCGTCGAACCGACCGAAGGGATTGTCCACCGCCTCCGCTGCATCAAGTGCAACGACCACGAGCTCGACGTCCGTTGCCGGCAACTCTCGATGCTCCACGCCGACACCGAGCAACTCGCCACGGCCGAGATCAAAGGCGCCGTCTACCAGATCGTGATGCAGCAGCAACGCGTCGCCCTAGCCCGCACCGCCGTCGAGACTCGCCGCAAGAACGTCGACGCGTTGCTGGCGCGTCGCGACGCCAACGACACGCCCATCTTCGAAATCAGCGCCGCCCGCGGCCGGCTCTACGACGCCGAAGCCGACTTGGTGCAACAAGTCGCGGCGCTCAAGTCGGCCGAAGTCGGCCTGAAGCGCACGCAAGCCGCGCTGGCCGCCGAATGCGGCTTCGAACCGAAACTCTGCTGCGAAGGCTGCTGCAACGGCCACTGCATGCGTTGCCAGGCGCCGACGTGCAAGACGTGTGAGCTACCCTGCAAGTGCGAGAACTGTCGGTAGGCTGGGGCAACGCCCCACCGGCGCCAAGAACGACGTCACTCGCCGAACGGGCGCCATGGCCTCGGCGGTAATCTGCTGTGGCCATGAGAGGCGTCAAGCAAGTCAACGCCCGCCGTCAGTTCCGCATGCCCACGGCTTGAGGGCCGAGAGCATGCCACCCGCCGCAACGCCCATGTAGCCCGCGCACGGCGCTTCGACGAATAGGACGCGGATCGACGCGGATTTAACGGATTGCCGCGGATTCATGCGCATCCCGAACGCTGAAAGCGTTCCATCATCCAGCCCAGTGTCGATCGCGCAGCGATCCACCCTGGGTCAGCAACCAACATCAAAACCCCAACTCTGTAAGAGTTGGATCAGCTGATCCAATCCCTTCAGGATTCATACTTATCTGCTGCGGAGGGCGGCTGGAATCACGAAACCATCCTCCGTCTCTCCAACAACAACATTGTTCTCGCTAGCGCTTTCTATGATCTGAGGAAGTGCTGCGCGCATCAGATCGTAGATCGGAATTCGCGTCTCCGCGTCATCGTCCGCCGCATTCGCAACTAATTCGTATTTATACCCTCGATCGCCCGGAAGCTGATCGATGAAGAGATATGCCGTTGTTGTGAAATCGATTTTGTGAAGGATGGGATTTGCTTTTGTGCCAACCTCGCATGAAACGCCAGCAGGAGTTACGGTGACATTGTGATTCGACGTATCCATTGTAACGGCGCTGTAGGCGAGCCATGCGGTTACCAGGCCGAGCGCCACGCCAAAGACGCGATAGACGCCTGGTTGGAGCGAATAGACAATCGCAAGAATTGCTGTCAGGACGGGGAATACAAAAAACACAAAGCCAAGCGATGAGTCCGATGTGTAGATGCTGGAATCGTCCTTAGTCTCGACTGATACGTACGCGCCGCCAAAAAACTGAAGATAAATTATCACGGCGACCGCACCGATAATTCCAATGCGGGCGAGACGCGCTTGAATGGGGCGAATGGGAACGGTATTTCCAGTTTCGTCAGCGAAAGACGGGGCGGATTTGTTCACAGAGATGGACCCGTTCTTGGCAAATAGTTGGCAATAGATTGGTTAGCGCATACTCAGCGCATCCTACTCCCCTTCAATCACCTCCTCAATCCGATTCTGCTGTGCCACGCAGCAGGCGTGGACGTTGAACGTCACCCGCCCATCGTCGCGGATCCCCACGTTCACCGCGCTCGGCCAGTCATGGTAGTGGCACGCCAGCCCGCCGACCTGATCGCGAATCTGATCCGCCGCCACCGCCAACAACTGCCGCAATCGCTCGTCGCTCGGCGGGTCGCTTAACGTCACTTCAACCATCGCGTACTCCTCAGTGTTCGCATTTCATGTCAGCCCCTGGCTCCGCCAGGGGGTCGCCCACCATCCCGATCGGCGTCGTCCCTCGTAACGCTACCCCTCGGCAAAGCCGGGGGCTGCAGCAGCACCCGCAAACGCACCTCCACGCAATCTAAAGATTTGTGTTGAAAGTGGCCACCCAACCCACTACTGTACAAGTGAATAAGTGGGCTCTTTGACAACTGAAACGCAAACGCTCGTTCCGCCTCGCGAAAACGACCTTGCGCGGCCAGCGCTCCCGGTGCGCGCCGCCCCGCGTCCTTGGGCGCATGCTACAAAGCTTCGGCGCGATTATTGCATGCCGCTCATGTCTGCCAAAAACTCTTGGCCGACACGGCCGAGTTGGCAGACATGGCCGAGAAGCAAAAAGCAGACGTTTTTCATCGCCCGGCGCCCGGCTCGCACCGCCAACGCACCAACGTGTCGCTTGGCGCGACGCCAACGAGCACCTTGTGCTGAGATCACCTCCCGCGGCACAGGTGGAGACGGTGATCTCGGTGGGCTCGGTGGACTCGCAGTTTCCAGGCGATTGCGGCGCATCGCGGTCGCCGTTACGTCCGGCTCGCCAGCACGCTCCGTAGCTCGTCGACGAACGTCTTGCTCCGCGCCAGGACGTCCTTGAAGTCGGCTTTGCCGAGCGTGTAGAAGACAGCCTTCGACCGAGCGACAATCGTCGCGTTCCGCGGCTCGTCGCGCAGCAGGGCCGCTTCGCCGAAGTATTGGCCTTCGCCCAGCTCCGCCACCTTATTTTCCAAGCCATCTTCCTCGATCACGACGTCGACCTGGCCGCTGCGAATGAGATAGAACAGCTCGCCCGGGTCGCCCTGGCGGATAATCACGTCGCCCGCCACCGCTTCCTGGACCATCATCTTGTCGGCCACGTCGGTGAGCGTGCTGGTCGACAAGTCGGAGAAGAGCGGGAACTGCCGCAGGAATTCGCAGATGACCGACGTTTCGTGGACCGCCACGTCGGAGCGGATGTAGCCGTCGACCATGTTCACGATCCGGTCGGCGACGTCGAGGATCCGGTTGTCGTGCGTCACCATGATGATGGTGCACCCTTCGTCGCGGGCGAGCTCCTGGAACAGCGTCACCACCTCGCGGCCTGAGTGCTCGTCGAGCGCCGCCGTCGGTTCGTCCGCCAGCACCAACTTCGGCTGGTGGACCAACCCGCGAGCGATCGCCACGCGCTGCTTCTGGCCGCCGGAAAGCGACTTCGGCTTGTAGTGAATGCGCTGGCCCAATCCGAGCCGGTTGAGCAGATAGTCGATCCGCTCCTTGGCGAGCCCGCGTTCCATGTCGGCTAGTTCCGCCGCCATGTTGACGTTCTGAAACGCGGTCAGCGACTCAAACAAATTGTGAGCCTGAAAAATAAAACCCATCTCACGTCGCAACCCGACGATCTCGTCGCGTGAGGCGCCGTTCAATTCGTTGCCCAGGACCTTGAGGCTTCCCTCCTGCACGGTGCGGAGCGTGCCGATGAGCGTCAACAGCGTCGTTTTCCCCGAGCCCGAAGGCCCCGTCATGATGACGATTTCGCCTCGTTTGACTTCGAGATTATTGTGATGGAGCGCCTGCTTCCGCAGTTCACCCTCGCCGAAGTAATGGTTCAGCTGCGAGACCTTGATCGTCTTCGGGACCTGCGGACCCTGCGAGTAGGCGCCGCTTGTGGCCGGTAACGAAGCAAATGCAGTCATAACGTTTTCACTTTCGATTTCCGGCGACCACCTAGAACAAATTCGCCGGGTCCGCGGCCAAAAGTTTACGCACGGCCAGTAAGCCCGACGCGATGCACATGGCGATTGTCAGCGCCAACACCATCAATATTGCTAGCGGAGTCATCTGCAGCAGCAACCCGGTTGAGTTCGCCAGTAGTGCATAGAGCAGGGTACTCGCTAACAGTCCCGGCACGAAACCAATGAACGACAACAACACCGACTCCATGACAATCAACCGCAGGAAGTACCCGGTCGTATAACCCATCGCCCGCAACGTCGCGAACTCCGGCATGTGGTCGGCAATATCGGAGTAAATCACCTGATAGCAAATCACCATCCCCACGATGAAGCCAATAATCTTGCCCGCCGTGAAGATGATGCCGATCGGCGTGCTTTTGTCCCAGAACTCAATTTCCTGATTGCGAAACTGCTCGCGGGTCAGCACGAAGACCCTGTCGTCGAGCAATTGATCAATTGTATCGCGGATATCCGTCAACCGCGATTTGTCGCCGACATGAATCAGGCCCAAGTCAACGACGCTGAGCGGATCGCCGAACTGCTTCCGTTGCGGGAAGTACTCGGCGAAGTTCTCAGCGCTCATCGCGAGGTTGCCGTCGTGAGCGAAGTCCGTCCCCAGATCAAACGTTCCGACCATGACGACCTTCCGATCGGCGAGTTCGGCCTGCACCTTCGCAAGTTCCTCGTCGCTTTCAGTGGGGAATGGAAAGTTATCGCGCTTGCTCCTGACGTCCAAGAGCGCCGCATACGGCAGCCGCAGCTTTTGCAGTTGCGAATTGATTCGATCGGAATTGAAGATCGGGTCGTCGAGCCGAAAGCCGATCGACCGAATCGGAAACGCCTTGCTCGGCGCCCCCATGCCAAAGCTCTTCAGCCGCGAGAGAGTCAGTTCGGTGTAGAGCGGATACGCCCCGCTGACGCCGCTCGCCGACCGGGCTTGGTTCACCAACTCCAACGGAAACCGCTTCTCAGCGGCGAGCGTGTACTTCGCTCGGCTCACCAGGAAGACGTCTCCCTGCAGGTCATCGATCATCTTCACCTGGCTGTCGAACAGCGCATTCTGAAAGCCGACCTGCGTAAACATCAACAACACCGCAAAGCCGATCCCCGCCACCGCCACGATCAGCCGACGCCAATCGTGGGTGAGGTTCTTCCAAGCCAGCGGTGTGTTGGTAAACGCCATTCAGCAGTCAATGTTCAGGAATTGAACCACGACGACACGACGGACACGACGAATGAGGACTACAAACACATATTTCCAAGGTTAGCTACTTCTAAGTTCTGTATTTACGTCGTGACCGTCGTGTCGTTGTGGTGAATAACTCTATATAACCTTCAATTCGACTAAAACAAATCAGCCGGATCGGCTTGGAACAGTTTTCTCATCGCCGCCATGCCCGAGAGGACGCACATGATCACCGCCAGTACGAGGACCGTCGCCGCGATCTGCCAGGTCATCACCATCGGCAGGCCCGACTGCGCCCCCACGAACAGATAGAGTCCCCAGGAAATGATGATCGACGGTACATAGCCGACCAATGCCAACAGGACCGATTGTTGCAGCACGACGGTCGCCAGGTAGCGATTTGGATAGCCCATCGCTTTGAGCGTCGCATACTCGCCCATCATGTTCGCGATATCGGTGGAGAGAACTTGATACACGATCGCCACGCCCACGAAGAGCGCGACCCACACGCCAAGATTAAAAATCTTGCCGAGCGGCGTTTGCACCACCCAGCGATACTCCTCGCGTTCGTTTACTTCGGCGCGGGTCAGCACCTCCGTATCGGCCGGCGTCGACGATGCCGCGGGCGCCAAGGAATTGGGGGCCACCATCGGCGCCACCAATCGCTGCACCTCCGCCTTGGCCGCCTGCGGATCGACGCCCGGCTTGAGTTTCAGCAGCCCGAAGTTGATTTCGTCGAGCGGCTGCCATGGACAAGCCCGCGCGAAGCCGTCGTAGTTTGCAATGCACGCGCCGTTCGCCGCCAAGCCGGTTCCCAACGTGACAACGCCGACGATTCGCACCCGACCGCTGCCAAGAGCCGTTTCGACGCCGATGTCTCCCTCGCTAAAACGTTTGCCGTTTTGCGGTCCGAAGTCCGCCTTGCTTCGATTGTCGATCAACACGAACCGCGGGTCGGTCAGCAGCGTGGACTTTTTGCGCAACTCCTCGCGCCGGAACGCCGGGGCTTGGGGATCGACGCCAATAGTAATGATGCCGCGCCAATCGCCGCTGTACTGGTCGAGGGGCGCATCGTCAGGCTCCGGCGCCTGCCATTCGCTCAATCCCAGATAGAACGGCTGAGCCAACGCAATCTCGGGAAGTGACGCCGCCTGATACACCCGCTCGCGCGGGAACGAGCGGGGTTCGGTGAGATGGAGGTACGACGGCGACCGCAGCATCAGGTCGAAGTCGAGGGCGTCGTAGATCTGCGTCGCCGTCTTGCGGACGGCCCCTTTGAATCCCATCTGCATAAAGATGAGGATCACCGCGAACCCGACGCCGGCGAGCGCGACGGCGGTGCGCACTTTGTTATGCGTGAGATTTTTCCAGGCGAGCGGCGTTTTCATCGCGATGTCTTCGCTCTCTGGCTCTGCGCTCTCAGGAACACCGCCGACGGGCCATTGAAGCCACCGGCTCTGCCGGTGGACGAACTCATTGAAACGTCAGCCGCGCCGCGTCCACCGGCAGAGCCG
>Ga0163144_10015007_pt1 | contig 16023 bp, 11 predicted proteins | sample OliLak19BULKMAT1_FD_123175 | JGI IMG/M metagenome (GOLD analysis project Ga0163144, IMG submission 123175) | Freshwater microbial mat bacterial communities from Lake Vanda, McMurdo Dry Valleys, Antarctica - Oligotrophic Lake LV.19.BULKMAT1 | ecosystem: Environmental > Aquatic > Freshwater >... | reverse complement strand
CTCAGCTCCACGGCACTACGCCGCCATCGCTGCTGCCACCTCTCGATGCAAACTGAGCAGCGCGACCACGCTGCAGCGTGATCGCGCTGCTCTTTCGAGCCGCGAATGGGCGTGAACGCGTACTCCAAATACGTGCGTCCAACTAGTGTTTCGCCCTCTCTTCCCAGCAGGGCCTGGCCCTTCAGATTGATATAGAGATAGGTGCCGTCATCCGAGAAGACGCTGACTGGGATGTCGAGCGCATCGAAGACTGTCGTGGCGGCGAGGGCTAGTTCGCCCGGTGACGCAGGAGGCCGATTGAGAGGGCTCATCCTGGCAGTGGGCAACCTCGAATAATACGAAATAGCACGAGCCGGGACCACGGGCTCTCGCTTCTGGTCGGATTGGGGCCGGAGACTATCTATTGCGCAACACTCTCTTCGCCGACCGTGACGACATCGGTCGCCCCGCCCGTGGCCATCACGCCTCGAGCGCGAGCCCTTTCGTCTGCATCATCCACGTGCACGGACAAGAGGATGTCGCCGTTCTTCAGCTTGGCGACGTACTGCTTGGTTTCTGATTCGGGGATGCCGACGATCAGCAGGGCTCGCTCGATTTCCACCCTGTCGCCGTCGCCGCCGCTCAGGGCGGTCATGATCGGCCCCGCGGCGATGAACATCCCTAGTCCCGGAACAGCTAGCGCCCCGACCCCCGGGAGACGCCCGAGGTGGCCTCCGATGACAGGAACCAGCTGCCCTGGCGTCGCTGTGTGAGCGGCCGGAGGCGAACTAATTCTAGTCTCAGTCCGATCCGGAAACAACGCCGAGATATCCGTGCTGGAAAAGCCAGCACGTTGAAGCGAATCGACGACTGCCTCTGCTTGCGCTTGGCTGCTAACGATCCCGACCACTGCTCGATTTGCCATGTTTGTCCAAGCCTATTTACACGGCTTGGGCGCAGCTACCACGTGTACGTGATCGTCGACTCGCTTCAGGCGCTGGGCCGGCCGGGCAATGCCGCGCCTGCCCGGGCGTTTGTCAGATAGTTGCGGTGCGGCCCTGGGTGAAAAAGCGACCCGCAACCAAGAGCAGGACGATGGCGCCGATCACGCTACCGATCATGCCTGCGGTATTGAAATCGGTGACGCGACTATCGGTGATCAAGCTCGCCAAGAACCCGCCGATAAAGGAACCAATAACGCCCAGTACCGTGGTCATTAGCAGGCCCATTTTCTGTTTCCCGGGCAGCAGCGCCCGGGCGATGAGGCCGACAACGAGTCCAAACACGACAAACAAAATAATGCTCATGACTACTACTCCGGGGCGCCCGACCGGGGCCCATGCTGCGATACCCTCCGGCTAGTCCGGTGATTCGCTGACTTGACTCCGCGACTTTGCAAGCGCGGGGCCAAGCGCCCTACAAGCGCCCTACAAGCGCCTACTGCGCTGAACCGAAGGCGTTTGCGCCAAGCCGCTTGCCAAGCCGCTTGAAGAGAGGCACCCCCAAAACGCCTCGACGGGGCGGCGCGCCCCACACTGTGAGCAGTATCGCGACCTTGCACGACTTTAGCAAGGCGGGCAGTGTGCGGGCCGTCCGCAGGAGCTCGAGCAACCACACATGAAAACTCTTCCGGGCTCACCCCACCCACTAGGCGCAACTTGGGACGGCGCGGGGGTCAACTTCTCGCTCTACTCGGTGCACGCCGAAGCCGTCGAGCTGTGTCTGTTCGACGAACAGGGCGAGGAAACCCGCGTCTCGCTGGCACATCGTACGGCCTTCATCTGGCACGTCTATGTCAGCGGCATCGTGGTGGGTCAACGCTACGGATACCGGGTTCATGGTCCCTACGATCCGGCCCACGGACATCGCTTCAACGCCAACGTGGTCCTGCTCGACCCCTACGCACGCGCCGTGGACAGAGTGGAGCGTTGGGAGGACGGTTGTTTCGCCTACGAGCTGGGCCATCCGGACCAGGACTTGAAACCCACCGAGCAGCAGGCGCTGGGTGCCCCACGCGGGCTCGTGATCGATCCTAGCTTCGATTGGGAGGGGGACGCACCTCCGCGCACGCCGCTGCGGCGCTCCGTGATTTACGAGGCTCATGTGAAGGGCCTCACCAAGCTCCATCCCGATATCCCGGAGAACCTCCGGGGCACCTATGCCGGCGTAGCTCACCCCGTGATGACGGCGTACCTGAAGGAGCTCGGGGTTACCGCCATCGAGCTGATGCCGATCCACGCCTTCGTCGACGACAAGATCCTGCTGGACAGGGGCCTGCGCAACTATTGGGGATACAGCAGCATCGGCTTCTTCGCACCAGACGTTCGCTACCGAACCTCCTCGGAGGTCGGCGGAGAAGTGCGCGAGTTCAAGCAGATGGTGAAGGCGCTCCACCGCGCAGGTCTGGAAGTCATTCTAGACGTCGTCTACAACCACACGGCCGAGGGCAACCATCTCGGCCCCACGCTGAGCCTGAAGGGGATCGACAACGCGACTTACTATCGCTTGGTTCCAGGAGATCGCCGCTACTACTTCGACTACACCGGAACCGGCAATACGCTCAACGTTCAGAGCCCACAAGTGTTGGCGCTGATCATGGACTCGCTGCGCTACTGGACGCTCGAAATGCACGTCGATGGCTTTCGCTTCGACCTGGCCTCGGCGCTCGCGCGACACTTGCAGGACGTCGACCAGCTCTCCTCCTTCTTCACTTTGATCCACCAGGCGCCCGCCTTGAACCAGCTCAAGCTCATCGCGGAGCCTTGGGACGTAGGCGCCGGCGGCTACCAGGTGGGCAATTTTCCGGTGCGCTGGGCGGAGTGGAATGGCCGCTATCGGGACTCGATTCGTGCGTTCTGGCGCGGTGACCCGGGCCTGATTGCGGACGTGGGCTACCGGTTGACCGGCAGCAGTGATCTGTACGAGGCCGGCGGGCGCGTCCCTGCCGCGAGCATCAATTTCGTGACCGCTCACGACGGCTTCACGCTGAACGACCTCGTTAGTCACAACGAGAAACACAACCAGGCCAACGGTGAGAACAACCAAGATGGCAACAACCACGAGCACTCGCACAACTATGGCGTCGAAGGCCCTACAGACGACCCCGCAATACTGAGCGTCCGCGCCCGGCAGCACCGCAACTTGCTAGCTACCCTGTTCCTTTCGCAAGGAACGCCCATGCTGCTCGCTGGCGACGAATTCGGGCGGACCCAGCGCGGGAACAACAACGCATACTGTCAAGACAACGAGCTCAGCTGGCTCGACTGGAACTTTACCAAGGAGCAAAAGGCGCTGCTCGAGTTCACCAAGCGCTTGCTCCGAGTGCGTCGCGACCACCCGTCGCTACACCGTTCCAAGTTCTTCCGAGGCTTGGACGTCTACGGCACGAAACTTAGGGATTTGCTGTGGTTCCGCCCGAACGGCGAGGCGATGTCGCAGGAGGACTGGCAGTCTCCAGAGGCCCGCTCACTGCAAATGTTCCTGGCCGGAAGAGGCATCGACGACGTCGACGACGATGGTCGGCCTCTGGTCGATGACAACTTGCTGCTGCTGCTGAATGCGAGCGACCACGAAGTGACGTTCTCACTACCAAGGCTCGACGCCGTTCGGCAACCGTGGGACCTGCTACTCAGTACCGCCGACGACACCGCCTCTCTGCGGCTCCCGCCTGGGGCAACGGGGATCACGCTGGTCGGGCGCTCCACGGTATTCCTGCGCGCTCCCTCGCGTGTGGTTCGCGGCGGCGTAGGCCTGCACCAGCTCGGCGCGACCTATCGCCTGCAACTCAGCGCAGATTTCTCGTTCAAAGCCGCGCTTTCGCTGGTCGACTATCTGGCCGAGCTCGGAGTGACCGATCTCTATAGCTCACCCCTGTTCGAGGCAGCCCAGGGCAGCACTCACGGCTACGACGTCGTGGATCACGGCAGTCTCAGCTCGGAATTGGGCACGCGCTCCGAATTCGAAGCCCTGACCGATGCGCTTCGGGCAGCCCAAATGGGGCTACTGTTGGACTGGGTGCCCAACCATATGGGCGTCTCTGGCGGTCAGAATCGCTGGTGGGACGACGTCCTAGAGAATGGTCCGAGCTCCCTATATGCAGATCACTTCGACGTGGATTGGTGGCCGACGCGGGAGGACCTTCATGACCGAGTGCTGCTGCCGATCCTGGGTGACCAGTATGGTCAAGTCCTGGAGCGCGGGGAGCTGAAGCTGATTTGGGACGGGACCGCCTACAAGCTGTCCTACTACGAGAAGCGTCTGCCGCTGGGTCCGAAATCGCTGATTCCGCTTTTCGAAGCCGGGCTCTCCCGGCTGGCCCTACCCGACAATGACTTGGACCGACAAGAGCTAGAGAGCATCCTGTCCGCGCTGCGCCACTTGCCGAGTCGCCATGAGACCCTGCCGGAGTCCAAGAAAGAACGGGCGCGCGAAAAGGAAGTGATCAAGCGCAGGCTGGCGCGCCTAATGCAGGATTCGCCGCAAGTACGCGGCGCGCTCGATGCGGCACTCGAGCTGGCCAACGGCATCGTCGGCGCTCCGAACAGCTTCGACCAACTGGACCAGATTCTGGATCAGCAGAGCTATCGGCTGGCTTCTTGGAGGGTAGCGGTCGAGGAGATCAACTATCGACGCTTCTTCGACGTGAATGAGCTGGCCGCCATTCGCATGGAGTCAGCGCCAGTCTTCGATGCGGCGCACGCGCTACTTTTTCAGCTGATCGATGAAGGCCGCGTGAACGCGCTGCGTCTCGATCACACAGATGGTCTCTACGACCCGTATGCCTATTTCGAGAGCCTTCAAAGTCGCTTTCAAAGGCCTCGGTCAGATGAGCCCATTGGCCCTGACGACCTGGCTCGTCCGCTGCCGGTCCTGGTCGAAAAAATCCTGCAACGAGGCGAGCTTCTGCCCAGCGATTGGCCCGTTGACGGGACGACTGGCTACGAGTTCGGAATCGACGTCTCCGGCCTGTGGGTGGACAGAAGCGCTGAGGCGCGTTTCAGCGAAATTTATCGGCAGGTTACTTTGGATTCTCGGACGTTCAAGGAGCACGAATACGAGTGCAAGCGCTACATCCTACGTTTCACTCTCGTGAGTGAGATGAACATGTTGGCGCGCTCCGTGCAGCGCATCGCCGCGAAGAATCGCCGTTGGCGAGACTTCACGCTGATCGGTCTGGCCCGCGCGCTCACGGAGATCGTCGCGGCATTCCCGGTGTACCGCACCTACCTGCGGAACGCCTCCGAACCGGCCGCCCACGCGGAACGCATCGTGCGCGCGGTGGTTCGCTTGGCGCGAGCTCGAAACCCCGCGCTGAGTCCTTCCTTGTTCGGATTTTTCGAGGACCTCTTACTGCTGCGGCTGGACGGCACCGAGGAAGAACGCCGGCTACATTCGTCATTCGCGCTACGCCTTCAACAATTGACCGGGCCGGTTACGGCTAAAGCGGTCGAGGATACGGCCTTCTATCGCTACACTCGCCTCGCTTGCTTGAACGAAGTCGGGGGCTTTCCGGGCAAATTTGGGACGACGGTGGAAGAGTTTCATCGCGGCAACACTGAACGAGCCAGAAGTTGGCCGTTGTCGATGACGACTACCTCGACGCACGATACCAAGCGCGGCGAAGATGCCTCGGCACGCATCGCGGTCTTGAGCGAGATACCGGAGCTGTGGTGGCGGGCCGTGAGCCGCTGGCAAGAGCTAGCTCAGGACGCACGCCCGATGGTTGACGACCAATTGGCTCCGGCGCCGAGCCAGGAGTATCTCTTTTACCAGACGCTGGTCGGGGCATGGCCACCGGGCTGGGACGGGCGCGACGGCCGCGACGCTTTCAGCGAGCGCATGACCGCCTTCCTGCTCAAGGCGGTCAAGGAAGCCAAGACCGAAACTTCGTGGCTTACCCCCCATCCACAATACGAAGAAGCCGTTGCCGCCTTCAGCCGGCGAATGTTGAAGAGTGACGTATTCCTGGAAGAAGTCCGAAGGTTCTGCGACGTGGTTTCGCCCTACGGAGCCTGCAACAGCTTGTCGCAGACCTTGCTCCGTATCTGCTCGCCAGGCATCCCTGACACGTATCAAGGCGCAGAGTTATGGCACCAATGCCTCGTGGATCCGGACAATCGACGGCCCGTGGACTACGGCTTGCGACGCCGTTATTTGGACGACCTGCGCGCGAAAGCCGCGAACCCTCAGGCACTTTGCCGAGAACTTTTGGAGAGCTATCCGGATGGGCGAATCAAAATGTACGTGCTGCACAGGGGGCTCCTGGCGCGACGGAGGCAGCCGGACCTGTTCCGACGAGGTGACTACCTGCCCCTGAAAGCTGGCGCGCATGCGCTGGGATTTCTGCGCAGCCTCGATGAGCGGCGCCTAATCTGTTGTGTGCCGAGGCTGGCCTACCGTTTGACGAAGGGTCATACGCCTTGGCCGCTGGGAGCGGTCTGGGGCGACGATGTGCTCGAGGTGGGTCACGCTGGAACCTACGTCAACCTGCTGACCGGCGCGCGTCTCATCCTGTCTCAGCAAGTCCGACTCGCAGAGCTGTTCGCGGAGTTCCCGGTGGCATTGTTGACGACAGAGGATGCTTCAGTGGCAGGGGTCAGCAAGCCGTGACCGCGCCTCGAAGCCGCCCGCGGCTGGGGGCTCACGTGGAGGAAGCAGGCACCCGCTTCGCCGCGTTCACCGAGGCATCTGCATGCGCCGTGCAGGTCCTGGGACCCGCCGGCGCCGAGCCCACGAGCCACGCGATGCGGGCGGTGGGAGGAGGCTACTTCGAGCTCTTGCTGCCTAGCGTGGGAGGAGGCGCGCTTTACTACTTCGTGATCGACGGGCGCTCCTTGCCCGATCCGTACGCTCGGTTTCTACCTCACGGTGTCCACGGGCCAGCGCTGGTGGTGACATCCGAATACCGGTGGCAAAACGCGCCCGTCGAGCGCCGTCTCTCCGAGCAGGTGATCTACGAGCTCCACATCGGAACTTTCACGGAAGCTGGAACCTATGCTGCGGCTAGCCAGCGGCTGCCAGCTCTAGCCGAGCTGGGAGTGACGACCATCGAACTCATGCCGGTTGCGGCCTTCGCTGGCAGCCGCGGCTGGGGCTACGACGGCGTCGCGCTGTACGCGCCGCATGCAGCCTATGGCACGCCGGATGAGCTTCGTGCGCTGGTGGACGCCGCGCATTCGCTCGGCCTGGGTGTGCTGTTAGACGTGGTCTACAATCACTTCGGGCCGGCAGGCAACTACCTGAGTGCGTATGCCAAGAGCTACTTCAGTAGCGGTATTCACAACGCCTGGGGCAACGTGCCCAACTTCAGCGACCCGGCTCTGCGCGAGCTCGTGTTGAACAACGCTCGCTATTGGTTCGAAGAATTTCGCTTCGACGGGCTACGGCTGGACGCCGTGCACGCCATCGTCGACGTTTCGCCCTTGCACGTGCTGCGCGAGTTGGCAGAGCTGGCCCAAAGTTCGACCCCGGCGCGGCTGCTGATCGCCGAGGACGACCGAAATCAGGCAGCGCTAGTCACGGACCTCGAGCTCAGCGCGCTCTGGGCGGATGACTTTCACCACCAGCTGCGGGTCACGCTGACGGGTGAACGAGATGGCTACTACACCGCCTACGAACCCGGCACTTCGGGCATTGCCACAGCCATCAACGAAGGCTGGCTCTTCTCGGGCCGGCAGCACCCGACCACCGGTAAGCCCCGCGGCACACCCGCGCACGCGCTGGCGGCGGAATCGCTAGTGTACTGCATTCAGAATCACGATCAGATTGGTAACCGAGCTTTCGGCGATCGGCTGACGGCGAGCATCGGATTGGAGGCGTACCGCGCCATCTCGATGCTGCTCTTGTTTTTGCCCATGACCCCACTGCTTTTCATGGGGCAAGAATGGGCAGCCAGCACGCCGTTCCTGTACTTCACCGATCACGATGCAGAGCTCGGTGAGTTGGTACGAGCTGGGCGGCGCCGGGAGTTCGCGGCCTTTTCACAGTTTGCGGACGAAGGTGCTCGCAGCACTATTCCAGATCCGCAAGCGGAATCGACACTCCTGGCGTCGCGTCTGGATTGGTCCGAAAGTGAGGCTGGCGTTCACGCCGAGACCAGGGCCCTGTATAAAAACGCCTTGGCTCTTCGGCAACTCGATCCTGTGCTCCGCGCCTCTGGCAGACGCGAGCTTTCAGCTCAGGCCCTAGGCGACGTCCTTTGCGTACGCAGATGGTTTCAGAGCCAATCACGTTTGCTGCTGGTCAACCTCGGACGAACTGGCGTTGCGCTCGACACCTTGATGCCAGCAGCAGAAGATCAACATCCGCGAATTCTGCTTCGAAGTAGTCCGGGACCGTCCGATAGCCTTCCCGGAGCGACTGCACTCCTGCTCGCGACCCCGCTTAACCCGAATTCACTGCAAGGGCACCCACCGTGACCGATCCGCTTTGGTACAAAGACGCCATCATCTACGAGCTTCGTACGCGATCATTTTTCGACAGCGATGGCGACGGGGTTGGGGACTTGGTGGGGCTCGGTCAGAAGCTCGACTACTTGAAAGACGTGGGCGTGACCGCGCTTTGGCTGCTCCCCCACTATCCTTCTCCGCTGCGCGACGACGGCTACGACATCGCCGACTACACGGCGGTGCACCCCGCCATCGGTAACGTCGCTGATTTCCAAGGGCTCTTGACTGCGGCCCACGAGCGCGGGCTGAAGGTCATCACCGAGCTCGTGCTGAATCACACTTCCGACCAGCATCCCTGGTTCCAACGGGCCCGACGAGCCGAGCCCGGCAGCGCCGCACGCGACTTTTACGTGTGGACTTCCGATCCTGCCAAGTGGTCGGACGCTCGCATCATTTTTCAGGACTTCGAAACTTCGAATTGGACCTGGGATCCGATTGCCAAGGCTTACTTTTGGCATCGCTTCTTCTCCCACCAGCCCGACTTGAACTTCGAAAATTCGGAGGTTCAGCAGGCGATGCTTACCGTGGTCGACTTCTGGTTCTCGATGGGGGTCGATGGCATGCGCCTCGACGCAGTCCCCTATCTGCACGAGCAGGAGGGGACCACCTGCGAGAACTTGCCCGCGACGCACGCTTTCCTGAAAAAGCTTCGCGCCCACATCAACGCCAAGTTTCCGAACTGCATGCTGCTGGCCGAGGCCAACCAGTGGCCGGAGGACGCGGTCGCGTACTTCGGAGCTGGAGATGAATGCCACATGGCGTTCCACTTTCCGCTGATGCCGCGCCTGTTCATGGCGCTGCGCATGGAAGACAGCTACCCGATCATCGATATCCTCGAGCAAACGCCGGCGATTCCTGAAACCTGCCAGTGGGCGATCTTCCTACGCAACCATGACGAGCTGACGCTGGAGATGGTCACCGACGAGGAGCGCGACTACATGGTGGAGCGCTACGCTGCGGACCGGCAGACGCGCATCAACTTAGGGATTCGTCGGCGTCTAGCGCCGCTGCTGCAGAACGACCGACGCCGCATCGAGCTCATGAATCTGCTCCTGCTGTCGTTGCCCGGGACGCCGGTCATCTACTATGGCGACGAGATCGGTATGGGCGACAACACGTACCTGGGCGACCGCGACGGCGTGCGGACGCCGATGCAGTGGAGCCCGGATCGCAACGGCGGCTTCTCCCGGGCGAATCCACAACGCTTGATTTTGCCTACGATCATCGACCCTGAGTATCGATACGAGAGCGTCAACGTCGAAGTTCAAGAGAACAATCCGAGCTCGCTCCTGTGGTGGATGAAACGGGTGATCGCTCTGCGCAAGCGCAATCTGGCCTTTGGGCGTGGCTCACTGCAAATGCTCGCCCCAGAGAATCGAAAAGTGCTCGCGTTCCTCAGGCGCTACGCCGGGGAGACTCTGCTGGTGGTGATCAACCTGTCGCGTTTTCCGCAATGGGTGGAGCTGGATCTAGAAGAGTTCAAGTCGACGGTTCCGGTAGAGTTGCTCGGGAACGGCGCCTTTCCGCGCATTCAAGACGGGCCCTACCGCCTGACCTTGGGCGGGCACGACGGCCTTTGGCTCTCCCTGAGTCGTACACCTGCGACGCCACGGCTGCGCAGCGCCGAAGCCGCGCGAATCCCTCCTCGTCTCCTGACCGTGACCGGCGACTATCGCACTCTGCTGACGCCCGGCTCGCCGCTCGAGCTCTCGCTGTTCGACTATGTGCCGGCCCAGCGCTGGTTCCGAAGTAAGACGCGAGATGTTTCGGAGGTCCAGCTGCTCGACGTCGTGCCACTGTCTGGGCTGCTACCAGGAGCGACGCGCGACAGCCAAGCGCGAGCAAGCTTGCCCCCCGAAGAGGCACCGCGCTCGTCGCTACCGGCCGACCCCGCGCTGCATCTTCATCTGGGTCTCGTGGAGGTGACCTTCGCGGACGGAGAACCCGAGGTGTACGCCCTGCCAATGAAGTATTCGGCTCAGGCGGAGGAGCCTGGTCACGCGCTGGTCGGTCTGTGTGCCGACCACGAAGCGCCGCCGAGCGCCTGGCTCTGCGATGCATCCACAGATGCGCTAACTGGCGCGTCGTTGCAGGCCATCGCGTTGGGTGAGCTACAAACGCGGGGCCGTCTAGCGCGCCTGGTCGGCCGAAGGATAGCGTCGGGCTTGGTCGACACGGAGGGCGCGGCCGGTCTGGTGGTCAGACCCCTGGGTACGGAGCAGACCAATACGTCGTATGTTTTCGGGCAACAATTCGTGGGTAAGTTGGTGCGTAAGGTCGAGCCGGGAGGCAGCATCGAAGTCGAAGTGCTGAGCGCGCTGCAAGCTACGGATGCCCGCGCCAATGTCCCCACTCTCGTGGCCGAGGTGCAGGTGCAGCTACCGAGCAGCTCCGCGACTCTGTGGATGACGCAAAGTTACGTGGCGAACGAGGGCGACGCCTGGCACGTCACCATCGACCACGCTCAGCGCTTTTACGAGAGCGTGCTTACCGCGCACCGGGACCTGCCCGCTCCGGCCTCCGCTGGCTCCTTGCTGGAGCCGCCGGTGGAGGCGCAGGCCCAGCTGCCCCTGATGAACGACTACTTGCCGCTGGCCCGCTTACTTGGCGAGCGAACCGCAGGGTTACACGCTGCATTGGCGAACAGCGTCAACGCCACGGAGCTCGCTCCGCGCCCCTTCACCGCTTTGAGCACGCGCTCTTTCTACCAGTCGCTGCGAAACCTGACGGCCAAGGCGCTCGATGCTTTGAAAGCTTCCGCTCTGCCGGACGACACGACGGAGCTCGGAAAGCTGGTATTGAGTCGACATGCTGACGTTAGGAGGAGTATCGATCGGCTGTTGGCGCAGCCACTCGGCGGCCAAACCATGCGCGTGCACGGCGACTTTCACCTGGGCCAAGTGCTCTACACTGGACGTGATTTTTTCATCATCGACTTCGAAGGTGAGCCTGCCCGGAGCGTGGCCGAGCGGCGCCGCCGGCGCTCACCCATGGCGGACGTCGCTGGGATGCTGCGCTCCTTCCACTACGCAGCTTTCGGAGTTCTGACCGGGGAGCTTCCGGGCGCGCAGATCCGCCCGGATGACCGCAGCGTTCTCGAACCTTGGGCAACCTTCTTTTACGAGACGGCATCCCGGGCTTTCTTGGCGAGCTACCGGGCGGGCATCGGCTCGCTACGGCTCATCCCCGAGGGCGGCGCGGAGCTCCAGTTGCTGCTGGACGTGCATTTGCTGGAAAAGGCGCTCTACGAGTTGGTCTACGAGTTGAACAATCGGCCCAGTTGGGCCGAGCTACCGTTGCGCGGCGTTCTGTCGGCTCTGGCGTGAATGGAGAGCAATGACACCGGGTGTCAACAGCGTGCGGTGGGGCTCTTTGGTTCGGCACGCCCTATGCTTTGGTCCTCCTCGACCTAGGAGGAACGAATGCCTGACAGCGTACTAAACCCCGGCCCCGCCGACAGAACGCGCGTGAATGTCAACCAGCCACACGAAGTTCGCTACTGGTGTGGAGCCTTTAACTGCACCAAGCGTGAATTGCTCGAAGCCGTGATAGCCGTGGGACCGATTGCCAGGGACGTCCGCGCGGCGCTTCGCGGTCCCTCGTAGCGCACCGCAGCGCCTCAGTGTGTCGAACACGCAGCTTGCGCTGAACCTACTCCCCGTTTGCCCGCTAGAGCGAAGTAGTGACGCCCCAGTGGCCGGGGGGGGTGGCTGCCGAGGCGTCAAGAGGAGCCTACCACCATTTTGGGCCGTGTCGCCGTCTAGCTTCCCTTCTAGTAGTAAAAACATCCGCCTAGCAGCCACACGGGGCGAAAAACCCCGAATCGATGGGTTCTCGCTACCGACAGGTCCTCGCTACGCGACGCCGGCGGTCACGGTTCGGGCGTCGTGCCAATCCAGATGTCGTCGACGTAAACCACCGCGTCCTCTGCATTGTTATTGGCGCTGATTCCGATCTCCAGGCTGTTCAGGATCGTGTCCGGGAGGGGCAGCGTTCTTCCCTTCACCGACAACAACTGCGAGCCATCCTGCCAGAGCTCGATGGTGCCGTCTTCCGACTCGGAGAGCACGTAGTGAACCTTTACGTATACCCACTGACCCAAGGGGAACAGGAGCTCCTCTCCGACGGCTTGTACATAAGTCGGCTTGTCTGTCCACTTGAGCTCGACGCGGAGCGCACCATCCGGGCCCAGCATGAGGCGTGGACCGGGCGCTTCCTTCAGCCACGTACTCTCCAGGTCCATGAGCGTGAGCGGCTTGCCTTCTGCGACGTAAAAATATCCCGAAAACCACACGTCATCGCCCCGCACGAAGTGCAGAATATCGGACTCGAGCGAGGCTTTGGACGTGACAATCTCGGGCGTCGGCGGCACTGCGCGCGCGCGCAACGAAGAACCGCTACGCGCGGTGTCCGCGTCAAGATCGAGTCGGTTGTCGAGGAAGTCGCAAGTCCCTTTCAGAATACAAGCTCTGAGATCGACGTAAGCCTCGATGCTCGGGGCGGCCGGTGAAAGCAGCGTAAAGCCGGTCCAGCCGCGGTCGGGGCCAACCAGATCACGCACGTCGAGCGCGCGGGCGAAGTCTTCGCTCAGACTCCGCCGGACCCCGAAGCGCGCCCCCGTTTCAGGATCTTTTCTGTAGATCTGGCAGTCTTCCACGACGTAATTCTTTTCGAAGTAGTCGGGGTCGTACAGGTGGTCCACGAGCTCCCAGCGGCCGGCGCCAAACACGTACGCATCCCCGCGGTCCACCTTGACCTTCATGCCCGCTACTTCGAACTCATAGCTAGGTAACGGTGCCGGCACCAGCGGGCAGTCCGCGTAGCGCTTTTCCTTAACAGGAGCCAGCCTCTCCGCCGGCTCCGAGCTACAGCCTAGGGCGACCGTAGCTGCCAAACCCGCCCGTAGGAGCAGCTGCACCCGCCATCGTTCCGCCGCGCTTATTGGATGGGTTGCGGGCTGGGCTGGGGGCTCGGCCATTCGATTTCAGCGTACCACGCGCTTAAGCACGGCGGCGTCCGATGAGAAGGACGTGGTTGCCACCCGACGTGGCGTGTTTTGGCACTCGCTGAACCTGGACATCGAAGCCGCCCTTGGCGAGGCGTTTCTCGAAGAGCGGCTCTTCGCCGGCCGACCAATACACCACCGAGCCCGAGGCCGTGAGAGCCCGGTGAACGCTGGCTAAACCGGCGGCTTGATACAAGCGGCTGTTGCCCTTGGTGTTCATGCTGGTAGTTTGATTGTCGGCATCCAGCATGATCGCGTCGAAGCGCGCTTCGTTCCGCTCTATCACCTGAGCCACGTCGTCAATCACGACCTCCGTGCGCCGGTCCGCCAGCGCGGCATGAGAAAGTGGATACGAGCGGTTCCTGTTCCAGGTGACCACATCCGGAAGAAGCTCGGCGACCACCACCCTCGCATCAGAGGCCAGCTCGTTCAGGGCGGCACGGAGCGTGAATCCCAGACCAAGCCCGCCAATCAGCACGCAAGCGCGCCGCCTCTGCTTCAGGGGCCGACAAGCAACGACCCCGAGCTGCTCTTCGGAGAAGGAATGGCGCGTGGACATGAGCTCGCGACCGTTGACACGGATGACGTAGTCCTGATCACGGACGGCCAACGTGAGGGTGCTGCCGTCCGGCGTGACAACCTGCTCGAGGACAGTCCACTTCTTCATCGAAAGCCCCAGCCCTTGCCCGAGACGCCGCGTCTCGTCAACCGCGCAGCCAGTCGCAGGCGCCTCGTTCACTGCGGCACACCGTGTAGAAACTCAGACCTCAGGCTTGCCGACGCGGCCTAGCGGTCTGATAGGCTGCCGCTCCCCAAGCTACCCAAGCCTGCGACAGGGGCGCCGCGGCTCAGCATGAACTAGCCCGACCCGTCGTGCCACGAGAAATTCCGATGACCGCCTACGCACTCTTTATTGTCTTGGCCCTGATGACCGGTGTTGCGATTGCCATCCAGACTGGCATCAACACGCAACTGCGTGCGTTCTTGGCCAGCCCCTTGCAGGCGGTGTTCGTCTCGTTCTCGGTGGGTACTTTGCTGATTGCGTTGGCCCTGGTCGTCCTGCGCAGCCCTCCACCGGTAGCGCAATGGGCGCGCATGCCGTGGTGGATGTGGCTGGGGGGCGTGTGCGGCTTGTTCATCGTATCCACCAACATCTTGGTGGCTCCGCGTTTGGGAGCAGCGCTCCTGATGTCGTTGGCGATCGCCGGACAGCTGGGTGCCGCGGTCCTGCTCGACCACTACGGCGCGTTCGGCTTTCCCGTGCACCCCATTTCACTCGGTCGGGTGGCTGGAGCCGCTCTGCTAGTCGCAGGCGTAGTGCTGATTCGATACGGCTGAGCCCAGATTGCGGCAGCGGCGCCTCGCCGAGCGCGCAGCTATTGATCGAGAACCGATGTCAGGTACGCTGCGCAGGTGGCTAACGAGATATTGGTGCAATCGGTCAAGGACATCGCCGGCAAGGCCAAAGCTGGCGACATGGAGGGCGCCTACCTGGGCTATCGGGATCTCTTCGCCAGCGAGGCCTTCGCGAGTTACCGGGTGGAGGACCAGCGTCAAGCACTACGCCTGATGATCCTGGCGAAGGGCCTGCCGGCTAGGCCGACCGCGGCGATGGAGGAGGCCTACCGCGCCGCTTCGACTCTGCTAAGCGGGATGTTGCAGCACGGGGAGCCGGCGGATCACGAGCTGCTCGGCGTCTGTCAAGTCATGCTGGGAGACGAGGCAGGCGCCAGCGAAACGTTTAGGGCCGGCCTCGCCATCGAGCGCCAGCGTGATCCCCAGTCCAAGCTCTGCGGCACGCTGATGAAGCGCGTCTCGATGGTCTGATCGGTTACGCCTGACCCATGCGCAGAATCGCCGCGGTCGGATCTGCTGCATTCGCCGTCCTGAGCGTTCTTCTGTGGCCAGGGTTGCTCCCGAATAGTGAGCTCCCCAGCAACCTCATCAAAAAGAAGATGGACGCGCAGACCCACTCTAACGATGGTCTCGGGCATGACGAACTCGCCTAGACTCGACGAGCAACTGGCAGCCGACACACAACGATTCGAGGTTCGCAAGTCGATGCTTGTTTTCAAGAAGCTTCACTACCGCACCAGTGGCGAAAAGGTCGTGGAAGGCTTCCGTTGCTTCTCTTGCGGTATCGGCGCCCTGGTATCGGCTTTCGAGGCCCAGGATTTCGCGGCCATCGCGAAGCTGCCTTTCGCGCTCGACGACGAAGGCGACCCCGACACTAGCGCGGTGCTGCTCGATCTCGCTTACACCGAAAGCGGAGCTTTCATCGCCGCTCAACCCGTCGAGTATCTAGATCACAACCCCACCCCGGTCGCCCCCATGCTCCTGTTCGAGGGGGCTCAGGCCAACTTCGAGGGGGCTCAGGCCAACGCCTGCTTTGCGATCATCAAGCAGCTCGATCAGAGCGCGTAGAGGGCGCCAACCAGCACCGGCGCCAGCACCAGGGCGGTAACCTTTCATCGAGTAGCCGCCCCCCGTTGCCAGGGGGCGGCTCTCACGGAACCGTACTTGTGCTTTTCACATACGGCTCTTCGGGACCGCCGGTTATGACCCCGGCGGCCGGCCGGGTTACGACCTCGT
>Ga0163144_10015006_pt1 | contig 16024 bp, 12 predicted proteins | sample OliLak19BULKMAT1_FD_123175 | JGI IMG/M metagenome (GOLD analysis project Ga0163144, IMG submission 123175) | Freshwater microbial mat bacterial communities from Lake Vanda, McMurdo Dry Valleys, Antarctica - Oligotrophic Lake LV.19.BULKMAT1 | ecosystem: Environmental > Aquatic > Freshwater >... | reverse complement strand
GACTGAATCGGTTGAGGTGGACGTGCGAGTGATCGCGGCCACTCACCGTAACGTCGATCAGATGATTAAGACCGGAGCGTTTCGAGACGATCTTTACTACCGGTTGAATGTCATTCGCATTGAACTGCCCCCATTGCGTGAACGTCCCGAGGATATCAGGCTGCTTGCCGCCCATTTTTGCCAGCGTTTCGCAAGACCCGGTCATCCGCCTGCCTCGGTCAGTGATGAAGCGATGGAAATTCTGCTGAAATGTCCCTGGCCCGGGAACGTGAGACAACTTGAAAACGCGATTGAGCATGGATGTGTCACGGCGAGAGAGGATGTTATCTTGCCGAAGAACTTACCTTTAGACGTAGCCAGGACGGGTGGTATCAAGCATCCGTTTAACGTAGATCTGACGCGGCCTTTGCCCGATCAACTCGCCGAATTAACTGCGGCATTTGAGGAGCGGTATCTGCGCCGAGCACTCAAACGAACCCGCGGCCACGTGGGTAAATGTGCAACCATAAGCGGACTTTCTAGACGAAGCGTCACCGATAAGATTGCACAATATCAAATTGACAAAACATCCTTTAAGACGGATGCGGAATGACTATCGGCGAGCAAAGCTACCGTTATCTCGATGAGTGCTCGCGGCTACATCCGGCAAGGCGCGATTGATGAGTTTTGGAATGCCCTCTTCAACACTCTTCTGCATCGAGGAAGAAGCTCGCGCAATAGCGTGCTCCGCAAGTTTTTTCACTTCGCGTCCTGCTATCTCCATGAGGTCATTCAACCACGCAGGTCGGGGAGCAGCGGTCGGTGCAGGCGTGGAAGGCATTGGCATGAACGCGGGAACCCCTGAGTAAACGGGCTCGGTAGATCTCCTCGTTAACAACAGCCCAGTAATAAGGCCCGCTACGGCCGCGCCACCGACCATTTGCAGCGGATTTTCACGGACATGTCTTCTCACGTCAAACACTTCCTTAACTCCGTCGGAAACCGAATCAATCGACTCTTTTACGCCACCGCTAACCGTGGCCATTGTGTCGGCCACCGCCGTTTTCACGGAATCAACAGTATCTTGAACCGCGTCGGTGGCCGATTGTATCGTTCCAACGACTTGTTGCTCAAGAAGGGAAACCTTCTCACTCAGCGATTCCCGCGTCTGTTCCATCTGCTTCCCGATTAGCTCCGGGGTTTCGCTATCCATGATAAATTCTCCTCTATGGCGTTGAGTGTTTTGTCCGGCAGGGGATTAAATTTCGCAAACATTCTTTTACCAACATAAAGGGCAATGGCCCCGGCAACGAATAGCGTGCCCCCGATGATTGCCCAACCGCCCCAGGGCGGTAAGTCGAACAACCAGTTCAATAGCAATGGCGTTGATACAACGAGAAATAGCATGCCGACGAACACCCCTGCCGCTCCGATGCTCATGTATTTGGCTGCGGAGGTAGTCCGCCTAATATCTTCGCGGATCTCAGCTCGAAGCATTTGGTATTGCTGGCGAATTAACTGCTGGGCATCGTCGGCGATACCGGAAACTAACTGAGTTAATGTCGACTCACTGCTAGCAACACCATTGGCAAGGGGTTTTCGCGTCAAATCCGAGACAGGAGCATCAACCATGATTGTTTCCTCCGAGAGCTTCGTATTTGAATGTTAAGCAACCGGTGTGCCAGTCGCGATGGGTTGAGGGGTCGATTCTCTCTCCCCAAGCTTTCTGGCCGGGCCAACGGCCAGTCCAGAACCAAATCGATTCGCATACACTTCTGTGAACTCGGCCCCGAGCAGCAGGATTTGGGTAGAATAATAGATCCAAACGAGCAAAACCACGAAGGAACCTGCCGCACCATAAGCGGAACCTGGTGCCGTCTGACCCAGATACAGGCCAATTAGGTATTTTCCGAGTGAAAACAAAGCCGCCGTGACGAGCGCCCCAACCCACACATCCGACCATGCGGGCTTGGCGTGAGGCAAGACTTTGAAGATGAATGCGAACAGTGCCCCCGTTAGCAGGAACGCCAGTGCCTGATTGCCCACTCGCAATCCCCACCCTCCGATGGGGAGGCGGTCATCGAGCCAGCCGTTCAGGGCCGAAAGGGCCGCACTAAAGGTAAGCGAAGCCAAGAGAAGGAAGGCGAGCCCACATACCACTGAGAAGGATAACAGCCGATCCTTGACCGCACCCCAAATTCCACCGCGTACCTGATTCGGCTTCACATCCCACACGGTATCCAACGCACCTTGAAGCTCAGCAAAGACGCCTGACGCTCCGATCAACAAAGTGGCAATGCCAACAATTGTCATGAGAGTGCTGGTTGAGCTGGAACGCGTTTTGGCGAGCATGCCCTCAATCATTTTCGCACCATCTTCGCCGACCATATCGTGGATTTGCGATTGAATTTCGCCCCGGGCAGCTTGCTCCCCAAAAACGGCACCAGCAATGGCAATAACTACGAGCAATAACGGAGAGAGCGATAATGTGGTGTAAAAGGCCAGTGCAGCTCCCAGCCGTGGGCCCTTATCCGCCCAGAACTGAATGCCTGCGTCTTTTACGAGCGGCCAAACATTGGCAACTTTCATCTGGGCTCCAAGTATAAGTGAGGCGAGCCCGCGGGTTCTTCCCAGCGGGCTCGTCTCGTTGCTTTGCGGACCAACTTATATGACACCGCGACTGCCACGGCGTCCCATGATGAGGCTGAGGACAAAGAGAACCAAGAACACGAAGAAGAGAACCTTGCCAATGACATACGCTGGGCCCGCTACATCGGTAAACCCAAACACGCCCGCCAAGAGTGCAATCAATAGGAAAACGAGTGCATAGCGTAACATGGGAAACTCCTCGTGAGCCGCGAGCGGCTACGTCAGTGAAATCGGTGTTGAAAAACCGCCGGCGTTGCCGGCGGGCTAATCCAGGAATCTATCAATGAACTGCATCGGCTACTTCGGTCTTTCCGACAACAGGTTGATTCAAATAATTAAAATGCATCCTGCGTGCCAAATGCCACACCAAATTATTTTAAGCTCAGACCGGAGCACGGCTACGAAACGAATCCAGGATAAACACGGCGATCGCCAAGACAACAATTCCAAAAAATACGGTCTTGGCTAATTCGAAGGTGAAATCGGGCACTAGAGCATAGGCGATCGGCGGGGCGATCAGAGCGGCCGCCAGCAAAACCATTGCAAAACGGAGCATGGAATACCCTCAAAACAAAGTTACGAATTCGGCTCAACATTTGGAGCCCGATGAGGTTCGAGCACGCAATCGGTGTGCCGGAACATTGGCTTCCGGTCGATAACCATGGCAAGTTGCTCGTGCCCGCAATTCCTTCACGCTATACTTGCGGCGGTGCAGCATTGACCAATTCTGGCTCATTTAGGACCGGTTTAGTCATCTGTTGACGGTTGGAGGGTCGTGGTTTATCGGGCACGGGCTGCAACGGAACGGCAATCCCTTTCACCGCGGAAGACTTAATTGCCTCCAAGATCCACATGTCGATCAAGCCCTCTCGGCCATCGGGTTCGGGCCTGCGTTTTTCCTGGATGCACTTCGAAAAATAAACGATTTCAGGGGCAATTTGGTCGCTGTCCGGAAATGTGGTCTGCTTGATGTTCCCGTCGACCGACATCGAGATCGTACGCTCGCCTTTATGGCTGTAAGCACCGTCGATGCGGAGATCGCCCTTGGTGCCGACCACCTGATAAACGGATGTCTTGGCTTCACCAAACCCGCAGACGAAGGAGGCCAGGCGGTCGCCCGGGAATCGCATGATAGCCGACACCATTTCCGGCACATCCTTGAATTTCGAGTCGGCTCCGGCAGCAGTGAAGGCCGTCACTTCCAGCGGCTCAGCTTGAAACAAATAACGCGCCGCATTGACACAATAAATACCGACATCGAGCAATGGATGCCCGCCAAGCGAGGCGTTGAGCCGCGAGTTATCCGGTTCTACCTGCTGAGTGAACGTAGAAACGAAAACGCGAGGATCACCAATCATTCCCTTACGGATTAACTCGATTGCATGGAGATTAGCCTTCTCGAAGTGGAGGCGGTAGGCGGTCATCAGTAAAACGCCCGCCCGGTCGCAAGCGGCCACCATTTCTTCTGCGGAGATGGCCGTATCGGCCAGGGGTTTTTCACAGAGGACGTGTATTCCGCTCTGGGCTGCAAGTATCGCTTGCTCTTTGTGAATCGCATTTGGACTGACTAAATAAACGGCGTCCAAAGAACCGGAGGCGAGTAGGGCAGGATATTGGTCGAGGGAAAATGTCGGAACTTCGTAATCGGTCGATAATAAGGCACGCTTCTGCGCGTCACCAGATACGATGGCTACCAGTTCACTGTTTTCGCTCGCGTTCTGAAAGGCGGGCAGCACGGCAGCTTGACCGAACCAACCGGCCCCCACAACCGCATACCGAACTCGGGAGTGGTTTGAGATGCTTGACATGATTACTCCTATTTCTTCAGAGAAGATGTCTTACCAGTGCAACTTTGGTTCCATTGTAAACTGGTCCTTGGGTCATTCGAAATTATCTGGCACGCCGCTTGCACTTCAATCACAAATCAGGAGTACATACTATGCCGCACAACATCGTTAAAGTGCTGATCACCGGAAATTGGGTCGTTCAAGAGTGCGAGAGGGATCCAGAGAGGATTTATTGTCCCTCTGGCGACATTGACGTCGTGCAAGAAGCATCTGAAGATTCATTTCCCGCCAGCGATCCTCCGTCTTGGACAGCTCGATGCGAGACACGAATACCCTATTAAACTCTGCACATTTGGAGGTCAAAGACGCTAAAATTTGGTCTTCCACTAAGATGCCATCAACTTTTTCTTGTGTGCATCTAACATCTGTACGATTTGGATTGGATCTGCAGGCTTGCAAAGGTAATAATCGAAACCGGCTGCTTTTCCTTTTTCTTTCATGGCTTCATCGCAGTAAGCAGTGCAGGCGATGAGCAGCGGTTTGCACGCCATGCGCGAGATTTCGCGAGCCACCTCGAAACCGTTCTTTTTGGGCAAACCAATATCACAAACAACCACATCCGGAGAGTTATTTATTGCAGCTGCGACTCCGGCTTCACCATCGAGTGCAACGATCACCTTATGTCCTGCAGCAAGCTCCAGATACATTCTTAAACTTGTTGCTATATCAGCTTGATCCTCAATTATCAGGACCGAGAGTATCGGGGAGGTTTGCGTACCAGTGGTTTCCACGGCTAAGCTCGATGATGCCTGGGGGCGTCAGATCCCTACTATGCATTGTTCATTCCGTTGAGACGTGTCCGGCCACATTTTTTCGAACTTGGGCTCTTTTCTTGCCATTCCAACTGGCCTTGAGGCCTCGAATCTGGATATCTGGCACCTTGACATTGGCGATTTCGATAGCACGAATGGAAGTAGCATACTCCTTGGCTTGTCCTCGAAAAAATTACTGTGGTGGAGATCATTTGCCCACGCCGCTCAAAGCAAACGCCGCCCACCATTGCGTCGGACTACGTTTCAACACTCCGACTTTCCCACCTTCCGGAAGGGCGACCAGATCCGATTTGAATCCACGCGACGCAATCTCTTTTTCGGAAAACCCTTGCTTCTTGAGTTCCGCCACCATCGCTTCATGCCGTTTCAACACTAGATCTGGATTGCGAAGGATAGTGAGTTGTGCTTCTCGCAGTGCCTCGATGGGCGACAGTGGCTTTTCTTTGTCCCACAGTCGCTTGTAAAACTCCTCCATCAGCACGGCCGTCGAAACGTCGCCGACCTTCCACAAAGACGCGACGACATTCGGACACCCAGCCAGGTGAAAAGCTCGCTGCAATCCTTGGACGCCTTCGCCGGACGTGTACTCGCCAAGTCCTGTCTCGCAAGCAGACAGGACGCACAGCCGCAAGCCTTCAAGTGGGAGATCGACGATTGCTTCGCCGGAAATGATGCCGCTATGTTTGCGAATCGCCTCTGGAGAGTTGGCCCCAGCCAGAACGAGGCCGACGTATCCAAGCGGGCTTCGGCTGCCCACGCCGATCCGTTCTGTGGTTTGGCCCGCGGCGTACTGCCAATTGACCAGTTGTTCGGTCGAACGCTTTCGCTCGACCGACAACGCCTGCTCATCGAAAAACCCGTGCGTCGCCAGATGCGCATAGCGAGACTGAGGCAGTGCCTTGAGCACGGCAGCACTGGTTGCGTTGTGTCCGGTCAAGACTGGCGTGGAACCACGGACTGCCAAGTCGAACACTCGTTTGATTTCGATCTCAGTTCCTGGAAGGAATGGCCATGGATGATCACTGGGCATTTCGGGACGATCGTAACGAACGGCACCAACGGCCAAGAGACGTTCGTTGCCTTCAAATTTCCGGGGTTGAATCAAGTGTTCGAGAAGGAAGTGTCCGTGCGGAACTGATGCCATACCCCCCTGAAGTTCTTCGAGCAAAACGGTATCCGGGATTTTGCCCGGCAGCGCGGGGAACGGCAAGCGGGCAAGGTCGCCGTCGAGGGCGAGGTAGACGGAACGCGTGTCCTTCGGCAAATGGGAGGCAAGTTTATCCCAGATGCTCTTGCGAAGCGTACCTGGCGCGGTTGTCGACGCCCGTTTGTCAATCGCCTGTCGCCAGGCCATGATCGACTCATCGATAGCCGCGGCCGGACCGAGTTCCACACGCTTGACTTCCAATCTTGGGGCGACAACAAAGGCCACATACCAATCGACAGGTTGCTGACCCTTTTCAAACATTCGGCGATAACGCACGAAGTCAATGAAGACAGTGTCCGGGGGCAATTTGCTTGCCAAGTCGGCCGGCCCGAGTCGGGCGACTTCGGTGCGGGTGCGATATTCTGGCACAATGGCGACCAACTCACGCTCAAGCCGATCACGTCGATCGGTTAGGATGCGCAACTTCTGATCGCGGTCCGACTGCTTCTTGGAATCCATGTTGGGCGCTGCGAGCAGCAGATCGTGCAATTGCCGGCGTACTTCACCCAGGTCGCGGCCCAGTTCACGCGTCTTCTCCGATTGGTTGGCCGCGAGGCGTGCAGCTTCATGACGCGTCTCGAAAATGCGGCTCAAGCGCGACCGGGATTGCCAAACGTGGCCGTACACCGTCGAATCGGGCACGGCGTCGTCGCGCGAGACTGACAGATAGGCGCTGCGTGACACTGGCAATTCAGACTCGAATGCCAGCGCCTCGGCCGTGCTGGCCCCGGAGGCATAGGCCTCCGCGAGAGCCAGCCGCATCGTCAGCGCTCGTTCAAGATGTTGCATCGCTTGATTGTTGTCGCCCAGGGAGGCAAGCAAGTGCCCATATGTGTTCAGATTTCGGGCCAAATCCTGATGCCCGCGAGGAAACTCCTCTTTCGGAAAGAGTCGGTCGCTCATCTCGACCGCTCGCTTGTGGAATGGCAAGGCCTTTTCCGGCTCGCCGAGACGCGACAGCGTGAAACCCATACTGTTCAAGCTGCTCGCAAGCAGACTGTGCCCACGCGGAAATTCACTTTCAGGATAGATTCGCTCACGCATCTCTAGTGTCTGACGGAAGTAGGCCTGGGCGTCCTGGCCACGGCCGAGCTTCAGCAAGATGTACCCCATGTTGTTGAGACCAACCGCGAGGCTGGGATGGCCGCGAGGAAAGTCCTGCAACGGATAGAGTTGGCGATTCATTTTGAGAGCGCGCTCGAAATACGGAAGTGCCTTCGTGTTGGCGCCCAAGGTTTGCAGCACGTATGCTAAATTGTTCAGGCTCATGACCAAGTCCTGATGTCCGCGTGGAAATTCGCTTGACGGATATAGGCGTTCACGCATGGCCAGTGCCCGTTCGTAGATTGGCAAGGTCTTGCCGAATTCGCCGATATGGTCGTAAAGAGATCCGAGATTATTGAGACTGATGGCGAGTTCAGCATGTCCCCGTGGAAATTCCGTCTCGGAGAAGAGACGCTCGCGCATGGCCAAGGCACGCTCGTAATAGGCAAGCGATTTGGCATAGTCGCCCATCGTCGAATACAGGTGCCCCAGGCCATTCAAACTGCTCGCGGTATCGCGGTTGCCGTTGGGATAGTCTTTTTCAGGGTAAAGTCGCTCGTTCATCGCGAGGGCGCGTTCGATCAACTCGCGCGCGTGGCGATATTCTCCAAATTCCTCCAACATGTTGCCCAGATTGTTCAGGCTGACGGCCAGTTCGTGGTGGCCCGACGGGTGATCCTTGCTTGGATAAAGTCGCTCGCGAATCTTCAAGGCTCGTTCGTACATCGGTAAAGCGCGACCACGCTCGCCCATCGCTTTCAACAGACTTGCGAGATTGTTCAAGCTTCCAGCCAATTCAACGTGGCGAAGCGGAAAGTCCTTCTCTGGGGCTAATCGTTCGCAAATGGCCAAGTCGCGTTCGTAGTACTTCAACGCTTTCGCGTGCTCACCCAGGTCATCGAACAGGGCACCGAGGTGATTCAACGTGAGGGACAGTTCCACTTGTCCCTCGGGGAAATCCTTTTCCGGGAACAGACGCTCACGCATGGCGCGCGCGCGTTCATACGGGCCAACTGCCTTTTGCTTCTGACCCAGCTTGCTCAGGACATCGCCCAGATTGTGCAAGCCCGTCGCCAAATCGGGATGGCCGATCGGAAACCGCTTCTCCGGGTAAAGCTGTTCCTTGATCCGGACAGCCCGCTCGAAGTAAGCAAGCGACTTGGAGCGTTCTCCAGTTGATTCAAGAACCGAAGCAACACTGTCCACGCTGGCGACAAGATTCCCGAGAGCCCCGAACGTTGATTTTTCCTTGAAGAGCTTTTCACGCATGGTCAGCCCGCGTTCGAAGTATTGGAGGCCTTTCGCTTTCTGTCCCATGCCCGCCAGCAAGTACCCCAAATTGTGGATGCTCTGTGCCAGGACCGGATGGCCCATCGGAAATTTCTTTTCGGGATACAGGCGCTCGTTCATGGCCAGACCGCGTTCGTAGTAGGGCAGAGCCTTGGCGTCTTGATCCATTGCCTTGAGCAGAAAGCCCATGTTGTTGATGCTGGTCGCCAATTCCTCGTGTCCATCGGGGAACTCTTTTTCCGGGTAGAGCCGTTCCCGCATGGCCAATGCACGTTCATAATAAACTAGAGCTTGTTTTTGCTCTCGGATGTCCGCCAGGAAATGCCCCAGCGTGTGCAGAACCGAGGCGAGTTGTGCGTGCCCCCTTGGGAAATCCTTCATCGGATAGATTTTTTCGTTCATCGCCACGGCATCTTCGAGAGACTTGCGGGCCTTATCGTTCTGCCCCGTCATCGCGAACATGTAGCCGAGGTTGTTCAGGCTTGCTGCCAGTTGAGCGTGACCGTTGGGATATTTGCTCGCCGGATATGCTTGTCGATTGAGCTTCAGGGCTTCGGTCAATTTCTCAATGCCTTCGGCAGCCTTTCCCGACTGAAAGAGACCCACCCCTTCGGTGTTGAGCTGGGTAGCCTGGTCGGCCAATTTCTGCTCGTCAGGCGTGAGCGAGGTTGTTTTTGATTCGTCGGCATATGCGCACCCGCAAATCAAAATCATCGTCAGCAGTACTCGGCGAATCATAAACTCGACTCCGTTGCGAATGCTAAATTGGGCATCGTTTGTCTAGGGCACACCGCCACTCAAGACAAACCCGGCCCACCAATGCGTCGGGCTGCGTTTCAGATCGGCGACCTTGCCGCCTTCCGGGAGTGTCGCGAGGTCCGTCTTGAAGCCGCGCGACGCGATCTCTTTTTCCGAGAGGCCTTGTTTCTTAAGCTCGGCTACCATTGCTTCGTGACGCTTCACGACCTTGTCCGGGTTACGGAGGATTGTCAATTGTGCTTCACGCAGCGCCTCGATCGGGGGCAGTGGCTTTTCCTTGTTCCACAGCCGCGAGTAGAACTCTTCCATCAACACCGCCGTGGAGACGTCGCCGACCTTCCATAAAGACGCGACGACGTTGGGACAACCAGCGAGGTGAAATGCTCGCTGCAAACCCTGCACACCTTCGCCCCCTGTGTACTGGCCGAGGCCGGTTTCACAGGCGGAAAGAGTGACAAGCTTCAGGTTTTCAAGTTGAAGATCGACGAGGGTCAAGCCGGAAAGAATCTCCCCACCGGATAACACCAAGCCGGTGAAAGCGAGCGGGTTCTTGCCGGCCACTTTCAGGGAATCGTCGCCGAACTGATGGGCATCAACGGCACGACTGGCTCGCAGTTGCTCGGCGGTGAGAGCTTCTTTGTCGTAATAACCGTGTGTAGCGAGGTGGGCGTAGCGTGCACTCGGCAACAACTCGATCAGTCGCTTGGACGATGCATCGGTCCCATCGAGAAGCTTCACTGGACTAGGTGCCAAAGCCTTCAGTGCGATTAACTCCGCCTTCGTGCCCAGCAGGCGGGGCCATTCTTTTGAGTTGTACTCAAGCCCGCCGAGCAATAAAAGCGATTCGGCTCCCAGATATTCGCGGGGATACTTGAGTGATTCCAGGACAAACTGCCCATGAGGCACCGTGGAAATTGCAAAGTCTTCCAGCAGCACCCGGTTCTCAGATATGGGCAGCGCCGCCCACGGCATTCGTGCCAGATCTCCGTCTGGGGAGAGGTAAAGGGTTTTTGTTCCTGCAGGCAAATGCGGCGCGAGTTTCACCCAGATGAGTTCTCGCAACTGCTTGGAGGCAAGACTTTCGGCCTGCGCGTCGATCTCCTTTCGCCACTGAGTTATTGACTTGTTGATTGGATCGGTCTCCCCCAGTTCGACGCGGCGGATCGGCTGTCCTTTCGTAAAGACAAACGCGGCGTAACTGGGTAGTCGAGTTTCGCCGGCCTTGCCAGATTTGGACCCATCGAAATTGAATCGTGTGTAGCGGACGAAATCGATCAGCACCGTGTGATCGGGCAACAGCCGCGTCAAAACTTCGGGGCTCGCCAAATCGAGCGATTTTGTTTGTTCAAGAAATGGAATCGCCTTCGCCAATTCGCGTTCCAAGACGTCTCGATCATTGATCGCTTTCACTAGAAACTTCTCGCGATCCATGGGAGACAAACGGCGATTCTGCAGCAAGTGATCGATCTCCTTCCGCACTGCTCTAAGCTCATCGAGCTTCCTTGCGTGTTCCGTGCCCGTAACGCGAGCCGCGGCGTGCCGTTGCTCCATCACGCGCGTCATTTCTGACTTGGTCGCCCAAACCGATGCGTAAGCCGAAGTGGCCGTACCGGGCACATGCGAGGTGACGGAGAGGAACGCATCGCGTCTGAGCACATGGGCTCTCCCAAAGAAAAGTGCCTCGGATTCCGAGGAGATCTCTCGAATCCGGCGGCCGAGTTTTTGATCCATCCTCAAGGCCTGCTCAAAATAGGGCAACGCCTTTTGATACATCGACATCGCGTGCAAGAGTTGGCCAAGGCTGCCGAGGCTTCTGACCAAGTTCTGATGTCCGTCAGGATACCTTGACACGGGGTATAGCTGTTGACGCATTGCCAACGCCTTCTCGCAGTAAGTCATCGCCTTCGGATAAAGATTCATCGACTTGCACAGGATGCCCATCGCGTTGAGGCTATTTGCCAAGTCCGGGTGTCCTTCAAGATACTTCGACACAGGGTAGAGTTTCTCTCGCATCGCCAGGGCTTGTTCGAGGTAGATCATCGCCTTCGGATACAGTTCCATTGAATGCATCAGGCCACCCAGGCTGTTGAGGCTTCGGGCCAAATTCGGGTGCCCATCGGGATACTTCGACGCCGGATAGAGCCTTTGGTAAATTGCCAAACTCTGTTCGTAGCACGTTAGCGCCTTCGGATACTGCCGTAGCGACCGTAGCACTGTGCCTTGATTGTTAATACTGATTGCCAAATCCACATGTCCATCTGGATACTTCGATGCCGGGTAGAGCTTCTGATACATCTCCAAAGACTGCTCGTCGTACGCTAATGCCTTCGCGGCCTGCCCCATCGCCTGCATCAGCCTACCCAGGCTGTTCAGGTTGTTGGCCAGGTCGGGATGCCCGACGGGATACTTCGTTTTTGGGTAAAGCTTGTGCTTCATCGCCAGCGCTTGCTCAAGGTAGGTTAACGCCTGCGGATATTGCTCCAATGCCTTCATTACGCCGCCCAGGCTGTTGAGACTGGTGGCCAAATCCGGATGGCCGTCCGGATACTTCGATGTCGGGTAGAGCTTCTGCCGCATCGCAAACGTCTGCTCGTGATACGTCAATGCCTTTGGATAAGCTCCCATCGCCTCCGTTTGACTGCCCAGGTTGTGGAGGCTGTTGGTTAAGTCCTCATGTCCGTAGGGATACTTGGAAACTGGAAAGAGCTTCTGCCGCATCGAAAACGCCTGCTCCAAGTACGGCAACGCCTTCAGAGACAAACCCAATGCACCCATGGCGACTCCCGTGCTGTTGAGGCTGTTGGCCAGTTCGGGATGACCGTCCGGATACTTCGACAAGGGGTAGAGCTTCTGCCGCATTGACAACGCTTGCTCGAAATGCGGCAAAGCCTTTTGAGACTGTCCCATCACCTGTAGCAGGCCTCCTAAGTTGTTCAAGCCACTGGCCAGATCTGCGTGCCCGTCTGGAAATTGCGAGACGGGGTAAAGCTTTTGATACATCGACAAAGCCTGCTCGAAGTAATTCAACGCCTTCGGATATGACCCCATCGCCCTCATCAGACTGCCCACACTGTTGAGGCTGCTGGCAAGATCCTCGTGTCCGTTGGGATACTTCGACACTGGGTACAACTTCTGGCGCATGGCCACCGCTTGCTCTTGATACGGGAGCGCCTTCGGATACGACCCCATTGCCTTCAGCAGAACTCCGAGGTTGTGAAAACTGTTGGCCAGGTCCACGTGTCCATCGGGATACTTCGACGCCGGGTATAGCTTTTGCCGAATCGACAAAGAGTCTTGGGCCTTGGCGATGGCTTCCGTTGCCTGACCGCGTTGGTACAATTGCACAGCTTCGCGAGAATACCGTTTCGCCTCTTCGGCGAGTTTCTGCTCCTCAGGCGTGAGTTCCGGCGGCTTTGGCTCCTGGGCTTTGCCGATTGGAATGCAGCCGAATGCCAGCACCACCGCGAGAAGAGATTTGCGAGTTGAACGAGCCATGATGCAACCTCGAATCGAGTCTGGAGTTCAGAGAAGCGTGTATTTCATTTCCCCACATGTGCGAACCGCACAGCTCGCACCAGGTCGAAGTGCGGTTGTAATCGGGTGATTAAGCGATCCAGTGGATCATCGATTTTCTTCAACTCCGTATTGAAACCGCGATGCTGGTCGATGCGGATCGCACTTTCTTCATGGCCATTGACGCTTCCACGCATGGCGAAGGTCTCTAAATTCTCAAGTGGTGTTGGCGACAACGGTAGCCGACCTGTGATTTCGGCCAGCTTCACTTCCGATGGCAAGGGCGTTCGCCGTGCCAACATTAAGATCGTCTCCTGGCCACTACTTTCATCCAGCTCCAGCCCGCTTTCGGATTCACGGCTCGGCCAGATCAGCGAACTCTCGGCACCAACAACCGGGGGCGGGTCGATAAGTGATTTGTCCAACCGCTTCCCGTCTCGATGCCACGGGTACAACGGCACCACGTTTCCCTGGGCATCCAGTACCAGCAAGTAAATGTGTGCCGGCTGGTTCAAACTCACCTCGGCCCGAACTGAGTCACCGGCTCGTGCCGGCAAAGCACCGGCGTCTCTTCCCAATTGCAAGCCTTGCTTCGATTTGTCGATCGACCAGATCCGGACCACCAGGCGATCATCGAGTGGCGGAACTGGTGATTCGACCTGAACGATTTCAGGCACAATCTCGCGATCGCGGGACGGCCAGAGGATCGCGATCAGCGTACCGATGACCATCACGGCTGCCGCTGCCAGCGGCCAATTCCGCCAACGCTTTGAAGGCGGAGCTTGAATGGTAATGGTTTCCGCCAAGTTCGTTGGGACGCCGGACAAACATGCTGCGACTTCCATTGCCGAGCCGGGCCGCCCGCCCGGTTGTTTGCTGAGTAGCCGCATCACCAGGTCGGACAGACCCACGGGCACTTCCGGGTTGACATTCAGGGGTGGCGGAGGAGTATGTTCGGCAACGGCCCGCATTGTCGCACTCAGCGTCTTGCCCGTGAATGGCGGCCGGCCAGTCGCACACTGATAAAGGACTGCACCCAGGGAGAATAAATCCGCCCGGCCATCTACTTCGAGCCCGTCCGCTTGCTCGGGGGCCATGTAGGCCAGGGTGCCCATCACGACACCCGGTTGGGTTAGACCATCCGTTCCGTCGGCGGATCGAGCCAATCCGAAATCCAGCAGTCGGACGCGATCTCCGGGGATATCCAACCAGACATTCGCCGGCTTCACATCGCGGTGGATGAGGCCACGCTCGTGGGCAGCGGCCAGACCTTCTGCCATCTCTCGGCCCACTCGGGCTACTTCAGCAGGAGGCAGAGGCCCACGTTCCAGTCGGGTCGAAAGTGTCTCACCCGCCAGCAAAGGCATCACCAAGTAAGGAGTGCCCTCGTGTTCACCGACGTGGTAGATCGGAACCACGTGATCGTGTCGAATGGCTGCAACTGCCCGAGCTTCGCGTAGAAATCGGGCGCGGGCATCCGGACTGGACCCAAGGGCTTGACGCATTACCTTGATGGCAACCTGTCGGCCAAGTTGCGGATCGTCCGCGAGCAACACTTCGCCCATTCCGCCTCGGCCGATTTCTCCTCGAATGACGTATTCCCCAAGGCGGCTCAACTGGTCTCGGGACTCGGAATGGGCATTGTCCTTTGAGGGGAAGTTTACCGTTTCAACAGCCGGTCTGGACAACGGAGTAAAAATTGCCGTGTCCCCTGTCTGTTGCGGCGAAGGTTCGCCAACGAATCGCGCCATGCTTTCCAGGTCGCGGACTCGCTGCTCCAGGGCGGGCAGCAGGTCGGGTCGGTCGTGGCACAACGCGGTCGGGGACTGGGGCAAGCCGGATTCCTTGGCCGCCAGCCAATCAGACGCGAGGTCGTCCAGCGAATTTTCAAGGGACATGTCGGTTACCTCGTTCGAGTCGATAGATCACTTTTACCATCGCCCATCATGTTGTACAGCACCGCAGTTCGCAAGGAGCAAATTTGAATTCCAACCTCAACACGATCGGCACTTTCACCTGAGGTCCAGCCAAAGAAGATCTTCGGTCGAAACCCTCATAACCTGACTAGCGTCAGGATGGGAGCGAACCGGACACGAATCTTCGGTTTCGCCACAAGCTTGTCCGATCGCATAACAGACAAGTCCTTCTGCAAGATGTTCGCCGAGAAAAAATTGTCATGACGAGCGAATCCTCATTTCACACGACGGACCTGCATTTATGCCTGGCACGAATGCGGGCTGGCGACCAGAACGCCCGCGATGAATTGCTCCGTGGCGTTGAAATGCGTGTTGAATTATTGGCGAGAAAAATGCTCCGAGACTTTCCCAGCGTCCGGAGATTGGAAGAAACCGGTGATGTTTATCAGGCAGCCGCTCTGCGTCTGCTTCGATGCTTGGAAAGCGTTAGTCCTGCATCCATGAGGGATCTCTATTCACTAGCGGCAACACAGATCCGCCGGGAACTTCTGGACCTGGCCCGTTATCATCGCCGGCGAATTGTGGCGGTTCAATTGCCTGTCGAAGTGCAAATACCGGGTGCTGAACCGCAAATGCCCGTCGCACTTGTCACACCCGATCTGGACGAATGGTTCCGGTTTCATGAGGCCGTGGACAGTCTTCCAAATGAGGAACGAGAGGTTGTCGGGCTGATCTTTTATCACGGCTGGACCCGCCAACAAGTCGCCGAACTTTTCGACGTGACGGAAAGAACTGTCCGCCGCTGGTGGGTATCGGCACTGGTGCGCCTGAAGCAGAAACTTGGAGATCAAACTGCTGGTCAGGCTTGATTCACCAGACAAAGGCCTGCTCCGCTGAAAACCCCCTTTTTTTCGGCAGCCTCAACTCTCACCCCTTCCTAATGCGCTTCCGGTTCGGCATGATAAAATCAACTTCCTACCCATGGAGTGTCGATTATGCGATTGCTCTCTCTCAGCAGCTTGCTCGTCCTGGTCGGGTTCATCTCGG
>Ga0163144_10015005_pt1 | contig 16025 bp, 15 predicted proteins | sample OliLak19BULKMAT1_FD_123175 | JGI IMG/M metagenome (GOLD analysis project Ga0163144, IMG submission 123175) | Freshwater microbial mat bacterial communities from Lake Vanda, McMurdo Dry Valleys, Antarctica - Oligotrophic Lake LV.19.BULKMAT1 | ecosystem: Environmental > Aquatic > Freshwater >... | reverse complement strand
GACGCGCAGCATCTCATTCTCGAGCTCGCGGACGTTGCCGGGCCAGCCGTAGCTCTCGAGCAGCTGCGCCGTCGCGAGGGAAAGATGACAGTCGCGCTTGCCCTCGCGTGGGCCGTGGAGGGCCAGGAAATGCCGCGCGAGGGGGAGGATGTCCCGGCGCCGTTCGCGCAGCGGAGGCACGCGGATCGGGAAGACGTTGAGCCGGTAGTAGAGATCCTCGCGGAACTGGCCCGTGCGGACCTCCTCCTGGAGCTCGCGGTTGGTCGCGGCGACGATGCGGCAATGGACGGGCAGCGCGCGGGTCGCCCCGATCGGGCGGATCTCACGCTCCTGGAGGACGCGCAGGAGCTTCGCCTGGAGCGAGAGCTCCATCTCGGCGATCTCGTCGAGGAAGAGCGTGCCGCGGCCGGCGACCTCGAAGAGGCCGGGCTTGCTTCGATCGGCGCCGGTGAAGGCGCCTTTGACGTGGCCGAAGAGCTCGCTCTCGAGCAGCGCCTCGGGAAACGCCGCGCAATTGATCGCGACGAAGGGCTCCGGCGCGCGGTCGCTGCGGGTATGGAGCTGGCGCGCGACGACCTCCTTGCCGGCCCCCGTCTCGCCCATCAGCAGGACCGTCGAAGGACTCGAGGCCGCGAGCGCGACGAGCTCTTCGACCTCGTGCATGGCGGCGCTGCGCGCGACGAGGGTCGCGGTCGGGTCTTCGTTCGCCGGAATCGATCGCAGGTGATCGAGCGGCGGCGAACTGTCGTGCAGCGTGTCGAGAGCCCGGCTCACGGCCTGCACGAAGCCCGGCTCCGGACTCTCCGGGTCGAGCGGGAGGACCCCCGCCGCCCCGGCGCCGAGCGCCACGTCCGCGGAATCGGCGAGCGCCTCGGATAGGCAGACGAGCACCGGGACACCGCGCCCGATCGCCCCCGCGCGAGCCACCGCGTCGCCGAGCGCGTGGCTCGTCTTCGCCTCGAATAAGACTCCGTCGAAGGGGACACGCGGCAGCTTTGCCGCGTCGGCGAGATCGGGAACCCACGTCACGTCGAGCTCGGGCGCTTCGCTGATACCACTCGCCGCAAGGCCGCGACCGGAACCGATCCAGAGAAGGCTGCGAATCGTCGCCATGGGACTCCCTCGACTGCGCGCGGACCCGATCGGTCGAGCCGGGCGTTGGTCGAGGAAGTTGGGCCGCACGGGGCGCGGACGCGCTGGAATCGGACTCAAGAAAAGCTGGAGTTTTCATCCGGTCCGAGAGCGAGAGCGAGGTCGAGGTCCTGCTCGAGGTCGAGCTCGAGATCGAGGGCCTGGGCCAGGGCACGGCCCGCCAGCACGTCGGGCCCGCGCGCTCCCGTCAGCTCGCTGAATTTCGCGACCGCCTCGCGCTGGGAGTCGAAGCGGACGACGCTGTTGTGGCCGAGGACGTACCACTCGCCGCGCAGCTCCTCGACGCGGTATTCGCCTTCCAGGGGAACGCAGACGCCGCCGGGCAGGACGAGGAAGGGACGTTTGTACATGGGGTCTCCAAGCCCCATATTAACAGACGCTCAGGAATTCGTGACCGGGAAATGGCGCTCGGGCTATCGGCTCGGGCCTCGTACGGAGGCCTGCTCGGACGCCCGACCGGCGGGACGCCGTCGGATATGGACTTCGGTGCCACTCCCGACGATCACGGCGTCGGCAAGCCCGAGGAAGAACCCCGTCCCGAGGACGCCGGGCAGGGCGCAGATCGCCTGCTCGAGGGCCTGGGCGTCGAGGGGCGGTCGCAGCTGCGCATCGACGATCCAGTTGCCGTTGTCGGTCACGAGCGTCCCGCCCTTGGCATCCCGGCGCAGCTCGCTCTCCAGGCCGAGCCCCACGAGTTCCCGCTGGACCAGGGCGACGCCGAACGGCAGGACCTCGATCGGCAGCCGTCCACGCTCGCCGAGCTTGCCGACGAGCTTCTCCGGTCCGACGAGGATCACGAGCTGGTCGGACGACAGCGCCACGATCTTCTCGCGCACCATCGCCGCCCCGTAGCCCTTGATGAGGTCGAGCCCGGGGTCGACCTCGTCCGCCCCGTCGAAGGTCACGTCGAGGCGAGGGACCTCGTCGAGGCGGGCAAGCGGGATCTGGAGTCCACGGGCGAGGGCGGCGGTCGCTTCGCTCGTCGGGACGCCCGTGACCCGCAGACCCTGCGCGACACGCCGCCCGAGTGCTTCGACGAAGGAAGTCGCCGCACGACCGGTCCCGAGGCCGATCTGCATGCCGTCGCGGACGAAGTCGAGGGCCGCTTCGGCGGCGGCGTTCGGCTCGGCCGTGGCGGGATCGGTCGATTGCGCGCTCATTTCCGATTCATCTCCCGGTCATTTGCGGCTCACTCGCGAGTCGTATTGGGCGCATAACGGACCGCAGATCAGTGGCGAGTCGGCGCTAGAGGTTCTCGGCAAGGTTACAGCGCCCCGCGTCAGTTGGCACAAGGCGAAATCCAACCGGAGGCCGGCCTGGTCGGCGCAGTCGAGGCGCTCTCGACCGCGGACTCGTCCGTCTGCAGCATTTATGTTATTCGGAACCTATACTTCGGGCGACTCGCACAGATAGTACTCCGCCATTCTGTCCTCGGTTAGAACCACCGTGTTCGCATCGTACCGAGTAGCTCGTTTCTTATACCAATTCAGGCAACCTTCGAGTGCGGTAGGCGGGCTGAGAGGTGCTTCCTTCTGTCGAGTTTCTCGGGTATAGACCCGCGTTGGTGGTGTCGCATAGCGGGTGGCGGCTAAACGGCCAGCGGTGCGAAAGGTTTCGACGAAAGTACAGGAGCCGGTGCTAGCCGGCATGAGCGGCCCTATCCGGAGCCCGACGGGCAGAGGATCGAGGGCAGCGAAACGCGAGACGAGCTCGACCAAGGCCTGTCCGTCTGCATTGCTTGTTATGCATCGACACGAACTAATTGACCCGGCTGGGCATTGCGAAGGGCCAGCAGGATCTGGTCGGAGAGCTCCAAGATCGTCTCGACTCGGTTGTCGCGAGCTACGAGCACGACGATTCTCAGATCAAGCTTCGCATAGTTCTGCTGGAATTCGAGATTCGGGCACCGTTCTTCAGGCCACCCCAGCCCTCCCGATGGACTGTCGAGACGTCATGGCCGGCTAGTTTCGCGACCAGTTGCCTGGGTACGGATTCGTCAAGAAGGACGCGCACTGCCGACCGATGCGTCTTCTGCAAGCTCGAGTAGAGCAACGGCCTGGTCCCGAGATACCCTCGGATACGCATCCAGGAATTGATCGAGACTGTCCCCGGCGGAAAGAAATTCGAAGAGAATTCGAGTCGGGACGCGGGTTCCTGCGAAAGCGACCGTTCCACCGAGGATCTCCGGGTCGGAATGGACAACCGACGATAGCTTCTGCATGGCAGGTCTCCAGCGGACTTACACGCTAGCGCAGGCAGCATGCGCATAACAGTACATTAACAGCCCCAGCTCAGCCGAGCGCCCCCTCGATCCAACCCCCGAGCGCATCGAGCGCAGCCGCGGGATCCGCGCCCACATCGATTCCCAACATCCGCCGCCCCCGCTCCGAGAGCACCCGGAAATCCCCGACCGCCTGCGCCTCCGCCAGCCGATCGAAATCCCCCCCGATCCCCGGGATCGCGAGCGCGCCGCCCTTGCGCGACGCCGCCGACTGCCAGAGCTGAAGACCGACGACGCGATTCGGACCGCCTTTGTGTAGCTGCCCCGTCGAGTGGAGATAACGCGGCCCGAAAGAGACAGCCGTCGCGACACGCCGCGCCGGGCCGACGGCGGCGCGGATCCGTTCGAGCTTCGCGCGGATCTCGGGGCTGTCCGCGAGGAAGGCATTTACGATGAAGCTGTCGTTGGGCATGAGCGAATCGACCAGGGCCTTCATCAACCGGGCGGGATCCCCTTTGGCGTCGCGAGCCGCGGGGCCGAGGGTCTTCGCGGCGAAGATCCGAACGCCCGCGGCCTCGATATCGGCCGCCACCGTCCCGCGGCCGGCCGCCGCCTGCTCGGCGGCCATCAGCTGGCGGGTCGCCTGCTTCGCCGACTCGACGTCCGGCTGGTCGAACGGATTGAGTCCCAGCACGGCGCCGACGACCGCCGTCGCCATCTCCCAGACAAAGATCGCTTGTCCGAGGTCGTAGGCGTCCGCGAGCTCGATCCGGATGACCGGGTGGCCCGCCCGCGCGAGCGCATCGAGGCTTGTCCCGCGCGACTTCGCCGTTTCATCTCCCGCGACCGCGAGATCGACGAAGACCCGGTCGCTCGCATAACGCGCGGGCTCGCCGAGGCCTCCGTCGGGGATCGGGAGGATTCCCTGGCCGGTCTTGCCGGTCGACTCGGCGACGAGCTGCTCGATCCAGCCGCCGAAGCTCTCGATCTCGGGCGAGAGCGAGAGGGTCAGCTTGTCGCGCCCGCGCTGGGCGAGGGTGCCGAGGGCGAGTCCGAGGGCGACGCCGGGGTTTTTGTCGACCGCGACGTCGGGGCCGCAAGCCGCCGCCATCGCTGCGGCGCAGGCGAGCAGCCGTTCGGGCTCGAGTCCCATCGCTGCGGCAGGCAGCAGGCCGAAGGGCGAGAGCGCCGAGAAGCGGCCGCCGACGTCGGCTCGGCCGAGGGCGATGCCGAGGAAGCCCGCGGCCCGGGCGCGGGCCTCGAGGGCGCTGCCCGGATCGGTGATCGCGACGAAATGCCGGCTCGCCGCGCCCGCGCCGAGCTTCGCGGCGAGGCGCGCATGGATCAACTCGAAGAGCGCGTTAGGCTCGATCGTCGAGCCGGATTTCGAGGAGACGAAGTAGAGACAGCGCTCGCTCGGGAAGCGCGCGAGAAACGCCTCGATCGCATCGGGCACGGTCGAGTCCAGCACAAACAGCCGTCGTCGAAGTCCGGCCGAGGCTGAAGCCGAAGTCGAAAATGATGCCGAAGCCGACGTAGCTGCCGCCGCCGGCCGATCGTTCCAAGTCCTGCCGAGCACATCCGGCCAGAGCGACGAGCCGCCCATGCCGAGAACGACGGCCGTATCCGCAGGATGCGCCGCGATCGCAGCCCGAAGTGTCTCGCTCCCGATCGCCGCCTCGGGGGCGGCGGTCGGCAGCTCGAGCCAGCCGAGCCAACGGGCCTCGTCGCTATTCGAGAAGATCGTGGCGTCGCGATTCCAGAGGCGGTGCGTGCGGGAGTCGCGCTCCCAGTCGGCCTGCGCGGTGGCGACGGCGCTCGCATGCTCGCCGAGCTCGAAGAGCATCTACGCCTTCCGTTCGCCTACGACCTGCAGTCGCTTGGTTTCGACCGATTTGAGGAGCCCGTCGAAGGCGTCGCTGAAGAGAACGCAGCCCTTGGTCAGGAGCTCGTCCGTAATCGCGTCGAGGGAGATGCCGAGGTCGGCGAGATCGGAGAGGACGACGCTCGCCTCGCGGTCGAGGCGCTTGGGATCGGAGCCGAGCGCGTCGCGGACCTTGCCTTCGATCCGGAACGCCGCGAGGGTCGCGTCGGGGACGGTGTTGACGGTATTGCGGCCGATCAGCTCGTCGACGTAGAGCGTCTTCGGCAGCGCCGGGTCCTTCGTGCCTGTGCTGGCCCAGAGCACACGCTGCGGATCGGCGCCGGCGGCTGCGAGCTTCTGCCATCGCGGGGACGCGAGGTCTTCGAGGAAGCGGGCGTAGGCGACCTTGGCGTTGGCGATCGCGACCTTGGCGTTGAGTCCGATTAGGCGCTTCTTTCGGTCTTCGGAGGGCGAGGCGGCGAGGGCTTTCTCGACCTGTTGCGCGACGCTCGCGTCGATGCGCGAGACGAAGAAGCTCGCGACGCTTCCGATGCCGGCGATCGATTCGCGGCGGCCGAGGCGCGCCTCGAGTCCCGACATGTAGGCGTCGTGGACCTTCTGATAGGCGTCGACTGCGAAGAGCAGCGTGACGTTGACGTTCAAGCCGTCGGCGATCAGCTGCTGGATCGCGGGGATGCCCGCGGAGGTCGCGGGGACCTTGATCATCAGATTGTCGCGGGATACGGCGAGGGCGAGGCGATGGGCCTCGGCGATCGTGCCGGCGGTGTCGTGGGCGAGATGCGGCGAGACCTCGAGGGAGACGAAGCCGTCGCGGCCTCCGCTCGTGTCGAAGACCGGGCGCAGGACATCGCAGCCGAGCTGGATGTCGACGACGGCGAGGCGCTCGAAGACGTCGAGGGCGTCTTTCGCGCCCTGGGCGACGAGCGCTCGGGCTGCGGCGTCGTAGTCGTTCGACTTGGCGATGGCTTTTTCGAAGATGGCGGGATTCGAGGTCACCCCGCGGATCCCCTCGGCGGCGACCCAACGCCGCAGTTCGCCTGAGAGGAGCAGGTCGCGGCTGATGTTGTCGAGCCAGATCGACTGGCCGAACTCATGGGCCTGGAAGATCGGGGTCGTCGCGGACGAGGAAGCTTGTGCACACATGGGAAGGAGGATCCTCGGTGGCGTGCGGGGAGGGGGGAGCGGCCGAGGAGGCAGTATACGGATTCGGGGATGGGATGGAAGAATCGAGCCCGGCGATGCAGCGCACCGCCGGGCTCGGATCGGTCGTCAGGCGGCCTGGACCTCGATGCGCCGCGGCTTGCGCGAGACGCTCTTCGGAAGCCGCAGCTCGAGGACCCCGTCCTTCATGCGTGCCGAGACGGCGGTCGCGTCGATGTCCTCCGAGAGACGGAACTCCCGGTAGTAGCTGCCGTCGCGGTACTCGGCGTAGAGGGTGCGGGCATTCGACGGCGTCTCGGCCAGTCGGGCGTGGAGCGTCAGGAGCCCCTTCTCGAGCTGGATGTCGACGCTCTCTTCGCTCGCCCCCGGCATGTCGGCGTGGATCACGAAGGCATCGGGCTCCTCGAGAATGTCCACGTCGGGTCGGAAGACCACTCCCGTGCGCGGGTCCTCGCTCATCAGGACCTCCTTGTCGCGCGCTTCGATTTCGCGGGTTTCATTCGTCGTCATGTTCATCTCTCCTCGTCGTCCGGTCGTCGGACAGGCCTCAGCGCGTCTCGATCGTGATCTGTCGCGGCTTCGCGGCAGGGGATTTCGGGAGCGTGAGGGTCAGGATGCCGTTCTTGTGGGTCGCCTTTGCGTGCTCGAGGTCGATCTCGGCGGGCAGCTCGAAGGCGCGCCGGAAGCTGCCCGACTGCCGTTCTCGCCGATGGACCGCCGTTCCCTTGTCGGCCGGGTACTCGATCTTGCGCTCGCCCGTCAACGTCACCGTCGATCCTTCGATCGACACGTGGATGTTGTCGGGCGCGACGCCCGCGAGCTCGGCGGTGAGCACATAACCCTCTTCGGATTCATGCAGGTTCACGAGCGGGTAGACCCCGCGCGTTCCCTGGAATACGCCATCCTGCGGGTGGAAGGGCGGGCGGAGGGAAGGGTCGCGCCGCAGATCCCCGAAGAGTCCGAGCCAGGGATTCAGGGCCGAGGGTCGCGTCAGTGTGTAGGTCGCCAATGCATCATCCTCCTTTGAGTCGGGTCCAGGCAGGTCGCCGAAGGGATCTATCCTTCGGACCATTCCGTCTTCTCGACGCAAGGCATGAGTTTTCACGGGCCTCGCCGTGTCAACGGAGCGCCCGAAAAAATCCCATGCGGCGGGCGGGAGGGCGGCTCAGAGCCCCGAGAAGGCCTCGAAATACCCGGGCCAGGTCTTCGACACGCAGCCCGGGTCGAGGATCACGACCCCCGGTACCCGCAGGCCGGCGAGCGCGAAGGCCATCGCCATGCGGTGGTCGTCGTAGGTCGCGATCTCGGCCCCGTGGAGGGGCGCAGGCTCGATCCGCAGCCAGTCGGGGCCGGCGACGGCACCGGCGCCGAGCTTGCGGAGCTCGGTCTCGAGGGCCGCGAGGCGGTCGGTCTCCTTGATGCGGAGGTTCGCGACGTTGCGGATCGTCGTCGGTCCGTCGGCGAACAGGCAGACGACGGCGTAGGCGAGCACGGCGTCGGGAAAATCGTTCATGTCGATCTCGCCGAGGGAGCGCAGCCGGGCGCCGCTCGCGGTCGTCGTGCTCGGCGTGCTCGTCGTATTAGTCGAGATCGCTCCGCCGGCCCCGGGCCCGACGACCGTGACCCGGTCGCCCTCCCGCTCGATCCGGCAGCCCATCCGCTCGAGCAGCCCGAGGATCTTGAAATCCGCCTGCAACGAATGCGCGGGCACCCCCGCAACCGTCGCGCGTCCGCCCGCGATCGCCGCCGCGCAGAACGGATAGGCGGCAGACGAGGCGTCGGGCTCGATCGCATAACGCGAGGCCTGGTAGCGGCGGCCCGCCTCGACCCAGATCCGTTCGTCGGTCGCCGTACCCCGCCATTCGACCCGGGCGCCGAAGCTCCGCATGACGTCGAGGGTCAGCTCGATGTAGGGGCGCGAGACGATGACGCCGTCGACGAACGAGAGCTCGACGTCGCGCGTTGCGTAGGGAGCGGCCTGGAGGACCGCCGAGACGTATTGACTCGAGCGCCGTCCGTCGATGCGCGCGGGGCCGCCGGGCAGGCCGCCGCCCAGGATCCGAACGGGGGGACACTCGCTGCCGCCCTCGAACTCGACCCCGGCGCCCAGGGCTCGGAGCGCCGAGACGAGGTCGCTGATCGGGCGCTCCCGCATGCGGGCGTTGCCGTCGACGACGACCGGGCCCGGGGCGAGGGTCAAGGCGGCGGTCAGGAAGCGCGCGGTCGTCCCCGAGTTGCCGCAGTCGAGGGGATGGGTCGGGAGCGCGAAGCGGCCGCCGCGGCCTGCAACCCGCCAGGTCGAGCCGTCGATGGCGACGTCGATCCCGAGGGCCGCGAGGGCGCCGCGCATCACGACGGTGTCGTCGGACTCGAGGCCGCCGACGAGCTCGCTTGCGCCCTCGGCCAGGGCGGCGAGCAGGAGGGCGCGGTTCGTGATGCTCTTGCTGCCGGGGACCGGAACGGGGAGCTTGCCGGCGAGGGGGTCGCGGGGCTCGATCGCGAGTCGCGCAAGGGCGGGCGCGGGGATAGCGGACCTCGACATGCAAACGGTCTCCAGGGCGGCGGATCCGGGCGTTCCCGGCCTCGCGGAAGGGCGCCGACCGTAGCACGCGAGGGCCTTCCCGTTGACACCGGATCAGCCCTCGTGCAAACTCGGCCCTCGGTTGGAATCCGTAGTCAAGTCAGCATGTTAGCTCCGCGCCGCGCGGACGACGGCGGCGCATTCCAACCCGTCTCGCCGGATCGACCGGGTTCCGGTCGACCCGATGCGAAGCGAGGGCCGAGCTCGCGGGCCGTCTCCAGGGCTCAACTCAAGGAACCTCTCAAGGTCAAAAGTCAAAGTTCGGATCGTTTCGAGCGGGACGCCGTCCTGCTCGTGCTCGCCCCTGGATGGGGGCCTACCAAAGCGCGCTGCGGGCGCGCGGAGTGATCGTCCAGTGCCGAAGGTTCTCATCTCCGACTCGCTCTCCGAGCAGGGCGTCAAGATTCTCGAGCAGGCCCCGGGCCTCGAGATCGTGAACCGCCCCGGCTGCTCGCCGGCCGAGCTGCTCTCGTTGATCGCCGACGTCGACGGCCTGGTGATCCGCTCGAATACCCAGGTTACGAAGGAGGTCTTCGCCGCGGCGAAGAAGCTCCGCATCGTCGGCCGCGCCGGCATCGGCGTCGACAACGTCGACGTCCCGTCCGCGACGCAGCACGGCGTCGTCGTCGTCAATACGCCCGAAGGCAACAACATCACGACGGCCGAGCACGCGATTGCGCTGATCGTCTCGCTGGCGCGCCACATCCCCCAGGCCACGGCCTCGATGAAGGCCGGCAAATGGGAGAAGAAGAAGTTCGAGGGCATGGAGCTCTACAGCCGGACCCTCGGCGTGCTGGGCGCCGGCAATATCGGACGTTATGTCGTCTCCCGGGCCAAGGGCCTCGGCATGAACGTGATCGTCCATGACCCGTACCTGACGGCCGAGGCGGCGGCGAAGCTCGAGGTCGAGCGCGTCTCCCTCGACGAGATGATGGAGCGCTCCGACGTCGTGACGGTCCATGTCCCGAAGACGAAGGAGACGACGGGGATCGTCGGCCGGGCCCAGTTCGCGAAGGCGCGCACGGGACTGCTCGTCATCAATGCGGCCCGCGGCGGGATCGTCGACGAGGCGGCGCTGCTCGAGGCGCTCGAGTCCGGCAAGGTCGCCGGGGCGGGGCTTGACGTATTCGTCGAAGAGCCGACGTCGGCGGGTCATCCGCTCGTCAGCCATCCGAACGTGATCTGCACCCCGCATCTCGGCGCGTCGACGGAGCAGGCCCAGATCAACGTCGCCATCGCGGTCGCCGAGCAGATTCGGGACTTCCTGCTGCGCGGCGAGGTCCGCAACTCGATCAACGTCCCGTCGGTCTCGAAGGAGCAGATGACGGCGGTCGCGCCCTACCTCGAGCTCGGCGAGAAGCTCGGCCGCTTCCAGGGCCAGCTCGCCCGGGGCCGCGTCGACGCCATCGAGGTCGAGTACTCGGGCGAGGTCGCGGAGCTGAAGGTCGCGCCGATTACCATCGCCGTGCTCAAGGGGATCCTGTCGAGCGTGCGCGAGAACGTGAATCTCGTAAACGCTTCGCACGTCGCGCAGCAGCTCGGCATCAAGGTCATCGAGAGCAAGTCGACGCGCACGACGGACTTCGCGTCCGCCGTGACCGTCAAGGTCAAGGGCGTCGTCGACCGCTTGATCGCCGGCGCGGTCTTCCACGGCGGTCAGCCCCGGATCGTCCGCGTCGACGACTTCCCGCTCGAGGCCATTCCGGAGGGCTACACGCTCTTGATCCACAACCACGACCAGAGCGGCGTCGTCGGCCGCATCGGGACGCTCCTCGGCAACGCCGGCATCAACATCTCGCGCATGCAGCTCGCCCTGAACGAAGGCCGCGGGGAAGCCTGCATGCTCGTCAACGTCGACCAACACCCGAGCGATCAGGTCCTCGCCGCCCTTCGCGACGACGCCAGCATGATCGCCGTCCAGCTTCTGGAGCTCTAGTCATGACGACCGTCGTCGCCGTCGGCGCGCAGTGGGGAGATGAAGGCAAGGGCAAGATCGTCGATTGGCTCGGCCCCCGAGCCGATCTCGTCGCCCGTTTCCAGGGCGGCAACAACGCCGGCCACACTCTCGTAGTGGGTGGAGAGACGACGATCCTGCACGTCGTCCCGTCGGGCATCCTGCACGACGGATCCGTCAACCTGATCGGTCCCGGCGTCGTCGTAGACCCCGCGATCCTGTTAGGCGAGCTCGGTAAGCTGAAGCAGCGCGGCATCCTCAAGGATCCCTCGCGCGTCCGCGTCTCGGGTCGCGCCCACGTCATCCTCCCCTGGCACTGCGCCCTCGACAAGGCCCGCGAGAGCGCCCGCGGCGAGGATAAAATCGGGACCACCGGCCGCGGCATCGGCCCCTGCTACGAGGACAAGGTCGCCCGCCGCGGCATCCGCGTCGCCGACCTGCGCGAGCTGACGACCCTGCGCGCCAAGCTCGCAGCCCTCGCCGAGCAGAAGAACTTCGAGCTGACGCGGCTGCATGCCGCCGAGCCGATCGAAGTCGATGCGCTCTACGAGCAGTGTGTCGAATGGGGTCGGGAGCTCGAGCCCTACATCGACCACACCGGCCGCATCCTCGACAAGGCGCTGCGCGCCGGCAAGAACGTGTTGTTCGAGGGCGCGCAGGGGACGTTCCTCGACATCGATCACGGGACCTATCCCTTCGTCACGTCGTCGAACTGCGTCGCGGGCGCGGTCTGTACCGGCAGCGGAGTCGGGCCGACGAAGATCGACCGGGTCATCGGGATTACCAAGGCCTACACGACCCGCGTTGGTGGTGGGCCGTTCCCGACCGAGCTGACCGACGCGCTCGGCGAGCAGCTCCGCCAGAAGGGCGCCGAGTTCGGCGCGACGACGGGGAGGCCGCGGCGCTGCGGCTGGCTCGACGCGGTGTTGCTGCGCGAGGCGGTCACGGTCAACGGGCTGACGGACTTTGCGATCAACAAGCTCGACATCTTGTCGGGACTGCCCGAGCTCAAGATCTGCACGGCCTACGATGTCGACGGGAAGATCACGGAAGATTTTCCGATGACGCTGGCCGAGACGGAGCGGGCGAAGCCGATCTACGAGACGTTGCCGGGCTGGCAGGAAGATCTGCGCGGGATGACGAAGATCGAGCAGCTGCCGGTCAATGCGCGGCGGTATATCGAGCGGATCGAGGCGCTGACGGAAGTCCGCGCGGCGCTGCTCTCCGTTGGACCGGGGCGGGAAGAGACGATCATCGTGCGGGAGCTGTTCGCCCGGGCCTGAGGGCGCGGTCGCCTCGACCTACGTCGTTGCCGCTCCGTTGTCTTCGCCTCGCGGAGCCCGTTCGCCATGCAGATCCGGGAAGATCGCGACGGCGATCTCGAAGACGTGCTGCGCGTCGAGCGGCTCGCGTTCGGGCGCGACGACGAAGCGGACCTCGTTGTTGATCTGCTCCGCGATCCAACTGCGCGGCCTTTGCTCTCGCTTCTTTCGGAGCGCGAAGGGCGCTGCGTTGGGCATTTCCTCTTCACGGCGATCGAGCTTGTTGGGGCTGCGACACCGGTTGCGTGCTCGATTCTTGCGCCGCTTGCGGTCTTGCCTGAGGTGCAGGGGACGGGGGTTGGGCGGGGGCTGATCGAGGAGGGGTGTCGGATTTTTGCGGAGCGCGGGGTTGGGCTCGTCTTCGTGCTTGGGGATCCGGACTACTACGGGTCGCGGGCGAGGCGCTCTGGCGGGAGTAGGGGGCGCGGAAGTCGGCCAAGAGCCGCGTGCGCCGATTGGATGGCGCGGGCTTCAGCCGGCCCGCTTGAGTTCGACGACCTCCTTTTTGAGGCGCGGCCCGAGCTTGTCCTTCTCGACCTCGATGTCGTAGTGGGATTGCAGGTTGATCCAGAACCGCTCAGACATCCCGAAGTACCTCGAAAGTCGGAGAGCGGTGTCGGCTGAGATGCCGCGCTTGCCCTGGACGATCTCGTTGATCCTTCGGGCAGGAACGCTGATTTCCTTCGCGAGGCGATACTGAGTGATCTCCAGAGGACCGAGAAACTCCTCCGACAGAATCTCTCCAGGGTGAATCGGGTCGAGCTTCTTGCCTGCCATTCTCTACCCCTTGTGGTAATCGACGATCTCGACGTCGCTCGCGTGACCATTCGACCAGGAAAAGCAGATCCGCCATTGATCATTGATTCTGACGCTGTACTGACCGGCGCGATTTCCCTTGAGTCGCTCGAGCCTGTTTCCTGGCGGAACCCGCAAGTCTTCGACTCGCTCTGCCGCATCCAGAATGAGTAGCTTCCGAAGCGCTTGACGTTGAACGTCGTTGCTCCATCGCGATACGCGGACGCGGTTGAAGACGCGAGCTGTATCCGGGCTCGAGAACGAGCGGATCATGGGGCGGGAGGGTAGCGGCGCTGTCTAGTAACGCAATCCGTTACTAAACGCTGTGCCTTCATACTCGGGGACCGGACTACTACGGGCGGTTCGGGTTCGCGGTGGCGAGTACGCTCGGGCTCGAGGCGCCGTACGTCATCGAGATGCCCGAGGCTTGGCGCGTCCGCGAGCTCGCGCCCGGGGGTTACGGGGACGGTGCGCTGCGCCGCGACGCTCGCGCTGGAGCATTACTGGCGCGAGCAGGGGGCACGGAAGGCCATTCCTCTTCTGGAATCGCTCCCCACTCATTGGTAACGTTAACGTTACTATCTGGAATGCTCGATGTAGAGCTGCTCGTGACGGAGGACGGGACAGCCATGGCACTGACACGCGATTTTCGGGAGATGGTGGTCGCTCGCGCCGAGCGCGACGCCAAGTACCGCCGCGCGCTCCTCGAGACGGGAATCGAAATGCTCCTCACCGGGGATCCGGACGACGCCGAGATCGGTCGCGAGAGCATTCGAACCTACATCAACGCGACGATTGGATTTGAAGCGCTCGCCAAGCGGACCCGGAAGTCGGCCAAGAGCCTCATGCGCATGTTCAGCCGCAGCGGCAACCCGAGCCTCAGCAGCCTCTCCGCCGTGATCGGCGAGCTGCAGAAGGCGGAGGGCATCCGCCTGGGCGTGACGACGGCCCGCGCGAGTTAGATATTCCCGGTCCCCACTCGGCCTGAACTGGGAACCCAAGACTGGAATCCGGTGTTGATCTTACGCGGCTAGTGGTCGATAGGCGGCGAGGCTGGGTTCGGGGGCGGCGGGTTGGCGCCTTCGGCGGAAGCGGGATGGGGAGTCGAGCGGCGTGGTCAGGGCGATTCGGGTGTTCTCGGGGAATCTTTGGTGGGGGAAGGCGGATCCGGACGGGCTCGTCGCGCTCATCCGGGAGCATGAGGTCGACGTCTTCGCGGCCCAGGAGCTCGGCTTCGAGAACGCCGAGGCGATTGCCGGCGAGCTGCCGTACGGCTGCCTCGAGCCCCATCCCGAGTACCACGGCATGGGCATCGCGCTGCGCAGTCCGGGCAAGTACGAGCGGATCCCGCTGCATTTCCGAGACGCGCGGCGCGCGGTCCTCGAGCCGTCGGATTGGCCGGGCCTCGGGCATGCGATCGATCTCGTCAACGTGCATTTCCAGGCGCCGCACTCGATGCGGCCGTTTCCGTCGGGCTGGGTCCGCTGGCAGCAGATGCGCGGGCTCGAGCGGTATTTCGGAGAGAATCCGGCGGCGGCTCGGGCGGTCGTCGGGGATTGCAACGCGACGCCGGGCTGGCCGCTCTACCACCGACTGGCCCGCCAGCTCCGCGACGGCGCGGTCGAGGTCGCCGCGCGCGAGGGGCGACGCGTCGAACCGACCTGGGGACCGAAGCCCGAGAGTCCGCGGCTGCTTCGCCTCGACCATGCGTTCGTGCATGGGCTCGAGGTCGAGAGCTTCCGCGTGCTGCCGATCCCGGGTAGCGACCACTCGGGGATCTTGATGGAGCTCCGGCCGGCGCCGCTCGCCCCGTCGTCGGACGCGCGAGCCGATCGCTAGACCGGTTCGACGACCTCGTTCTCGAGCGCACGGCGGGCCACCTTGCGAAGCGCCCGCGACGGCCGCGCCCAGCTCGCCGACACCGGCACCGACCACGCATCGACCCGCACGCTCCGCATCGACGGCCGGACCTCGCGCGGCGCGGCGATTGCTCGCGCGGTCGCGAGAGCCGGGGCGGGCGTACAGCCGGGGGAATTCGTGAGGGTATGCGTCGGTCGCGGTCGGAGGGCGGCGATGGCGCGGGCGGTTTCGACGGTGTCGGATTCGAGCTCGAGCTGGAGATCGAGAGTGTGGAGTTCCATGGGTCTTGCTCCTTGGGTTTGGATGATGGGAGCACGGTAGGCGAATAAAAAGCGAAAGACAATCCGTGTGGGCAGATAAATAGTGGGATGTCCCGGAGGGACGGGGGGCCGGAGCGGGGATCGGGGAATCGCGATTGGGGATCCGGCGTCGCGGCGGCGAGCGAGGGCGGAGAGTCGGGGCGGGCGGCGAATGGCCGCTTTTGGGTGATCACAGAGGGAGGCGGGGATGCGAGGCGTCCCGTGGCATGGTCTCCCGGGACAGGATCGATGCGCGCTAAGAGGACATCTAGTCTTGCGCACCCACTCTGGCTTTCAGGGAGGGCGGCTAGACGAGGACGGGGCAGGGTGGTATCCACCGGCCGGGCCCGTAGCTCAGTTGGTTAGAGCAGGAGACTTTTAATCTCTTGGTCCTCGGTTCGAGTCCGAGCGGGCTCACCAAAAACCCATTTATTATCAATGAGATATGGGTTTATGCGTGATAGAGGCGGATGACAAATTGATAGCTCGGAACGCCCTCGGAACGTCATCGACTAGGAAAAACGCCAACGGATAGGGTTTGCTCCGCGCAGCGGGGAGACGCCGGCCGGGTTCGCTCTCATCCTGTGATCTCGTATTGGTGGTGCTTAGACGTCCCTGGCGCGACGAGAGCCCGGGCCTCAAATCTGCCTCGACTTCCATCTCGACCGGTCCCGCTCTGAATCTGTCCCCCACTCTCTATTGACGACAGTACTGTTGCCGTCGGGTAGAAGCGGTGCCCCACGTGCCCGCGGCGTTCCACAAGCGCGGCGCCAAGAAGGCGGCGGCGCCTGACCT
>Ga0163144_10015004_pt1 | contig 16026 bp, 14 predicted proteins | sample OliLak19BULKMAT1_FD_123175 | JGI IMG/M metagenome (GOLD analysis project Ga0163144, IMG submission 123175) | Freshwater microbial mat bacterial communities from Lake Vanda, McMurdo Dry Valleys, Antarctica - Oligotrophic Lake LV.19.BULKMAT1 | ecosystem: Environmental > Aquatic > Freshwater >... | reverse complement strand
TATTCTGGCTTGTGGACCTTGGGCACGACGTTGGCGGATAAATTCGGGAGCCACTATCAATACGCCTCGACTGTTTCCGGCAGCCCGACGTCCGAAGTCGTTTATCGTCCCGACATAAAAGTGCGCGGAAAATACAACGTCTATATCTGGTATCCGCAGGGCGTCACTCACACGACCAAAGCGCAAATTTTGATTTTTGGGGAGAGCCTATCGCCAACGAACATCGACCAGACAACCGGAGGCGGCGGGTGGCGGTTGATCGGCGCGTTGAAAGATTTCGCTTTGGGAACAAATGGGTTCGTTCGCATATCGAACAACACGGGAGAGGGGAATCGCGTGGTCCTGTCGGATGCTGTGAGATTCCAGTTCGTCGAGGCGGCTTGTGTTGCGTCGCAACCGCAAAGCCAGACTGTGGCGGCCGGAACCAATGTCACTTTTCAAGTCGTGGCGCAAGGTGCCGGGGATTTTTCCTTTCTTTCGAGCAGAAGCGGCCATACGATATCGGGTGCGACCTCCAACAGCCTTTCGTTGTCCCGGGTTTTGTTCTCCGACATCGGAGAATACTCCGTGATCGTCAGCAACCTGGCGGGCGTCACGGCGAGTTTTCCGGCGACCTTGACCGTGCTTCCGGCCGCGCCTGCGCGGTTCAATTCCGTATCGCTGCTGGCGGATGCGCGGATTCGGCTTTCGTTCAGCGGAAACGCCAACGTCACCTACAGGGTCGATGCGTCCACCAATTTGGTGAACTGGATCACGCTGACCAATATTTTCAGTCCGAACGGCCTGTATGAATTCATCGATTCACCCGCGACGAACGGGCAACGATTTTACCGCGCGGTATGGTCGCCTTGATCCAGGCTCGCCCATGAGGCGCGAAGGACATCCGGCTGAGTTCCCTGACCGCGCAAGGCGCGAAGGCTGAGAGCATCGTGGCGTTTTGCGAGGCGAACTCCGGCATCGTCGGTCATCAAGGAGCAATGGAAGAAGGCGGGCGGCTCAAGCCCGAGCGCGCGATAGAGCAGAATCTGCCGCGCGGTGGAAAGCAGCAGGTCTGCCCCGCGCACCACTTCGGAGATCCGCATCGCGGCATCGTCCACGACCACGGCGAGTTGATAGGAAGGAATTCCGTCATGCCTCCAGGCCACAAAATCACCGAAATCCTTTCCAGCGATGAAATGTTGCGGGCCGAAGTTTCCGTCCACGAAAGAAATCGTTTCACCGTCCGGGACGCGAAAGCGCCAATTCAAAGTGGAAGGAGTAACCGTGAGCGTGGAATCGCGATTCGTGGATTTCGCTTCGACCATCCGGTGTTCCGCGTTCGACCGGCACGTGCCGGGATAAATGGGTTCCTCCTCGCCTTGATGCGGTGCTTGCATGGCGCGAAGGACATCCTGGCGGGAACAGCGGCAGGGATAGACAAAGCCTCCTTCGCGAAGCCTTTCGAACGCAGCGAGGTAGAGCGGGTGGCGCTCGCTTTGCGCATACGGCGCAAACGGTCCGCCGCAATCCGGCCCTTCGCTCCATTCCAGGCCGAACCATTTCAAATCGTCGTGCATGGCGGCGACGAACTCCGGTTTGCAACGCGCAAAATCCAAATCTTCATTGCGCAGGATCAGCGTGCCGGAGTTTTGTCGGGCGCGTTCCTGAGCCGTCCAGAAGGTTCGGGCGTGACCAAGATGCAGCAGGCCCGTCGGTGAGGGCGCGATTCGTCCGCGATAGGTGCTGTGAGGCGACACAACGGAATTATGCGGAAAGTGTGCGGGTGGGAAAGTGGGAAAGTGATTTCTGCCTGCAGGTGCGGAAGTTTTCCTGTGTTCGCGGATGAGCATCGGGAGAAACATTGTCGGTGAAAGGAACGGGGTAAATGCGTATAGTCGATTTCTCGAAATGAATAAGCATCCCGGTGACCTATGAAAATAATCCTCAGTTTAACTCTGCCTGCGGGTTTCCTGCTCGCCGTTCTCGTTAGCTCCGCCGCTGAGCCCGTGGACCCGAGACGATCCGCGGCGGCCACAGCCGCGCAAGACGCTTCTCGTCCCGCCATCAACGAAACTCGCTTTCGGGTTATCGGATATTTGGGGAGTCGAGCCTCACTCGATGCCGTGCCGTTTGAAAAGTTGACCCATGTGAACTACGCATTCCTCATTCCCAACGACGATGGAACATTCCGGAAATTCTCCGCCGCCGCCCATCTCAAGGAAACCGTTCGCAAGGCGAGCGAGGCAGGAGTGAAAGTGCTCATCTCGGTTGGCGGCTGGGGATGGGAACGGCAATTCGAGGCGATGGCCGAAGATTCCGCGAAGCGTGCCGTGTTCGTGCGGGAGCTTCTGGCGTTCGTAAAAGACCACGATCTCGATGGCGCCGATATCGACTGGGAATATCCCCGTCCCGGAAGATCGGCACAAAATTTTATGGCATTGATCAAGGAATTACGCGCCGGTTTACCGACGCACAAACTGCTCACCGCCGCCGTCGCTGCTTTGGGGAGAAACGCCGACGGCATTCCGAACGAGTCCCTGACTCTTTTGGATTTCATCAATCTCATGGCTTATGACGGCCCCGCAGGCGCGCACTCCTCGATGGAATTCGCCACGGCGTCGATCGATTACTGGCACGCCCGTGGCTGGCCGCCGGAGAAATTGGTGCTGGGCGTGCCATTTTACTCGCGTCCGAGTGGAGTTCCCTATCGGAAGCTCGTGAAAGCGGACTCATCTGCCTCGAACAGGGACCTCACTTCCTACAATGGAATCGAACAGAACTACAACGGCATCCCGACGATTCAGGCTAAAACCGAACTTGCAATCAAACGAGCCTCCGGCGTCATGTTCTGGACCTTGGAAAATGACAGCAACGACGATTTATCCTTGTTGAATGCCATCTGCCAGACAGTTGACGGTTCCCTAAAAACTCCGGCGGGAAAGGAGCGGCGGGATCGGCCGGTTTCGCAGGAATCAACCAAATGAATTCAGAGCGAGACCTTGGAGGACCGGACATCTGTCGAGGGCTGGCTTGACGGGAGATTCGATGGATGGAAGTCTTGACGAACGATGAACGCCCGCTTCTTGAGCTCCGATGGCAACGGTTGCGATCTCTCCTTCAGTTTCGGAGTCACGCGACGAACATCCCGTGGCGATGCGTTCACCCTGATAGAGTTGCTCGTGGTCATAGCCATCATCGCGATCCTCGCAGCTTTGTTGTTGCCGGCCCTGAGCCGCGCCAAGTTGAAAGCGGAGGAAGCCTCGTGCAAGAGCAATTTAAAACAGCTCGGCCTGGGGTATTTCATGTATGTGACCGATCACGGCAAGACCTTCCCGGCCACCTACGATCCGAAGCAATTTTGGATGGCATTAATGAAGGCCTACGTGCCTTCGGACAAGATTCGGCTCTGTCCGACTGCTCCCGTGCCGATCAACCGGAAGCCGACGGAGGAGAGGTTTGGCTCGGCCATCGCAGCCTGGTTTGGACCGCAGACGATTGTGCAGTGGAACCAGGGATTTGAAGCCAGTTACGGAATCAACGGCTGGCTGTATTCCGGTTGGGATTCGAGAAAGGCGTTCACCAAGGAGTCGGAGTTTCAATTTCCGGCGAAGACGCCGGTTTTTTCCGACAGCGCCTGGGCGGATGGCTGGCCGGAGCCAACCGACGTGCCGCCAAGAGATATGCTGAGGGGTGGCAACGCCACCATGATGCAGCGCTGGTGCATTGCCCGGCACGGTTCGCGTCCCTCCGGGATACCCTCGGCAGTCGATATCAGGCAGCGTTTGCCCGGATCGATCAACATGGGTTTCATGGATGGTCACGTGGACGCAGTGAAGTTGGAGGACCTTTGGGGTCTCTACTGGTACAAGGGCTACGTGCCGCCAACCAAACGGCCTGGGACGTGACAATGCGGCTGGTCTCGCCACTTTCACCTTCGGCCGAATGGGCTACGGAAACTTCGGACACGTTCGCAGCCATTCAGAGAATTTGGGCAATGGGAACGAGAGCAATTTCTGGATCTTTGAAGAATCCAGCGAAGTATCGGGTGCGCGAGGCGCCCCGCGATATTCCAGCAAAGAACACGCCTGCACTTGCGGATCGAGTTCGGGGTAGCGCACCGCGATGAGCTGGCCGATTTGCCACCGGGACAATCGTTCGCTTCCGGCAAGGTGATAGAGGCCGGGTTGATTTATCGCGGCGAGTTCCCAGACGGCGCGTGCGGTTGCCGCGGCGGCAATGGGACACCGAAATTCGTCTGTGAACAGTTTCACGCGCCGCTGGGCCCGCCATTCGTTGAGCAATTCCTCATTAAAGGCACGGTCTCCCGCTGGCGTGATTCCGGCGTTTAACGAAGTCCGGACAACGGTGTGCAGTGGGTTTTTTAGCACAACATTTTCCGCGGCGACTTTGGTTTCAGCATAGACGCTCAACGGATTGGCTGCATCGTTCTCGACATAATTTCCCTTCTTTCCGTCGAAAACCAGATCGCTGGAAAAGAAAATAAAGGGGATGCCTGCGGCGTGCCCGGCCAGAGCCTGCGTGGCTTCCACGTTCGTTTTCCATGCCAGAGCCGGGTTGGCCTGACATGCCGGGGATTTGCTCAGCGCAGCGCAGTGAATGATTAATTGCGGACGATCCTGGAGAACCTTTTTGCGAAGAGCCTTATTATCCGTCAGATCGACGATTTCGCGGGAGAGTCCGATGACTCGAAACTCTGGCGCAAACTGCGGTGCGCTCTGCACGAGATGGCTTCCAATCAATCCGTTCGAGCCCGTGATCCATGCGATCCGTTGCACAGCAGCACCTGTTAATCGATCAGCCGTTTGGTCAAATCGGCGTAGGCATCGATACGCCGGTCGCGGAGGAAAGGCCAATGGGTTCGCGTCATATCCACCTTCGCGAGATCCACCGGCACGATCAGGATTTCCTCTTTGTCCCGGCTGGCTTTGGCGAGAAGCTGGCCGGAGGTTCCCGCCACAAAACTTTGGCCCCAGAATTCCAACCCATCGCCGCCAATCGGTTGTTCCAAGCCGATTCGATTCGCTACAGCGACGTAACATCCGTTGGCCACGGCGTGACTGCGCTGGATTATTTCCCAGGCGCCGTGCTGGTTTTCCCCGTATTCCTTTTTTTCGCTTGGGTGCCAGCCAATCGCGGTCGGATAAAATAAAATCTCCGCGCCCTGCATGGCGGTAAGGCGGGCCGCTTCAGGATACCATTGGTCCCAGCAAACGCAGACGCCGATCTTTCCATAACGTGTTTGCCAGGCTTTGAAACCAAGGTCGCCTGGCGTGAAATAGAATTTCTCGTAAAAGAGCGGGTCATCCGGGATGTGCATCTTGCGATAGATTCCGAGAAGCGAACCGTCAGCGTCGATGACTGCCGCAGTGTTGTGATACACGCCCGAGGCGCGTTTCTCGAACAGGGAGGCGATGATGACGACCTTGTGCTTGCGGGCGATCTTCTGGAAGGCAGCCGTGCTTGGACCGGGGATCGATTCGGCCAGTTTGAAATTATCGTGATCTTCGTTCTGGCAAAAATACTGGGAGCGAAACAACTCCTGGGTGCAGATGATTTGCGCGCCTTGTTTCGCTGCCTTCTCCGCCAGCGATAAAGTTTTCTTCAGATTTTCCGCCGGACTGCTGGAACAGGCCGACTGAAGGAGGCCCAAATTCACGACGGAAGATTTCATGATATTGCTACCGTTTCGCCGGTCTGGCCGGGGCGCTTCAAAACGGTCGTCCGGCCCTTGGCCTCTCCGTGCGTCGGGACATTTTGGCCGAACAACTCCCGGATATAGCGACCCAGGGTTTCGTTCGTGGGTCCGTAGCCCTTGTGATAGATGTAATGTTCCAATTCGTAGAGCAGTTTGTCGGCGTCCGAGTAGCGCTCGTTAACATCGTGAGCGAGGGTTTTGTGCAGGATCTCGTTCAGCCGTTCCTCGATGCGGTCGTCAAGTTTCCGAAAATCGGGAAGCGCCATTTTCATGATGTTGTCCCGCGACTCTTCGGCCGTCTCCCCTTTGAAAATATTTTTTCCTAGCAACAAATTCGACAGCACAACGCCCACTGAAAAGATGTCGGAGCGTTTATCAGTGATCTGAAAGTCGGCCTGTTCCGGACTCATGTAGTCCGCTTTCCCCGCGACAACCTCACCCTCCTGATCGTCAAGAAAGCCGCGCGCTTTCGCGATTCCGAAGTCGGTCAGCTTCACATCGCCTTCAAAGGCGATCATGATGTTTTTGGAGCTGACGTCGCGATGCACCAAACCCAGCAGGGTTCCATCTTTATCCGTCTTGGCGTGGGCATAGGCCAGCCCCCGGGCCACGCGACTGGCGATAAACACGGCCAGTTCGAGCGGCAGGCGGCGTTGTTTGTCAGTCAACTGTTGCGTGAATTGCTCGAGGTTTACGCCGCGAATCAGTTCCATCGCGATGAAATAAATCCCGCGCGCTTCACCCAACTGATAGGTTTGGACGATGTTGGTGTGGATTAAATCCGCCACCAGCTTCGCTTCGCCGACAAAATTCTCTATAAATGTTTTCTGGTTGGCGTAATTCTGGCGAATGACCTTTAACGCGACCCGCTTGACGAAATTGCGCGCGCCGTGCTGCTCGGCTTCATAGACGATGCCCATCCCGCCCTCGAATATCTTTCGAACGATCTCGTATCGAAATTCATTTTGAATGGTAAAAAGTGCAGCCATCAAATTTGATGGTGTGGAAATGAATTCTCAAGTCAAGTCTGGCCTGTGAAACTTTCCCGGCAAACTCGCCAACGGCTTATTAAATCTAGCGATTTTCTCCTTGCACCACCTTCGCGGAACGATTTAATAACGCATGAGTCGAACGACTTGGACAATCAAACTCAACAACAACACTTATGGCAAAAGCACTCTCTAAATCACAAATCGCGGCGGAAATCGCCGAAAAGGCCGGCATCACCAAAAAAGCTGCGGCGGACATTCTCGAACACCTGGCTCAAATGGCCTACAAAAACGCGAAGAACACTTTCACGGTTCCCGGCCTCGGGAAGCTGGTGTTGAAGGATCGTGCGGCGCGCATGGGGCGCAATCCGAAGACCGGGGAACCGATCCAGATCAAAGCCAAGCGCGTGGTGAAATTCCGCATCTCAAAGGCGGCGAAGGACGCAATTCTGGGAACCAAGTAATCCGGGTTTGCTCTCGAAGGCGCTCTGAGATTCTCGGAGCGCCTTTTTCGTTTTCGGGGCGCGCGAGGGTTCAGGGATGCGTTGCCGGTAACTCGTAAACCAAAATATTCTCATGAAAATCGGCATTGTAGGTTGCGGGGCGCTGGGAAGTTACTACGGAGCCAAGCTTTGTCGCGACGGGCAAGAGGTTCATTTCCTGTTGCGGTCCGATTATGACGTGGTTCGACGCAATGGCGTTCGCATTTTCAGCAACGAGGGCGATTTTCACGTCAACCCGAAGTGCGCGCGTGAACCTGGCGAGATTGGTGTCTGCGATCTGGTTTTGGTTGGCTTGAAGACGACAGCCAACGATCAATTCTCCCGATTGCTCTCCCTGTTGGTCGGAGGTGAAACTGCGATCCTGACGTTGCAGAATGGTTTGGGTAACGAGGCGCAACTTGCCGAGCTGTTTGCTCCGGAGAAAATCATGGGCGGCCTCTGCTTCGTCTGCGTGAACCGTTTGGAGCCGGGTAAGATTCAGGTGACCGACCGTGGAAAAATCCTCATGGGCGAATTCGGGCGCTGGCCGGAGCCGCGCACTCACGATATTGCGTCGATGTTTCGGCACGCGGGTGTTACCTGCAAGGTCACCGACAATCTTGAGCAGGCGCATTGGGAAAAGCTGGTGTGGAATGTTCCCTTCAACGGCCTCGGCGTCGCGGGGGCGGCAGGTTACACAGCAGTGTTCTCTGGAAAACTGGCCGAGACGGATCGTTTGGGCGCGTGTCTCACCACGGGGGATTTGCTCTCCGACCCTCTTTGGGAGCAGATGGTGAGAGGTCTGATGGGTGAAGTCATTTCCACTGCACACGCCCTTGGGTTTAAAATTCCGGCGGAAACAGCGGAGAAGCAAATTACACGAACCCGGGCGATGCCTCCGTATAAAGCCTCAACACTGATCGATTTTGAGCGCGGGCTTTCCCTGGAACTCAATGCTCTGTTCTTCGAGCCATTACGACGAGCGAAGGCAGCCGGGATTCCGACGCCTCGACTTAGCGCATTATGCGATGTTCTGAACCAATTGAATTGCCGAAACCACAGGGATTGAGTCGGGCACCTTCCCCCGACCCCACGATCGCGCTTGAGTATCGGTATCGCCGGGCGGGAAATAAATTTTTAAAATAATCCTCGCTTTTTTGTAACGGTTCTTTTATACAACAGGCGTCGATTGTATAGAAATGGAACACTGGCAGTAAACAAATAGGACACACTTGGTGTTTTCTTGACTATGAATGAGGAAGATATGAAACCGATTACATCAGATTCGCTTGTCGATCCGGGATCCGTTAGTCGCATTTCGATTACGCCGGGCAAGCCTAATGTCGCGGTAATGAACGCCCATCTGAAGCTCATGCGGTTGGTAATCGCCGCCACATTCGGCTCGCTGCTTTGGGCTGGGTGTTCCTCAAACCGTCCGCATGAGGCCGTTAACTCAATTTCCACCGAATCGGCATCCGCTGTGGTGCTCGAACATCGTTCCGGCGCCCAAGCCGAGCCGATGACCGGCATTTTGGCGCAAAGCCGAAACACCGTGGAAACGCCGGGCAGCGTCATCCCCGAATAAAGGCCGGGACATCCAACTTCGACGGCAAGGCGTTAGACATAGAACCAAGTGCCGTTCGACTTCTAATTCTTTGTCAGCTTCGAGATCGCGTCTTTCATTTCCGCAAGGTGAACGTCCGCACTGGCGTTGTCCGTGACATGGGCAACCTTCCCGTCTTTGCCAATGAGAAAACTGACCCGGCGCGCGATATTCTTCCCCGGTTCCCGTCGAGCGCCGTAAGCGTCCGCAATTTTTCCATCTGTGTCAGCCAGCAATGAAAAATTCAAATTGTGATCCTTGATGAATTTCTGGTGGCTCTCTTCCGAATCAAAACTCACCCCGATAACCTCCACGCCGTCCTTTTTCAAATCGCTCATGCGATCCCGAAGTCCGCATGCCTCCTTGGTGCATCCGGGCGTGTTGTCCTTCGGGTAAAAATAGAGCAGCACGATCTTCGAGCCAAATGAGTCGTTCAGTTTCCAGATTTGTCCGTCCTGATTTTTGCCTTCAACCAAGGGGGCTTTGTCGCCGACTTTTGGTGTGGCGGCCGGTGTGACCTGCGCAAACAAAGTGAGGCCAAGAATCATCCCGAGAATGGATAATGTAGTCGTTTTCATAGAAATCAATTGGAGCGATACTTAAGCCCGATGCCGACCGATGTCAATCTGCCGTCAATTACGCGACAACGATGTTAACCAGTTTTTTCGGCACGACGATCAGTTTCTTAATGGTTTTCCCTTCGATGAAGGGCTTGATTTTTTCGCTGGCAAGTGCAGCGGTTTCCACCTGTTGCGGCGTTGCGTCAGCCGCGATCACCAAACGGTCGCGCAGTTTCCCATTCACTTGAATCGGTATTTCCATTTCGTTCTCGACCAGCAATGCGGAGTCGAATACCGGCCATGGCGCGTACGCCAGAGCAATTCGAGGTTCGATGTTCATCTTTGCCCAAAGCTCCTCCGCCAGATGGGGCGCAAACGGCTGGAGAAGCAGCAAAAACTCACGCATTATCGAGGCGGGTTTGGTCTCCCATCCGATCCCTTCATTCACAAAAACCATCAGGGCGGAGATGGCCGTGTTGAAACGCATGCCGTCCAAGTCCTCGGTCACCTTTTTGATGCAGGCGTGAAGCGTTTTCAACTGGGCGGGGGTTGGCTCAGACTCTTTGATTGCGGTGCTCAATTGAATTTTCTCCAACAATTCTCCGTGCCTCTGTGTCTCTGTGGTCGATTCCGCCTGTTCAAAATCCGTTTCGCTTTTTTCGTCCACGAACAAACGCCAGACGCGGCCGAGGAATTTATAAACGCCCGCCACGCCTTGAGTGTTCCAGGGCTTCACCATTTCCAGCGGGCCCATGAACATTTCGTAAAGTCTCAAGGCATCCGCGCCGAATTCACCCATGATGTCGTCGGGATTCACAACGTTGCCGCGCGACTTCGACATTTTCTGCCCGTCTTCGCCGAGAATGAGTCCTTGGTTGACCAGTTTGTAGAACGGTTCGGCGGTCGAGACATAACCGAGGTCGAACAGAACCTTGTGCCAGAAACGCGCGTAGAGCAGGTGAAGCACGGCGTGTTCGGTCCCGCCCACGTAAAGATCGACACCGGGCGCCGGAACTCCTGGATTGCGATTTCCAACTTTTGAATATATCGTGTTTTCAGTGCGACGGTGCGCTTCGGGCGTGTCAGAGCAGGCTGCTTCGGTGGCATCGCTCCCCGTCGCCGGTTTTTTGTACAACGTGTTTGCCGCTAGCAAGTCGTTGGCTCGTCGGATTTCTTCAAAATAGAAAATTGTTCCATTCAGCCGTTTGATGTAAAGAATGACGTCCAAACCGTGACGGTTTTTTCCCGAATAGCGTACGTCATCAGCTTTCGCGATGATCTCAGGAATCATGGCCAGATCATCCCGTGTCACAGGCAACAAACCACGATCCCGTTCGCTCTCGGCCCCATGCTCAACATCGATATGTCGAATAGCATCATTATCCACCATTCGACGAAAGCCAGTTAGCTTGAAACCAGTTTTGATTTCAAGAAAAGCGGCCTCTTCTTCACTGACTGTGTTGAAATGAATAAATCGTTTTTCGTTGCCAAGATTTTTCGTGGCGTATTCATAGAGTTCATCGAACTTTTGTTGCCATTCTGTTTTTGAAAGACCCGGTGCGGCTGGTTTGGGTTGGGTTGAAGAACTCGCGCCCATCCAATAATTTTCCGCCTCTTTGCCAACGAACGTTTCCGCGTTTTTCGCGTCCAGGTAGCGCAAATAATACCAGCAACTCCCGCCCCATTGCGGCATCGTGTTGGTTTCGCGGACCGAGCCGTCGGGCAAGTTCACCCAATCTTTGGCGCGAGCCAATGGCGGCTCGCCGCCGGGCGCGGGCTTGTAATCGGTCAACGCAGGCGGCACCAAAGGCAACGCGGATTCAGGCAACGCCTCGTGGAAAAGATTTCCGTTCGCGTCGCGTTTCCAGAGAATCGGGAACGGCTCGCCCCAATAGCGTTGCCGGCTGAATAGCCAGTCGCGCAATTTATAGTTGATGGTTTTTTTGCCGAGCCCCTTGGCTTCGAGCCAGTCGGTGATTTTCTTTTTGGCCTCGGCAGTGGGTAAGTCAGTTATCGAAATCTCCAGGCCGGTGGAATTGACCGAAGTGCCTTCCTCTACGAATCCGCGCCAGTCGGTTTTTGGATCCGGTGGCTGAACAACTTGAAGGATCGGCAGATTGAATTTTTCCGCAAATTCGAAATCGCGTGTGTCATGAGCCGGCACGGCCATGATCGCCCCCGTCCCGTAGGTCGCCAAAACATAATCGGCGATCCAGATTGGGATTTTTTCGCCGTTGACCGGATTGAGCGCGTAGGTGCCCGTGAACACACCGGTTTTTTCCTTGGCCAGTTCGGTTCGTTCCAGATCGCTTTTGCCCGCCGCGAACGTTCGATATTTTTCGACCTCTGCTTTTTGTTCCGATGTGGTGATTTCGTTGACCAGCTTGTGTTCGGGTGAAAGCACCATGTAAGTCGCGCCGAAGAGCGTGTCGGGACGCGTCGTGAAGACTTCGATGAAGTTTTCAGTTTTCAGTTTGAAGTTTTCAGAAAGGCCACTTCCGCCCGCCTCTGAAGACTGAACACTTGCAACTTGAAACTTCACCGTTGCGCCTTCGCTGCGCCCAATCCAGTTTCGCTGCATTTCCTTGAGCGAATGGCTCCACTCGATCGAATCCAGATCGTTGAGCAATCGCTCGGCGAATGCGGTGATCCGGAGCATCCACTGGCGCATTGGTCGGCGCACCACCGGGAATCCGCCAACCTCGCTCTTGCCGTCAATGACTTCTTCGTGGGCCAAAACCGTTCCGAGTCCCTCGCACCAGTTCACCGGTGCCTCGCTCACGAAGGCGAGACGCTTGCTATCGCGGTATTCCCGGCGGCGAGAATCAAGTGACAAAGTGCTGCCGAGTTGCACTCGGCTGTCCATCGTTTCTGCCGAGTGCAACTCGGCAGCACTCGTTTGCAATTCGTCCGGATATTTCAGGGACTCCATCGGCTCGGCCTTGTTGGTCTCTGGATTGAACCACGAATTATAGAGCTTGAGAAAAATCCATTGCGTCCATTTGAAATAGTCGGGGTCGGTCGTATCGACTTCGCGCGTCCAGTCGTAGCTGAACCCGAGCGATTGGATCTGCCGCTTGAAGGTTGCAATATTTTCTTCGGTCGTCTTGCGTGGATGTTGGCCGGTCTTGATCGCGTATTGTTCGGCGGGCAAACCGAACGCATCCCAGCCCATCGGATGCATTACGTTAAATCCTTTTGCCCGCCGGTAACGTGCCAGAATATCCGTCGCGGTGTAGCCCTCGGGATGGCCGACGTGCAAGCCAGCGCCGGAAGGGTAGGGGAACATGTCGAGGATATAATATTTGGGCGGAAGTTCGCTGGCGGAAACTTTCTTGCCTTTTAACCCATGCCGTATTGCAAAGGGATGGCTGCCCGGAAGAACGTCATCGGGATTCCATGCGCGAAAGGTCTGCTCTTTATCCCAATACTGCTGCCACTTCGGCTCGATCAAATGAAACGGATATTGTCTGCGCATAAAATAAGGGCGTGAATATTGTTCAAACCCCCGGCGCAGGCAATTGAAGAATTCTTGTTGGATCCTCGCGAAGCGGTGGAGAACTCAGGGCGTTCGGACTCGAAAAAACGCGTTGCTGGCCGTAATCCCATTCGTCACAGTGCGAATCAGCGCGGCGCTCGCGGGCGGAAAGGTGGTCACGGACTGCCAGTTGGAACTGGAAAGGGAAGTCAACGACTCGACGGTGTGGGCGCGATTGGATTCCGCGTTGAAGCTGAAACGAAATTCGTTTCCGGCCAAAACCGCACCGGTCAAAACGATATTGGTTGAGGCGGGCGGAGGCGGGAGCGTGTAATCAATGGTCAAAAGCGGGGCGTTATCCGCATCTTCCCTGGAACCGAAATGACGGGCCGTTTGCGCGGTGACTTCGTCCTGGCTGATCAAAAGCCAGCCGAAATTCGTGCCGGAATTGGCGACCCAACTTTGCACGTCCGCGACGAGTTTTGGCGTGGAGACGAAAGTGTAGGGACCATTGCCGCTGACTGAACTTGAGGAGCTCGCTTCGGCGGATGCATCGCTCGAACCGCTGACGCCCCCGCTCTCCCAAGGAGACGCCGGTGAGACGCGATTATTCCAGGTGACGCTGGTTTCGCTCCAGTCCTTCAAGATTCGGCGCAGATCGAAAGTAGAGTTGGCTCCGCCACCACTTGGGACCATGACCACCCGCAATCGCAGGGTGACGGATGTCACGGTTGCCTGAGCGGGAACGCTGGGAATATCGAATCGAAAGAGCGCGCGGCGGGTTTCTCCGTTGTTGAGCTTGCCGGATACAACGGACAAATTGATCCCGTAACTGGTATCAGGATCAGTGAAGCGGTGGATTTCAGAATCGGCGATCGGGGAGAAATTGGCGGTCTCGCTAAAGCCATGCAGCGCGAGGCCGAAGAGACCGAGGGTAATCGCGAAAAACGTGTTCCTGATCGGAAAGGTGCGGATAGATGAATTGGTTTTCATGATGGTTCAGTCGCAGATAGGACGAATGGTTTCAAGTTTTGTTCCCACGTCTTTCTGCTCGCGCGGGGATCAGCCCGGTTGTAGGATTGGCGCCCGATGAAGAAAGGTTGCCAGCTTTGCCGTGCGCGATACCCCCGTGGCTTTACGTTGATCGAGCTCCTGGTTGTCATTGCCATAATCGGCGTTCTCGCCAGCATCCTCTTGCCGACTCTGGCCCGGTCAAAATCGCGGGCTCAAGGTATTTATTGCCTCAATAATACGAGGCAGCTTTCCATGGCCTGGCTTCTTTATGCGGATGAACACAACGGTCGGCTCGCCTACAATCTCGGGGGGCTGGTGGTCAACCGGGGTGTCGCGCCTCGAACCAATCTCAACTGGGTGAACAACATTTTATCATGGAATACCGAATCAGATAACACCAACACTGCGGGACTGACGGAGTCCGGCCTCGGGCCCTACGCCAGCAAGGTTGCACCCATTTATCGATGTCCCTCGGACGATGTCGTCAGTGACATTCAGCGCGACGCCGGATGGCAGCACCGGGTCCGCAGTTATTCAATGAATGCGATGGTTGGGGACGCGGGCGAGCTCTCGCAGACGGGGCGAAACGTGAACAATCCGAACTACGTTCAGTTTTTCAGCCTCTCGTCGATTCCCAGGCCAGCGCAAATTTTTGTGTTTGTGGATGAGCATCCGGACAGCATCAACGACGGTTATTTCGTGAATAGATATTATTCAGGCGAATGGTCCGACCTCCCAGGTTCCTATCACAATGGGGGCGCGAATTTTTCTTTTGCAGACGGCCATTCCGAACCGCATCGCTGGCGTCAACCGACCACCCGGCCTCCTTCCAGGCCCGATGTGGCCATGTTGCCGATTTCGGTTCCCAAGTCTGAACGGGAGGATTTGAACTGGGTTCTGGAGCGCATGAGTGTGGGACAGGACCATGCACTGCGCTGATTATGGCTTTGCGAGTTTCCGGTCACAGGAATCTTCGAAGAAACTCTTCATCCCCGTAGGTGGCCAGCAAATAGAATTTGTCCCCTGCGGTCCAACTTGCGGTCATCAGTTTATTCACTTGCTTCAGGGTGGGAGAACTCTCGGCAAGCGAGCCGAGATCGGTGACAAAAAAGAAAAAGTCACTCGTTTCGCCGGCGGCCAGCGGACGCCCGGTGCGGAAGCAAATCATTGAAACCGGCCGGTCCTGCCACCGCAAGACCACTGCGCCGACGCACTCAAGTTTTTGCAGTTCCGCTGGCAGGGCATAGTCGGACGGCGCGTTTTTCTGCGCGAGAAAGGCCCGGATCTGGCCCATGTCGTTTGTTTCAATATCCATTCCGTAATTCCGCAGAGCCGTGCTGACCATTCGATTTCGGTAGGTGGACTCGTTGTCCGTCCCGAGCGGCAGCCACCGCGACGCGATGCTCAGCAACAAGATTATGACTGCGGCGATTGCGAGAACCGGTTTCAGCCACGAAGAACGAGGAATTGTGACGACTTTGAGTTGCGCCGTTTGTTCTGCAAGAATCTGTTCTTTCAAGCCCGCAGGAATGGCAATCTGTTTCAAGCGATCCTGAATCGTTCCATAGGTGGCGCAATGATCGACAAACCAGCGTCCCAGTGGGGCATCGTGCTGCGCGAGTTCGAGCGCCTCCGCGAAATCAGAGTCGTGCGCATCGGCCGAGCCGGGTCGATAAAGAAGGAGAGCCTCCTGGGCCTGGTCGCGATTCACGGGGGCCCTCCTTTCCGCGCGCCGAACGTCCGGATATCGCCGGCCAGCATTTTTTGCAACTGGCCAATTCCCCGGGCCATTCTGGACTTCACCGTCCCGATCGGCAGGTCGAGAATTTCGGCGATTTCCTTGTAGGAGCAATCCTCGAGATAAAAAAGGGCGACAGGCGCCTGATAAATCTCATCGACCTGGCCGAGGGCTTGCAAAACGTAATCCGAATCGATCTGGCTGGCCCGGGCAGGAGTGAGGGAAATCGACTCGATTGCCGCGTCATTGAGTTCCTGTTCCGGGAACCGGGTTTGTTTCCGACGGGTCTCCAAAAACATCCGGTGCAGGGTCGTAAAAAGCCAGGTCTTCACTTTCGATTTATCGCGCAGTTGATGGCCTTTGGTAGCCCAGACGTAAAACGTTTGTTGCGTCAGGTCGCACGCGTCGGCTTCCGTTCGCGACAAACTGAAAGCGAACTGATAGAGCGGCTCGTAAAAACGAGTCAC
>Ga0163144_10015001_pt1 | contig 16029 bp, 11 predicted proteins | sample OliLak19BULKMAT1_FD_123175 | JGI IMG/M metagenome (GOLD analysis project Ga0163144, IMG submission 123175) | Freshwater microbial mat bacterial communities from Lake Vanda, McMurdo Dry Valleys, Antarctica - Oligotrophic Lake LV.19.BULKMAT1 | ecosystem: Environmental > Aquatic > Freshwater >... | reverse complement strand
CTCCTCGGCCGAGACGCGATCGATCGAGTCCATCACCCCTCTGCCGATGCCGCGTGTCGGGACGTTGATGACCCGCCGCAGGCTCACATCGTCGTGCGGGTTGAGCAGGAGCTTCAGATAGCCGAGCGCGTCCTTGATCTCCTTGCGCTCGTAAAAGCGCACGCCGCCGACGATGCGGTACGTCAGACCCGAGCGCATGAGCGCGTCTTCGATGACGCGCGACTGGGCGTTCGTGCGGTAGAGCACCGCGACCATGCAGTCGGGGCCCGACACGATCCCGGCATGGGCGGTCCGCGTGATGAAGGCGGCTTCTTCGAGCTCGTCCGAGCCCCGGTAATACCTGATGAGATCGCCGCCCGTGCGATCGGTCCAGAGCCGCTTTTCCTTCCGATTGCGATTCTGGCTGATCACCGCCGAGGCGGCGTCGAGGATGATCTGCGTGGAGCGGTAGTTTCGCTCGAGCTTGACGATCTTCGCCTCGGGAAAATCGTGCTCGAAGTCGAGGATGTTCTTGAGGTCGGCCCCGCGCCACCGGTAAATCGACTGATCGGGATCGCCGACCACGGCCAGATTCCGGTGCCGTTCGGACAGGCGCTGGATCAGGTGGTATTGCGGCCGATTGGTGTCCTGGTACTCGTCCACCATCACGAAGCGGAACTGTTCGGCGTACTTCTCGCGGACGTGCGGCGCCTTGTCGAGCAACTCGACCGCCTTCAGCAGCAGGTCGTCAAAATCGAGCGCGCCGTTGTCCTTCAGCCCCTGGACGTACTTGGCGTAGATCTTCGCGAGTTGCTCTCCCCGGTGGCTCCAGCCGGTCGACGTGAAGAATTCGGGGCCCGCCATCGTGTTCTTCGCGTGGCTGATCTTCGACAGCGCCATCCGCGGCTGGACGAGGCTGTCATCGATCTGCAGCTCCTTGAAGACCTGCTTGATGAGCGACACCTGGTCGGTCGAGTCGTAGATGACGAAATCGCGCGGCAGCCCGATGGCGGTCGCCTCGCGGCGGAGCAGGCGTGCGCAGAGCGCGTGGAACGTCGAGATCCAGGAACCCGCAAGCGAGGCGCCCAGCAGCGTCTCGACCCGAGTACGCATTTCTTCCGCTGCTTTGTTGGTGAAGGTGACGGCAAGAATTTCATCGTGCTGCGCGAAGCCCTCCGACAGCAGGTAGGTGATGCGCTGCGCGATGACGCGAGTTTTACCCGAGCCGGCGCCGGCCAGTATCAGCAGCGGCCCATCGATGTGGAGAACGGCATCCCGTTGCTCGGGATTTAAACCTGTTAGAGGATCCAAAAGTCTATTCTACCGTGACACTCTTCGCGAGATTGCGCGGCTGGTCCACATCGCACCCGCGACGCACCGCGATGTGATACGCGAGCAGTTGCAACGGCAGTACCATCGCGATCGGCGACAGCATTTCGGGAACGCGCGGCAGGGAGATCATCGCGTCATGTGCAGGATCCAGCACGCTTCTCAGCGTGTCATGGCCGGCGGTGGTGATGGCGATCACCGAGCCGCCCCGGGCTTTCACTTCCTGAATATTGCCAAGCATCTTTTCGAAGACGTGATCATGTGGTGCAATGCTCACCACGGGCATGCTGTTGTCGATGAGCGCGATCGGCCCGTGCTTCATCTCGCCGGCCGGGTAGCCTTCGGCGTGGATGTACGAAATTTCCTTCAACTTCAGCGCGCCTTCGAGGGCGATCGGGTAGTTGATGCCCCGGCCGAGATACAGAAAGTCGCGCCTGTCCGAGAAGCGCGCGGCGACCTCTTCGACGACCCCTGATGCTTTGAGCGCCTGCTCCATCTGCTTCGGCAGCTGCAGCAGCGCCGAGATGTGGCTCCTGGCGTCGCGTTCGGCGAGGGTGCCCTTGGCCTGTCCCAGGAACAACGCCAGTAGATTCAACGCGACCAGCTGAGACGTGAAGGCCTTCGTGGAGGCGACGCCGATCTCGGGCCCGGCGTGGGTGTAGATCGTGCCTTCGGCCTCGCGCGTGGCCATGCTGCCGACGACGTTGCAGATCGCGAGGCTGCGCACGCCTTTCTTTCGCGCCTCGCGGAGCGCCGCCAGCGTGTCGGCCGTCTCGCCGGATTGCGTGATGATGACGACCAGCGTATGGCGATCGACGATGAAGTCCCTGTAGCGATACTCCGAGCCGTAGTCGACTTCGACCGGCAGGCCGGCGAACCGCTCGATGAGGAACTTGCCGACGAGCGCCGCGTGCCAGGATGTGCCGCACGCGATCAAGGCGACCTTGGTGATGTCGCCGAGGTCCGCGTCCGAGATCGCGATCTCTTCGAGAAATACCCGGCCGGTTTCTTCCGAAACGCGGCCGCGCAGCGTCTCCTCGGCCGCGCGCGGCTGCTCGAAGATCTCCTTGAGCATGAAATGGCGGTAGCCCGATTTCTCCGCCATGACCGGATCCCAGAGCACGCGCTGCGACACCTTGGACACGGCTGTGCCGGCGAAATTCGTGAACTCCACGCCCCGGCGCGTGATGATCGCCATTTCCTCGTCGCCGAGGAACACGACATCGCGCGTGTGGCTCAGGATGGCCGGCGTATCGGAGGCGACGAAGAACTCGCCGTCGCCGAGCCCGACGACGATGGGGGGGCCATTGCGTACGGCGACGATTTTCTCCGGGTCTTCGGTCGAGATGGCCACGAACGCAAAGAGTCCGCGTAACTGCAGGAGGGCGCGCTGCGCCGCCGCCTCGAGCGAGCCTGTGGCGTCCGGCTTCAGCCGGACCCCACCGTGAGCAGCGGGGTCAGATCCCATTTCATGCTCGAGGAGGTGCGCGATGACTTCCGAATCGGTCTCCGTGACGAAGGTATGGCCGAGCTTCTGCAGCTCGCGCTTCAGGTCGAGGTAATTTTCGATAATGCCGTTGTGCACGACGACGATCGTGCCGGTGCAGTCCTGGTGGGGGTGCGCGTTCTCTTCGGTTGGCCGGCCGTGCGTGGCCCATCGCGTGTGCCCGACGCCGTAGATCCCTTCGAGGGGCTGTGCCTTGATGGCCTGCTCGAGGTTGATGAGCTTGCCGGCGCTTCGACGCCGTTCGATGGCGCCGTTGCGGACCACAGCCACTCCGGCGGAGTCATAGCCGCGGTACTCCAGCCTCCGCAGCCCGTCGATCAGCACCGGGACGACTTCTTTGGGTCCGAGATACCCGATGATTCCGCACATACTCCCTGCTTCCTACTTTCTACTTCTTACTTCTTTACTTTCTTCTTATCCACCCACCCGTCGATGTTGCGCTGCTTGCCCGCGCTGACGGCCAGCGATCCGGCGGGAACGTTCTCCCGGACGGTCGTTCCGCTGCCGATATAGGCCCCCTTGCCGATCGTGACCGGGGCGACGAGCTGCGAGTCGCTCCCCACGAACACCCCATCCTCGATAATCGTCTGCGATTTTCTGCCACCGTCGTAGTTGCAGGTGATGGTGCCGGCGCCGACGTTGACGCCCTCGCCGATCACGGCGTCGCCCAGGTAGGACAGGTGGCCGGCCTTCGAGCCCTTGCCGATCACGGACTTCTTCAGTTCGACAAAATTTCCGATGTGCACCGACTCGCGGAGCTCGGTCTCCGGCCGGATGTGCACGAACGGCCCGACCGTGGCGCCCGCGCCGAGGCGGCTGCCGGCGATGACGCAGAAATTCTGCACAGTCACCCGATCGTCGAGGACCGAGTTGATGATGCGCACGCCCGCGTGAATCTCGCAGGCCCGGCCGATCTGCGTCCTGCCCTCGAGATGCACGCCGGGATGAATGACGGTATCTGCGCCGACGACCACGTCCGCGTCGATGTACGTCGTGGCGGGATCCTCGATGGTGACCCCCGCTGCCATGAGCTCTTCGTTCTTTTTCTGTCTCACGATTCGGCTCGCTTCTGCCAGCTCCGACCGGCCGTTGATGCCGCGAATTTCGTTCGAATCCTCGAGAAACACCGCCTCGACACCGAGCTTTCGCCGGCGGTAGGTCGAAATAAGATCCGTTAGATAGTACTCCCCCTGCGCATTCTTCGTTGCGAGCCCGCGAAGCGCATCGAAGAGCGGTGCGAGGGAGAAGACATACACGCCGCTGTTGATTTCCTTGATCGTGCGCTGCGCCGGCGACGCGTCGCGCTCTTCGACGATCCGCGAGATCGTGCCCTTGACGCGCACGACGCGGCCGTAGCCGTACGGCTGCCCGACGAGCGCCGTCAGCACGCTCGCCGCCGCACCCGATTGCTCGTGTGCCCTGACAAGCTCCGCGAGCGTGTGTCTCCGCAGCAACGGCACGTCGCCGGACAGCAACAGTACGACGCCGGTTTGCTGCTCGAGGAGACCGGCCGTCTGGAGCAGGGCATGGCCAGTGCCAAGCTGGGGCTCCTGCGCAACGAAGGACAGCTCGGGATGTTCATGCAGTCCCTGCCGCAGCAGCTCCTTCATGTGGCCGACCACGACGGTGACCGTCTTCGGCGAGAGCGATTGCGCGCCTCGGATGACGTAGTCGATCATCGGCCGCCCGGCGACGTGATGCAGCACCTTCGGCCGCGCCGACTTCATGCGCGTGCCTTTGCCGGCGGCAAGGATCACGACGTGGAGATCAGACATGGGACGTCAACGGTGAACTACCGGCGGCGGGGGGCTTTGCGCCGGTCGCCCTTGGATGGGCGGGATGATTCGAGCGCCGCGCGAACGTTGCCGTCCTGGCGGAGGGGCTCGAGATCCGGATCGTGACGGGCCCTCGTCCGGTTGTCGGCATTGAGCTCGATGGCGCGCAGCAGAACGGGAACGGCGGCGTCCACCTCGTCGCGTTGCGCGAGAACCGATGCGAGCATGTAGAGCGCGTGATCGTGGTCCGGGGCGTCCCTGCTCGCCGTGCGCAGATGGTCGAGCGCCTCTTCGAGGTTGCCGGCGTTGAGGGCCAGAGTGGCCGCAAACACCCGTTCTTCGGGTGTGGACGGGGATGCCGCTCTCGGCGCCATGTGCCGGTCGCAGACGTTGAGATACAGGCGCACGCGCTCGTGCAGCGCCCTCTCGGCCGGGTACCGCGACAGGACGGCGCGCAGGGCTGAAGACGCGCGCGAGTACTCATGCTCCTGGAGGGCTGCGACGCCCTGCTCGTACAGGGCAACGGCCTCGAGGTATTCGGGGCGTGGGGCCTTGGTCGCCTCCCGCGGGCTGTTGGCCGGCGGCGGAGGGGCTGGTTTGCGCCGGAGGGGGCGGGAACGAGCCCGCCGCTGTTTTGCCATGGAGGATCGACCTGAAAGGGCGCTACGGTAACAAATCGTCGTTCCATCGGTCAAGGCGGCGCGGCGGCCTTGAGCCGTTCGAGCATCGCGTAGAGGTCGTTGCTGGACAGGCCGAACTTTTGAGCCGTGTGACTCAGAGCCTGGCGTCTCGAAAGCCCGCCAGAGTTGGTCATTTGATAGAAATAAGCCTCAACCTCTCCCTCGTCTGGAGCGATCACTGCAGCAGGTGGCGGCGAGAACGGCCCCAGGACGACCGTGAACTCCCCTTTTTCGGTCACGGCCACATCCAGCGCGCGAGCGGCGGTCGTACGTATGACCTCTTCGTGGAGTTTCGTCAGCTCTCGACTGATAGACATTGGTCTATCGCCCAATAAATCAGCCACCGCAGTCAGCATTTTCGCTATTCGATGGGGAGCCTCATAAAAAACCACCGCCCGAGGTTCGGCTTTGAGTGTCAGCAACCACTTATTTCTATCACTTGACCTAGGAGGAGCGAATCCTGCGAAGACAAACTCGTCGGCGGCGAACCCGGAGGCCGCTAACGCCGATAGAACCGCACTGGCGCCGGGGATCGGAATGACCCGAAATCCCCCTTCGATGGCGGCCGCGGCTAGCCTTTGACCAGGATCGGCCACCATGGGGGTGCCCGCGTCGGACACCAGCGCCACATCGGTCCCCTGTCCGAGTTTCTCGAGGAGGAGGGGCAGCTTCTGCCGCTCGTTATGCTCGTGCAGGCTCGTCGTCGGCGTGCGAATGCCGAAGTGGCGCAACAGGATGGAGGTGCGGCGCGTATCTTCTGCCGCGATGAGGCCGACGGCTTTCAGCGTGGAGAGGGCGCGGAGCGTGATGTCTTCGAGGTTCCCGATCGGCGTCGACACGACGTACAGGCTGCCGGGCATGCGGGGATAGAGTATTGTACCATTGTGGTTTGTCGGGATTTGACAATCAGAAACTGCGATTCGAGCTTCAGCCTACATGATGCGTTCGTCCGAACCATTTCACCACTTCGTCGACGACTATCTCGCGTATCTCCACGAAGTTCACCCCACCAGCGCCACGCTGGATGGGATTCACACCTACGACGATCATATTGAGGACCTGAGCCGACAGGGGGTCGAGCAGCACACGCGTGCCCTCGCCGGATTTTCCCGCCGCCTCCAGGACATCAACGTCAACGATCTGACGGCCATCGAAAAGGCCGAGCAGCCGATGGTCGCCTCGAACATCCAGGCGCGGGTCTTCGAGCTCGAACAGACGCGCACGTGGGAGCGCAATCCGCAGCTGTATTCGGACACGCTGTGCTCGAGCCTGGCGGCGCAGGTGGTCTTCACCCACGCGCCGCTTCCCGAGCGCGCGCGCCGGGTGTTGTCAAAGCTGCGGCAGACCGCGCGGGTCGTGCAGGCCGCACGCGACAACATCAAGGATCCGCCCGGCATCTTCGTCAAGGTGGGCCTCGAGACGTTCCGCGGCGCGCTGAACTTCATCGAGAAGGATCTGCCGCGGGCCTTCTCGCCGCTCGACGACATGCACCTCCTGGGCGACCTGGCGGATGCGTCCACCGAAGCGGCGCAGGCCATCGGCAGCTACATTCAGTACCTGGAAGAAGAGCTGCAGACCAAGGCGCGCGCGTCGTTCCGTCTCGGCCGCGAGATGTTCGAGCGCAAGCTGAAGCTCGACGAAGGCATCGCGCTCGACGCCGACAAGCTCCTGGCGATCGCGCTGCGGGAGTTCAAGGCGACGCAGGAAGAATTCAGAACGCTTGCGGGCACGCTCGACGGCACCGATCCGATCGCCGCATGGCGGAAGGCCAAAGACAACCACCCGGCGCCGGGTGGGCTGGCCGCGGCCGCCCAGGAACAGCTCGAAGAGCTCAGTACCTTTATCGATCGCCACGCGATCGTGACCCGGCCGGAAGGCGAGCCGGTCATCGTCCTGCCGACGCCGGAGTTCTATCGGTGGTCGTTTGCGAGCATGTGGGTCCCCGGCCCGTTCGAGCAGAAACCAGGGCGCGCCTGCTACTACCTGACCGACGCCGATCCGTCATGGCCGGCCGACAAGCAGCAAGAGCATCTTCGCGATTACAACTACCCGACGCTCTGGTCCATCTCGATTCACGAGGTCTATCCGGGCCACTTCCTGCACTATCAGTTTCTCCGGCGTGTCGAGTCGAAGGTGCGCAAGTCGATCATGTTCGCGCCGGCCTCGTTCGTGGAAGGCTGGGCGCATTACACCGAGCAGATGATGATGGAGGCGGGGTTCCGCCGGGACGATCCGACGCTCAAGCTCGGGCAGCTGGCAGAAGCGCTCATCCGTCTCGGCCGGTTCATCGTGAGCATCCGCCTGCACGTCGAAGACTGGTCGGTGGAGCAGGGCATGCGCTTCTTCCGAGACGAGTGCTTCATGGAAGAAGGCGGCGCGCGGCGCGAGGCCGAGCGCGGCACGTTCGATCCGACCTACCTCGTGTACTCAGTGGGCAAGCTGATGCTGTTGAAGCTGCGGCGCGATTACAAGGAACAGCAGGGCGCGAAATACTCGCAGCGCGCGTTCCACGATCAGCTGCTCGGCAACGGCACCGCGACATTCGGCGTCCAGCGACAGCTGATGCTGGGCGACTCGTCTGGCGTGCTGCTCGAATAAAGACGGGACCAATCTGTATGCCGATGTACGAATACCAATGCGAGGCCTGCGGAAATCGCTTCGAGCAGATCCAGAAGTTCTCCGATCCGCCGCCCGACGTCTGTCCGACGTGCGGCGAGCGGAAGCTGCAGAAGCTGATGTCCAGCCCGGCGATCAAGTTCAAGGGCTCGGGCTTCTACATCAACGACTACGCGGCCAAGCCCGCGACGGGAACCGATGCGAAGGACTCCGGGTCGAAGGACTCGGGCTCGAAGGATTCGGCTTCGAAGGATTCGGCTTCTAAAGATTCGGCCTCGAAGGACAGCACCAGCTCATCCTCCGATTCGAGCAAGACCGCCAGCGCGTCGGGCTCGGCCGACAAAGCGCCCGCCGCCTCAACGACTAAAGACAGTTAGCCGCGCTCGAGAGTCTCGAGGCGCAGGTAGTCGCGGAACGCCTCGCGCAGGTCGGGACGCCTCAGCGCAAAGTAGACGACGGCCTTCAGGTAGCCGAGCTTGTTGCCGGTGTCGTGGCGCGTGCCCTCGACTTCATACGCGTAGATGTTCCGCTCCTTCAGCAGCCTGCGGAGGCCGTCGGTCAGCTGGATTTCCCCCGTGCGATCGCTCGCGGTCTCGCGAAGCGCCGGGAAAATGTCTGGCGTCAACAGGTAGCGGCCGATGATGGCGAGGTTCGACGGCGCCTCGTCCTGCTTCGGTTTCTCGACGAGGTCCTTCACGAGATGGATGCCCTTGCCGAGGTTCACCGACGTGTCGATATCGACGATGCCGTAGTTCGAGACCTGGTCGGCAGGCACGCGCTCGACGGCCAGCACGGGGCCGCCGACCTGCTCGAAGACGTCGATCATCTGCTTCAACGCGGGCGGCGACGCGTCGATCACGTCATCGGCGAGGATCACGGCGAACGGTTCGTCGCCGACCAGCTCGGCGGTGACGAGCACGGCGTGGCCGAGGCCGAGGGGCTCGCCTTGGCGCACGTAGGCGACGTTGATCATGTTCGAGATCTGGCGGATCTCGTCGAGAAGCTCTGTCTTGCCGCGCTGCAGCAGGAAGCTTTCGAGCTCGATGTTGACGTCGAAATGATCTTCGATCGCGTTCTTACCGCGGCCGGTGACGATGATGATGTTGGCAATGCCGGAGGCGACGGCTTCTTCGACGCCGTACTGGATGATCGGCTTGTCCACGAGCGGAAGCATTTCCTTCGGCTGCGCCTTCGTCACGGGCAGGAACCGGGTGCCGAGGCCGGCAGCCGGGAAGACCACTTTGCGCACGCGTGCTGTCACCGGCCTATTGTATCGGATAGGATTTCACCATGCTTGATCCCGCGTATCTGCGCGACCACCAGGAGGATGTGAAGCGGGGCCTGGAGAGCCGCGGCATCAACGCCGACGGCGAGCTCGAGCAGCTCGCGGTGCTGGAGAACCGGCGCCGCAGGTTGATTCCCGAGCTCGAGGGACTGAAGCGCGATCAGAACGCCTCGGGCGACGAAGTCGCGCGCGCCAAGCGGCAGGGCAAGGACGCGAGCGGCATCTTCGAGGGCAACCGCCAGCGGGCGCAGCAGATCCGGCAGCTCAGCATCGAGCTCGATCAGGTCGAGCACCAGCGCGTGAATCTGCTGATGGGGCTGCCCAATCTTCCGCACGCCAGCGTGCCGCGCGGCACCAACGCCACCGAGAACGTCGTCGTCCGCACGTGGGGCGAGCCGAAGACATTTGCGTTCGAGCCGCAGGCGCACTGGGATCTCGGGCCTGCGCTCGGGATTCTGGATTTCGAGCGCGCGACGAAGATGTCGGGCTCCCGGTTCGCCGTCCTTCTGGGCGCCGGCGCGCGGCTGTCGCGGGCGCTGATCGATTTCATGCTCGACCTCCACACGCGCGAGCACGGCTACCTCGAGGTGGCGCCGCCCTTGCTGGTGAACCGGGCGTCGCTGGAAGGCACGGGGCAGCTGCCGAAATTCGAGTCCGAGCTCTTCAAGATCGCGGGCGAGTGGGATCTGTTCCTCATCCCGACCGCGGAGGTGCCGCTGACGAACCTTCACCGATCGGAGATGCTGAACGGCGACACGCTGCCGCTGAAGTACGTCGGGTACACGCCGTGCTTTCGCAGCGAGGCCGGCTCGTACGGCGCCGACGTGCGCGGTCTCATCCGGCAGCATCAGTTCGACAAAGTGGAGCTGGTGAAGATTACGCGGCCGGAGCAGTCGTACGACGAGCTCGAGGCACTGACGCTGAACGCCGAAGAGGTGCTGAAGCGCCTCGGCCTGCCGTACAGAACCATCGTGCTCTGCTCGGGCGACCTCGGCGTGAACATGGCGAAGACCTACGACATCGAGGTCTGGCTGCCGAGCCAGAAGCAGTACCGCGAGATTTCCTCGTGCAGCAACGCCGAGGCGTTTCAGGCGCGGCGCGCCAACATCAAGTTCAAGCTCGGGGGCACCGGCAAGGCGGACTTCGCGCACACGCTGAACGGATCGGGCCTGGCGGTCGGCCGAACGATCATCGCGGTGCTCGAGAACTATCAGCAGAAGGACGGATCGGTGGTGGTGCCTGAGGTGCTGCGGTCGTATATGGGCGGGTTGGACGTGATTGAGCCGAGGTGAATCTCGCGCGGAGACACCGAACCAGCGCGGAGAGATGGCCGAGTGGTCGATGGCGGTGGTCTTGAAAACCACTGAACCCGAAAGGGTTCCGGGGGTTCGAATCCCTCTCTCTCCGCCAAACACAAGCGATTGAAAACACAGCCGCTTATCCCGGTTACGCGGCTCTACCGAGAGTGGGCCTCGTGGAAAAATGCGATTTGATTGGCTTTGTCGCGGGAAAATCAGTCGGCAGTGTCAGGCGCATTGCACCGAGTCACACCGTGGTCGGCAGCTCTAATCCGAGAAACAGCAGTCCCGGCAAGCGGGCCACGTATTCGAGTACTGACCGACAATTAGCCGTCAGAAGCGCCGTTTACGCTTGCGTGGGCGAGGGTGCCGGCGACTTCCTTCTTGTACGAGTGTCCGGTGGACAGCCCGAAGATGAACCACACGAACGCGACGCAGCCGGCGGCGAAGATCGTGTCGCCAACGACTCGCAACCAGCGGAACCAGCTGATCACCGGTGACTGCAGGAACTCGGCGCTGCGCGCGTACCAGTAGCCGTGCTCGACCGATGCCCACGTCTGCATCAGTCCGACCGGCAGCAGGCTCAGGAGCAGCATCGCCATCAAGCCGATGTTGATCGCCCAGAAGGCGAACCAGATGGTCCCGTCGCTCCAGGTCCGTCCAGGTTTCAGCGCCCTGAGCGAGAACAACATCAGGCCCATGCCGAGCATGCCGTAGACGCCGAACAGCGCCGCATGCCCATGGAGCGGCGTCGTGTTGAGTCCCTGCATGTAGTAGAGCGCGATCGGCGGGTTGATCATGAACCCGAAGAGGCCGGCGCCCACGAGGTTCCAGAACGCCACGGCGACGAAGAAATAAATTGGCCAGCGATAGTGCTGCACCCACGGCTTCGCGCGCGACAGTTGCAGGTTTTCCCACGCCTCGAACCCGACAAACAGCAGCGGCACCACTTCGAGCGCGCTGAAGACCGATCCGAGCGCGAGGACGAAGGTCGGCGTGCCGGAAAAGTACAGGTGGTGCAGCGTCCCGATGATGCCGCCGGCCAGGAAGATGGTCGACGACAGCACGGCGGCCTCGCCCGCCGTCTTCAGGCTGACGAGCTTCAATCGCGAGAACAGGAACGCGATGACGACGGTCGCGAAGACTTCAAAGAATCCTTCGACCCACAGATGGACGACCCACCACCGCCAGTATTCCGCGATGGCGAGATTGGTCGTGCGGCCAGCGCCGAGCGCGGCGCCGTAGAAGCCGGCAATGGCGATGCTCGCGATCAGGAACATCACCAGGAGCGGCCGCTGTTCGTCGCGCCTCTCGAGAGCGGGCATGATGCCGCGGGCCACCAATCCCAGCCACAGGAACAGGCCGACGAGCAGGCCGACTTGCCACGCGCGCCCGAGGTCGATGTACTCGTACCCGCTGTGGCCGAAGTAGAACCACATGGAGCCGGTCAGGTACTGCTTGATGCTCAGCCACTGGCCGATCATCGATCCGACCACCACCACCAGCAGCGCACCGAAGAGGACGTTGACGCCAAGCCGCTGAAAGCGCGGTTCGGCGCCGCTCACGGCGGGGGCGATATAGAGGCCGGCTGCGAGCCATGCGGTCGCGATCCAGAACAGCCCGAGCTGCACGTGCCAGGTCCGCACCACCGAGTACGGAAGGATGGAGGCCAGCGGAATCCCGTAGAAGCCGTTTCCTTCCACGGCGTAGTGAGCGGTGATGATGCCCATCAGAATCTGCACGAGGATGAGCGCAGACACCACCCAGAAGTATTTGATGACCGCGCGCTGCGATGGCGTTGCGATCGAGGCGAGCAACGGGTCGTTTGCCGGCACGTCGCCGAGTGGCTGGTGCGACGCCCGCGCCGCGTGCCACCACGCCATGAGGCCGATGCCGGCGAGCAGGACGATGATGCTCACGCCGGTCCAGACGATGGCTTCGCCGGTGGGGCGGTTCGCGATGAGCGGCTCGTGCGGCCAGTTGCTGGTGTAGGTGACGGTATCGCTCGGGCGATTGGTCGAGGCGGCCCACGCCGTCCAGAAGATGAACGCGGAGAGTTGCCGCGCCCGCGCGGCGTCGACCAGCGTCCCCGCCGGAATCGCGTAGTCCGATCGACCGTCGCGAAACAGGGTGGTGTAGTACTGCTCGTTCGCGCCAAACGCGCGTGCGCGTTCAGCGGGAATCGTCAGGTGGCCGGTTGCCGCGTCGTAGGTGTTCCGGCGGATGACGGTCGTGAGCCGCTCTCGAAGCGCGGCCTGGCGTTCGGGCGCGAGCGCGTCGTATCCGGTCCCGCCCTCGAGCCGCGCCCACTCGTCGAGCACGACCACGAGCTCGCGGTGGAGCCAGTCGGCCGACCAGTCGGGTGCGACGTAGCTGCCGTGGCCCCAGATGGAGCCGAGCTCCATGCCGCCCATCGACTGCCACACATTCTGGCCGTCCTGGATGTCTTCCTTCGTGAGCAGGACCGTGCCGTCGGTCGTCACGACTGCGGACGGGATCGGCGGCGCCTCTTGGTAAATGCGCATCCCGGTCCAGCCGAGGACGGCAAAGGACCCCAGGATCACGGCTGCGAAGACGGTCCACATGCGATTCATCGCTGTCCCCTCCTGTTCCTCTCTACGCTACTTGGCCTTGCAGGTCGATCGCTGTTCCCAAAGGGACAGGTTGGGCGTGTTGCGCGTATGCTCGTAGCGGATTAGCGTTGGATCGCTCGTGGAATGGGTCGAGCAGTGAGGAGAAGGAACTATGGCCAATGCATCATTCGGACTGCGCCAGAGCAATCACGACAGGTGTGTGCGTTGACGGGGCAGCCTGGAACGCCATCCGAGATGTCTGCTGCCGTTGCCCTCTCGCCGCTGGAGCTTGCCGGGTACCAGGGTGGATCGATCGTCAGCCGGGTGCTGTTGAAGCGGAGCGGCGGCACCATCACGTTCTTCGCCTTTGACGCGGGGCAGGAACTGAGCGAGCACACGGCGCCATTCGACGCGGTGGCGCACGTCCTCGAAGGCGAGGCTGAGATTACGATTGCGGGCAAGGCGGTGACGGTCGCCGCGGGAGAGGTGCTGCTGATGCCGGCCAATCAGCCGCACGCGCTGAGCGCGCGCACCAGATTCAAGATGATCCTGACGATGATTCGCTCCGCGTGAAGCCATGGCGGAAGATGCCCTCGTAGATGACCGGCGCGGTTCCGGTGCAGAGGCTGCCGGACTGTGGGCGGTTGTATTCGCGGATCGGAATGTTGGGCTCCTGCACGAAGCCGACAAGACCCAGTTCGGCGATAAGCTGGCTTTCTGTGAGGAAGCACTGTGGCTCCCCTGAGAACTGCGTGAACACGAATGGCTCGCCTGGTACGGTCTGGGTGTCTGGTGGGAGCGTGTTTCGCGAGAAGGTGAAGACGAAGAGTCCTGAGCCTGGTTTCGCCACACGGGCCGCTTCGGCCAACGCCAGCCGGAATTGGGCCGCCGAACGCGCGAGATTCCAGATGCCATGGGCGATCACGAGATCGACGCTGCGATCGCGGGCCGGTATGCTCTCCATCGAGGCGAGAACGAGATCAAGGTGAGCCGCTCGCGCCTCACGGGCGCGCTCCGCTGCCGCGCAGAGCATGGGCCATGACAGATCTGACCCCAGAACGTGCCAACCCATCTGCACGAGCGGGACGGCATTGCGTCCGGCGCCGCAGCCGATGTCGAGGATGCGGCCACACGCGGATCGCCGCAGTTCCTGCTGTGCGTACTGCATCAGGACTGCGTTGGGCAGCGATCGCCTGAAGCCGGCGATCGTCCCGGGTGCGCTCCACGAAGAACCGGCCAGGGGGTCTGTCATCGATCGAGAGTACTCGGTCTCAGAAGCGCATGGCGAAGGATACGCGCGACGTTGACGGGTGTCGACGAGGGTGGCGGCGAACAATGACCACGCGCGCGAACGAACGGCATCGAATCGAAGGCGAGGCCGCCGGCCAGCGCGGGTACCCCGAACAGCCACAGCCCGAAGTCGAGTTCCTGTTGACCGGAGGCTCGGAGACGCCACGGAGCAGCAGCAGCGCCAGTGGAATGCCGAACGCGCTGAAAGGGACCAGCCGTCAGGCGATTCGTAGTAGGACGTGTCGCCAGTCATGCGCCGCGACGATGACGGCGGCCGTGATCGAAAGCAACACGGCGACGGGACGCCTCAGCCGTCGGTGCAACCGGTGCAATGTGGCGCGGCAACCATGGCAAATATGGGAGCTACGGCATCGACATTCCCGCATGTTATTGGATCTAAAGGCCAAGCGAGGGTTCGAATCCCTCTCTCTCCGCTATCCGCCTTTCGCTGTTTTGTCTCAGTATTTCGTAAGAGATCGACGAGACTCGCATTCTCTCCTGCCTTTTCTTCGGTTCTGCGCAGAAATGCTGAGCAGTTCCGTGGTTTCTCAGGCCGAAATCGCCTGGGTGACATTTTCGCGTGACATCCTCTGGGTTCCCCGCGCCATTGCGCGATCGGTGAGCCGCGTTTCAGCCGGTGGCAGCCGGCTACACGCCGGGGCAGATTCCTCAACAGTACGACCATCTCACGCGGGCCACGAAGTCATGACGATTCCGAATCCTTCGTCTTCTTCCTCAAAGCCCTTCGCGCGGCCCAGTACTTCTTCATGCGTTCCGAGGCCGTTCGTTGCTTCGCTGGTGTCAGGAGGAGCTTTTTTGCGCTGCGCTTGGGCGCAGGCTTTCTCCGCTTCGCCGGGCTGGGCAACGTCATCCGTCTGGACGGTTCTTCCGACTTCGCCCCGGTCGACGGCTTCGTCATGATCCTGCTGGCGCGCGCGCGCGTCGGCCGTGCCGTCGGCGCGATCTCGATGCCGAACATGCCCGAGAGATCGTCGCTGGCTAGCACCTTCGCGCCGGCTGGCCCCTTGCGCGTCTTCGAGATACCAGACCCGGCCTTCGCAATCAAGTCCTGCTGATCGACCTTGCGGAGCGTGAAGAGCAACTCAGGCTGATGATCCAGCCGCGCGCCAATGCCGTACAGCACGGCGGCCACGTGCTTGCACATCGACGCCCAGTCCGGACAACTGCACGTGAAGATGATGTCCTTCGGTGACGGAAACAGCCCCGTCTTCTCCTCGCAGAGACGCGTCATGACGCCCTTCGAGAAGCGCCCCTGCAGCAACTCGACCAACGAGTCGATGGCACCCGCGCAGTCCTTGCAGATCGCGCTCCAGCGTGTTCGCGGCACCGGCGCAACCGTCACCGTCACGTCGTACATCGTCGACCCGCTGACGAGGGCCGTGACGCTGCCCGGCGCGACCTGCAGATCGACCACGGATCCATTGCGCACGTAGCTCCTGCCGCGCGGCAGCCGATTCGCGAAGTCGCTGTAGCGTTCGAGGTTGTCGCACCACGCTTCGCCCCAGAACGTCTCGGCGATCGTGCGGCCCTCAATCACGACCGGCGATGTCTGACGGCCCTTCTTCTTGAGCTTCGCCAGTTCGCGCGCCGCCTGGGCCCGCCGAGCGCCGACGGACACGTAGGGCCTGAAGCCGGAGTAGTCGTAGTAAGCCATCCTCACTCCGCGGACGCAGTGT
>Ga0163144_10014999_pt1 | contig 16030 bp, 13 predicted proteins | sample OliLak19BULKMAT1_FD_123175 | JGI IMG/M metagenome (GOLD analysis project Ga0163144, IMG submission 123175) | Freshwater microbial mat bacterial communities from Lake Vanda, McMurdo Dry Valleys, Antarctica - Oligotrophic Lake LV.19.BULKMAT1 | ecosystem: Environmental > Aquatic > Freshwater >... | reverse complement strand
TCGACCTCGCCGCCGCCACCCCCGGCCTGGGCCTTGCGAACCACGGTGCGGAAGGAGTCCACCACCACGATGCCGGGTTGGACGGCCTCGACCTCCTTGACGATCGCGTCGAGCACCGCGCCCAAATCCTTCTCCAGCACCAGTTCGCTCAGGTTGACGAAGCGGACGGACTTGTTGAGCAAGGCTTGGTTGAAGAAGGAGTACTGCTGCTGGTACCGGAGCATCTTGATGGCGGGCTCGCCCAGCACAGTGAAGTAGAGCGCGGGCTTTGCCGGAGTGGCGGTCGCGAACATGATCTGGTGCGCCAGCGTGGTCTTGCCGCACCCCGGTGAGCCTGCGATGATGTTGAAGGAAAACTCGGGCAGGCCTCCGCCCAGCACCTCGTCCAGACCGGGGACGCCGGTCTTGAGTTGGTGGATGACCACTTTGGCGTGGGGCGCGCGGGGCGTATGGGGCGTGTGGGGCGTGTGGGGGCGGCGAACGCTCATGGACTATCCTTGGTTCTCGAACGCGGCGTCGCCGGGGACGCCTCCGGCCAGGCGGTATACACCAGTTGGTGCGTCATCGGCTCGCCAATAAAAAGAATCAGCAGATCCAACAGTTGGGCAACGAGAACCTGACCTCCCTCGCCCTCGCCCCCGTATCCTGGCTCCACAGTGCGAGAAGCCCCACGGAGTTTCTCAAGGCCCGTCAGCGAGCCATCCTCAAGCACGACCACCCCCGCAAGCGACGGCTCCTGTGCCCTTGCAAGCGTGAGCGCCCGCGTCAGCAGGGAGCGAAAGCCCGCCGCGCCAGCGAAGGCGGTGAGAATAGTCCGCAACTTCTCACAGACGCGCGCGGCATTCTCGGCGTTTACCGCGCGGACCCCTCCGCCGGCAGACGTCGGCGCTTGCGACGCCTCCAGCGTGAGCAGCCGCTGCGCAACATCAAGGGATTGGGAGGAGGCCGGAGTCATTCGCTTACATCATTATTCCAGAAAGCACCAACTTGGTGGCGGGCCGCCCCCACCACAGACCATCGTCGTGAGCCTTCGCTCGAAGCACCGGTTCCACCGTTCACGCCCTGTCACGCCCTGTCACGCCCCGTCACGCAGCCGCGAAAAACGCCGGCAACATTCTTACTCACGCAACACCGCCTGGCCCGCGACGCGGCGGATCGCTTGCATCACATCGTTGGGTTCGCCGTGCTTACTGACAAGCTCCCATGCCCCTGCGATCCGGGCCGCCTCGCGCGTTTCGGGGTCATCATGGCCGCTGAAGGCGATGACGCGGCAAAGGGGAGCGCCATCCGCCAGTGCGGAAATGGCCCCAAGGGGGTCGGGTCCGGGCATGGTGAGGTCAAGGATCACGATGTCAACGCGACGGCGAATCACCTCTTCAACAATGCCCTCAGCGCTCCCCATAGCGCCGGCATCTTCAAGGTCCGGCTCCTGGCGGATGGCCCAGGTCATCATGTCGGTCAGATCGGGCGAGTCATCGACGCACATCACCCTCGGTCTATGGGGATGCGGGTGCTGGGGCGCGGGTGCAAGGACTTGATCACTGCTCATCGGTCCGGCAGCGGGAAAACCACCGGGTTGCGAATGCGATGGATAGAGAGCGGGGGGAAACTTGGAGGGATATGGAGTGTTTGGTTCCATCGGGGAGAGGGGGGCGACCGAATTCCCGGGCCATCTGCGCCACCTGCTCCACCCTCCACATATCCGCCATCACACACCACACCGCGCCCGGATGGGGACGATGGGAGGTGATAGGGTTGATGGAGCCAACGGAGCCGACGGCGCCAATAAAGCCACACTGACATTGGATGATACCAAGGATGAGCGGGGTTGTGGGCGAAAGTGAAGGGTTCTGCGCCGGAAGATCACCAAATGAGTCATAGTACTCATGCCGGTTCGATGGGTGACAAAGTGCCGCGATTGGTAAGAGAGGACGCACATGGAAAGATGGAGTCCAAGTTGTTGGCACCCTCGTTCCTCCCTCCGCCCTCCGCCCGCCACTTCTTCGCGCTTTCTTCTCTCCTTCTCTCCTCTGAACTTTGATCTTTGAACTGAGCTTTCAAATTCGAAATTTCTCCTCCTCTCCTACCCGCGACTTCTGCGGATGATCTTGACCCTCAAACCCACCCATCCCGCCTCCACCGTCCAATAATTACCAGCCCCCAAGAAACAAAACCCAAGATGGCGCTTTTGTGTGCCACACCAATTGCCTCGTAACCCGGCGGGGTCAAATTTTTTTCAAAAAATGTCCTAAGTCCTTTTACCACAACGCATTGCGCGCTGTAAAGCATCCCTCCTTTCGCCCCGTTTTCACCACACAAATGCGCCGCGCGCGGGGTAGGGTAGAGGGGACTCACAAAAATGCAACCGCGCCAAAACTTCATCGCCGCCCGTCCTACACAACTCCACGCTGAAACCACAGGCACGCGCCCAACGCCACCACGCCAGCCCCCTCTCCCCGCGAAACAATGGCTAAACATACTCATCAAAAGTCGCCGTGTCGCGTCGCAAAACCGCCGACGTTCAAACAATTCCCTCTTCAAACTTCACACGAAAACCCTTGAAAAACAGGCAAATTCCATACCTCCTCCTCAGATCTTTAAACGGCAAAGTAATCCCAAAAACCTTTGCCGTTTAAACCCGCTCCCCGCCAACCCCAGGCCGTCGACCTTTTCCGTTTGTTCTCCCCGGGTGCTCGCTTCTCTTTACTTCTCTTCTGAAATTTCTTCTCGCCTCTTCTGCCCGCTCCGCTCCGCGCTCCGCCGCCTCTGCCCTCGCGCTTTCGCCTCGCGCCCCGATGGCCACTATTTTGGTCTACACCCAAATGCCAAAGGACAAAGCTCAAAGGGGGAATACCCTCGCGTGATGCCCGTGACTCTCTCCCACATCGTCGCCGCCCGCCTGCGGATCGAAGGCTTGATCGCGAACATCGCCTGCCGCGAATCCAAGGCGCTTTCGGCGTTGTGCGGCTGCACCATCTTCACCAAGCGCGAATACCTTCAGCAGACGGGGTCGTTCAAGGAGCGGGGAGCGTGCAACGCGCTGCTGTTGCTCACCGATGTCCAGCGGAAACAGGGTGTCATCGCGGCATCAGCCGGCAACCACGCCCTGGCGCTGGCGTATCACGGGCACCGATTGGGAATTCCCGTCACCGTTGTCATGCCCGTCCACGCGCCGCTTATCAAGCAGGTGCGGTGCCGCCAACTTGGCGCTCGGATCATTCTCAGCGGCAACGACATCGGCGAGGCCAAAACCCATGCCGAAGCAATCATCGCCAAGCAAGGGCAGCGTTACATCCACGGATTTGATGGGCCTGATGTCATCGCGGGCCAGGGGACCATCGGGCTGGAACTCATCGAGCAGGTGCCGGACCTTGACGCCGTCGTCTGCCCCATCGGCGGCGGCGGGCTGATCGCGGGGCTTTCGCTCGCGATCAAGGAAACCAAGCCCAATATCCGCATCATCGGCGTGCAGCCGGATCACTGCCCCAGTTTTATCGAAGCCCTCAAGGCCGGAGAGCCGGTCAGGGTCGCGGCCACTCCAACGCTCGCCGATGGTCTGGGCGTGCCGCGGGTTGGGGATAATGCCTTTGCGATCGCACGGAGCCGCGTCGATGAGGTGGTTTCCGTCGCCGAAGAAAATATCGCGCTGGCGATCCTGCGCCTGGTCGAACTTGAAAAAGGGGTGGTGGAGGGGGCCGGGGCGACGCCCCTCGCGGCGTTTTTGGCGGGGAAACTCGCGCACCTCGAAGGCAAGCGGGTTGCGCTGGTGCTGTGCGGCGGGAACATTGATCCCGCCGTGCTTGGCCGCGTGATTGAGCACGGGCTGGTCGCGGATGGGCGACTTACTCGTTTCACCGCGTATATCTCGGATCGGCCCGGCGGCTTGCAGGACTTCGCCGCCGCAGTGGCCTCGACGGGTGCGAGCATCAAGCAGGTAGAGCATGAACGGGCGTTCAGTTCGGTGGATATTTCAAGGGTGCAGGTGCTGGCGACGGTGGAAACCAGGGACCATGAGCATATTGAGGAGTTGCACGCGGCCCTCGAAGCAAGGGGGATGAAAGTGGTCGCGAGATCGTGACTCGTGATAACCACGAAACGCCTGCGCGAACATCCGGGGTATACTCATCCCAAGCCCGCGTTGCCAAACCATGAGATTCTCTCGCAAACAAGGCCATCTTCTCTTTGTCATCCTGCTGGCATTGTGCATGTCGTGCATCATGGCGTTCGCGATCACGTTTGTGCGATCCGGGTTTGAAGCGGGGTTCATGCAGGCATGGCTGCGGGCGTGGGGGGTTTCGTTCGCGGTGGGCGTGCCGACCGCCATCATCGCCTTTCCGGTTTTGCGGGCCATCGTCGATGCGTTTACCAGACGATATTGAAGGAAGAATCAGATGTCTGTGAACACCAAGACTGTCCAGGGCCGCCGCTCGGTCAAACTCAGTTCGCTTGAAGATGTCGTAAACGATGCCCGACGGATCGCCGCGGCAGATGAGGCGGGCTCGCTCAAGCGGCTGGGCAACTGGACGGCGGGGCAATGTTTGGGGCACCTGGCGATGTGGATGATCTATGCCTATGACGGCGCGCCCTCGTCGCCGCCGTGGATCGTTTGAGTGATCGCGAAGCTGATGAGAAAGCGGTTCATTCACGGGGAACGACCGGTGGGGGTGAGAATACCTGGGGTGGAGGGCGGAACCCACGGCATACAGCCGTACTCGACCGCCGAAGGATTAGCGAGGCTTGAAACCGCGGCGGGGCGGCTGGAGCGGGAGTGTCCGACGCGGCCGAATCCCGTTTTCGGCGTGATGACCCATGAGGAATGGATGGCGCTGCACGTGAATCACGCGAGGCTGCACTTTGGTTTTTTTATCCCGTGATTTTTGTCCAGAAACAGTTTGTTATCCCGTCCGCGGGTCCACCCAGCGGTAGAGGACATCAACGGCGAGGTTAAAGATGATGAGCATGGTTGCGAAAACCAGGACGATGCCAAGCAGCAGAAACAAATCTTTGTTCTGCACCGCGTTGACGAAGTGCTGGCCCAGGCCGGGGATCGAGTAGATGCGCTCGACCACGAATGAACCTGTCATCGCCATGGCGCACGCGGGGCCGAGGTAACTGAGCACGGGGAGGAAGGCGTTTTTGAGGGCGTGACGCATCAGGATGCGCCACTCGCCGGCACCCTTGGCCCGCGCGGTGCGCACATAGTCCGAGGCGAGCGCCTCGATCATGCCGATGCGTGTGAGGCGCGCGATGTACGCCGCGAAGGGAAGGCTGAGCGTGAGGGCGGGCAGAAAAAGACTTGAGGGAAGCACGAAGCGCCCGACCGGCGCGATGGGAATCCAGACAGCAAAGACAAGTTGCAGAAACGTGCCCACGATGAAGGTGGGCAGACTCACGCCGATCAGTGCTACCAACAGCGTCAGTGTGTCGGCCCACGAGTCGGGCTTCCACGCGCCGATCACGCCAGCGCCTACGCCGACAAAGAGCGCAATAAGAATCGCGACCGCGCCCAGCATGACGGAAATCGGGAGGGAGGCGTTGATGATTTCGTTGACCGTGCGATCTCGGTATTGGAGGGACGGCCCGAAGTCAAAGACAGGCCGCAGGGGTCTGATTTCTTCTCCTGAAATGCGATCTCGTGCGTACGCGACGCCGGTTGCGCCGCCCAGATACGACCAATAGAACGACCAGAAACTATCAAGGTTGTAGCGGGACTGCATCGCTTCGACCACCTCGGGCGGGGGGCGGCGACCCTCCGGGCGATCAAGCGGGTTGCCGGGGACGGCCCACGCAAGCGCGAGGGTGATGGAGTACACCGCTATCAGGATGAGCGGCAACTGGAGGAGGCGTTGGAGGATGGCGCGCGGAGGCACGGTGTGGTCGTTCGGGAAACAAGGCCGGGGAGAGAAGCGAGGAACGCGGAGAGGAAAAGAGAACAAAAGAAAAGAGGAAAAGAGGGGGGAGAAGACCAAGCGGATGGGAGAAGAAAATGTGAGAATATCCCTCCCATAGTTGAAGGCGCCGAATCACTATTCGTTGGCGACCAACTTCCTGCTCTGCTCCACAAACTTATCCCCGCTCCACTGCGTGTCCTTTGTAACGACGCCCTGCTGCACGGCTTTGTTCACCGCCTTCGCTTCCGCCTGGCGCTTCACAAGATCAGCGTGCGTCGTGAAATACTGGAGGGAGTGGCCGCGGAACTCATCGAGGGATTTGAAGCCGTGCTTGTCCATGAAGGCCGAAAGTCCTTCACAGAGCATCTTGCACAGTTCATAGCCGTGGATCATCACGCCGGTGCAGACCTGCACCGTGTGGGCACCCAGAAGAATGAACTGGGCCGCGTCCTCGCCCGTCTCAACCCCGCCGATGCCGGAAATACTGCGACCGGGGAACTCCTCGCGCATCATGCGGGCGCATTCCATGACCATCCGCAGCGCGATGGGCCGAACCGCCTTGCACGAGTAGCCCCCCGGCGTCGTGTACCCCTCGACCGTCGGCTCGGGGCGCAGCGTCTTGAGGTCCACACCCATCACGCACAAAATCGTGTTGATCGCGGCAATCCCTTCGCAGCCCGCCGCAAGGGCCGCGCGGGCGGGATCGACGATGTGCGTGATGTTTGGCGTCATCTTGGCCCACACCGGGATTTTCGCGACCGCGTTGACCCACCCGCACACCTCGCCCAGAATATCGCAATCCTGCCCCATCGCCGCGCCCATCTTTCGCTCGGGCAGGCCGTGCGGGCACGAGAAGTTCAACTCAAACCCATCGACCCCGGTGGCCTGGCAGCGCTCGACGATTTCCACCCACGCATCCTTGTTGTACTCCTCCATGATGGACGCGATGAGAATGCGTTCCGGGTACTTGTCCTTGATCTTCTTGAACTCATCCATCCACACCGCGAACGGGCGGTCCGAAATCAGTTCGATGTTCTGCCAACCCACAATCGTCTGGCTTTCCTTCGGCCCGATGCGCATCCGGGCGTACCGCGGCGTGACATTGATCACCTTCGAGGCATCGAGGCTGATGGTCTTGGCGATCACCGCCCCCCAGCCCTCATCAAACGCCTTGCAGATCACGTTGGCGTTGGTCCCCGGCGGCCCCGAACCGATGACGAAGGGGTTGGGCAGGCGCAGATTGTCGACGGTGATGCTCAGGTCGGCCATGAAAAGCACTCCCAATGCGGCGTATACACGCGAATACTTGCGGGATGACGGGCGGAGTGTAGACCCGGAAAAGTCGCGCGAACGCCGCCCCGGGCAAGCCGCGAGAAGCACGAGCAAGTGTTGAGAGGGACGGTGATTGCGGCATATGGAGGTTCTTTGAAAACCTATTTTTGGTCCTCGGACTTCGGCGGGCCGTTGGCGATCACCGATTCGATTGCTTCGCAAAATCGGTCAATCTCTTCAAGGGTGGTGTAGACGCTGGGCGTCACACGGACCCCCTCGAACTCGTCGTGCTTGATCGCGGTCGTCAGAATCCCGCGCTTGGCCCAGAGGTCGCCGGAAAGGTTTACGCTGTCAAGGCCTTCAATCTGCACGTTTCCGATCCCGCACGAGAATGCCGGGTTGAGGCTTGTGTGCAACTTCGCCCGGCCGCCTTCGACCAGGCGCTTTGCCCACCGGTCGCGCAGGTACCGCAGGCGTGCTTCCTTTCTCGGCCCGCCGATGGCCTGATGGAACGTCAGCGCCTCCGCGATCGCGAGCGTCGCGGCGACCGGGTGTGTGCCGATCTCCTCGTACTTGCGGATGTCGTTCTCGTTCTTGGCCTCCGAAGCCATGAGCGGCCAGAGACCCTTGATCTTCTCCCTGCGAACGTAGAGCAGACCGGTGCCGTGCGGGGCCGCGAGCCATTTGTGCAGTGAGACGCCGTAGAAGTCGCATTCAAGGTCGCTGATTTTGAAATCAAAATGGGCCAAGGCGTGCGCGCCATCGACGATCACCGGAACTCCCCCAGCCCCGTTCTTGGTCCGCGCCATCGCCACCACTTCTTTCACCGGCAGAATCTGCCCGGTGATATTGATGACGTGGCTCATCAGGATCAACCGGGTCCGTGCCGTGATCTGCTGCTCGAAGAGCCTCACAATCTCTTTGGGATCTTCGCAAGGGATCGGAATCTTAAACTGCTTCAAGACGATCCCTTCGCGGCGTTCACGCTGCTTGAACGTCGTCAGCATCCGCGGATAGTCTTGCGTTGTCGTGAGAACCTCGTCGCCGCGGCGAAGATCGTGGCCGAACTGGCAAATCTGAAGACTCTCCGAAGCGTTTCGCGTGAGGGCGATTTCCTCGGGATCAACGCCCCAATGACGGGCGTGTGGCGCACGAACATGCTCGCGTGCGGGCTCCTGGTCCCGCCACAAAACCACCGGCGGCGGATAACAGTTAGCGCGGTCAATGTGGCGTTTGTGCGCTTCCTGCACGATCAGCGGCGCGGGCGACACGCCGCCGTTGTTCAGGTTGATGATCGAGCGATCCATCGTGAACGCACGCTGGATGTTGGACCAGAAATCCTCATCGCGGGCGATGTCTTCCGGGTCGCCTTCAATGCTGGCGAGCGCTTCAAGTTCGCCGGGCGCGAACGCGGCGGGTGCCAGCCGGGGCGCGGCGAAGGCGCGGCCGCCAATAACAGGGAGCACGATGGCGCCAAGAACGGTGCGGCGGTGAAGCATGATGCAAGGCTAGGCACGAGGAGACAAACGAGCATCGAACCATTCAGTGTGGGGCGTTCCGCGCACGCAACAGTTTCTCTCGCCCCACGAAGTACAGGAAAGCGCACAGGAGCGCGAAGAGGCCCATGACAGCTACATCGCTCTCTGCCACGCTTGCGAACAAGCCCAGCCCCGTCCATCCCTCGAAGAGCGCCGACAGGTTCATTGCTCTCGAGATCGATTCGGATGAGCCCGCGATGATGGCGAGCACCATTCCCGCGATCGCGCCGCCCGCGATCAATCCGGAAGAGAGAAGTACTCCGGGCGAAGACTCACTCTCCCCCTGAGCGGCCAGCGCATCCTTCGCCGCGTGCTTGCGTTTGCCCGCACGATCGACGAGCCATCGCACCATGCCGCCCAGGAAAATCGGAGTCGAAGCCGAGAGGGGCAGGTACACGCCAACAGCGAACGGAAGCGAGGAGACGCCCGCCAGTTCGAGCGTGATGGCGATGAACACTCCCAGCAACACGAGTCCCCAGGGCAGCCGACCGCCAAGAACGCCATCGATAATGAGAGACATCAAACGTGCTTTGGGCGCATCGAACTTCTTAACCGGTGTTCCCTTCGCTCCCTCCCCAGATCCCGGCGCGGGGTCACGGTGATCGAGCACGCCGTTGATGCCCGGATCGACGAGGTATTGAATCGCGCCTTTGTCATCGACGAGGTATTTGCCGGGCGCTACGCCCGCGGGCGCGGTGTCGCCGGTGAACCGGACCACGTTGTACACACCCGCGTCGCGCGAAGCATCGATGCCGTGCAAGCCATCGCGCTCCCCGCCCTCAAGGGCCTTTGAATCAACCACAACCGTGGGCGCTTCCATCTTGTGATAGATCGTCTTGGAATCGTTGAACATTTTGAGCGTAAAGCCAATGACCAGCGCCGCCGTCAGCGCTCCCACCAGGATGCCGATCTGCTGCGCACGCGGCGTAGCCCCCACCAGAAAGCCGGTTTTGAGATCCTGAGAGGTGGTGCCCGCGTTGGACGATGCGATGCACACCACTGCGGCGATGGAAAGGGCGGTCAGCCGGTCCATCGGGCTTGTCCAGCCGAACGCAACAAAGATCAGGCACGTGAGGAGCAACGTCGCCACCGTCATGCCCGAAATGGGATTCGATGATGAGCCGATCTCGCCGGTCAAGCGTGATGAGACGGTGGCGAAAAGAAACCCAAAGACCAGAATCAGGAGCGCCGCCCACAAGGTCACGTGCAGGCTGGGCAAAAGCATGAGGGCCGCGACCAGCCCGATGCAGCCGAGGAACACCAGTCCCATCGGCAAGTCCCGGTCAGTGCGTTCGATCACGACATTCTGGCTCGGCCCACTCCCCCCGCCGCTATTGAGCATGCTGCGCACGCCGCGACCGAAGGCCGAAGCGATGGTCGGGAGTACGCGGAACATGCTGATGATCCCGCCCGCGGCGACTGCCCCCGCACCGATGTAGAGGACGTACGCGTTGCGCACCTGCCCGGGGTCCATGTCCTTGATGAGCATGGTTGCGGGCGCGAGAATCTCGGATTGCGTATCACCAAAGAGCCTGATCGCCGGGATCAGCACGAGGTACGCCAGCACACCCCCCGCGCACATAATCCCCGCGATCCGCGGCCCGATGATGTACCCCACCCCCAGCAGTTCGGGCGAGCATTCCGCCGAAACTGAGCCGCCCTTGAAGAACGAAAGCACCTTCTCCGGCGTGCTCTTGAAAAAACCCAGTCCGCCATCGCCGTTGAGGAGTTTGAAGAGGAACCCCAGGCCGAGGCCCGTGAACACGGTTTTGGAGTTGGTCCCTCCCTTTTCGCCCGCGATCAGCACCTGTGCGCAAGCCGTCCCTTCGGGATACGCGAGTCTGCCGTGCTCTTTGACAATGAGGCCGCGCCGAAGCGGGATCATCATCAGGATTCCCAGCAGCCCGCCCAGCACGGCCACCGTGATGATCCGCGGCAGGTCCATCTCATGCCCCAGGATCATCAGCGCGGGCATGGTGACGGCGACGCCGAATGCGATAGACTCGCCCGCGGAGCCTGTTGTCTGCACGATGTTGTTTTCGAGGATCGTCGCGGATCGCGTGCCCATCGCGCGGCTGATCCACTTAAAGATCGAGATCGACATCACGGCGATGGGGATTGATGCGCTGATCGTCAGACCGATCTTGAGGGCTAGATACAGCGACGCGGCCCCGAAGATGATTCCCAGCACCGTGCCGATGAGAAGCGGCAGGGGCCGCAGCTCGGGAATGGAAACCGAAGCGGGGATGTAGGGCTTTTGGGGGAGAATCTCGGGGTCGGTTTCGGGCATACGTGCGCCTTGGCTGGATCGAACATCGCGGAGAGGCCGGTGGGTGTTCGTCGGCGATAATAGTGGGCGCTACCGGCCGTCCGCCGCGGCCTGAAGTTTGGCGATGTCAAGTTTGACCATCTGCATAAGCGCCGCCATGACACGACCACATTTGATGGGGTCTTTTAGAAGTCCGGGAAGAATGGCGGGAACGATCTGCCACGCCAGGCCGAAGCGATCCTTAAGCCAGCCGCACTCCAAAGTCTTGCCGCCCTGCGCAGTCAGGCTCTCCGAGTACGCATCGATCTCGGTCTGGGTGTCGCAGTTCACCACGAACGAGATAGCTTCGGTGAACTTGAAATGCGGGCCGCCGTTCAGGGCGGTGAACTTCTGCCCATCAAGATCGAATTCGATTGTCATGACGGAGCCGGGTGGGCGGCCGTGGTGTTCGCGGCCTGCTTCGCTGTACCGGCTGATGAGCCCGACACGGGAGTTCTTGAAAATGGAGGTGTAGAAGGCGACGGCCTCTTCGGCGTTTGAGTCAAACCAGAGAAAGGGGGTAATTCTCTGTGTGGCGGCGGGGGTTGTGCGGGTGGGGGTTGCCATGGAATGAGAATAGCACTGCGGCACCGCACGACTACGAATCTGGAACATGCGCGCAGATCCTTCACGACCACAAACACGCATCCGGCGCTTTTGGATCGTCCGGGCGCCTGCTTCCGTCATTCGATTCCGAGTTCTTCGCGCAGGCACGTTTCGATCGCCGAGGCGTGCGGTGCCGAGGTGAGCCGCGCACGGAAGTCTTCGTGCATGAGCCGGCGGGCGAGTTTGGCAAAGACTTTCATATGGGCGCCCGTTGCATCAGCCGCTGGGACGGCGAGGAGAATGACCACGCTTACGGGCAAGCCATCCATCGAGCCCCAGTCGATGGCTGTGGTCAGTCGAACCACTGCGAGCGTCGGAGACGTCACCGCGTCCGTCTTGCAGTGGGGAATCGCGAATCCGTAGCCCAGACCAGTCGAATACGTCGCCTCGCGTGCCCACACAGCCTCTTCGACCGCGCGCGGGGCTTCGGTTCGGCCCGCGATAAAGAGCAGATCGACGGCCTCCTTGATTGCCTCGTGCTTGTCCGCGGCGTCGCTTTCGACCACGATCATCTCGGATTCGAGGAGTCGCTCGACATCACCGGGACCGTGCGAGCGAGTGCGGAGCAGTTCTTCGATCTGGCCCGCATCGCGGCAGACCGCCGCGGCGGCGAGAATCTCCCCGCAGGTCGCGGCGTTGGCACTTTGCACTGCTCGCTTAAGGGCCAGCACCGCGCCGGGGGCGACGCTGATCTCATCGACGCCGAGGCCGACCATCAACGGAAGATTCAACCGCTCGCCGGCCATTTCGCCGCAGATGCCGATCCATTTGCCGCGTGACTTCGCGGCATTCACGATCATCGACAGCAGCCGCACAAATGAAGGCTGGCGCGGGTTGTAGAGATTGGCGACGGCCTGATTGCCGCGGTCTACGGCCATCCAGTACTGGCAGAGGTCATTGGTGCCGATGCTGAAGAAGTCCACCTCATCGCACAACTGGTCCATCACCATCGCCGCGGCGGGGATTTCGATCATAATTCCCACCGGCATCGCGGCATCGAAAGGGACGGCATCGGCGCGGCAGCAGTCTTGGGCAGCGCGGACCTGCTCGCGGAACCACGCGGCTTCGGCGGGGGTTGCGATCATGGGGGCCATGACTTTTACGCAGCCCGCCCCATCCTTCATTTCCAGCGCCGATGCTCGCAGGATCGCCCGCAACTGGGTCTGCAAGAGGCCCGCGTGCTGTTCGTACAGGCGCACACCGCGCACACCCAGGAACGGGTTTTCCTCGCGGGGCATGGATAAGTACGCCGCGGGCTTGTCGCCGCCAATGTCGAACGTGCGGATGATCACCGGCTTTCCCGCGGCGGCATGGACAACTGCGGCGTACGCCTCGAACTGCTCTTCTTCTGTTGGGGCCGATTCGCGATCAAGGAACAAGAGTTCCGTTCGCAAGAGTCCGACGCCGTCCGCCCCGTGCGAGGCCGCCGCCACCACTTCTTCGGCGGTCGATGCGTTAGCGCCGACTTCGAGCAGCACCCCGTCGCGCGTCATCGCGGGGCGCTGCGCCTTTGGCCCCATCCTGGCGGTCCACCGCTCCCGGGTGCGCCGTTCCCGTTCGTAGTAGCGGGTGATAGCGGGTGTGATGCTTATCACCACGAATCCGCCATCACCATCCACGACGACGCTGTCGCCCGCGCGTGCTAGACCGTTCGCATTCGGTACAGTGATCAGCGTGGGGATTCGCAAAGACCGGGCAAGAATCACCGTGTGCGATGTGGCCCCGATTCCGCCAAGCACCAAACCCTTGAGCAGCCGCCGATCCATTTTCAGAAGTTGATTCGCCGTGAGCGTGTCCGCGAAGACGATGCTATCGCGGGTCAGTTCGATGTGAGCCGCCGCGCCTTCGTCGCCCTGTACGCATCCGAGCAGTTGCTCGCTCACATCCTGCACATCGACCGCGCGATCTCTGATGGAGGCGCTTTCGGCCTCGCGCAGGCGGCGAGCGAAGACTTCCGCCGCGGCGGCGATGCCCTGCGCGGCGGTCTTGCCCGCGCGCACTTCGCGCTCGATCTCGGCCCAGAGCGCGGGATCATCGGCGATCTCCGCGTGTGCCCGCAACAGTTGCGCTTCCATCCCGCCGCCAGCGAGGTCAGCGCGGCGGTGCAGGTCGCCGCGAACGGTCATCACGGCGCGCTTGGTTGACGCCAGTTCGCTTTGGACCGGCCCGGGCTTGGCCTCTTGAGCTTCTTTCGAAAGGGCGAATCCGGCGACGGGGAGGCACACCCCGATACCCACTCCGGCGCACACCGCCCGTCCCGCGGCGTGCTGTACTTCGATTCGCCGCAAACCCGGAGGCAGGTGGCCCCTCCCTCCCATGTTCGCGACCGCCGCGGACGCGATTGGCGGTTCAGGGGCCTCATCGGCTTGGGCGAGTTCTTGAACGATCACGTGCATCAGCGCATCGATCACGGCCCGCGAATCAACGCCCTGCGCGCGAACGAGACACTCCTCACCGCGTTTGACATCAAGCCCGATGATCGAAAGCACGCTGCCCGCGTTGACGGCGGTGCCCCCCGGCTCCTTGGCGATGGTGACGCGCGAACTGAAACGCCGCACGACTTCGGCCAACATGCTCGCCGGACGCGCGTGCATTCCGTTGTTCAAGAAGCACGTAAACCGATACTCGGAAATGTGCGGGTGAGGGGGAGGGTGAGGGGGAGTGGCGGTGAGGGGGGGTGGCAGCATCAGAAAAATCCCGTTCAAGATTGTCCGACGCCGGCCTTCGCAATGACGCCCTTGGGGTTCTTGATAGCCTCGCCGACACCGACTTTCACCGTTTTCTTCCCCGCGAACCGCTCTTCCTTCTCGACCTGAATATCGACGGCGAAGATGACCACGTCCGCTTCCTTGATATCCTTGGCGGAGAGTTCGTTCTCGATTCCCATCGAGCCCTGGGTCTCAACGCGAACCTCATGGCCCATGGCCTTGGCGGTCTTCTCGAGCATTTCCGCCGCCATGTACGTGTGGGCGATCCCCGTTGGACAGGCCGTTACCGCGACAATCTTCATTCGGGTCTCCTTCTCTACCGGCATCGTTCCAGCCGATTTAGTTCCAACTCCCAGCGCGTTACGTTACGGCACGCTCGCCCGGCGCACGCCACACGCGCTTAAGCACGTTGATCGAGAGCGCCGTTACTACCACCCCGGTGATAATCGCCACGATGTACATGATCTTGTTATCCACGACCGGCAGCACGATCGGCCCGCCGTGCGGGGCGTGGTCGCCCACCTTGCCGAGCATCGCCACTACGCTCGCGGTCATGGAGCCGAGCATGATGCAAGGGATGACGCGGAGAGGGTCCGTCGCGGCGAACGGAATAGCCCCTTCCGTAATCCCGATCATCCCCATGCCCATGGCCGCGTAGCCGGATTCTCGCTCTTCTTCGCGCCAAATCTTTCCACCGACGAGCGTGGCCAGGCCCATTCCCAGGGGCGGCACGCAGATCGCCGCGGCGACAGCACCCATGACAGTGAAGTTGCCCTCTTTGATCAAGCCGGACGCGAAGAAAAACGCGGCCTTGTTCACGGGTCCGCCCATGTCGAAGGCGATCATGGCGCCAAGGAGCGCCCCGAGCACCACGGCGTTGCCGGTCTGCATCTCCTTCAGGCTATTGGCGAGCGATTCCATGACTTGCGCGATCGGCGGACCGAGCACCATCAGCATCGCAGCGCCCACGACCAGAGAAGACAGGATCGGCACAATCAGGATCGGCATGATCGGCTTGGTCAGTTTGTTGGTAGGGATCTTCTTGAGAAGTTGCACCGTGTAACCGGCGAGGAGTCCGGCCACGATTGCACCAAGAAAGCCCGCCTTCACCTCGTTCGCAAGCAAGCCGCCAATCGCGCCCGCCACCAAGCCCGGCCTTCCCGCGATCGAATACGAGATGTAGCCAGCGAGAATGGGCAGCATGAGCGTGAAGGAAGCAACACCGATCTGGAGCATGAAACTGAGAACCGGCACACCGCTTGGGTCCGGCCCACCCGTGGCGCCAGGAGGCGCGCCCGGCGGTGGCGCTCCCAACGGCGAAAACGCCAGCGCCGCCGCGATCAAAATCCCTCCGCACGCCACGAATGGAATGGTGTACGAAACGCCGGTAAGCAGGTGCTGCCGCAGTTGTTTGAGCCATTCCATGCTCAGGAGACCCTCAGAAGTCTTCGGGCCGACCACAACGCACACGCGCCCCAGCGGGACCGAACAGTGGGCCTATGTTAGCAAGAGATATGGATCGACATTGACCATTGGTCAAAGTGCGGTCCGCAAATGCCCGGAACTGAAAAAAGTCCCGTACCTTCGCATGAGTACCCGGAATTTGCGTATTTGGGTTTTCGCAGACAGAAAAAGAACCCGGAACCCGTAAGGGTCACCGGGTCTGTGGGGGGCAAGAGGAAGAGAACCCGGGGCCCGTGAGGGTCG